>Ga0163144_10029236_pt1 | contig 10591 bp, 7 predicted proteins | sample OliLak19BULKMAT1_FD_123175 | JGI IMG/M metagenome (GOLD analysis project Ga0163144, IMG submission 123175) | Freshwater microbial mat bacterial communities from Lake Vanda, McMurdo Dry Valleys, Antarctica - Oligotrophic Lake LV.19.BULKMAT1 | ecosystem: Environmental > Aquatic > Freshwater > Lake...
GACGTTTCGAGGCCGCCGTCGTGGGGGGAGTAGGCGAGGCGGCCTCCCTTTGCTGATACGCCAACAGGCCGCCTGCGTTAACGATGGCGCGACGCAAAGGCGGGCGATGGGCGGAAAACTCGCTGCGTGGCACGTTTTCTCCTGCTTCCAGCCGACGCAACAGCGAGAAATCCGTCGAAACGAGCAACCCGGTATTTTCGGCGTTCTGCTCGTAGATGGTGCCAAAACTTTCGGCAAACACCACCTCGGTTCCCGTCAACTGTTGAGCGTAGGGGGCAGTTTCGCGTGAGGAACCACAGCCGTACGAACGACCCGCCACGACGATCTGAAATCCGCCGTGGGCCACCGCATCGTAGCGCACCCGACCTCCGCGCAAACCGGCGAAGCAGAAACGCGCCAACGTAGAATCGTAATAATAACAAGCCCAAGCGGGAATAATCTCATCTGTTGAAACATCGTCAAGCAACCGAAGCTTCGGGTCATAGGCCAGCCGAACCGAGCGTTGCAGTTGGTCATCGAGCACGTCGGCGTCGGCCGTGAGATACAAAACGCGACCGGTCAACGAGATGAGGCGGGGCAGGGTAAACAACGGCAGCATCAGCGGGATTTTTACCTTACCCCATCGCTAGGCCTTTTCATTGTGCGATATCTGTGGTGTGTAAGGCTGCCTTCATGCGTGTTAGTCACTTGATCGGCCCCGAGCTACGTGTGGTTCTCCAAGAGAATCCGGGCTCGTTGGCGTCGCTGCTCGAAGAACTTCACCCCGAAGACATTGCCGACGTCATTGCCGGACTACGTGCCGATGATGCGGCGAAGGTGTTGGCGGGCATCGCTCCCGAAGACGCCGCCCTCATTTTTGAACGTCTTGAAGACGATACGCAAGGGGCCATCGCTGAACGCATGGGGCCTGAATCGGTTGCACATATCGCTGCCGAAATGGCACCCGATGATCGCATCGAGTTGCTCGACGGGCTCAACGAAGAAATGAGCACCGCCGTTCGCGAACGGCTCCGCAACGTTGACCCCGAAGCTGCCCAAGAGGTCGCCGAACTCGACCGCTGGCCCGCGCACTCCGCCGGGCGCTTGATGACTACCGAATACGTCGCCGTCGGGCCAAGCGCGAGCGTGCAAGACGCGATTCTCGCCGTTCGCGAAGCCGTCGAAGCCGAGACCGTACATTACGTGTACGTCTTGGCGCCCAACGAACAACCTCTGGGCGTCATCTCGCTGCGCGATCTCGTCGTGGCTGACCCGGCGCTGCCCGTGTCGCGGATTCTACGCCAGAACATCATCTCTGTGCCCCCCACGATGGATCAAGAAGACGTGGCCAAATACATGGCCAAGTATGACCTGATCGCCTTGCCCGTGGTTGACGCCAGCGGTGCGTTTCTCGGTATCATTACGGTCGACGATATTATTGATGTACTTACAGAAGAGCAAACCGAAGACGTGCAACGTTTGGGAGCCGTTGAACCCCTCGAAGACACGTATTTCGCCACCAAATTTTGGGTGTTTATCCGCAAACGGGGCAGCTGGTTGTTGGCGCTGTTTCTCGGCGAATTTTTTACGGGCACCGCGCTACGACATTTCGACGGCGTGCTGCAGGCCGTTACTACCCTGAGTTTTTATGTTCCGCTTCTTGTTTCAACCGGCGGCAACTCGGGCGGGCAATCGTCGTCTCTGGTGATTCGCGGCATGGCGGTCGGTGAAATCAAGTTGACCGACTGGTGGCGTGTGCTCGTGCGCGAACTCGGTCAAGGCCTCGTGCTCGGCGGATTCTTGGCCACCATCGGGTTTCTACGCGTCATGACCTGGGGTGACGGACCCCGTTTCGCCGCCGTAGTTGCCTTGACCCTCGTAGGGATTGTCACCATGGGCTGCGTGGTCGGCTCAATGCTGCCGCTGCTGCTCAAACGCTTGCGCTTTGACCCGGCAACCAGCTCCGCTCCGTTTATTGCCAGTCTGGTCGACGTAATGGGAATCTTTATCTACTTCACCTTCGCCAAAATCATCTTGGCCGACGTCATTGCGGCGGCAGGAAAATAAGACGGTTCGTTCACGGTGACTCGCCCCAGCGATGCTTTCGCCGCGGCTTGTATTTTACCTTGATAGGAACCCCCACAAAGCCAAACTCATCGCGGATTTGATTGGCCACATAGCGCTGGTAGCTGAAATGCACCGCCTCGGGCTCATTGGTCATAATCACAAAGAGCGGGGGCTTGATGGCAGCCTGGGTAATGTAATAAAGCCGCGGCGCCTTTCCGCCCATGGTCGGGGGCGGATGCGTCGCCAGCACCCGTTCGAAAAACTGGTTTACCTTTGACGTCTCAACGCGTTTGCAAAAAGATGCGTATACGGTATCAACGCATTCCATCAAACTACGAACACCGCGCCCGGTTTTGGCTGAAAAACGTTGCACCGAAGCGTAGGAAACAAACGTTAGCTTGTCGCGGGCTTTGCTCTCGGCGGCGTCTGCTGCCTTCTTATCGTCAATCAAATCGGCTTTGTTGAGTCCGATGATGACACCGCGACCTCGTTCGACGGCCAACCCCAGCACCTTGGCATCTTGTTCCGACACGCCTTCCGCCGCGTCGCAAACCAACACGACGATATCGGCTCGCTCGATCGCGCGAATGGCGTGCAACACGCTGACCGCTTCGACCATGCTGTTTTCTTTGGTGACTTTTGCTTTTCGACGGATCCCCGCCGTATCGACCAAAACGTAGCGCTTCCCGCCAAACTCAATCAACGTATCGATCGCATCGCGCGTGGTGCCAGGGCGCGCGTCGACGAGCACACGTTCTTCACCCGCCAAACGATTCACCAGCGAAGATTTGCCCGCGTTGGGCCGCCCCACCAGCGCGATGCGCACAGGGCGCGTCTCTTCGCTTTCCGTCGGGGTTTCGCTCGATTGCATAGGCGGAAACGCCTGCACCAACGCCGCTTCAAACTCGCCCATGCCACGCCCGTGCAAGCTACTGATGCCAAAAAGTTGCGGCAGCCCCAAGCGATAAAGCTCGGCGGATTCAGCATCCTGGCGGGGAGAATCCGCCTTGTTGGCCACGTAGAGCACCGGTTTTGAGGTGCGACGCAGCAGGTTCACGGCCAGTCGGTCGGCCTCGGTTACGCCCTGCGCCGCATCAAGCACACAAACGATAACGTCAGCTTCACCCACGGCGAGTTCAACCTGGCGGGCGATTCCCTGTTGCATCGGGTCGTCGCTCTCGGGGTCGAATCCGCCCGTGTCAACGAGCGTATACGACCGCCCTGCAAACCAGGCTTCGGCATAATGACGGTCGCGCGTCACCCCGGCTTCGTCGTGCACAATGGCCAGGCGGCGACCCACCAAGCGATTAAACAGCGTGCTTTTTCCGACATTAGGGCGGCCCACAATGGCCACCAGCGGGCGTTCGCCGTTTTCAGAAGAGCCGGCGGGGAAGGGAAGTTCGGGCAGCGTATGGCGATGGCGGGTCACAGCGAGCCCTCTCCATGAACCCCGTAGCCCATTTCGTCAAGCATCCTCGGGCTGTCCGACCACCCGGGGGTGACCCGTACGAAGAGCGAAAGGTGCGTTGTGCGGTCAAGAAACCGTGCAATGCGCAGCCGGGCCCGCGTGCCGATTTCACGTAGTTGAGTTCCGCCTTTACCAATCAAGATAGCTTTTTGCCCTTCTTTCTCCACGTGAATGGTCGCCGTGATGCGAGTTCCTTTGGGCGTTTCGTCGAACGAATCGATCGAGACGGTGACGGCATAGGGAACCTCTTTTCGCACCGAAACCAAAATGCTTTCACGCAGATATTCGGCCGCAAAAAACTGCACGGGTCGGTTGGTAAGGTCATCGCTGGCGAACAGGGGAGGGCCAGCAGGCACATGCAAAACAATCTCATCAAGCAAGCGACCCAGGCCACTGCGACGTTTGGCTGAGATGGGTACGTACGCGGTAAAATCCCGCAGCGCAGCAAACTTTTCTAGCAGCGCAAAAAGCTGCACCTTCTGGCGAATGGTATCGATTTTGTTCACCACCAGCAGCGTAGGTTTTCCCTCGCCCACATCGCGCAGCAACACAACGTCGCGCGGCTCAACGGAAAGCTCGCCCTCGTGGTTCAACGGCCCGGGGGTTGTGACAAACAGCACCACGTCAGCCTGGTGGGCCGACGTTCGCGCCGCGGCATTCATGCGTTGACCCAAATGCGAGCGAGGTTTGTGAAGCCCTGGCGTATCGAGCACCGCAATCTGCGCGCTGCGGTGATGAACCACCCCCAAAATCGAAGTTCGGGTGGTTTGGGGGTTGGCACTGACGATGGAAAGTTGCTCGCCGAGCAGGGCGTTAAGCAGCGTGCTTTTTCCTACGTTCGACCGCCCCACGAGGGCAACGGTTCCAGCATGCGTGAGGGGTTCAGCCGGTTCAGGGGCAATCATGGGGCTAGGTGTAGCAGAGATTACGTTTTGATCGGCTTCGGCTGTCTAAAAGGCGTACTCGAAACGCGCTACCAGCAAAACCCAATCCGGCTTTTTCTCGCCCAGGTCATCAATGCATGATTCAAAGCGCCTTTTCTATTGTTGAACTGTTCCACTCGGTACTCCCACGAAAGTTCATTGTTGCCAAGCTGATAGACGCTTGGAAGCAAAGCTTCAAAAGCAGAATTAAATGATTCCGCATAGTGGGCTCGAGCTGTACGCAATGACGTTGCACAAGTTTCGCAGGCATCACCATTGTTTCTTCCGAAAAAGCGTTGTTCCAGTTCAAGAAAGGGAAACAAATAGTAATTTTTAACCATATTTTTAATCTGTTCCAGCTTCGTAAGCCCAGAAAGAACACCAGCCAGGTCATCGCCTTGTCCGACCAAATCTTCTGGAAGAGAATCCCACGTTCCTGCCCGCGTACTACCGTAAACCGAAGAGAGAGCATAAGGAGGTCCGGTCGGGCCAAGCTTGATGCGTGTCTCCGCGCTTTGACCAAGCTTGGTAAAAAAATAGGCTGTATTTGCCAAAAGAAAGCGACTTGCTTCTCGTTCATACCGGTTATATCCCAAGGCGCGAATTTCGTATCCGATACGATCCGTTTCAATGACCTTTTTTTCTTCGCTTGGGCTCGTTGAGCGAATTGGACGATGATACATTCCTGTGCGGAATGAAATATTGGATCGTCCGTTCTGGCTATCCCCGGCCAGCGTACTGTGCTCCGGGTTTCCTATTCTTTCCGGTGCGTCGAGGTTGCGTTCAAGCTGTTGCCGCATTTCTTCCAAAGCCTCCCGCGTGACAAGATCCAAACCAGGTGAAAGACCTGCAGGCATTTCATCGTCTTGTGCTGCTTGTACGCCGTACACCCACTCGCTCGCTTGCGCTTCGAATGCAACAAGGTCACGAACTATTGTGTTTTCAGGAAAAGAATCAGGGGCGCGATAAAGTTTCGAAGTAACGTGGTAATGAAATGATGCCGTGGGAAAAATAAGCTTAATTTCTTCTTCGATTTGATACAGCTCCTGCAACGTCGCGATGGGCCCGTTGGTAACAATTTCAGCGGAGCCGTCCGGTTCTTGCTGAAGATGGTACGCCCACGAACTTGGAGATGTCTCAAGACGAACGAACTTATCCCACTACCCTTGTTGCACGTACTCTTGTGCCTTGCCGCTGGTGACCATTTCTTGCCACTGGGCGTCATTACTTGCGTCGGTATGCCGATAATAAAAAGGAATTTTCGTGAGATCTTCTTCGATAAATTCGGCTTCCAAGGAAAATTGGATAGGTTTTTTTCCTATCGGATCAACAAGAGAAGATGCGAAAAACTTATCAAACTCATCCGCGCTTATGCGGTATTTAGTTGCAAAATGTTCACGTAGCTTTTCCCTTGAAAATGCGCCTATGTACGGGTTGGAAACCTCGGTGACCTGGGCCGAAATCTCGCGCGTTACCTTGCCGTCATCCGCCGAGAAACAACCGACGTGAGCAAGCAGAAAAAGAGTCGTCGCAATCGTTCGGGGCAATTTTACTTTGCTAACCACAAAGCGCGTTGAGCAAAAAGCGTTCCAGAAAATCTCATTCACGTTCTCGGAGACAGGATCCAGGGGAGGCAGCCTAACGACAACGTAAACTTCGCAGCAAAAGCTTGACGGCTCCGAGGTGCCCCGTGGTTGATCCACGCCACCGAGACCGCTGGAAACCAACCGGATTCGCCGGTCACATAGCCCAGGTGGTTGGCAAAACTTCCACCGCACGAAAACGGGTTCGCAGCACAAAGTGCTGGCCGACCCATGCCCCGTGCTTGCAAACGTAGTGGGTGGAAACCAACCATCAAAGCAGCGAGTTACCACCCACCAGGATCACGCAAAGTACCGAACGTCGAATCGGGGCTCGAGCGTCTCTCTTTTTATCCCTAGAAGCAATCAACCTAAGGGCAACAACAGCTTAACTTGATAACGAGAAAATTGCGGATCGGACGAAAGCAACGGGCAACCTTCCACCAGGGCCTGCGCGATGCTCATGCGGCCGAACGGATCGCGATGCCACGACGGCAATCGGCTGGCGCGAAAAGCATGGTCCAATGAAATCGCGACCGATGACGTGACCGTTGCCGCCAAGCGTAATGGCACATCGTTGGAAGGTTGTTCGGGCAAGGGAAGCTTTCCAAGTTCGTACTTAATTCCTATTTCCCAGATGCTCGCCACCGAAAGCAGCCGCCGCGTCGAGGAGGCAAGCAGCAGGCGTTTCGTCTTGAGAGAAAAGCGTTCCGGCGCCGTGTTCATCCAGAGCCAGCATTGCGTATCGAGAAGAAGCTTCACTTCGTGCCTTCAAATGCCGCAATTAGGTCAGCGGGCAACGGGTCATTTTTGCTTGGGTCGTAGCGACATGTTGACAGGGCAAGCGAACATCGCTTCCTGGATCAGGCCAGGGCGTACCCTTTGAGAATGGGCAACGCGTTCAAACTCGGGTTTGCCCAGCACTGCGTCTTTTTCATAACGCTGGCTCGGATTCAGCAGAGCTCGGATGCGGAAGCTCCGTGGCTAGCAGCTTTTCTTTTTTCTTGATCAAATTAGATATTGATAATCATATTCAACTAGCCTAGGTAACGCTGCATGAATACTCATGTACGCTTTTCGTTTTTTGCTCTTTATCTCGCCTCGACGTTTTCAGCCTGCACCGGCGGAGAAAACGATGTGTCCACAACGCCAGCTCCGGACCTCGGACTCCCCTCGGGCAATGCCTGCAACGTTACCCCTGCAGCCGTCTATACGGAGGGATCGCTCGCTGCCAATGCCGCAACCGAACTCGCCGTCGTTGCTCAGTTCAATGCCCTAAACAAAGTGCTAACGGATGCCGAGAAAGACCCCACCCTGGCACCGTCAAAGAGCGACTTGGTTGCGCTGTTGCAAGCGGGAAATCCCTCGCTTGCGACGCTGACGACGCCCGAATATGCGGCGCGTCTTGATGTGCTCCTGGGCGCGTTCGCAGACGCCGTGGGCGAAACGTGGGCGTATGTCACGGCTCCCGCGGGCGTAGGTGGAAAGCTCGGCACGTATCTGTTTAACGCGGAAGGAACCGACCTTCGTCAGGGGGTCGATAAAGGAATGTTCGGTGCGACGCTGTATCGGCATGCTCTTACCATCCGAGCCGGTGGCATCGACGCCGCAGCCCTTGACCGGTTGCTGGTTGTGTACGGTGCGGCTCCGAGCTTCCCCGGTGTGAGCGAAGGAGACGTCCCGGTGAAAGATCGCTTCGCGGCCCAGTACTCCGAGCGCCGCAGCCCGAAGGCTTCGAACGATTCCACACAGCCCGCCGATGCGGCTTCGCCCGGCCCGTACTTCCGCATCAAAAGCTTGTTTCTCCACGCCCAAGCAGCTCTTGCCGCGGGCACCGAACCCTGCCGCACCGCCGCTGCTGCCGACGTTGATGTGATTCTGCGCGAGTGGGAAACCTCCCTAGCAGCAACGGTTATCTACTACCTCAACGACGCTTCGAAAAAACTTGGTGCCGACGCCGCTTCTGAAACCGATCTCGCCAACGGTCTGCATAGCTACGGTGAGGCCGTGGCGTTTACAGCGGGCTTCCGTGGGTTGCCCGCCGACGGGCGAATCGTTTCTGACGCGGTGATTGATGCGATCCTGAGCGATCTTGGCGCCCCCGTAAACGGGCCCATAACAAGCTACCAATTGCTAACGGACCCCGCGGCAACGCTGCCCAAGTTTCTCGCCGCTCGCGACAAACTTCAAGCGGCTTACGGATTTACCGCCGAGGAGCTGACCACCTTCGAGACCAGCTACTGACCCCCCCACCTCGAGATCTGCGATCCATGAACTTGCTACGTTACCGCCACCGCCCCGTGGGCACCTTTCTTGTCTTCGCTGCCGCTATAACGATCGGCCTTGCGGTCGGCTGCGAATACACCAACTCATCGGGTGGGCCTGGGCGCTTCCAGGCACGACAGGCTCCCGATGGGGGTCCTTTGGGCAACTCTACCCTGGCGGGTGAGGCCACGCGATCGCAGTTTTTGACCGCCGTCGGAAGTTGCACCGCTGCGCGAACCGCCGAGTTCGAAGTTCGCGCCGCCGCCCTCGCCGCCGCAACAGAAGTGTTCGCCACCACACCTGACGAACCGAATCGGCAAGCAGCAACCGCAGCCTGGCTCGCGGCTTCGGATGTCTGGCAAGAGCTCGAAGTGTTTCGCTTCGGCCCAGCGGCGGCTCCGGACAAACCCGCCGGCAAAGATCTACGGGAATACGTGTCGTCATGGCCTTTGGTTAGCCGATGTCTCGTCGAACAAACGCTCGTCAGCCGGGCCTACGAAGACAGTGCGTTTTTGCAGAAAAACTTGGTCAACGCGCAGGGCCTGATCGCCGCCGAATATTTGCTTTTCTATACGGGGGCAGACAACGCGTGCGGCGCGGCTTCGGCCATTAACTCGACGGGCACCTGGGCGGCACTTGACCCTCGAGAACGCATGACCCGACAGGCGAGCTACAGCCGCGTTGTGGCGGGTGGTGTTTCGTTGCGGGCCCAAGAACTTGCCGCGGCGTGGGATCCCGCCCGGGGCAACTTCGGCGCGGAGCTCGTTGGCCGAGGAGTCTACAGCTCAGAGCAAGCCGCCCTGAACGCCGTCAGCGACGGATTGTTCTATGTCGAGCGCTACGTCAAAGATCTAAAACTTGGCAAACCCCTCGGGCTTTACGAACCGTGTGGTCAAGCCATTTGCCCCGAGTCTGTTGAATCCAAATACGCGCAAGCTTCCACCCGCCACATCAAAAACAATCTCGTCGGATTCAAACGCCTCGTTGTTGGATGCAACGACGATTTCGGCGGCACCGGGCTCGACGATGTTCTCACCGGGCTCGGCGCCGACGACCTGGCAATGCGCTTGACTGCCTTGGTCAACGAAACCCTAACCACCATCGAGCCGTGGGTTAGCACACCCCTCGAGCGCTTGCTGACCGACAATCTTCCGGTGGTTACACAGCTTCACTCCATCACGAAACGCGTTACAGACCTGCTCAAAACCGAGGTGGTGACCGTGCTCGATGTCGAGCCGCCCAAGGAGATTCAGGGAGACAACGACTAACCGTGACCGCGTTGCAACCTTGTAGGGAAAGCCCACAATTTTGGTGGACACATCAGCAAATGACCACGCTCCGACGCAGCTTGTTCACCCCCCGAGATCCGGCAGCATTGGTGCTATTCCGTATGCTGTTTGGAGTGCTTGCTTGTATCAGCGCCGTGCGTTTTTTGGCCTATGGGTGGGTTTCCGAACTATTTGCTGAGCCGCGGTTTTTCTTTCATTACTGGGGGTTCAGCTGGGTTCACCCCCTTTCTTCAGCTGCCATGCATGGCATATTTGTGGGCCTCGCCCTGGCCGCACTGTGCATTGCCGTCGGGCTCTTTTACCGTGCCGCGGTCGCCACATTTTTTATCGCTTTTACCTACGTTCAGCTTTGCGACGTTACCAACTATCTAAACCATTATTATCTCGTTAGCCTTCTGGCGCTGCTGCTGTTGTTTTTGCCGCTCCACCGCGCGTGGTCGATCGACGCCTGGCTCTTTGCTTCTCTTCGCCGCTCGACCTTGCCCGCGTACTGCACCTACCTGTTGCGGTTTCAAGTGGGGATTGTCTACGTGTTTGCCGGGTTGGCGAAAGCAACCAGCGATTGGCTTTGGTACGCCCAACCTCTCGACATTTGGCTTCGTGCTCGCAGCGATACGCCGTGGATCGGACCGCTTTTCGAGTTGCCTGGCACGGCGTACTTCATGAGCTGGGCAGGGTTTCTCTTCGACACCACCGTGGTGGTGTGGCTCTCCTGGCGCAAAACACGACCGTACGCCTACGCGATGCTTTTGCTGTTTCATGTGCTGACCAGCGTGCTGTTTCCGATCGGAATGTTTCCGCTCATCATGACCGTCGCAGCCCTGGTTTTCTTTCCGTCCGATTGGCCCCGGAGGTTCCTTGACAGCGGTCGCCTTGTGGGGTCCAAGCTCTTGCGACGCCCCCCGCCGCTTCTGCGGTCGCATCACGAAACGTCGGCTGGGGATGCTCCTGTACCCCCCGCGCTTTCGGTTTCACCTCGCAGGTTTTGGGTGGGGGTGACTGCTGCGGGGGTATTTGCCA
>Ga0163144_10029237_pt1 | contig 10590 bp, 5 predicted proteins | sample OliLak19BULKMAT1_FD_123175 | JGI IMG/M metagenome (GOLD analysis project Ga0163144, IMG submission 123175) | Freshwater microbial mat bacterial communities from Lake Vanda, McMurdo Dry Valleys, Antarctica - Oligotrophic Lake LV.19.BULKMAT1 | ecosystem: Environmental > Aquatic > Freshwater > Lake...
CGCCGACTGCGCAGCCCGTGCGCGGAAGTATGCCTTATGTCTGCCGACATGGATTCGGCTACAGCGTCTTCGAATACACCGAAAACGGAATTACATCGGAGTTATGGATCTATGTGGCGATGGACGCGCCCGTGAAGTTCGCGGTTCTCAAAGTCAAAAACACATCCGGGCGACCGCGGCGACTCTCGGCGACCGCGTTTTGTGAATGGGTCCTGGGTGAGATGCGTTCCAAATCGCTGATGCATGTTGTCACCGAAACTGATCCGAAATGTGGCGCCTTGCTGGCTCGCAATCACTACAGCGTCGAGTTCCCGGACCGCATCGCGTTTCTCGATGTGCAGGACTCTCTGCGCAGTGTCACGGGCGATCGGACCGAGTTTTTAGGCCGCAATGGGAACTCAGCCAGGCCCGCAGCAATGTCGCGGACGCGGCTGTCCGGCAAAGTGGGTGCGGGCCTTGATCCCTGCGCAGCGATGCAGGTGCCGTTCGACATTGCCGACGGCCGGGAGCGAGAAATCGTGTTCACACTTGGACTTGGTCGCGATATCGACGATGTGCGGCAACTTGTCCAGCGCTTCCGCGGACCGGAAAACGCTCGCCGGGCACTGGAAGGAGTCTGGAATTACTGGAACCGGACGCTCGGTGCGGTGAATGTCGAGACGCCTGATCGAGCCACGAATCTGATGGCCAATGGATGGCTCCTGTATCAAACACTGTCCTGCCGATTCTGGGCGCGGAGCGGATACTACCAATCCGGCGGAGCTTTCGGTTTTCGAGACCAGTTGCAGGACGTGGCCGCCTTGCTGCACACGGAGCCGCGTCTGATCCGGGAACATCTGGTGATGTGCGCGGCGCATCAGTTCCGTGAGGGCGACGTACAGCATTGGTGGCATCCGCCGCTCGGCCGCGGCGTTCGGACACATTTCACTGACGACTATCTCTGGCTGCCGCTCGTCGTCTGCCGATACGTTGCGGGGACCGGGGACACAGGCATTCTGGATGAATCTGTCCCGTTCCTTGAAGGGCGACCGGTAAAAGCCGATGAAGATGCCTACTACGATCTTCCTGCCCGGTCGGAAGAATCCGGCACTCTCTACGAACACTGTGTTCGGGCCATCACCAGGGGTTTGTCGTTCGGTCCGCACGGTCTGCCGCTGATCGGCTGCGGCGACTGGAACGACGGCATGAATCTCGTCGGTGAAGAAGGGAAAGGTGAAAGCGTCTGGCTGGCCTTCTTCCTGTGCGAGATTCTTCGGCAGTTTTCTGAAGTGGCGCGCACGCGCGGCGACCTGACCTTTGCGGAACGCTGTGATACCGAAGCCGCTCGCCTGCGCGAGAACATCGAACTGCACGCATGGGACGGCGAATGGTATCGCCGAGCGTATTTCGACAACGGCGAACCGCTCGGAGCGGCGAGCAACTCGGAATGTCAGATCGATTCGCTTCCGCAGAGCTGGTCAGTGCTGTCCGGAGTCAACAACCCGGAACGTTCACGATTGGCGATGAATGCTGTCGATCGGCGACTCGTGCGCCGCGACAGTTCACTCATCCAGCTTTTCGATCCGCCGTTTGACAAATCTGAGCTGGATCCTGGCTACATCAAGGGCTATGTCCCCGGCGTCCGCGAAAACGGGGGACAATACACGCATGCCGCGATCTGGACGGTCATGGCCTTCGCGGAACTCGGTGATCACCGTCGCGCCTGGGAATTGTTCTCGATGATCAATCCGGTCAACCACGGTTCCACGCCGCTGGAAATCGCAACGTACAAAGTCGAACCGTACGTCGTCGCCGCCGACGTCTATGCCGTCCCGCCGCACACCGGCCGAGGTGGCTGGACCTGGTACACGGGCTCAGCCAGCTGGATGTACCGTCTGATCATGGAATCGCTTCTGGGACTGCGTCTGGAGGTCGACAAGCTCCGCTTCACTCCGTGTGTGCCGGCCGACTGGAAGTCGTTCAAACTCCACTATCGTTTCCGAGAGACCATTTATCACATCACGGTCCTGCAACCCGAGCCAGGACGCACCGTGAAACGAGTCACCGTCGACGGTGTGGAACAGCCGGACAAGGCCGTCCCCCTGAATGACGATCGGCGGGATCATCTGGTCGAGGTCGAACTGCAGTAGATCTGCTGTGGGCAGGCTCTCGGCTGAGATCGTGCAGACAGCAATTGGACAAAGACTGGTCAGTGCCGCGCCTGCGGCGATCACAATTGCGGGTATGTGTAGAAATGCGAACGGCGAGGCGATGATTTCATCGCCTCGCCGCAGCGAGTCAACTCATAATGCCGGTGCCCTGAACGACTGAACTCCCTTTGCGTCGACAGCGGCCCCGACAAATCGATTTATGCAGCCAACAGCCGCATCCGTCGACGGTATGCGAACACGCCGATCGCGCCGATTCCCAGAAGCAGAAAGCCAGACGGTTCCGGAACAGCACTAACGGGAGCGGGACCATAAATGAACACTGCACCGGCTATGTCATCTGCCTGCGGACCGGAAAACCCTTCGGTATAGAAAGCATTCATCAGCGAAGCAGGCACGGCCGTGTGACTCAGGCCAATCGCGTGCCCAATTTCATGTGCCATCACTTGAAAGATGCTGAATCCTGGGCCAACGAGACCAAGTCCCCATGCGTCTGCAATGTCGAAATGGATGTCACCGGCGGCGCTGGCACCATTCACAGGCGGAAAAAAACCGTGAGCAAGGGTTCCGCCAGCCCCATCAAAAGCATGACCGCCAATTCGAATATCTCCTGCGGCCCCAATTGCGTTGTACGCGAGTCCGTTGTCGGGAACCTCGACGAACGAGATATCGGCAACAGAGGACCATGCGGCAAATGCAGCGACGATTTCAGCGTGGAATCCCACTGGCATGAACGCACTCAGTGGCGTATTGAATCCTGGACCTTCAAACCCCAGACCGACTGCAGACCCCATGAGACTCCAGGTGACAACTCCTCCGGTGGTCCCCATGACTCCCGATGGACCCCATTTTCCAGGGGATGTTGGCCCAAGGACGAAATCGCCGGAAATGATCGCATCGGGTGCGTAACAAGGCAGTGAGATGATGTCCGCGACAAGTCGATCGCCGGACATTGCGACGACGCACGCTATGAGAAGAAGTGGTAAACGCTTTAGTTTCATGCAACAGTACTCCAGAGGACAGGGATCAGCTTCACGTCGGAAACGGCAACAGCAAACACTCGATATTTGCAACTAGTCCAGCAGAAAATACAAATTTGAAGGATCTTTTTCAAGAAACTTAGGCCGCATGGACAACTGCGCAATTTTGCAATGCGATTCGCTAGTTCGACTGTCCCAGGTTCGACCCCAGCGGCCTTGGGGACTGACTTTTAAACGTGGGGCAAGCTGGCAGCTTGCCCTACGGTGGATGATGACTAAAGCGTCGGTCCCTGACCTGAATTGGGGCGTTCAATCGAACCTGGGACAGTCGAACTAGAGAATTGCGCGGTCGCGTCAGACTTGGGACTGCGTGCAAGAACCGGCGGAAAATGACATTCCGATTCACAGTTCGGTGTGGTTTTGGTAAATCTCGCAGACAGGGCGGACTTCTTGAGTGACCAACCCCTCAGGCGACTGAAATTCGGGCGAAGATTTTCAGCGATCTGCCTTATCAAGGATGTGCGGAATGGCTTCTGTTTTGCTGTTTCTCTTCGGGTGCCTGCTGTGCCTGATGTTTCTTGGAATGCTCTACGGTGAGCGACTGAGTCTGATGGGTCTGACCGACGGTGAATGGTTCAGTCCGATCAGTGTTGCAGCGTCGAAACTCTGGAGCATTCTCTGCGAATTTATTGATGAGAGTATCGAATTCGTTCTTACTCATCTGTCGTGGGTGGTGGCGGCGGTCTCGGGGACGGCGGGTCTGATTCTGGTCGCGTTTCTGATGGGCGGTGGCCTGGCTTCCGACGCGTCGGCTTATCATCGCGATATGATCACGCCGTTGCATTCAGGAGGTGTACTCGACAAGATTGAACGAGTCACCGCGCGGGGCCCTCAGGCTCCGATTATGCTCGCCAGAGCCGAACGTGATGATTCGCAGTTCGTGACTCAGGCCGTGGGAAGCAGCTATCTGGTGTTTGGCCGTCCGGAATACGCTCCGATCCGGCCTCGTCCGCGGCGTCCGATCGAAGGCGGAGTAATTGATCGGACCGACAGGCGGCCCATCACAGGACGACCTCTTCTGGATGTGGTGTTTCGACGCCTTGGGTCGTCGGTGATTCGCTCTGAAGAAAATCCGGACGTCAGCGTTCGCGGGCGGGTGGTGGACGATCTGCCGGATCCGCTGTTCGTGGATCGTGCCCTGCGGGGCCTGCTGAGAGACAACTGGAGAGAGGGTTTTGGTCTTCCAGCAGCGGATCCCGCATCATCGGGAATCGGACTGCCGGGGGACGTGCTGCAGGAGTCACCGCTGTCCGCGGTTCGCGAGCTGGAATCCCGTGTCCGCGTGACTCCGGGAATTCTGGTCGCCGAACATGATCTGAGAGTCGAAAAGACGGCACCGGAAGAATCCGCCACAGGAGAAATCACTCTTCAGATTTCATTAACAAACCTCGGCAACGACACCATCGACGGATTGCTGGTCCGTGAACTGCTTCCGTTCGGCACACTCGTCCGCGGTGCAGAACCGGAAGGCATTCTTCGCGACGACACTTTGACATGGCTGATCAATGACCTGCAACCGTCCAAAGAATTGATGCTGCGGTTCACGGTGCTGCCGTCAAGCCGATTGGAAACTGATCGCGATGTCACGTTCGCGTCGACGACGGAGGTCTCGGCCCTGGCGGCCGTCACCACGCGAACTGTTGTCGCTGAAGAGACCTCGCTCCCGGATCCGTTTCCGTCTGAGCGTCGCCGTAATCCGGTGATTCCATCGGAGTCGCCTCGGAAACCGGATCTGGCGGGTACTCCGGATTTGCGACTGAGCATTACAGAACCGGGTGAAGTTGTCAGCGTTGGCAAGAGCGTGAAGGTGATCTTTACGATCGCAAACGAAGGAACGGTTGCGGCGGAAGGTGTCACGCTCAGACTGACTCTCGATGAGGGGCTTGATCACAAGGAACTGGTGGCAGAATCGAGCGTGCGAACGGTTTCGGTTTATGCTCCTGCGATCCGGGCGGGCGAGTCGCGGAATTTCAGGCTGGAAGTCCGGCCAAATACTTCCGGCGAACTTCTTTCGACGGCCGAACTGTTGTTTGATGATGCTCAGATTGATCTGGCGACGTTGCGCCTTGTCGCCCGCGATGAAGACAGCGAGCCGTTTACGCCGGACACGGCGATTCAGTAGCTTAATTGGACAGCGCCACTTTATCCAAAGTAGTAACCCGAAGCGTAAGCGAGGGAACGAGTTCTGTGCAATCCCTCGCTCACGCTTCGGGTTGCAAAAACGCTCGGCTTCCGCAAAAACTGGCGCTGTCCAATTAAACAATGCACTGGCGCACAAGCCGTTAAGCCACGGGGGCAGGCCTGGCGGCATTGTGGTTCGCGCATCCGAGTCAGCTCAGGATTCCCTGCACGATCGAACCGTGGACATCGGTCAGGCGATAATCGCGGCCCTGGAAGCGGTACGTCAGCCTCGTGTGATCGAAGCCCAGCAGGTGCAGCAGAGTGGCGTTCAGATCGTGCACATGAACAGGGTCGCTGGTCACATTGAAGCCCAGATCATCGGTCTGGCCATGAACATGCCCGGGCTTGAGCCCGCCGCCGGCCATCCAGATGCTGAAGCAGCGGTTGTGATGATCGCGTCCATCGGTACCGCCCTGCGTCATGGGAGTGCGCCCGAATTCGCCGCCCCAGATCACAATCGTGTCCTGCAGCAGTCCGCGTTCTTTCAGATCCGTCACCAGAGCCGCGCTGGCCTGATCAGTGTCCAGCGCGTTCTGCTTGACGCCGGCCGTCAGATTGCCGTGTTGGTCCCATGCTTCGTGAAACAGCTGCACGAATCGTACGCCGCGTTCAAGAAGTCGCCGAGACAGCAGACAATTCCGGGCGAAGCTGGCTTCTTTCGGATCCTTGACGCCGTAGCGGTCCAGCACATCTTTCGGTTCACTGCTCAGATCCATGAGTTCCGGTGCGCTGGTCTGCAGGCGGTAAGCCATCTCGTAACTCTGAATGCGCGCGGCGATTTCCGGGTCACCGGCCGTCTTCAGAGCCAGTGCATTCAGTCGGTTGATGGAATCCAGCGAAGCCCGCTGAGTTTCATCATCAACACCTTTCGGATTGGACAGGTACAACACCGGGTCTCCCGCACTGCGGAACGGAACACCGCCGTACATCGTCGGCAGGAATCCGCTGCCGTAATTACTGGCTCCGCCGCTCGTGCCCTTCGCGCTTGTGAGCACGACAAAGCCGGGGAGCTCAGACGATTCACTGCCAAGGCCGTAGAGACTCCATGATCCGAAGCTCGGACGTCCAAACTGCTGCGATCCGGTGTTCATCAAAATCTGTGCGGGAGCATGATTCACGGCATCTGTCTGCATCGACCGGATCAGGCAAATGTCGTCGGCCAGTTTTGCTGTGTGCGGCAGCACTTCGCTCAGTTCCATGCCGCACTGGCCGTGGCGATCGAACTTGTACTTTGGACCCAGCAGCGCGGAGTTGGGATTGATGAAGGCCGCCCGGTAGCCTTTCAGCAGTTCCGCGGGCGGAAGCTGGCCATCGCGTTTGGTGAGTTCCGGCTTGTTGTCGAAGAGTTCCAGATGGCTAGGCGCGCCTGCCTGAAAAATGTAGACAATCCGCTTGGCCTTGCCAGGAAAGTGGGACTTCTGCGGAGCCAGCGGATTCGTTGCATCAGCGGTCATTGCCGCCGTCGCATCAGCGGCCAGCAATGTTCCGGCCGCAATCGCACCGACCCCCGCGCCACAGTCACGCAGGAACCACCGGCGGCGGAGAAATTCGGCGGGCGTGTTGAGGAATGGATCGAGCATGGGACGGGTTCCTGAAGCAAGCGCGGTCAGAGTGGTGCTACGATTGAAACCTGATTGTGGGAGAAAGGAACACGACAGTCGACCGCTCGCGAGACCTTCTGGCTTGTTGTTCCGTCGGTGGAGAACTCAACTGCTGGTAAGGTGAAACGCTCAGAGCCGATGGTCCCCAGCTACGGGACGACATGCACCATCATCAGGTCGTGCGTTTCCCCAAGCCAGTTTGTATGGCCGACAATGATCAGTTTGCTTCCCGATCGGAGCAGGCCGTTATTTTGTCCCCAGGGGATCACGAACTGCAACAGTGCATCGGCGGATTGCTGCACGGCTCGGCTGAAAATCGGCGTGACGCCCCAGTACAGACACATCCGGCGAGCGACGTCTTCACGATCGGTGAATGCCAGCACGGGAACCCGACCCCTCAGACGTGATAGTGCCAGAGCTGTGCGACCGGTAACCGTCGCAACAACAATCAGATCGGCCTGCAGATATTCGGCCGCCGCAATCGTGCCGCGCGTCACTGCTTCCGTGATCGGCCGTGCGCGACGGGATTCGTCATCGCGAAGTCCATCCATGCTGGTCATTTTTACAAACGGCTCCGCTTCGAATGCGATCCGATCCATCATCCGGACGCACTGCACAGGATGATGACCGATCGCTGTTTCACCGGACAGCATGACCGCATCAGTGCCGTCGATTACGGCATTTGCGATGTCTGTGACTTCGGCCCGTGTCGGAAGGTCGTTGGTCTGCATGCTGTCCAGCATCTGCGTCGCCGTAATGACCGGAATCCGCAGTTCATTGCAGCGACGGATGATCTGCTTTTGCAAAATGGGTACTCGCCAGATGTCGGCTTCAACGCCCAGATCTCCGCGGGCCACCATCACGGCATCGGTGGCGTCGAGAATGTTGTCGAGGTCTGCGATCGCTTCGGTCTTTTCAATCTTTGCGACAATCAGCGGGACAACTTTTGGCCGGTGAGTCTCGATCAGTTTCTGCAGCTGCCGGATGTCCTCCGCCTGCCGGACAAAGCTCAGACCGATAAAGTCGAGCTGATTCTGCAGAGCCCACTCCAGATCCTTCCGGTCTTTTTCCGTGACACTTGGCGTACTGAGTGCGACACCCGGCAGATTCACGCCCTGCTTGTTGCGGAGTTTTCCGGACTGAACCACAAGGCATTTCACCCAGCCGGCATCGGGATCCTTTTCGATGACAACCATGGCGACAGTGCCGTCGGCCAGCAGGATGCGGTCGCCCGCTTTGACGTCATCGATCAGTGGCTCATAGGTACACGTGAGATCCGTTGCCACATCGGACTTCATACCGCGAATGAATCGAAACGTCGCACCATCACTGCAGACGACTTCGCCGCCTGGAATTTCTCCCAGCCGGATTTTCGGGCCGGACAGGTCTCCAAGAATGCCTACCGGGCAGCCGAGTTCCGTCGAGACCTGACGAATCTTTCGCACCAGTTCCGACAGCCAGGCGTGCTGTCCGTGAGCAAAGTTCAGGCGGAAAATATCGACACCCGAGGCAACAAGTTCTCTCAGGACTTCCATCGACTCGCTCGCCGGTCCGACGGTGGCGATGATGCGTGTCTTCACGAGCTTCTGACGGCTGATCAGCGGAACGGAACCAGACATTTCAGTTTCTCTGTGGGAGGCGGTTGATCCCCTGAGTGTATGCCAATCGCCGCCGACGCGCCAGCGAAGAGCAGGGCGCAGCCCGGTTGACGTGAGGAAGTCGGCCAGCTGCACGGGCTTGTGCTTCGTGCTGAGCATCACAGATGAATCGGAATGAACCTCTGCATCTCGCCTGGAGCCGGTTGCACCGGCGGCTCGATCCAGGGGATCGCTCTCTGGTTCTGAACGCAGTCCTGCACGGTCGCTTTGAACCGTTTTGTCAGCGCCATCAGCAATTCACGTTCGGCGTTGCCATCAGCAGAAATGTCCGCGAGGTTTGCGATTCGCCCCCTCAGTCGCGCAGTTGCAGGATCCCGAGACAAAATCACAATGCAGTTGAAGACAGGCACCGAATCTGTGCCGGTTCCGCATGTCGCATCGGGAAGCTGATTCAGGGATTGTGAGGACATCGTTCACTCAAATCGAACTATTCGACAATGATGTCCCGCACGGTCTTGCCGCCGGGGATCATGGGCAGGACGTGTTCCTGATACGGGCAGATGACGTCCAGCAGATACGGGCCCTTGTGGTTGAGCATTTCGGCGAGGGCCTTCGGGTATTCGGCCTTGCTGCGAACCTGTCGACCCTTGATGCCGTAGCCTTCGGCAATCCTGACGAAGTTCGGGAAGGTTTCCTGCGGCATGCTGCCGTCGCCTTCGCCCAGCGCTTCCGGATGCTCGACCGGGCCAAGATAAGTATGAGCCCGGCGACCAGACATGAAGCGATCTTCCCACTGCACGACCATCCCAAGATGCTGATTGTTCAGCAGCAGTATCTTCACCGGCAGGTTTTCGCAGGTCAGTGTGCCGAGTTCCTGAATATTCATCTGGAACGAACCGTCGCCGTCGATATCGACTACGAGTGAATTCGGATGGGCGGTCTGGACACCCATCGCGGCCGGCAGGCCAAATCCCATCGTGCCGAGACCGGAACTGCTCAGCCAGCGGCGCGGCTTGTTGAATTTGTAGAACTGAGCCGCCCACATCTGGTGCTGGCCAACGCCGACGGTGATGTACGCATCCTCGTTCTGAGTCTGACGCCAAAGTTCATCAATGGCATACTGCTGCAGAATCGAATCCCCGGCATTCGCGTATGACAGCGGAAACTTGGCTTTCCAGCCGGCGATCTGATGATTCCATTCGGACAAATCCGGGATATCTTCATCAGCCAGTGCAGCATTCAATGCAACCAGAGCTTCCTTCACATCGCCATGAACCGGGATGTGGGCTTCTTTGTTCTTATGGATCTCAGAAGGATCGATGTCGATGTGAACGATCTTGCCGTGCTTGGCGAATTCCGCCAGCTTGCCGGTGACTCGGTCATCGAACCGCACACCGAACGCCAGCAACAGATCAGATTGATCAACGGCGTAATTCGCGTAGACGGTTCCGTGCATGCCAAGCATGTGCAGAGACTGCGGATGAGTCCCCGGAAAGGCTCCCAGACCCATGACCGTCATCGTGACCGGGATGCCGGTTCGCAGGGCAAACCTGGTCAGTTCTTCCGATGCATCGCTCTGAATGCAGCCGCCACCGACGTACAGGACCGGTCGCTTCGAACGACGAATCGCCGCAATGACCTGGCGGATTTGTTCAGGCGCCACCGGTCGAACCTGTGGACGATAGCCAGGAAGATTCATCGGTGGATCGAAGTCCACATCGTGCAGCGGCATGACATCCAGCTGAACGTCTTTCGGAACGTCGATCAGCACCGGGCCGGGACGACCCGTCGAGGCAATATAGAACGCCTCTTTCACGATCCGGGCGACGTCGCGGACGCTGGTGATCATGTAGTGGTGTTTCGTGATGGCGCGACAAACTTCGACCATCGGCGTTTCCTGGAACGCATCGCTGCCGATGACAGACTGAGGCACCTGACCGGTGATCGCGATGAGCGGAATACTGTCCAGCTTGGCATCGGCGATACCAGTGACCAGATTGGTGGCGCCCGGCCCGCTGGTGGC
>Ga0163144_10029238_pt1 | contig 10590 bp, 11 predicted proteins | sample OliLak19BULKMAT1_FD_123175 | JGI IMG/M metagenome (GOLD analysis project Ga0163144, IMG submission 123175) | Freshwater microbial mat bacterial communities from Lake Vanda, McMurdo Dry Valleys, Antarctica - Oligotrophic Lake LV.19.BULKMAT1 | ecosystem: Environmental > Aquatic > Freshwater >...
CGCGGTGCGCGAAGTGCTGCCGATTGTCGCGGTCGACACCCGCATCATCGCCGACGGCACGGTCGGCGTCTGGGGACGCCGCGTACGCGCCGCCTATCGCGCCCACTGCATCGCCTCGGCCCGTGCCGACGCGCAGGCCGGCTGATGTCGACGATGCGGATTTCGCGGCAGCTGCGCGCTGTCGCCGCCAGCCCCAAGGGCCGGCTGCTGCCCGGACCGACGCATTTCGGCGTGCAAGAGGACCCCGCTTATGCGCCAATTGGCAGCGGCGAGCACCTCTATGTCGAGATCGAGAAGGAAGGACTGACCACCGATGAGGTCGCGGTCGCACTGGCACGCGCCTGCGGCGTCAAGGCGATGGACGTTGGCTTCGCCGGCCGCAAAGACCGCCATGCCATCACCCGTCAGTGGTTCTCGGTCCGTGGCGGCACCGAGGCGCAGCTCGCAAGCCTGAAGACAGCCTTCGCCAAAGGACGTTTGCTTGTCCTGCAGGTATCGCGCCATGGGAACAAGATCCGGATCGGCCATCTCAAGGGGAACCGGTTCCGCCTGGGACTTGGCGAGGTCACCGACCTGGTGCAGTTGCAGGCCGCCCTCGACACGTTGGCCGATCAGGGCATCGCCAACCGCTTCGGCCCACAGCGCTTTGGCCTGAACGGGGCCAACCTGCGCATCGCTGCAGCCTGGGGCGCAGGCGATCATGATGCGGCCATCGCCCTGATCGTCGATCCCAGTGGCGCATGGCATGTCGGCGAACCGCTGCCAAGTCGCTTCCGCCTCGGCCCCGAAGGCAAGGTGATGGCTTCGCTAAAGCGCAGCATGGATCCGCTGCGCGCGCTCAACCAGGCCGAGGAACTGCGCAAACTGGTCGCCTCGGCTGGCCAGGCAGCCATTTTCAATGCCGTGCTGGATGCCCGCGCCGAGGCCGGACTAGCCCATCAGCTGCGCGAGGGCGACATCGCCTGTACCTGCGACGGCATTCCGTTCCTGGTCAGCGCGGCCGACCTGGCGGACGTCAACCGACGCGCCCAGCCCGGCGTCCTTGACGCCTTGGCAACCGGCCCGATGCCCGGCACCTGGCGCATCGCGCCGAGCGACCCGATCCTCGCCGAAGAGAAGGCATGGAGCGTGTCGAGTGGCCTGGACTGGTCGTGGTTCGGCGAAGGTGGCGCCTTCGAAAGTCCGGGCGGCCGGCGGCAGATGTATGTCGTCTTCCGCGAACAGCCGCGCGTCTCGACCGGCACCGACGGGGTGACGTGGGTGGACTTCGCCCTGCCGGCTGGCTCATTCGCCACCGAAGTGCTGACTCAGGTCGGCGTCGTACTGCCGACCGACCGCTCCGGCGCTGCAAGCTGATCATTGGTCTCGACCATCACGGTACGCTTCGGACCCGGCACTAGGCGGCCAAGCAGCAACGCCACCAATCCGGTCAGCACGGCCTGCGCAGCGCCGCTCCACCAGTGCCAGCCACCGCGACCGCTGACCAGGATGTCGAGCGCCTGCACCGCCCCCGACATGCCGGCCCCAGTCACCAGCAGTGCAACCCAGTGTACACCCGGGATCCATCGGCGCACTGGTAGTAGGACGAGGACGAGCACCAGATGCGCGCCGGCATGGAACCACTGCGATCCCGGATCGACTGGATCTCGTAGCGCCCCGGCCAGCCAGACCCGCCACATCCACGCCTGCGAATTCCCCACCACGACGGCCCAGGCAGCTAAGGCCAGCGGCAGGTCCGGGGCGACCGGCCAGCCGGCAAGACGCGCGTGCTGCAGCACGACGGCGCAGAGGATAGCGGCGATCCAGATCAGCATGCGCACGCCCGCAGGGTAGTCAGCTGGACGCGCCAGCCAGCCCCAGCCGACTGCCCCTCGCGCCGCCGCTTGGACGCCTACCGTCCCAGCCATGCAGCGTGTCGGCATCGATGAGGCCGGATACGGGCCGACCCTGGGCCCCCTGGCGGTCGTCGCCGCTGCGGCCTCTGTCGAGGATACCGCCGCATTCGCCGGTGAACTCGCAAGCCTGGGTGTCGCCGACAGCAAACAGGTCCACAAATCAGGGGATCTTGGTTCCCTGGAACGCGTCGCCCTGCCGGCAGCGATGTGGCTATCGGGTTTTCAGCCAGACACCGCCGACGATCTCTTCGCGCTGCTCGGCGAATCAGCCGCCGACCGCGCCACGGTTCCGTGGATGGCCGGGGCCGCTGAACTGCGACTGCCGCTGGCTGCGCATCCGCTACCGACGTGGAACATCCGCTCGGCCACCGCCCTGGGACTGCACGGACGGCTGCTGCACCCGCGCCATCTCAATGCTGCCCGTCGCCAGGGCGTCAACCGCGCCGCCGCCGAACTCGACGTCGTGCGCACGCTGATATCCGCCGCCGTGCCCGATCCCGCCGCTGCTGCAGTAATTGGCTGTGACCGCCTCGGCGGTCGCAAACGCTACGGCGATCTGCTGGAGCGCACCTGGCCAGGCCAAGCGGTCGACATCGTCGAAGAAACCGCACCGGCCTGCCGCTATCGCTGCGCCACCACATCCGTCGCCTTCCTGGTCGGCGGCGAGAGCGCCGAACCGCTGATCGCCGCTGCTTCGTGCATCGCCAAGTACGCCCGCGAATTGCACATGCACCTGCTCAACCAGCACTGGAGCAGCCGTTTCGCTTGGCTGAAGCCGACCGCCGGCTATCCCGAGGACGCGAAACGCTGGCTGCACCAGCTCGGCGCCGGAACGACCGACGCTTGGAGCGACGAACTGGTGCGCGCTTAGTGTTTCTTGTCCTGGACCCTCGACGTGACTGCGGGAACCCCCTAGTAATCAGCTACCAGGCCGTTAACTTGTACTTCACTTGGAGTACCCATGGAACTGATCGGCCCCCTGCAGGTCAAAGTCATGCACCACATCTGGAAACGTGGACCTTCAACGGTCCACGATGTCCATGATCAGCTGATGGCCGACCCTGGCGAAAAGCGGCTCGCCTACACCACCATCCTGACGGTTATGCGCAACCTGAGCCGACGCGGCTTCCTGACCCAGACGCCGGATGGCCGGGCTCACCGCTTCACCGCCCGCATTGAAGAAGGTCAGTACAAGTGCGAACTGCTGCGCCATGTCCGGCAGGAGATCTTCCGCAACGATCTGCGGGCGATGTTGGACGCGGCGGCCACCGACGAGTCGCTGACCACCCAGGAACGTGATCAACTGCGCGGGATGATGCTGGCTGGAGGTTGAACCGCCTGAAGCGGCATAAGGCTGCTATCATGCCACCACTCACTCCCGCTGAGATCGCCGATGCCCTGTCCCGCTTGCCTGGCTGGAGCCATCGAGACGCGTCGCTGCATAAGACGTTCCGCTTCGGCAGCTTCAAAGCCGCTGTGGATTTTCTGCACCGATGCGTCCCAGCCATCGACCGGCTCAATCACCATCCGGAGTGGACCAACGTCTATGATCGCGTGGTGGTGCGGTTGACCAGCCATGACGCCGGCAATCTGGTCACCAGGCTGGACGTCGAACTGGCCGAGTTGCTCGACGGTTACGCCGACCGCGGCGTGTAGCGGACCAGCGCGGCGACGATCACCGCCCCGATGATACCGGCGCAGATGACCGCCAAGGCTCCCGGTATTCCAGGAACGAGGTAGTTGGCGAGCGGTGCTGCGTAGGCGGTGGCTTGGCCGGCGAAACCCAGCTGTTGAGCAGTGTGTTCGAGCCCGTCCGGCAGCGTGCTGGCGAACGGGGTCAGGGCGCAGGCGATCACCGCTGCGGCGACCGGCCAGCGCACTGAGGTCCGCTCGGGCTGCGCGATCAGCGCAACAACCAGGCCGGTAACCGCACCTTCGCCCAGAGCGATTGGCAGGTGGGCGCCGATCATTGCTGCCAAGGCAGACGACGTCGAGGTGGTTCCGGACAGGCCGAGTTCGACCGCGCATAGAGCAGCAGCGGCCAGAGTCGCAAGCGCGGCCGCGAAGCCGGCACTCAGAGCACGACTGGTCACCGTGGTGCCAGCCCAGGCACGCTGCAGCGCCCAGCCGCCCAGCACCCCGATCACACCCATGTTGAGGACATTGACGCCGAGGGCGTCAAGACCGCCATCGGCGAATAGCACCGCCTGAGTGGCCAGGATCGCAACCATGGCCAGCAGACCACGGAAGGGTCCAGCCAGGATGCCCAGCAGAGCCCCACCGACCACGTGTCCGCTGGATCCGCCGAGCACCGGCACGTTGACCATCTGGGCAACGAACACTGCGGCGGTCAACGCTGCCAAGGCCGGTGATGGCAGCTGCTGTTGCGCTCCACGGCGATCCAGCCACCGGCTGGCGATCAGCGCGCCAACCGACAGGCCGGCGGCGGCCACGCAAACAGATATGGAGCAGAGACCGGATGAGATATGCATGCCGGAAAGCTACCGACGTAGCTTACACCCCGCAAGAAGCAATGCGTACAGCACTTCGTGTTTCCTAGGTCAAATTGTGGCAGGATCGTGCCAACAACCGCCATCGCGGGGAACCATGGCGATGGTCGCCCCCTCCAGATCTGGGCTATGCCGTACCAGTACCCCTTCATCACGATTCTCGCCCCCCACGCCGATCAGCACGACGCCCGCCAACCCCGCCGTGACAGCTGCCATGACCGCGCCTGGCTGACGGGTTGCCAACCAACTGGCTGCAGCACCTGCACCAGCTGCGGTCAGCAAGCTCTTGGGCGTCAGCGACGAAACCAGGACACCTGCCGTGCCGCGCAATTGCAGCCGCTGGAGCAGGGCCGGCAGTCCAGGCTCGCCCGATAGCTCGGGCGCGATCAACAGCACGGCGCTCACCGGATGAATCCGGGAATCGCGTCCTCGTTGACCGTATCAATCTGTTCTTCGCGCAGGAATCGCTTGGCGTAGTCGAGGTAGACCCGTTCACGGACAAAGACATCGAAAATGTCCGGGTCAACGTGACCATCGAGCTTCATCCGGCCGAGGATCGACAGGGCGGTCGACAGATTCATCGCCCGCTTGTACGGACGGTCTCCGGCAGTCAGAGCCTCGAAGATGTCAGCGATGCCCATAATCCGGGCCTGCACACTCATCTGCTCGCGACGCAGCTGCTTCGGGTAGCCCTTGCCGTCCATGCGCTCGTGATGGCCACCGGCGAACTCCGGCACTCGCCTGAGATGGCGAGGAAACGGCAGCGATTCCAGCATCTTGATGGTGGCGACGATGTGGTGGTTGATGACCTCGCGCTCGCGCGGCAGCAGGGTGCCCTTGGCGATGCACAGGTTCTCGACTTCATCCGGAGTCAACAACGGTTGCTGGCTGCCATCCAGTGCGCACCAGCTGTGCGTGGCGATAAGGCGCACCCGCTCCTGATCCTCTTGGCGCATCGATTCGCCGCCGGTGTTGCAGCGACGCAGGAAGACGAGGTCGTTGGCCAGGCAGCCGCCTTGCATCGGATCCTGAGCGGCAGCGGCGGCGAAGCGGGTGGCGATCAGTTCGATGCGGTCGTTGATGCAGCTGAGTTTGGTCGCCTTGTCCATCACCCATTCGGGGGTGGTGATCTTGCCGCAGTCGTGCAGCCACGCCGCGATACGCAGTTCGTAGCGATCGCGCTCATCCATCGCAAACGCGGCGATATCGCCCCGCGGCGCGCGGGCAGTAGCCTCAGCCAGCATCATGGTCAATTCGGGGACGCGCCGGCAATGGCCGCCGGTGTAGGGGCTTTTCTCGTCAATTGCCGTCGCGATCAGCTGGATGAATGACTCGAAAAGTTGTTTCTGATCTTCGATGAGACGATGCTTGGTGCGCGCTGTGGCCGCCTGAGACGCCAGGCTTTCGACCAACGTCTGGTCCTCGGGCGGGAACGGGGCGACCACTCCGAACGGGTCGCGCGCATTAATCAGCTGGAGGGCTCCGGTGATCGCGCCTTCGTGGTCGCGCATCGGCACGACCAGAACCGAGGCGGTGCGGTAACCGGTCTTCTCATCGAAGCGGCGGGTACCTGAAAAATCGAATCCTGGCGCGGTGTAGGCGTCAGGCAGATTGATGGTATTGCCGGTTAGCACGCAGTGCGCTACCACCGAGGCGTGGTTCTCAATGCCGCCATCCAGATGCAGCGGTACATCGGGCAGCGGCACTGGGCGCAGTCCGCTGACCCCGGCATGGATGCCCATCGACTGGTTGTGCATGATCTCGAAGCGTAGCCGGCCATCGGACGCCGCATAGACGGTCCCACCATCTGCCCGGGTGATCTCCATCGCTCCCTGCAGGATCTGTTCGACCAGCAGTCGCGGATTGGTCTCGATCGAGAGTGCTTGGCCGACGCGGTTGAGGATCTCGATCCGGCGGCGAAGATCGGTAAGTGGGTCCACGGCGGCAGCGTAAGCGGGCGGCAGCGGCAGGCCAGATGAGAGGGATTCCGCGCTTGCGGGCGCATCAGCACGCCAAGCCTCCCAGCGTGCCGCCCATCCTCCGTCTCATCGCCCGTCAGACCCACCGCTGCCTGACCGGACACCCCTGGGTGTTTCGCAGTGAAGTGTCCGCCGCGGACCTGGCGGCAGCAATCGATGGTGACGTCGTCGAGGTGCGCGATGGCCGCGACCGGCTGGTCGGTCGCGGGTTCTACTCGGCCCACAGCCAGATCGCCGTGCGTCTAGCCGCTCGCGAGGCCCGCGAACTCGACGACGCATTCCTGCGCCTTCGCCTGCAGGCCGCCATCGCCCATCGCGTTGCCGTCCTGCCGCATCGCCAAGCCCTGCGCCTGGTCTCCAGCGAAGGCGATCTGCTACCGGGCCTGATCGTTGACCGTTTCGGCGATCGCCTAGTCATCCAAGCCCTGACCACGGGCATCGATCAACGCATCGACAGCATCTCTGGCATTCTGCGCGAGCTGATGGCGCCAGCCCAGATCATCGAACGTAGCGATGGTCACGGGCGCAGCCTGGAAGGCCTAGAGCCGCGCATCCGCGTGCTGCACGGACCAGCCGACGCACATGTGCGCGTCGCCCTGGGCGCCATCGAACTGGATGTTGATCTGCTCGATCCGCATAAGACCGGCGCCTACCTCGACCAGTGCGAGTCCCATCAACAGTTGGCGACCTGGGTGCCTCGCGGAGGCCGGGTGGCCGACGTCTTCGCCCATCGTGGCGGTTTTGCCCTGCATCTGCTACAGGCCGGGGCGGCCGAGGCGGTAGCGGTGGACCAGGCCGAGGCTGGACTGGCCGACGCCCTCGCCGCTGCCAGTCGCCTGGGCTTCGCAGGCCGGCTGAGCACCGCCACGGCCGACGCCTTCCAGTGGCTGCGTCAGCAGGGTGCCGCCGGGGCCACCTACGACCTCGTCATCCTCGATCCGCCGGCGTTCGCACGCACCCGCTCGGCCCTGCCAGGCGCAATGCGCGGCTACCGCGACCTGCACCAGCAGGCCCTGCGCCTGCTTCGTCCCGGTGGCCGGCTGGCCTCGTGGTCATGCTCCTCGCATGTCGACGAAGCGATGTTCCTGGAAAATGTGGTCGAAGCAGCTGCCCATCTTGGGAGAACCTTGCGCTTCGACTCGGCATTCGGCCAGCCGGCCGACCATCCCTGGCTGCCAGCCGCACCTGAGACACGCTATCTGAAGGGATTCCTGGTTAGCGTACTGGAATGACGGCTGGAGCACCGAACCGCTGCAGCGCTCGCCTAGCGCAGCGGACGCGAAACCTGCTCGTTCGGAGCCAGATTCAGGTCACGACCCGGAGCCGGCACCAACGGGGCGAGCGCCGGCGGAGGTGGTGCAATCCACTGCCAACGCGGAGTCCCGGAGGTCGGCGGAGGGCCGAGCCAGCAGTAGCCAAGTGTGAGCAGGACCGTTACCACGGTATGTAGGCTAGCGGAAACCGTAGAGCTGCCAACCGGCATTTGCGTCAGACCGCCCTGGTCCAGCATATCAACCCATGTCGCAACGAACCACCGCCGTCATTCTCGCCGCTGGCAAGGGTACCCGAATGGGCTCCGACCTCGCCAAGGTCCTCCATCCGCTCGCTGGACGCCCCTTGGTCGCCCATGTCATCGACGCCTGCAACGCGGCAGGCATCACCGACTGCGTCTGCGTGGTCGGTTGGCAGCGCGAGGCCGTAGCCGCCGCAGTTGAACCGCTGGGTGCACGTTGCGTCCTGCAGGACCGCCAGCTGGGCACCGGCCACGCCGTGCTCTGTGCCGAGCCAGCCGTCACCGGCGACGAGGTACTGGTCCTATGCGGTGACGCCCCACTGGTCGATGCCGCACTCCTTCGGCGCGTCGTCGCCACCCACCGCCGCACAGGAGCCGCCTGCACCGCCGTCGCAGCCCGCATGGCAGATCCCACCGGATATGGTCGCATGATCACCGGTGACGACGGCCGGCTTGCCAGAATCGTCGAACACAAGGACGCGACCCCAGAGCAACGTGCGATCAATCTGGTCAACAGCGGCTTATACTGTTTCCGCCGCACCGACCTGTTCGAGCGGCTCCGCCAGGTCAAACCGACGAATGCCCAGGGCGAATACTATCTGACCGACGTCGTCGGCATGCTCGCTCGCGACCAGGCGGGTGTTGAACTCGAGATCTGCGATGATCCGGGCAGCGTCCTGGGCGTGAACACTCCGGCCGATCTCGCCACGGCGGCCCGGCTGTTCGCCGGCCGGACGTCTTAACCGAAGCTTCACGATCAACTCACTGGTGATTCATGATAGTCGGCACGGTGTCTGACCTCAGGAGCACCCCGTCCCATGATCCGCCGCACCGCCCTTGTCCTCGCCGCCGCAGCCGCCGCCATCTCCATTGGCTCCGGCTGCTCGACGCCCCGCACCTCTGACCTACCCGGCGCCTACTCCGAAGGCGGCTTCGGGTCGAAGTTCTACGCCGAGGTCCCTCATGCAAAGAAGGAAGGGGACAAGCCGCGCATCTACCTGTTCGGCAAGATCGCCGACTACAACAAGTTCCTTGAGACCAAGGACGTCCCTGAGAACGCCCACAAGAAGTTTATCGGCAAAGGTGCTAATCGTGAGACCGTGGTAGTCCAGGACCTGACCGGCTTCGAGTTGAAGGACAATCCTGGCTACACCAACGCTCTGCTCGCCAAGTACCAGGCCAGGCATGGTATGGGTGGCGCTAGTGCCGCTCCGGCACCAATGGCCGCTCCGGCACCAATGGCCGCTCCGGCACCAATGGCCGCTCCGGCACCAATGGCCGCTCCGGCACCAATGGCCGCTCCGGCACCAACTGCTGAGTCGACACCTGTCGCCACCCCGGATCCTGCCGCCAAGTAATTCTCAGTTCATCGCTTGAGCCAGCACCCCACGACGTGGTCGTGGGGTGCTTCGTTTCGTTTCGTCATTCCAAGCAGGCCCACCCAGCACGGCGGGATCAGGCAAACGAGTCAGGACCCGTGCGAAATCTTGGGTTTCACTGGGAACGGGATCACTGCAGTCCCTAGTCCGAGGATGGTGCGGACGCGCTTGATCACGCCTGCACGGTCCAAGCCATGCGCAGCCAGTTGCTGCTCTCGGCTGGCATGCGGGACCAATTCGTCCCGGATACCGGCCCGGTGCACTCTTAGACGCAGTCCACGATCGGCCACCGCCTCGGCGACCACCGAACCGAAGCCGCCAGGCAGGGTGTGATCCTCGACCGTCAAGACCTCGGCATGATCAAGTGACAGGTCGGTCAGCAGCTCGATGTCGAATGGCTTGGCGAAGCGCGCATCGACCAGAGTGATGCCACGGCCATCCTCGCCCATCTCGACGATGGCGTCGTGACAGGTCTTTACCGCCGAGCCATAGGCCCAGATCATCAGGGGTCCGTCGCCTTGCCGCAGGATCTCGGCCTTGCCCAGCGCCACCGGAGCAGCCGCGACACCCCAGTCGGTCTGCGGCACCTCGTCCTTGGGATAGCGGATGCAGTAGCCAGCCGGGCGATCGGCACCCGCTCGGTGCAGGTGCGACCAGCGCATCATCGCCGCCAGAGCCTGGCCATCACGCGGTGCCATCAGCACCAGACCAGGCAGGCAACGGGCCCAGGCAATGTCATAGATGCCATGGTGGGTCTCACCATCCTCACCGACCAGACCGGCACGATCGAGGGTGATAATGACCCCGAGATCTCGACTGAGACAGATCTCCTGGAACAGCTGGTCGTAACCACGCTGGGCGAACGTGCTGTAGTGGGCCAGGAACGGCTTGTTGCCGGCGATCGCCAAACCCTGGGCGAAGGCGAAGCTGTGCTGTTCGCAAATGCCGACGTCGTACATCCGTTCCGGGAAGCGAACGGCGAACTGACGCAGCGCGGTGCCGCTGGGCATAGCCGCGGTGATTGCCACCACCGCTGAATCGGCAACCGCCAGCTCGGTCAGCACCTCGGCGAAGACCGTCGAGTAGGTGCGCGCCGCCGCCTTGGGCGAGAACACTCCGCTCGACACGTCGAAGCCTTTTGGCCCGTGGAATTTCAACGGATCGGCAGCCGAGGGATCCCAACCGCCCCCCTTCTTGGTCATCACATGCAGCAGGATCGGACCACGCAGCTTGGCAACGTTGAGCAGCGCTTCCTCGGTCAGGGCTAGGTCATGGCCATCTACCGGGCCGAAGTAGCGGAAACCGAGGTCTTCA
>Ga0163144_10029239_pt1 | contig 10589 bp, 11 predicted proteins | sample OliLak19BULKMAT1_FD_123175 | JGI IMG/M metagenome (GOLD analysis project Ga0163144, IMG submission 123175) | Freshwater microbial mat bacterial communities from Lake Vanda, McMurdo Dry Valleys, Antarctica - Oligotrophic Lake LV.19.BULKMAT1 | ecosystem: Environmental > Aquatic > Freshwater >...
CGCTCGGGCAAGGAGCTGCGGCCGAACACGGTGGTGAGCTTTCTCTCGCAGCGGCGCGAGCTGCTCGACGAGGCGTTCGCCGGCGACATCATCGGCATTCCCAACCACGGCGTGCTCCAGCTCGGCGACACGCTCTCGGAAGGCGAGGCGCTGCAGTACACCGGGCTGCCGTTCTTCGCGCCGGAGATGTTCCGCTCGGTCGAGGTCGCCGACCCGCTGCGCTCGAAGCAGCTGCGCGCCGGCCTGACCCAGCTCGGCGAGGAGGGCGCGATCCAGGTGTTCCGCCCGGTCGCCGGCACGGTGCTGCTGCTCGGCGCGGTCGGCCAGCTGCAGTTCGAGGTGGTGGCGCACCGGCTCGAGCACGAGTACGGCGTCAAGGCGCGGATCCTGCCGGCGCGCTACAACGTCGCCCGCTGGGTGACCTGCGACGACGCCGACGGCGGCGCCAAGGAGCTGCAGCGCTTCATCGACGGCAACGCCCACCGCGTGGCCCACGACGCGGTCGACGCGCCGTGCGTGCTGCTCGAGTACGCCGGCGAGTTGCGGGCGATGCAGGAGAACTGGCCGAAGATCCGCTTCCACGCCCTGCGCGAGCACGCCGGGCTGGTGTTCCAGAAGCAGCTCGACGGTTGAGGCGGAGCCAGCCGCGGAAGCGGCCGGCAATCAAGGCCTAGTGACGACCCTTGTCATTGCCCTTGTCATTGCCCTTGCCCTTGCCGGGGCCGTTGTCGTGGCCCTTGGCCTTGCCCGGGTGGCCGCGGTCGTCTTGCTTGTCGTGGCCGCGGCGACGGCCCCGGTCCGAGCCGGGATGCTCGGCGTGGTAGCGCTCGCGCACCCACTCGTCGCGGACGAAATACACCGGCTGGCCGCAGGCGCCGTAGCGGCCGCAGTGCCGGCGCCAGTCCTGCTGGTGCGCTGTAGGCACGTAGAGGTAGATGGGCGCCCGCTCGTACACGACCTGCGGCCGCTCGATGATCACCGGCTGCGGCAGGATCAGGGCAGGCGGCGGCACGTTGCCGATGTTGATCCGCCCGTAGACGCCGGGCTGGTTGATTCCGATCGAGACGCCGACGTTGGTTTGCGCCAGCGCCGGAGTGAAGGCACCGGCCGCGAGGGCCAGGGTCAGAAGTTTTCTCAGCATGCTTTTCTCCAGAGGTCTTTTCCCAACGGCAGCTTAGGCAGCCGGACGACAGGGTTGCGACCGCCTGGCGGTTGCGCTGCCGGCTTTACCCGGCCCGACCGTGTCCTACGACCGTATTCGCTCCTTGGCCGGTTTCCGGCGGCGCTGTCGTACTTCAGGGCAGAAGGTGATGCGGCCGGGAACGGGTTCCGATTCGCGCCACCCGAACTCCGGAGCGCGACCATGGCCCCCTCGAACGACCTCGCCGACCTCGACAACATCTCGATCGTCGCGCTCGACACCGGCCACGCGCCGGCGCTGCTCGAGCATCTGCTGCGCCTGTCGGTCGACGATCGCGGCCTGCGCTTTTGCGCCGGCACGGTGCCCGAGGGCGTGCTCGCGAAGTACGTCGCATCGATCCGCTTCGGCGAGGACACGGTGCTCGGCGCGGTCGCCGCCGGCGGGCGCATCGTCGCCCTGGGCCACGCCTGCTGGTTCCGCTCGGCCGAAGGCCTCGTCGCCGAGGCGGCGTTCAGCGTCGACGAAGGCTGGCGCTGCCGCGGCATCGCCCGGCGCCTGCTGCAGGCGATCCGCTCAGACGCCAGCGAACGCGAGGCAGCGGCGGTGCTCTGCCAGTGCCTGGCGCGCAACCGGCCGATGCGTCGCGTTCTGGTCGCGGCCGAGATGGCGATCGAGGTCGAGGACGGCGAGGTCAGCGCCCGCGGCGCGGCGCTCCCGGCCCACGCCTGAGCGAAGCGCGGCCGCGGCTCGGCGCAACGACAATCGGCAGGTGCATGCGCCCGCCGTGCCGCGCTCGCGGCTTTCGCTCTGGCTCGACCTCGTCCGCTGGGACCGGCCCGCGGGCTGGCTGCTCCTTCTCTGGCCTACCCTGTCGGCGCTCTGGATCGCGGCCGACGGCTTTCCTGGCTGGCACCTGCTGCTCGTCTTCGTCGCCGGAACCGTCCTGATGCGCAGCGCCGGCTGCGCCGCCAACGACGTCGCCGACCGGGACTTCGACCGCCACGTCGAGCGCACCGCGGCGCGGCCGGTGACCAGCGGCGCGGTGTCGCCGCGCGAGGCGCTCGCACTCGGCGCGGCGCTCGCGCTCGCCGCCTTCGCACTGGTGCTGACCACCAATGCCGCGGCCGTCGCCTGGAGCGTCGCCGCGCTGGCGGTGACGCTGTTCTATCCGTTCAGCAAGCGCTTCTTCGCGATGCCCCAGGCAGTGCTCGGCGTCGCCTTCAGCTTCGGCATCCCGATGGCCTTCGCCGCGGTGCGCGGCGGCGAGGCACGCTCGCTGTCGCAGGTGTGGACGGCGGTGCCGCCGCTGGCCTGGTGGCTGCTCCTCGGCAACCTGTTCTGGGTTCTCGCCTACGACACCGAGTACGCCATGGTCGACCGCGACGACGACCTGCGCATCGGCATCAAGACCTCGGCGATCACCCTCGGCCGCTTCGACGTCCGCGCCGTCATGAGTTTCTATGCTCTCTACCTCGGCAGCTGGGGGGCGATCGGCGAATGGCTGGACCTCGGCGTCGCCTACTTCGCCGGGCTCTGCGCGGCGGCCGTGATCGCCGCCTGGCACTGGACGCTGATCCGCGACCGCAGCCGCGAAGGGTGCTTCCGCGCCTTTCGCCTCAACCACTGGCTCGGCTTCGCCGTCTTCGCCGGCGTCGCCCTCGATTTCGCCCTGCGCTAGCGGCAGCGCAAGGCGAAGCAGCGGCGGCTCAGGCCGCGACCGGCTCGGCCGCGGCGATGCGCTCCAGGGCACGGCCGAGCGCGGCGACGGCCTGGTCGATCTGCTCGCTGCGGATCGTCAGCGGCGGCGCCATCCGGACCACGGTGCCGTGCGTGTCCTTGGTCAGCACGCCCTCGTCGACCAGGGCGTCGCACACCCGGCGCGCACCGGCGAATGCCGGATCGATCTCGACGCCGACGAGCAGGCCCTTGCCGCGGATGTCGACGATGGCCGGATGGTCGAGCCGGGCCAGCCGGGCCAGCAGGTAGTCGCCCTGGACCCGCGCGGTCTCGCAGTACGGGCCGGTCTCGAGCAGCGTCAACGCCGCCTCGCCGACCGCCGCGCCGAGCGGGTTGCCGCCGAAGGTGCTGCCGTGATCGCCGGGCGCGAACACCGCCATCAGGTCCTCGCGGGCGCAGAACGCGCTCACCGGCAGCAGGCCGCCGCCGAGCGCCTTGCCGAGGGTCAGGCCGTCGGGGCGCACGCCTTCGTGGTCGCAGGCGAGGATGCGGCCGGTGCGGCCGAGCCCGGTCTGCACCTCGTCGGCGATCATCAGGATGTTGCGGCGGGTGCAGATCTCGCGCACCGCGCGCAGGTAGCCGACCGGCGGGACGATGATCCCGGCCTCGCCCTGCACCGGCTCGACGATGAAGGCGGCCGTGTTCGGCCCGATTGCCGCCTCCAGCGCCGCGGGGTCGCCGAACGGCACGCTGCGAAAGCCCGGGGTGAACGGGCCGAAGCCGTCGCGGTACTGCGGCTCGCTCGAGAAGCTGATGATGGTCGTGGTGCGGCCGGCGAAGTTGCCGGCCGCCACCAGGATCTCGGCCTGCCCGGCGGGCATGCCCTTGACCTTGTAGGCCCACTTGCGCGCCGCCTTGATCGCGGTCTCGACCGCCTCGGCGCCGGTGTTCATCGGCAGGGCGCGGTCCATCCCGGTCATGCGGCACAGGCGCTCGAGGAAGCTGCCGAGGCGCGCGGTGTGGAAGGCGCGGCTGGTCACGGCCAGGGTCTTCGCCTGCTCCGTGAGGACCTGCACCAGGGTCGGGTTGGCATGGCCGAAGCTCACCGCCGAGTATGCCGACATCATGTCGAGGTAGCGCCGGCCGGCGGTGTCGAACAGCCAGACGTCCTCGCCCCGCTCGAGCACGACCTTGAGCGGGTCGTAGTTGCGCGCGCCGTGGCGGCGCTCCAGTTCGATCGGCGTGCGGGTCTTGCTGGCGAGCGCAGCGGCGCGGGCGGCGGTGGTCATACGGGCTCCTGGGTTCATCCGTAGGAGCACTTTAGCTTCGCCCCGGCGAAATGTGCTTGCTAAATCATGCGCGGATTTCCGCTGACATGCACGATCCGTGCTTCAATGCCTCTATGATCGGTGGATGGCAACGGTTCTCGACGAAATCGACCGCAAGATCCTTCGCGCCCTCCAGAACGACGGCCGGGCCACCAACGTCGAGCTGGCGGCCCTGGTCCACCTCTCGGCGCCGCAGTGCTACCGGCGGGTCCGCGCCCTGGAGGAGGGCGGCGTGATCCGCGGCTACAGCGCCCGGGTCGAGGCCGAGGCGCTCGGCCTGGCGGTGACGGCGTACGTCAGCGTCAGCATCGCCGGCGACCAGTTCGGCCGGGTGCGCGAGATCGAGGCGCAGATCCGCGCCTATCCGCAGATCCTCGAGTGCCAGTCGGTGTCGGGCGACTACGACTACCTGCTGAAGGTCGTGGCGCGCGACCTGAAGAGCCTGAGCACCTTTCTCACCGACCGGCTGATGCAGGTCGCTGGCATCGACGACGTGCGCTCGATGATCTGCCTGGAGGAGATCAAGCCGCCGTCGCCGCTGCCGGTCGAGTGAGGTTCAGCCGCGAACGACGTTGAAGAAGCCGAACAGGAAGTAGCCGCACATGGCGACGATGACGCCGCCCTCGACCCAGCGCGCGCGCCGACCGATCGCCGGCTCCCACACGGCCGACTGCGGCATCCCCTGTTCGACGGCCGCGGGTTCGACGCTCTCGACCGCGGGCTGGACGATCGACGGGCCCTTGCCGGTGACCCGGTAGGCATCGGCGGCAGGCGAGCCGCCGCCGTCGAAGGCGACGAACCCGCTGGGGGACGGAAGGGGGAAGGCATTCTTCAGCATGGTCTCGTTCATTCAAGGGTCGGTACGACGCGATGAAGAGCGCAACCATCGCGTGAGGCATCGAGGATTCGTGCCGTTGCGGAAAGCACGGCCCGCAACCGGGGCGCGCACTGTCGAAAACTGCGCCACGCGAGGCCCCGCGCCGCGCCGCGCGGGGCCCCTGCGTATGGCGTTCAGGGATAGAGGCCGCGCTCCTCGCGCGCGCTCAGGATCCGCTCGCAGGCGACGGCGAAGGTCGCGGTGCGCAGGCTGATCTTGTGCCGGTCGGCGGTTTCCCAGATCCTCTTCAGCGCGTCGACCATGATCTTGTCGAGACGCACGTTGATCTCGTCCTCGCTCCAGAAGAAGCTCGAGAAGTCCTGCACCCACTCGAAGTAGCTGACGGTCACGCCGCCGGCGTTGCAGATCACGTCGGGCACGACCAGGATGCCGCGCTCGGCGAACACGTCGTCGGCCTCGGGCAGGGTCGGGCCGTTGGCGCCTTCGAGCACGAGCCTGGCCTTGATCCGTTGCGCCCGCTCGGGCGTGATCTGGCCTTCGAGGGCGGCCGGGATCAGGATGTCGCAGTCGACGTCCCAGAACGCCTCGTTGTCGATCCGGCCGGCGCCTTCGATGTTGCCGATGCCGCCGTCGCGGCGAAGCACCTCCATCGTCTTCAGCATGTCGAAGCCCGCCGGCAGCACCAGGGTGCCGGTGTGGTCCTGCATGGCGACGATCTTCGCCCCGGCCTGGACGAACAGCTCGGCCGCGGCGCTGCCGACGTTGCCCATGCCCTGGACCGCGACCCGAGCGCCGTCGAGCGGCAGGCCGATCCGTCGCGCCGCCTCGCGGCCGGTGACGAACACGCCGCGCCCGGTCGCCTTGACCCGGCCGAGCGAGCCGCCGAGATGGATCGGCTTGCCGGTGACGACGCCGGTCGCGGTGGTGCCGGTGTTCATCGAGTACGTGTCCATCATCCAGGCCATGATCTGACCGTTGGTGTTCACGTCGGGCGCCGGGATGTCGCGCTGCGGGCCGATGATGATGCCGATCTCGCTGGTGTAGCGCCGGGTCATGCGCTCCAGCTCCTTCTTCGAGAGCAGCTTGGGGTCGCAGCGGATGCCGCCCTTGGCGCCGCCGTACGGCAGGTTCACCGCCGCGCACTTGACCGTCATCCAGGCTGCGAGTGCCATCACTTCCTCGAGCGTCACGTCCGGGTGATAGCGCACGCCCCCCTTGCCCGGGCCGCGCGACAGGTTGTGCTGGACCCGAAAGCCCTCGAAGTGGGCGACCGTGCCGTCGTCCATCTCGATCGGCACGTCGACGATCAGGGCGCGCTTCGGCCGCTTCAGCGTTTCCGACCAGTGCGCCAGCGAGCCGAGGTAGGGCAGGACACGATCGACCTGCGCGAGATAGGTGTGCCAGGGGCTCGTGGCGGTCGGCGTGAGGTAGGAGAGATAGCTCATCGGGGAATCCGTGTGGGGGTGTCGAAAGGCGAATGCCCGGTTCGGGCCAGCCCGGGACTCTAGCCCTCGGCGATGCGCACTGTCACCTTGCAGCGCCGCAGGGCACCGCCGAACCTCAGGGCTGCGGTCGACCGAATTCGTCGCCGAGCTCGCGGGCGCGGTCGCGCGCCGCGACGATCGCTTCGACGATCGCCGTCTTGACGCCGCGGGCCTCGATCAGCGTCATCGCGGCGTGCGTCGTCCCGCCCGGCGAGGTGACGTTCCTGCGCAGCGTCTCGGGAGAATCGCTCGAGGCGGCGGCCAGCGCGGCCGCGCCCGCCACCGTCCGCACGGCGAGGCGGCGCGCGTCTGCATCGGCCAGCCCCATCTCGCGCGCCGCGGCGAGCATCGCTTCGATGAGATGGAACACGTAGGCGGGGCCGGAGCCCGAGAGCGCGGTCACGGCATCGAGCGCCGCCTCGTCGTCGAACCAGACGATCTCGCCGGTCGGCGCCAGCGCCGCCGCGACGGCGGCGCGATCCGCGGCCGAGACCGCCCGCCGGGCGAACACGCCGGCCACGCCCTGGCCGATCAGCGCCGGCGTGTTCGGCATGGCGCGCACCACGCGTTCGCTGCCGGTGGCGGCGACGATCGCGTCGCTGCGGATGCCGGCCATGACGCTGAGCTGGAGGGCGCCGGCGACGTGCGGCGCGCACGGCGCGGCGGCGACGCGAAAGAGCTGCGGCTTGACCGCCCAGACCACCAGCCCGGCCGCGGCGAGCGACGCATCGGCGGCGGGCAGCACCCGCACCCCGAAGCGGTCGGCCAGCGCGCGCCGCTGGCTCACGCCGGGATCGACCACCAGGATCGAATCGGCGCGCCGTCCGCCGGCGACCAGGCCGCCGACGATCGCGCCCGCCATGTTGCCGCCGCCGATGAACGCGATCGTCTCCATCGGCCGAGTGTACGGAGGCGGCGTCCGGCCGCGCACCCGTTCGGCGACGCGGCATGATGGCCGCACCGCGGCCCGGCGCCGCGCTGAAGGCCCGCCCATGCATCTCGAAGGTTCCTGCCATTGCCGCGCCGTCCGCTTCAGCGTCCAGGCGCAGAGCCCCGTGCCGTTCATGCATTGCCACTGCTCGATCTGCCGCAAGACCGCGGGCAGCGGCGGCTACGGCATCAACCTGGGTGCGAAGTCGGCGACCCTGAAGGTGCGTGGCGAGAAGCACCTCGGTCGTTACCACGCGCTGCTGCGCGAGCCGGGCAAGCGGGCCAGGCGCTCGCCGGCGGTGCGCCACTTCTGCCTGGAGTGCGGCAGCCCGCTCTGGCTGTACGACCCGCGCTGGCCGGAGCTGGTGCATCCGCACGCCTCGGCGATCGACACGCCGCTGCCGAAGCCGAAGGAGGTGGTCGAGGCCGCGCTCGCCTATGCGCCGGGGTGGGTCGACGTGCCCTCGGGCAAGGGCCATGTGCACTGCCGCGAATGGCCCGTGGAGTCGCTCGAGGAGTGGCACCGGCGACACCGCCTGCTGAGCGACTGACGCCCGGGCCGGCGAGGCGACCGCCGCCGCCCGGGCGATCGCCGGCCGCGGTCAGGCCGGCCGCGGCCGCTCGCCGAAGATGGCGCTGCCGACCCGCACCATCGTCGCGCCCTCGGCGATCGCGGCTTCGAGGTCGGCGCTCATCCCCATCGACAGGGTGTCGAGCGGCAGGCCGTCGCGGCGCAGCCCCTCGAGCAGCTCGCGCAGGGCGCGGTGCGGCCGGCGCTGCGCCTCGACATCGCCGGCGGGCTCGGGAATCGCCATCAGGCCGCGCAGCGCCAGCCGGGGCAGCGAGGCCACGGCATGCGCCGCGGCGGCGACCTCGCGCGGCGCGAACCCGGCCTTCGACGCCTCGCCGCTGATGTTGACCTGCAGGCAGACGTCGAGCGCCGGCAGCGACGCCGGCCGCTGCGCGCTCAGCCGCTCGGCCAGCTTCAGCCGGTCGACCGTGTGCACCCAGTCGAAGCGTTCGGCCACGACCCGGGTCTTGTTGCTCTGCAGCGGCCCGATCAGGTGCCACTCGATCCGCTCGCGCAGGTCGGCCAGGGTCAGGATCTTCTCGACGCCCTCCTGCACGTAGTTCTCGCCGAAGCGGCGCTCGCCGGCGGCGTGCGCCTCGCGCACCGCCTCGGGGCCGAAGGTCTTGCTCACCACCAGCAACGTGACGGTTTGCACGGGGCGCCCGGCGCCGGCACAAGCGCTTGCAATGCGCTCATGCACACGGGCGAGCTTGTCTGCGATCATTGCGTTACCGTTGCGCCGCACCAGCGCCGCGACGCCTGTCGCCGAGCCCTGGCGCCACTTCCGGAAGATACATGGACATCACTCAACTGCTGGCGTTCTCGGTCAAGAACAAGGCCTCCGACCTGCACCTTTCGGCCGGCCTGCCGCCGATGATCCGCGTTCACGGCGACGTCCGCCGCATCAATGTCGACCCGCTCGAGCACAAGCAGGTGCACGACATGGTGTACGACATCATGAACGACTCGCAGCGCAAGAACTACGAAGAGACCCTGGAGTGCGACTTCTCGTTCGAGATCCAGGGCCTGGCGCGGTTCCGGGTCAACGCCTTCAACCAGAACCGCGGCGCCGGCGCCGTGTTCCGGACCATTCCCTCGAAGATCCTGACGCTCGAGCAACTGAACTGCCCGGCGGTGTTCGCCGAGCTGTCGATGAAGCCACGCGGCATGGTGCTCTGCACCGGCCCGACCGGCTCGGGCAAGTCGACCACGCTGGCGGCGATGGTCAACCACCTCAACGAGAACGAGTTCGGCCACGTGCTGACGGTCGAGGACCCAATCGAGTTCGTGCACGAGTCGAAGAAGTGCCTGATCAACCAGCGCGAGGTCGGACCGCACACCCTCAGCTTCGCCAATGCGCTGCGCTCGGCGCTGCGTGAGGACCCGGACGCGATCCTGGTGGGCGAGATGCGCGACCTGGAGACGATCCGCCTGGCGCTCACCGCCGCGGAGACCGGCCACCTCGTGTTCGGCACGCTGCACACCTCGAGCGCCGCCAAGACCGTCGACCGGATCGTCGACGTCTTCCCGGCGGCGGAAAAGGAAATGGTTCGGGCCATGCTCTCCGAGTCGCTGATCGGCGTGATCTCGCAGACGCTCTGCAAGACCAAGGACGGCGCAGGCCGCGTCGCCGCGCACGAGATCATGCTGGGCACCGCGGCGATCCGCAACCTGATCCGCGAGAGCAAGATCGCGCAGATGTACTCGGCGATCCAGACCGGCAACGCGATCGGCATGCAGACGCTCGACCAGAACCTCGCCGACCTGGTGCGGCGTAACATCGTGGCCCCCGCGGAAGCGAGAGCCAAGGCGAAGTTCCCCGAGAACTTCCCGGGCTGAAGGGGCCACGCACATGGAACGCGACCAGGCATCGAAATTCGTCAACGACCTGCTGCGACTGATGGTGTCGCGCCAGGGCTCCGACCTGTTCCTCACCGCCGACTTCCCGCCGGCGATCAAGGTCGACGGCAAGGTCACCAAGGTCTCGCCACAGCCGCTCACCGGCCAGCACACCCTGGCGCTGACGCGTTCGATCATGAACGACAAGCAGGCGGCGGAGTTCGAGCGCAGCAAGGAGTGCAACTTCGCGGTCGCGCCCCAGGGCATCGGCCGCTTCCGGGTCAACGCCTTCGTTCAGCAGGGCCACGTCGGCCTGGTGATGCGGACGATCCCGCTGGTCGTGCCGACGATCGACGCGATGAACCTGCCGCACGTGCTCAAGGACGTGGCGATGACCAAGCGCGGCCTCGTGATCTTCGTCGGCGCCACCGGCTCCGGCAAGAGCACCTCGCTGGCGGCGATCGTCGACCATCGCAACGAGAACTCGTTCGGTCACATCATCACGATCGAAGACCCGGTCGAGTTCGTGCACGCGCACAAGAACTGCATCATCACCCAGCGCGAGGTCGGCATCGACACCGACGACTGGGGCATCGCCCTGAAGAACTCGCTGCGCCAGGCGCCCGACGTGATCCTGATGGGCGAGATCCGCGACCGCGAGACCATGGAGCACGCGGTCGCCTTCGCCGAGACGGGCCACCTCTGCCTGGCGACGCTGCATGCCAACAGCGCCAACCAGGCGCTCGACCGGATCATCAACTTCTTCCCCGAAGAGCGCCGC
>Ga0163144_10029240_pt1 | contig 10589 bp, 11 predicted proteins | sample OliLak19BULKMAT1_FD_123175 | JGI IMG/M metagenome (GOLD analysis project Ga0163144, IMG submission 123175) | Freshwater microbial mat bacterial communities from Lake Vanda, McMurdo Dry Valleys, Antarctica - Oligotrophic Lake LV.19.BULKMAT1 | ecosystem: Environmental > Aquatic > Freshwater >...
ACAATTCTGTAACTCCTTGGAGTAACTCAGGATATTTCCCTGTGAACAATGGTGGAAATGGTGGAATAATCTGGGGTGGACAAGGTGGTTCATGGGTAGATCAGAATGGAAATACCTATTCCGGTTCATCTGGATCACCTGTGAATAATGGTGGAGGAATCTGGGGCGGAGCGCAACAGACAAGTAGGGGTACATGGGTAGATCAAAATGGAAATATCTACGCTAACTAAGAGCTTTCGTATCAATTTGTAAGGTGACACATGTCACCTTACTTTTCTTTAGGGTCTTATTTAAAAAAATAGGGAAATAAAGAAAGGTATTGACAATTATATACAACATGATATAATACCTTTGTTAATAAAAATTAAAAGATTTGGAAAAAATATATGAAAAAAATTATCATTTCAGCATTTGCATTCGCTCTTACAGTATTTCTGTCTAGTTCTAATGTATCTGCTCAGACATTCAATAATCCCGGTGAAATACCAGTTGTTACCATTACAAATGCGAGTCTTAGACCGTGTTCTGGTGTAGTAACAAATGGTTGTTGGAAGCAAAGTGAAACAGCTGCACCTGGTGAAGTTATTGCTGTACAAATTTATTATAAGAACACAAGCAATACTACAGCTCAAAATGTGAGTTTGTACCTTAGTCCAAAAACTACAGGCACAGCAGTTTCTGTAAACTATTTCGGTGGAGTAGGAAACTCTGTTACAAACAAGGCTACAGGAAACGCAAGTCTTACACTATCAAGTCCTGCTACTGTGACTTATATGCCAGGATCTGCTCGTTTCTACTCAGGAACATCTATGAGTGCTCTTACTGTTGATGAAAACGAACTATTTAGTAATAACGGAGCTTTAATAGGAAGTGTTACACCTGGTTCACAGGGCGTAGTAGTTGTGAATTTTCAAGTTGGACAATCACAAGTAGTGAATCCTCAAACTACTTACCAATGTAATGACGGAATCGACAATGATTCTGATGGACGCACAGACTATGCTGGAGGCGATCTCTCATGTACTTCAAATACAGACAATACTGAAAATACATACGATACCCCTACAAATTCTTGTGATGCAAACCTTTACTCTAGTGCAAGTTCTTCATATATCAATTCTGGTGGTTCTGTGACTTTGTCTTGGAATACTTCAGGACTTAGTTCTCTAAATATCTATCCAAATGTTGGATCAATTGCAAATAATAGTGGTAGTACTATTGTGTACCCTACAGTATCTACTGTTTATACACTTTCAGGATATGGATGTGGTAATACATACTCTAGAACTGTGAATGTATATGTAAATGCAACAAATCCAAACCCAAATACAAACCTTCCTCAAGCGGTCACTACAGTCGCTACAATATTGAGTACTACTCAAGCGAGACTAAATGGTATCGCAGTACCAAACACTACATACGGTAATGCTACTGCATGGTTTGAATGGGGAGCTTCTGGATACATGGGAAACAAAACAAATACTCAAACAGTAAACTCTAGTTCAGCTGCAAATACAAATATAAGTGACGTTGTTGGTTCACTTGTGCCAGGCACATGGTATTACTACAGAACTGTTGTTCAGAATCAAAACGGTATTGCTTATGGTGATATTCAAAGATTCAACACACAGCCAACAACTACAACAACAACTATAAGTAAGCCAAACATTGTCGTTGTGAACACATCAAAGAGTCAAGCGTCACTTCTAGAATTGAAAATAGAAAATTCTTATGACAATGCTTGTCTAAATGAATATGTAGATTACACAATCTCTTATACAAATATTTCAAAGCAAAATCTAAAGGATACTGTTTTGAGATTCACAAATCCAAAAGAAGTTACTTATATCAACAACAATACTCGTGGTAAATACGATGTTGTAGATAGAACTCTCACAATAGATCTAGGCGATCTAAGTGCTGGAGAAAATGGTCAAATAATAGTTCGCGGAAGAATCAATTCTAGCGCAATAGAAAACTCTCTATCTGTCGCTACAGCAACTATTGTTTATACAAACACTATTACAAAAGCTCAAGAAGACGCAATGGCATATTCATTGATCACGCTCGACAATGATTGTCCAAACCTCCTTGGTGCAAGTACAGTAGGATTCTGGTCATTCCTCCCAAACACTCTATTAGAATGGCTACTCCTAATATTGGTAATCCTTGGACTTATTGTACTCGGAAGAAATCTATACACTAAAAAAGCTTAATCCTTCGACAAATTAATGATTAGCACAAAAAAAGCCCTGAAATAGGGCTTTTTTTGTGCTAAAATCGTGACATATGGAAACGGTCTATACAGTTGATGATCTAGAAAACACAGCCAAAGAATTGTTAAAAAATCTAACTTTTTCTGATGATAGAGCTACTGTTTTAGGGCTCGCAGGAGACATTGGCGCTGGCAAGACGACACTTATAAAATCTCTAGCCAATATTTTGGGTGTGGAAGAAAATGTTACAAGTCCTACTTTTGTAATTGCAAAGTTTTATGAAACAAAAAATGAAAGCTTCAAAAAACTCATTCATATAGACGCGTACAGAATAGATGATTCATCAGAGTTGGATAAAATAGGATGGGAAGAAATATTAAAAGAACCAAATTCTTTGGTGGTCGTAGAGTGGCCTACAAGAATACTAAATCGTTTGCCAGAGCATACTCACAGTTTTGAAATAGAACATGGTGATGAAAATAGAATCATAAAAATGATATGAAAAAAGTAAATCAAAAAACTCTCGTCATTCTAGATGCGCACGCAATCATTCACCGCGCTTATCACGCACTACCTGATTTCACAAATAGTGAAGGTGTTCCAACCGGCGCTCTCTATGGATTAGTGTCTATGCTTGTTCGTATCATAGAGACATTGAAGCCAGACGCTATTGTCGCAGCGTACGACTTACCCAAGCCCACATTCCGTCATCACGCTTATGCAGAATACAAAGGTAAACGCGCAAAGACCGACGACAATCTTGTGACGCAGCTACAGAGCTCGCGCGGACTTTTCTCTGCCTTCAATGTACCGATAGTAGACTGCCCTTCATTTGAAGCAGATGATGTTATAGGAACTATTGTAGAACAATACAAAGATGATCCAGTATGGAACATCATTATTGCGTCTGGAGATATGGATACACTTCAACTCGTAGAAGGAAAAAAGGTGCAAGTCTTCACTTTGAAAAAAGGTATAAACGATACTGTTATATATGATGAGGCGGCTGTATTAGAAAGATATAGCTTCAAGCCAAAACAATTGGTGGATTACAAAGGTCTCCGGGGTGATCCGTCAGACAATATTATAGGAGTACCAGGAATAGGTGAAAAGACAGCCACAACTATAATTGAAAAATTTGCTTCTATAGAAGGCTTGTACAAAGCAATAGAAAAAGGTACAGACACAGGACTAAGCGAAAGAATAGTAAATATTTTAAAAGAGCATAAAGACGATGCTTTTTTTTCCAAAACTCTCGCGACCATTAGACGAGATGCACCAATCAAGTATTCAGCGCCAGAAGATACATACCTAGATTCCATCAATGAAGAAGCTGTAACAGCTATATTAATGAAATACGAATTTCGAAGTCTTTTGCCGAGAGTGAAGAAGATATTTTCTTTTGTTGATACTAAAGTAGAAGAAATCGATCAAGAGCTTCTGAAACTTTCTTCTATTGCTCTATGGGTTTTGTATTCAGAAATGACCAACCCAACATACGAAGACATATTGAACCGCACCAAAAAGAATACTTTGAAGGAAGCACACGATGTGATAATAGAAGAACTAAAAAAGAAAAAACTTTTTGAAATTTTTGATTCCATAGAAAGACCAATTATAGAGATAGTAAACAACATTGGTAAACATGGTATTTTGATAGACAAAAAGTACTTTGAAATGCTCAAAGACAGAATGAAGAAGCGACTTTTAGAAATTGAAAAAAGTATAGAATCAAAAACAAAAGTAGAAATCAATCTGAATTCCCCAAAACAGCTATCATTTCTTCTCTTTGATACTTTGGGACTCAAGCCGCGTGGCAAGAAAAAGGAAAGCGGCGCTTATACAACAAATGCAGAAACACTAGAGTCGCTACTGGATGATCACCCTATAATACCGATGATTCTAGAATACAGAGAAATACAGAAACTCCTCACCACGTATGTAGGGGCACTTCTTGAGCACGCAAGCGTTGACGGTAGGGTACACAGCACATTTCTTCAAGCGGGTAGCACTACGGGTAGATTTTCATCCACCAATCCAAATCTACAAAATATACCCATTAAGAGTGATCAGGGCAAAGAGATTCGACATGGCTTTGTTGCAACGAAAGGAAATATTTTCATAGGAAGTGATTATTCACAAATAGAGCTTCGAATATTGGCGATACTTGCAAATGATGAAGTCTTGGAAAAGACCTTTGAAGAGGGTATTGATATACACACAAGAGTTGCAGCGTCTATGTTTGGTGTAGATCTTACTGAAGTAACGAGCGATATGAGAAGAAAGGCAAAGGTAATAAACTTCGGAATTCTATACGGTATGGGAGTGACAGCACTGCAAAAGAACTTGGGTACAAATAGGGAAGAGGCGGCGAAGTTTTATGAGAAATATTTTGAAACGTTTCCAAAGATTAGAGATTATCTAGAAAATACGAAAAAATTCGCAAGCACTCACGGCTATACTGAAACCCTTTTTGGTCGTAGAAGATACTTCCCGGCAATCAACTCTTCTGTACCATTTCTTCGAGCTATGGCAGAGCGCACAGCAACAAACGCTCCGATTCAGGGGAGCAACGCTGATATAGTCAAAATAGCGATAGCCCTAATAGATCAAGATCTGAAAGAAGAGAAATTAGAAAATGATGTTCATTTAGTATTACAAATTCATGATGAGTTGGTTTATGAGGTAAAAGAAGGATTGGAAGAAAAGGTCAAAAATATTATAAAAAACGGCATGTTGACGGCTTTTGTTAGAAGTCCTATAAAGATAATACCCCCAAAGGTACCATTGGAAGTATCAGTAGGAATAGGACATAGACTTAATGAGTTGAAGTAGAAGTATATCCTCACACCTACTTTTATGATTACCGAGTATTTAGATATACTATATTATCTATTATCAAAAGTAGGTGTGGGGGTATAGAATGTATATATGAACAATGAAAACAAGCAATCAATCCACACTATTTTGGCACATTCGTACATAGTGTATTTTATATTCAGCATACTGGGTCTATTTGCTGATACAATGTTTCATTTCGATATAGATATTCCTTTTGCAGAGTATGTAGCAGTTTTGTTTTTTGTTATAGGTCCAGCCCTCGTGATATGGGCACAATATACATCAAAGAAACACACACTGTATTTTAATTATGGGCCATATAAATTTCTCAGAAATCCAACACATCTTGGTCTCCTTATTCTTGTGACAGGATTCTCTCTTGTTAGTACTTCTGTTATTTTTTTCATAATCACTTTTCTAGGATACATTCTTTCTAGTTATTTTTTTCAAAAATACGAAGTAGTATTACATTCTGAAATTAATAATGAATACACAGAATATAAAAATAAAACACCAAAAATATTATAATGATTATTCTAATATCGTCAGATCACAAAGATTTTCGAAAAGTTCATATAGAACAAAGTATTTCTCAGACACCCGATAGTGAGGTGATATTTTTTGATGATACATACGGAAATATTTTAGATTTAGAACAATATATTTTTCCGTCACTTTTCAGTATTTCAATGCCAATCATTCACCTCAAATTTATACTAAGCGACAACACTTCTTTGGTAACTCAAACTTTGATAAAAAAGCTTGTAGCTAGTCCTACAATTTTTCTTTTCGAAGAAATGACTACTCCCGCAACTATTTCTACAATGCTAAAAAAGGCAGGTGCGCTCGTACATATAGATGATAAAAAATCCACCCATCAGTTGGCAGATAAAAAGGATAGCAACATTTTTTCAGTTGCAAATATTCTTATACAAAAAGATAAGAAATCTAAATGGCTTCTGTATCAAAGTGCGATTAGAGAATACGGAATAGAATCAATAATAGGTATCTTGTATTGGAAAATAAAAGATTTGATTTCTAAAAATGTTAAAAATGAAGAACAGTATAAATATTTCAAAGATTTTTATAAAAACATGCTCAACGCTCACAAAAACGCTTGGCAGAAAAACATACCACTAGAGGTGATGATAGAAAAAGTAATATTAAATAGTTGATACAAAAAGAAAAGACCTCCGAGCGGAGGTCTTTGAGATTTTTTTTAGAGAATATTTTTGTTATATAGTTTTATTAATGTGCGATCTTTTGGGGAACTGTTAGCCAGCAAGGGCTAATTATTGTACTGACGAAGTGAAGAGCTTCTGGGCTAATTATAGTCTTTTGAATTATTTTCTGCAACCTCTTGTTGTGGAAAACGTCTAGCTATAAGCGGTATCAGTACACCAAAGAGAAGCACAGTCAGAGACATCATAGGAATAGTAATATAGCCAAATTCATATACATACCTAGCTAGACAGCTAGGACCACCCACTCCACAGACATCTAATCCGGTGGGGAAAATGTCTATAATATTGTGGAATATCGCCACAAGACCACCAGCTATAGAAAATATTATAACTTGATTTTGCAACATTTTGTTTGTACGAATATCTCCAGTAAACAATATTATTCCAATCGCAAATATTGATATTCTTTGGTACCAACAAAGTAGGCATGGTGGGTAACCCAAAACGTATTGATAGATTAGACTACCCACTATCGCTCCGACAAAAATAGATTTCAAAATAAGATTTGAATGTTTAGAAATAATTTTCACGAGAGGACTTTTTGTAATCCAAAGAAAGATTATTCCGATTAATTTTATTTGCAAAAGTATTACACCGATAGCAACAATCTTATTGAACATTTTGATTGTCTAAATTTAATGCTTCAGTACAACTAGTTTTTTCAGCGAGCTCTTGCAATGACCTTTCTCCTGTCAAACGTGTTTCATCAGCAAAAATCCAAGTAGGGTAACCTTTGATTCCAGCGTCATCACAAATAGGGATTTGTTTTTGATTTGCATCAGAACATTCAATATACGGTAAAAGTTTTGCGCTTCTACCAAACAGTGCCTTTGTTGCCTGACAATGAGGACACCAAAATGCTCCATAAAATTTCGCCCCACTATCTTTTATACATTGTGTGAGACCATCATACTTCCCAGGTTTTTTACCTTGGACTATTAATAATGTTACAAGTCCAGCTACTATTAGTACGATTATTATAGGAAGTATCCAATTTGTCTTTTTCATACTCATTAGTATACTCAAGTTTGACCAACCCGCAATGTTAAATTCACTCCACCAAAAAACAGAAATAGTCGCTGCTTTTATAACAGGCTTCTTATTTTCTCTCATCATTTTTATCTTCAAAGAAATTTCTGAAAAATTCATCTATGTTTTATTTGGACTTGTTCTAGTTTTCATAGCTATTTATTTGTCAAAAAAAACTGCACATCACTTTCACGGAGAACATACACATACACTAGACTCATCGCTTGACCTAGTTGCAATAGGAATACTTTTTTTGGTCAATATTCTTCACCCAGCAGTGGATGGATTTTCTTTTTACGAAATTTTTGTACGACAAGGAGTTTGGGCGGTATTATTTTTTGCTTTAGGAATACTGATACATGAATTTGTAAGACAGTCTGTACTTGTGACAGTTTTCAAAAATATGGGGATCAGGTGGTATTGGGTAGTATCTACTGCAATGCTTGGTATTTTTGTTGGAATTGTTACAGGAGTTTTTAGTAATAATTTTTTGCAAAATTATGAATGGGCGATAGATTTGGCTACACTTTTTGCATACAGTTTCATAGCATCAGAATTTTACTTCTCAGGTCACTTGGTGAATAAAAGCTCTCAAATACAGGTTTTTGCTCTCGGCACACTCGTCGGTGTGATAGTATCTCTTTGGTAGTTTCCCATCCACCATTTCTTCTAATACAATATTCACTATGAATATAAAAAAAATAGCGGTAGGTGTCGTAGTACTGTTTAGCATATTTTTTATTAGCAATGTACATGCTGCAACTTATACTTGGACCAAAACCCTAAAACATGGTATGAAAGATGAAGAAGTTAGAACTCTTCAGAAATTCTTAAACATGTATCCGTCTTGGCAAGTAGCCACAACTGGTCCCGGCTCTCCATGAAATGAAACTATAAATTTCGCCACATTAACAAAAGAGGCTGTTAAAAGGTTCTAAACAAGTAACCCACCACTCAAATCTGATGGAATATTTGGTCCAGCAAGTCAAAGTGTAGCAGTAGCTATTCAAGATGGGGCCACACCAACTACGCCTGACACCTCCTATCCCTCCACCCCCACCCTCTCATTCAACAACACCACAACAAGCGGCACTTCTCTCTCTCATGGACTGCCTCTACTGACAATGTTGGTATTGCAGGCTATGACATCTATCAAAACAGTACCTTCCTAGCAACTACATCTAGTACTTCCTATACTGTTTCAGGTCTTGCTTCTAATACAACCTACTCTTATTATGTAAAAGCTCGTGATGCTGCAGGAAATGCAACATTCTCTAATACAGTGTCTCTAACTACACTGGTTAGTACAACAACACAAACCCCAACCCTTATTGCGCAAAACTCTTCTTGGAAGTATTTGGACAATGGAACAAATCAGGGAACAGTGTGTAAAGAATCATCTTTTTCTGACTCAACATGGTCTACTGGTAACGCTGAACTTGGATATGGAGATGGTGATGAGACTACTGTTGTAGGATATGGTTCAAATTCATCTGCTAAGTACATAACTACTTATTTTAGAAAATCATTCTCAGTCAATGACGCATCATCTGTTCATGGTCTAACTCTAAATCTCAAGAGAGATGACGGTGCAGTAGTTTATCTAAATGGTGTAGAAATAGCGAGATCAAATATTTCTACAACAGGTACCATTTCATACACAACACTAGCACCAGACGCATCTGATGATGGTAAAACATGGTTTCAATACTCTATTCCAAAAACTGCTCTTGTAACAGGAAACAATGTTTTGGCTGTTGAAATCCACCAATCAAGCGCAAGTAGCTCTGATATTAGCTTCAATCTAGAGTTGTTGGCTACAAGTACTACAGGAACTGTGGGTACCACAAGTTTGGAATACTATTTCAATCAAGATTACACCGGAGCTAGTCTTTCTGGCACTGGTTCAACAAGGCAATATGTAAACTGGAATATTCTAGGCGCAACACCCTACTTAGCAGATGCATATTTGTGGGAATATGATTCTGGATATACAGATATAAAAATGTTAGACAATTGTGATAATGGCAGAAGATGTTTGAGATTGGATACAATAAGAGATAATCCAAATAAATCAGGTACTACGAGAGCTCAGCCTTCAATGAATTTTAAAGACGTACATCTTCCTATGTATAGAACAAGTCATAGAATGTATTTAAGTCCAGATTTAGCAAATCTAAAAAATATTGACGGTAATATCAGAAGTAATGGCGGATGGTTTACTCTTTGGGAAACATGGCTCTCTGATACACCCAATGGTGGAAACCCAGCTGGTTCCTCAAGAATATCTCTGGCTTTTGAAAAAGACAGTGCGATCGGGAGTCCTATTTTTTGGAAATTGAAAGCTGAAAGAATGCAACCATCAAGTGAGGTTTTATGGATTATTGAGAATAGGGTGACACCACCGATATTTGGTGGATGGTACACAATAGATGTTACTGTGGTGGACGGTTTGGAATCAAATGGAATAGTAAAAATAGACATAACTCCAGATGGTGGACAAAAAGTAAACTTGTTTGATGTTAGAAATACCACAATTTATGTAGATAGTAATGGAGTTGCGTACCCAGAAATTTACAGACAAGGCTGGAATGCTTACAAGTTTTATTTTGGTGACACAACACTTAAGTGGTTGGAAGATAGGGGATACAAAGCCTATGCACTATACAATGACTTCAAGTGGCATAAGAACTAGATAAAGTAAAAACCCTCCGTCAGATGACGGAGGGTTTTTTATTTTATAATTAGTTATTTAAGCAGCTTGTTTATGCTCAGATTCTATTTCAGAGATTTCTTCCTCGAGATTTTTTATATCCTCATCTTTTTTCATGGCCTCATTACTAAAAGGAATAGTCTTATAATTTCTAAGTGTTTCCAATTCTTCCTTTAATTTATTAATATCCTTACCTGGTTCTGATTCTTGTTTCGAAAAAAATTTAAATATTTCCATAACTGTATTATAGCATTTAAAATTCTACCCTAGTGCGCTAGCTGGATACGCCCGCGACTAAATCTGTTGCAACAGATTTGTCTGGGCACCACCTCGCCTGTCCGCTTGATAGCGGACTATGTCTCCGGTGTTCGAATCCAGACGCAAGACAAGTAGTTGTCTTGCTCTAATCACACTACTTACGTAGTGCGCTTAGCTGGATTCGAACCAGCGACCGTCTCCTTAAAAGGGAGCTGCTCTACCAACTGAGCTATAAGCGCATGAAATTAAACTTTTTAGTAAGAAAGTTCACTTGCAAAAAAGTACAAA
>Ga0163144_10029242_pt1 | contig 10589 bp, 10 predicted proteins | sample OliLak19BULKMAT1_FD_123175 | JGI IMG/M metagenome (GOLD analysis project Ga0163144, IMG submission 123175) | Freshwater microbial mat bacterial communities from Lake Vanda, McMurdo Dry Valleys, Antarctica - Oligotrophic Lake LV.19.BULKMAT1 | ecosystem: Environmental > Aquatic > Freshwater >...
CCACTCGATCTCGACGACGGCGGTCTGGCCGGTGGCGAGCGGCTTGGGCAGCGGCACCTTGAGTATGGTGCCGTTCACTACGTACGCCACGTCCACGAGCTTGGCCGTCTTGCCGACGCCGGTGAGCACCTGCACGCGCGCCAGCTTGTGGCCACCATCGAACGGCGTCGGGGCCAGGAAGGAGCGCGCGCGTGCGCTCATCGTCTTGGGCAGCGCCGGCGTACTGGCGATGGTGCGGCTGATGGCGGGGTCGTCGATGTTCTGGTCTACCTGGAACCAGAGGTAGTCGAGTTGGTCGGGCGAGTTGTTGTGGTAGGTCACCCGTTCAGTACCGCTCACGCTGTGCGTCACCGTATCGAGCGTGGTGCGGATGACGTAGTCCACCTTCTGCTGCCAGTACTTGGCACCCGGTGTGCCGGAGGCGGTGCGCAACTCGTTGGGGTTGGCCCACTCCTCGAGCGCGCGGAAGCTCGACTTGTTGGTCTTGGGGTTCGGTTCGGCGTTGAGCCACTGCTGGGCTGCCAGCGGACCGGTGGCGAGCAACAGGCCAGCAACGGCCGACACGATGCAGGGCAGCATGCGCAGTTGGCGCAGGGACATCGGGAATACCTCGTATGAAGGACGACCGGCACGGTCCCCGCGCCGGGTACTGCCACTGCAAGTATGCGTCAGGCGCTCACGATGCTGCCAGCCACGGCTGCCGTTCCACCGCCAGCCTCACTGCCACCACCAGAATGCCGATCGACACCGCCATGACCCAGACGCGTCGCGGTACGCGCAACGGCCCGGTGACGAGCATGCCGAGCCCGAGCACCACACCGGCGATCAGCAGCTGCCCGAGTTCCAGTCCCACGTTGAAGGCGAGCAGCGGCAGAAAGATCGACTCCTCCTGCCCCAGCGCCGCGCGCAGGAAGGTCGAGAAGCCGAGGCCGTGAATCAGCCCGAATGCTGCGGCACCGGCATAGCGCCAGACGAAGGCCTGCGATGCCTCGGTCGCAGTGCCGGCGTCGCCTCGTACCTGCCGGATCGCACCGAGGGCGGCGATGGCAATCGTCACCGGAATCAGAAACTCCACCCATGCGCTGCTGACGGCGACGAGTTGCAGGGTCGCCAGCGCCAGCGTCACCGAATGCCCCAGCGTGAACGCCGTCACCAGGAGGAGCAACCGTCGCCACTGCTTCGCCGGCCATGCCGCCACCAGCGCGGCCACGAAGAGGATGTGGTCGTAGCCCTGGAGGTCGGCGATGTGTCGCGCGCCGAGCTGCAGGTAGACGGAGATGAGCGAGCCCATGCGTCAGCCGGTGATACGGATCAGAGGCTCGGCAGCCCGCAGCCGCACGCCACGCAATGCTTCCAGCCGATATCGGCCTCGACACCGCAATCGGGGCAGGGCATCGTTTTCTGATTCTGGCCGCAGTGCGGGCAGAAGCGTACCGCCCGGCCGACCGGCAGATCGCCGCCGCAGAAGGGGCAGAACGGGACGGCAGGTGCCGCGTCGACGGGTGCAGGTGCCGCTGCCATCGCTGGCGGTGCGGGCGGTGCGGGCTGTACCGGCGTCATGGGCTTCGGCGTCTCGACGGCCGGCGCCGGCGCGGGAGGCTTCGTCGCTTCGACCGGCGCGGCGTGTATGGCGGCGCGCGCCACATCGAGTGGCAGGTCGTCCTCCGCGTCCTCGTCCGCTTCGTCGATGATCACGAGGCCGTCGGTCGGGGCGGCGGTGGCGGCCTCGTACTCGGCGAGGACGCGCGCCACCCGGTCGGCGTCGAGCGTCAGCAGGGCGGTGCCATGAACCTCGAGCTGAGACAGATCCGGGTTGCTGCTCCGGCGTTCGGACTGGAAGAGCTTGAGGATCGCGGCGTCGTCGAGCGAGGCGTAGCCATCGTCGCCGGCGGCGAGTTGCAGGAGGAGCGCGTCGTAGTCCTCTTCCATGTGGACGCCGAGCGGGCCGCGGAAACGGCGATACGGCAGCAGCGTGTCGCGAATTTCCCCGATGGGGAGACCGTCGCGAAGCCGCGCCGGTACGCTCTGGGCGAGCTGCATGACGAGCAGACGATGGAAGGTGCCGAGATCGCTCACAGGAGGTCCGGGAAGAGGCTGGATTGGGTCGGGGCACGCCGCGCTTTGGCGTCGGCCCCGCGCAAAGATAGGATGGCCGCCTCGGTCCGGCGCTGCCGGACGTGCAGAAAATGGCAGACTTAACGTCGGGCGGCCCGCGGCGTCTGGAATCGCGAACGGGGGAGATTGCCCCCGGGTAATCCCCGCTGCGACGTACGACCACCTTTTGGAGGTTCCCCATGTTCTCGCTCCGTGCACCGGCGCGCCTGGCGCCGGTCCTTGCCGCCGCCTTTGTCGTGGCCTGCGGGTCTACCGCCACCGACACCGACACCACCGCCATGACACAGGTCGAGGCGAATGCCGCCTCCGATATCGTGGTCGCCGACCTCGTCGATCAGACCGAAGGCGCCACCGCCACCACCGTCTCCACCGGCTTCTTCTCGAGTGCACCTCTGGATGGCAACTTCGCCGTCGTCGCGCCGTGGTGGGCGTCGTGCCGCCCCGCGCCGACGCGTACCGTCTCGGGCGGCACGGTGACGTTCGTCTTCGCCAACTGTGTCTCCAGCCGTCTGACGCCGCCGGAAACGCTGACGCGCAGCGGCACCGTCGCGATCACGGCGGAGGCGGGGCAGCGCCGCGTCGTGTACACCGACCTCCGGAAGGTGTGGGAGCGCATCTCGTTCCGTACCGGCCAGACCACCAGCATCACGGAGACGATGAACGGTACACGTCAGGTGACGCGTGATGACGGCTCGGTGCTGACGCGCACGCTCTACGGAGCAACCGTGGCCGATCCGTTCCGCACCACGTGGGCCAGCGATGGTGCCACCGGCACGCATCTGAAGCGGTGGAACGCCGCGTTCACGGCCGATGTGGCGCAGAGCATTGCGCGGGATCAGGATCTGCCGGCGGGTCGCTTTGCGCTCACCGGCACCAGCGAGTGGACGCGGACGCTCGGGGAGGTCACGCGGAACTGGTCGTTCCAGGTGCAGAGCGGTGCGAACGGCGTGCACTACAACCCGGCGTGCACGGCGGCGGGCCCGAACTTCGATGGCGGCTCGCTGACGGTGGTGGCCACCAACCGGCAGGGCGCGGTCACGACGCTGGTGATCACGTTCACGGGCTGCGGCCAGTACACCACCACGCGCAGCTGAACAGCTCCCTGCCGCAGCACGGCGCCCGATGCGAGCTTCGCATCGGGCGCCGTGTCGTAGCCGGCTATTCGACGCCGCGGATCGGGATGCGTCCGCCGGCCGCGACGAGTGCCTCGAGTTTCGCGAAACGGTCGTCGGCGTCGTAGTCGAGGTATTTCCGCTTGGCCTTGTGCGCATCGAGCCAGATGCCGAAGCCGCTCGTCTCGAGACCGTCGCTGGTGGTGAGTCTGGTGGCGGCGGCGATGGCGAGGTCGTTGACGTATTCGTTCTTGGGGTGGCCCTTGTGACCCTTCACCCAAGTGAACTGTGTGTCATGACTGCCGGCCGCCTGAACCAGCCGTTTCCACATCTCGAGGTTCTCGATCGTGCCGCCCTTGCGCACCCAGCCGCTGGCGCGCCACTTGGGCACCCACTCGCGCATCCCCTTCACGAGGTACTCGCTGTCGCTCACGATGAGCACGGAGAGCTTGTGGCCCTTGCCGGCGAGGCGCTCGAGGACCTCCGCGGCGCCGGTGAGCGCCATGCGGTTGTTGGTGCTCGCCTTGTGGCTCAGGAAGAGGTCGCGGCGTTCGACGGTGCCCTGATGCCGGATCTCGACGAGCCCGCCCGCCCCGCCGGGGTTGTCCCCCTGCTGGCCGTTGCCAAGACACGATTCATCGAGGTGCACGACGGCGATGCGCGGCCCGGTCATCGGCTCAGGAGTTCAAAGTGCTCGATGTCGGAGAGCTTGAAGCGCAGCTGCTCGCCGGTCATCGGGAGGTGGCCGTCGAAGGCGTCGTGGCCGTCCTGCGTGGTGAGCCGCTTGGCGACGACGATGTACTCGGTGCCGCGGCGCATCACGGCCACGCGCAATCCGTCGCGGACCGCGCGCTCCAGTTGATCCATGTACGATGGGGTCCAGCGAAACGGCGGCATCGGGTTCCTGTGGTAAGGCGGCGAGTATAATCTGTGCGCGTGCGGGGCGTCAGCCGGAAGGCGGCGTCCGGCATTCGCGCCCCGGCCGCACAGCCGGCGATGCCTCCGAGGTGAGGATCGTGTCTCCCGTCATGCCGCTCGTCACCGCTCTCCTGCTGGGCATGCAGCACGCGCTCGAGGTCGATCATCTCGTCGCCGTCACCACCTTCGTCAGTCGTCGTCCTGCGCTCCGTGCTGCTGCCGGCTTCGGTGCGCGTTGGGGGTTCGGGCATGCTACGGCGGTGCTGGTCTTCGGCGGGGTGCTGCTCTTGACGGGGGTGCGGCTGGCTCCGCGCTTCGAAGCGCTCGGCGAGCTGCTGGTGGGCGTGATGCTGCTCTTTCTCGGTGCGCGCGCCATGCGTTCCGCGCGCCGCATGCACCTGCATGCGCCGGCCCTCCTGCATGCCCACGATGCCGACGCGACGGTGCCGCATGCGCATCCGCACGGCACCCTTGGCGCGGGCGTCACCTGGGTGGGGCTGACGCACGGCCTCGCCGGCACGAGCGCCGTGGTGGCGCTGGTGCCGGCCCTCGTGGGGAGCCGCGTGGCGGGATTCGGCTATCTGCTGGCGTTCGGGCTGGGGACGATGGCGGCGATGTCGGCGGCAGCGGTGGCCGCGGCGCTGGCGGTGCGGCGGGCGCAGCGGACGTCGCTGGCGTGGGCACGGACGGTGACGCTGGTGGTGGGCGGGGCGGCGCTGGCGGTGGGGGCGGTGTGGGTGGTGCGGTCGGGGGCGGCGGTGCTGCGCGGGTAGGGTATACCTGAGTTGGGTCTATCCGCTTCGACGACGGGAATCAGAAGCAGTCCAGTAACGAGCAGCGCGGGCAACGCCGCACTGGACCCGGCGGTGAGCGGCGTCGTCCACGCGCAGCACACCGTCGGCACCGAAGCGCACAGTGAACGGCGCAGTGGCCGTGCGACCCAAGAAACTCGCGATCGTCCGGATGATGGTGGTACAAGTGGCCTGCCGGCGCTCACGGCCGCGGCAGTGGGTTCACTCGTATCACGCCGGGCTTGCGGTACTCGATCGGCTCCCACTGGACGAGAAAGCGGCCGCCACTACTCGTGCCGATACGGCCGAGGCGGACGCTCTCATTGTTCGAGTCATTCACATCTCCTCTCGAACTAATCATCGACACCAAGGTGAAGTATTTGTCGCGTTCGAAAAGCAGACGGGTCTCCTGGTTCCGGTTTCGGATCAGAGCGGAAATCATCTTCGACTCGCCCGGTTCAAGGCTGCCGGGAATTTCCGTCCTCGCGTTGTACGGCAGGCCGACTATTGCAGGGCGGTCCTTGTCCTTCGGCGTAACGCTCACGCCACCTGAGGGCGCGCGCCGCGTCATCGGACCGGCGGCGGCATCCCCTCGTCCTTCCTGCAGGCGGAATGACACCATGCCGCGAGACGCCCAGCGATCGTCCCCTCGATTGGTCACTCGCGCCGTCACATACATCCCGGAAAAATTGATCCAGCGTGACCCGTCTTGGACGCCAGAGACGAGACTTGTAAAGTCCATCGAATCAACAATCAGATCGCTCCCCGCCACCAGCGCCGAGCCCGCTGGCACGGCGGTGGGACGAATCGGGGCGCCTGCCTGAGCATCGAGGGTGCCTGCAGACAAGAGTAGGACAAACACACTGCGGAGCGCGGACATTGACGTTCTCCTTCATGGGTGTGGCGTGCTATCTGCCCGTGGACGGACGCGACACATGGCGTTTCCTGCCCGTGCGCTGTCACGCATAGTACGCCCGGGGGTCGACGGGAGAAAGCGCCAACTGTTGCACGCGTGTATTCCGGGATTGACCGAACCTCCCTCGAGGCCGTCAGACAGACCCGCCGCGCGATTTGACAACGAGAGACGCGAGCACCTTATATTTTTGCCGGGCCCGTCAGGGCTCCCGATCTGCCATCACACCAGCTCCTGCTCGCCCCCGCTGCCGCGAGGTGTCCATGCGCGTGTTCGCTGCTGTCTTGCTCCTGCTGGTGCCCCACACCGCCCGTGCACAGGCCGACTCCGGCACAATCAAACTCACGTACGAGATTCTGGCCGGTGACCGCGTCTCCTCCACCTACCAGTTGTCACGCAGCGCAGGCGGCTTTCCGGCCCTCGCGCCGGCGCAAATGGCGCTTCGCGGCCGCAAGGTCGCTGCTCCCATGCGCCTCGTTGGTTGTCTGCTCAACAAACGGATCGGGACCTACACGCTGGCGTTCGACGCCACCATCGGCCCCGATGGCCCCAACTTCAGTAACCCCGGCGCGTCCCTGAGCCTGCAGGTCGGCAATTACCCGTGGGACCGGACTGTCCGGTACGCCGGCGCCGGCACCTATACGCAACACTTTCCTCTGGGTCCGAAGACGGAAGCAAAGTCGTGGCTCTTCCGCCCAGACGGAAAACGCAAGCGCATGTGGGATCAGACGATAAACACGGCGGGCGGTGCGGCCTCCGTGACGATCAACCCGAATGAACGGAGTGGCTCCTTCATCATCGGTCCGTACATGGACAGGAACCGAAAGCCGTGGACGGTGCGCGGCACCTTTGAATGCAGTCGCGTCTTGGCATCGAGGTTCTGAGCGCGCGGCCCCACGATGTCACTTTCACGCCGCGACTTGCTGCAGGCCACCGCGCTCGGCGTCGTCCTTGGCGTACCGGGCTGTCGCCGGCCTGCAGCCGCAGTGCCCGTTGCGGCAACCAGCGATCCCTTTGAAGCACTGCGCCGACTGCGCGCGTCGGTCCGCAGATCGCCCGACCATCTGGAGTTCGTGGCGCGTGTCCTCGTAGGCAGGAAGGACGCGGCGGGACTCCATCGGTTCGTCCGCGATCAGATTCGCACCTTGCCGGATGCCGCCGATGGATTTGCGTCGCCGGTGCGCGCCATGCGCTGGGGTACGCGCGCCACGCTCCGGTGCGGCGCCGGCACGCCCCGAGAGAAGGCCGAACTGCTGATGCAGTTGTATCGCGCTGCGGGCTTCGACGCCGACGTCGTTGCCGGTCGCGTCGCACTGCCGGACAACGATCCGTTGTCGCTGCTGCGCGGGCACCGGCCCGCCGAGTTCGCCCCGCAGTTGCAGCCCGCAGACGACGCCGTGCTTGCAGCAGCGGCTCGCGGGGTTGCGGGGCCACCGAAACTGCCGCCGCTCGATCCGGATGACCGTGCAGCAGAATCGCTCGCGGCGCAACTCGCCGATCTGCTCGGTGATCTCGTCACGGCAACCGCCAGGCGCTCGGAGCGCCGCTCCCTCGAGTTGCCTCTCGTGCAGTTGCGCACGGGTGCGGGCGTGCAGCTCGCCAATCCGAACGTCCCCGGCGCCGCCTTCAACGCCGACATTCTTCTGGGGCCGCCTTCCGCCGCCGCGCCGCCGCTGCCGACGCCCACCGTGCGCATTGCGCTCCTCGCGTCCCGCTTCTCGGCGCCGGACGAGCGCATCGAGTTGGTGAGTGCGCTGTGGACGGCTGCTGAACTGGCCGGACGTCAGGTGGTGCTCGGCTTTCCACCGCCCGTCGCCGCTGCCGAGCTGCTTCGCATGCGGATCGATCAGGTGCGCACCGTGCTCCCGCTGATCGGCCTGCGCGGCGCCGAACTGAGTGGTCCTGAACTGGCACGCCATACCCGCACCGGCCGCGCGATCACCCTGCAAGGCGACCTCATCGACCTCGACGTCAACGGTGCCGTGCGATTGAATGGCGAACCACTCGCAGAGGCGACGCCGGATCCGGCGCTGCTGTCACGCGTGGCCTCCCTGACGGTCACCGCCCGCGGGACGGCCTTTCCCTCGGTGCTGCTCGACGTCACCGCGCGCGATGCGGCCGGCGCTGCCGTCGATGGACTCCCAGCCTCCGCCTTTGTCTGTCACGAAGACGCGTCGGTGGTCTCGGCAATGCTCCTGCGCAATCGCCGCGCGCCGCGTGTCCTCCTGCTGCTCGACGGATCCGCAAGCTTGCCGGCCGACTTCCGCGGTGGCGGCGCACTCCGCGTCGTCCGGTCGCTGGCCGACACGCTGCTCGCAGACGTCCCTGGCCTCAGGCTCCGAGTGCGGGCCATCGGTGAGCGTCCCAAGGGCGAGCCTTGGCTGACCGACGCGGCTGCCGTGGAGGGTGCCGCGCGCGAACATCTGCCGAGGTCGTTCGAGTCGGGGCTGTGGCAGTCGTTGTCCGACGCGCGGACGGCGGCGGACCCGACAGTCGTCGTGCTCATCACGGACGGCAAGGCGAGCGACCAACCGCGGCCGGAGTGGCTCGCACGCATTGCCGCAGGGCCGCCGGCGGTACTGGTAGGTATCGGTGCGGCGGACACGGCCACACTTGCGGCGCTCGCCGATGCTTCTGGTGGTGTGGCCACCAGTGCGTCGACGCCGGACGCCGCCGTCGCGGCCGTCCGTCGGCTGCTTGGTGAACGGGTAGATGCCGCGCATCAGTTGCGCTACCTTGCACCCGCCGATGGACCATCGACGCGCGCCGTGCGGATCACGATCGCCGGGCGGAGTGTGGAGGCAACCGCGTCGTACGCCGTTCCTCCCACCACCGCACGCGTGCGCCCCGATGCACTCGCCGGGCTCTACGTGAGCGTGCAGTCGGGGCGCGAGGTGCACCTGCGCACGCTCGCTGAAGGCGCGCCCGACGAGGTGGAGGCAGCGCTCTTCGGTACGGCCGTGCTGGCGTTCGAGGGCGGGCCGCCGACCGCGGCCGCATGGCTCGACGACGTCTTCACCGGCATGCTCGCGCAGGAGCCGATTCTGCGTGCCATTGCCGCAAAGGACGACCGTGCCACCGCGGCGGCGCTCGCCATGGCACCCTACGCCGTCACGGCCGACTGCTTTGCGTATGTGCCGCAGTGGCACCGCTCCGACGATGGCGACCATTGCACCTTCGCGGATGGGCTCTCGGCGGTGCTGCTCACGGCGCGCCGCCGGCCGGGCAAACCCGGACTCCGCCGCGTCGATGTGCTCCCGATGTTGCGCGTCGCCACGCTCGGTGCGGACGGCGCAGATGCGCGTCGCACACTCGAGCGTACCGCACGGGTTGCCCTGATCGAACAGGCGGGCTTCACCAAGTCCACGGCGACGCTGCTCGCGGGCAAGCAGCTGGTGCTCGTGCCGCCGGGTCGTGCGGTTGCCACCGTGCTGCCTGACCTGGACGCGGATCAGTTGGCGCCGCTGGCACGCATCGCCGATGCGCCGGTCTGGCGTGCTCGTGCCCGTCTCGTTGCGGCCGATGCGTCGGTGGCCGCGTTCTGGGCCGTCACGCCGAAGAACGGCACGCTGATCGGCGTGCTCCCGGACGGTAGCGGCGGCGGAGAAGTGGAGGAGATCAATGCCGTCTTCCAGCGTGCCTCGACCATTCTGAACAACATCGGCGTCGCGGCCTCGATGCTCGGTGGCAGCTACGGCTTCGGCGCCTGGCTCTCCGTGGAACAGACCAAACTCAGCAAGCTGCACGCGGCGACGCTCACCCTCGCCACGCTCGAGGTGCAGCCGGGCGACATCGGCAGCCTCGGCGAGTTGCCCTGCTCGCTGGCCACCGGCGCGGTCGGGCCGGCGCTGAAAGGTGCCGGCGCGAAGGCCGCGGAGCAGGTCGCCGACTGGATCAGCAAGGCCGATGCTGTGGCTGGGGCATACGCAGGTGGCGGCATCTGTTCCAAACTGTAAGTCGATGTCTGGCGGTGAATGGCGTATCGATGGTCCACCAATTTGCAGGACATCGCGACGTACGACGCGCACTAGGCCAGCAATTCACCGGCAGAGCCGTCCTGCTCGCCAGTGGCTTGCTCGTCTCGTCGCTGGCCGCGCAGCCAAAGACGCCGACGAAGATGCGCACCCTGCGTTGCCGCCGGACGCTCGCGGCGACGTAGCGCGGCGACACACTCTACAAGCTTCCGATGTGACAGCAGGGCTCCGTGATGCTGCAGGCGCTGAAACTTCTCGCGAACGCCGATCTGCAGGCCCTCGGCTACAACAGCGCGCAGTACATCCACCTACTCTACCAAGGGATGAACCTCGCCTTCGCCGATTGCCACTTCTACTGCGGCGATCCTTCCTTTGCGCCTGAAGAAACTGTCGCAGGCCTGCTCAGCAAGGCATACGCAAAGGCGCGGTTTGCGCAGATGAACCAGAAGCGGAACGATGCCGGCGTGCGCCCCGGCGATCCGTAGCCCTTTCAGAACGGCACAGACCCGTTCACCCTATTGCTTGGTTGCTGGTCTATCAATGGTCCGCGTATCGATAGCACGCGGCGCGCCGGGGTGAGCGTCGAAAACACGAGGTTCGACAGAGCGTTTACCCCCGGCACCACAAGCATCCAGGCCGCAGACAACGACGGGTGGCTCGCCTCGACTACGCCAGGCGGCGAGTGGATTCCGGCAGTGATCATGGGGGAGACGGGGATCGGGCTATCGCAGCGGGCGCAGTCGTTTGTGCTCGATGCGGAAGATGG
>Ga0163144_10029243_pt1 | contig 10588 bp, 20 predicted proteins | sample OliLak19BULKMAT1_FD_123175 | JGI IMG/M metagenome (GOLD analysis project Ga0163144, IMG submission 123175) | Freshwater microbial mat bacterial communities from Lake Vanda, McMurdo Dry Valleys, Antarctica - Oligotrophic Lake LV.19.BULKMAT1 | ecosystem: Environmental > Aquatic > Freshwater >...
GACCAGGAAAAGCTCGGCCAGGGCATGCAGAAGCTGATGGCCGAAGACCCCACCTTCCGGGTCAAGACCGACGAGCAGACCGGCCAGGTGGTGATTGCCGGCATGGGCGAATTGCACCTCGAGATCATCGTCGACCGTCTCAAGCGCGAGTTCGGCGTCGAAGCCAGCGTCGGCAAGCCGCAGGTGGCGTACAAGGAAACGCTGACCAAGGCGGCCGAGGGCCATGGCTTGTTCAAGCGTCAGACCGGCGGTCGCGGCCAGTTCGGCGATTGCTGGATTCGGTTGTTCCCGCTTGAGCCCGGCACCGGTTACCAGTTCGAGAACGAGACCGTTGGCGGCTCGATTCCGAAAGAGTTCATCAAGCCGATCGACCAGGGTATTCAGGAAGCGCTCACCCGCGGCATTCTCGCCGGCTACCCGATCGACGACGTGCGCATCGAAGTGTTCGACGGTTCGTATCACGACGTCGACTCGTCGGAAATGGCCTTCAAGATCGCCGGCTCGCTGGCGTTCCAGGACGCTGCCAAGAAGGCCGGCGCCGTGCTGATGGAACCGGTGATGCGCGTCGAAGTGGTCTGTCCCAAGGACAACCTCGGTGACGTGATGGGCGACCTGGCATCGCGTCGCGGCAAGATTCAGTCGCAGGAAGACCGTGGCGGCACGCAGATTATCTCCGCCCGGGTACCGCTCAGCGACATGTTCGGGTATGCCACCGACCTGCGGTCGCGCACCCAGGGCCGTGCCACCTACTCGATGTATTTCGACCGCTACGAGCAGGCACCGCGTGCCGTGAGCGAAGAAGTGATCGCGCGCGTGCAGGGCACGAAGTAAGCCACCGATTAGCACCGATTAGACACAGAAGCTGAGAGCTGATTATGTTGGGCGACAAGATTCGAATTCGTCTGAAGGCCTACGACGCGCGGGTGCTCGACCAGAGCACCGGCGAGATCGTGGAAACGGCCAAGCGCACCGGCGCGCGGCTGGCGGGACCGATTCCGCTGCCGACCGAAATCAACAAGTGGACGGTGCTCCGTTCGCCGCACGTGGACAAGAAATCGCGCGAGCAGTTCGAGGTCCGAACGCACAAGCGCCTGATTGACATCTTCGAGCCGACGCCGCAGACGGTCGATGCCCTTATGAAGCTGGATCTTCCGGCGGGCGTCGATGTCGAAATCAAGGCGTTCGGCAAGGAACACGGAAAGTAGGACGCGATGGTCACCGGAATCATCGGCAAGAAAGTCGGGATGACGCAGCTGTTCCTCGAGGACGGCACGCTCGAACCCGCGACGGTCATCCAGGCCGGCCCCTGCATCGTGGTGCAGAGCAAGTCTGGTCAGACCGACGGCTACGACGCGGTGCAGATCGGGCTGGTGGAGAGCCATCCCATCCGCAACGCGAACAAGCCACTGACCGGCCAGCACAAGAAGGCCAACGTGCCGCCGACCCGCGTGCAGCGCGAGGTCAAGATCGCCAAGGGCGCGGAAGCGCCGAAGCCTGGTGATCAGGTCCTGGTCTCGATCTTCAACCAGGGCGAGCGGGTCGACGTGATCGGCACCAGCAAGGGCCATGGCTTCCAGGGCGTGGTGAAACGTCACCACTTCAAGGGCGGTCCCGGCGGTCACGGTTCGATGTTTCACCGTGCGCCCGGCTCGATTGGCGCCTCGTCTTACCCGTCACGCGTCATGCCCGGCATGCGCGCACATGGGCACATGGGCGTGGATCGCATTACGGTCCGCAACCTCAAGGTGCTGAAGATTGATTCGGAGAACAACCTGCTGCTCGTGAAGGGTGCGATTCCCGGCGCGAACGGCGGCTACGTGGTCATTCGCAAGGCGGTTGCCGCGAAGCCAGAGCCGCAGCCGCAGCTGCAGGAAAAGCCGAAAAAAGGCAAAAAGTAATTTTGCCAGGAGGGCGGCACCTTAGTGCCGCCACCGGTGAGAAACAATCATGACGATCGATGTAGTGAACGCGGAAAACAAGAAAGTCGGCTCCGTCACGCTGAAGGACGAGTTGTTCGGCGGACGCATCAAGACCGACCTCATCCACGAGTCCGTGGTGCGGCTCAACGCGGCCGAGCGCCGCGGTACGCATGCTACCAAGACCCGCTCGATGGTCAGCGGCAGCGGCAAGAAGCCCTGGCGCCAGAAGGGCACCGGCCGCGCGCGGGTCGGTGAAATCCGCAACCCGCTGTGGCGTGGCGGCGGCACCGTGTTCGGTCCGCAGCCCCGCAGCTACGAATATCAGCTGCCGAAGAAGGTCGAAAAGGGCGCGCTGCGCGCGGCCTTGATGGAGAAGGTGCAGTCCGGCAACCTGATCATCGTGGATGCGATGACCCGGTCGGACGTCAAGACCAAGGCCGCGGCCGGCGTGCTGAAGGCGATTGGCGTCACCGGCAAGGCGTTGTTGATTGACGCCCGCCTCGACGAGAACTTCGCGATGTCGGTGCGCAACCTCGCCCGCGTCACGCTGGTGCAGAGCAATCAGGTCACGGCCCGCGACGTGGCCAACACCCGCCAGGTCGTGGTGACCACGGCGGCGATGGAGAAGCTCGAGGCGGCCCTGAGCGACCGTAAGGGAGTCGAAGGGTAATCATGAAACTTACTGAAGTTATCCGCCGGCCGCTGATCACGGAAAAAACCACCGTCCTCAGAGACGATGGCAAGACCATCGTGTTTGAAGTGGCCAAGGACGCGAACAAAATCGACATTCGCCGCGCCATCGAGAAGCTGCTGGGCACCAAGGTGGCCGCCGTGCGGACCTCGATTACCCGCGGCAAGCTGAAGCGCCAGGGCCGTTTTGTCGGCCGCCGTTCCGACTGGAAGAAGGCATACGTCACGCTGCGGGCGGGCGAAAAGATGCCGGACTTCCTCGAAGGCGCATAAGAGGACGATCATGCCGATTCGTAAATACAAGCCGACTACGCCGGGCCGCCGCCAGATGACGGTGCTCGTGTTCGACGAGATCACGACCGACAAGCCGCACGGGCCGCTGACCGAAAGCCTGCACACCACTGGTGGCCGCAACAACACCGGCGAGCAGACCATTTGGTGGCGCGGAGGCGGACACAAGCGCCTTTATCGCATCATCGATTTCAAGCGCGACAAGACCGGCATTCCCGGTAAGGTCGCGACCATCGAGTACGACCCGAACCGGTCGGCGCGGATTGCGCTGGTCAACTACGCCGACGGCGAGAAGCGCTACATTCTGCAGCCGATGGGGCTGAAGGTGGGTGACGCGATCATTGCCGGCCCGAACGTCGACATCCTGACGGGCAACTGCTTGCCGCTGAAGAACATCCCGCAGGGCACGATGGTTCACAACGTGGAGCTCAAGCCCGGCAAGGGTGGGCAGATGGCGCGCAGCGCCGGCGCCAGCGTGCAGGTGGTGGCCAAAGAAGGTGACTACGTCTCGGTGAAGATGCCGTCGGGCGAAATTCGCAGGATCTACCAGGACTGCCTGGCCACGATTGGCCAGGTTGGCAACATCGACCACGAGAACGTGTCGATCGGCAAGGCCGGCCGCAGCCGCTGGATGGGCAAGCGTCCGCACGTGCGCGGCGTCGCCATGAACCCGGTTGATCACCCGCTCGGTGGTGGTGAAGGCAAGACCTCGGGCGGTCGTCACCCGGTGACGCCGTGGGGCGTGCCGACCAAGGGTTACAAGACGCGCCGGCCGCAGCCGAGCGACAAGTTCATCGTTCAACGCCGTAGTAAGTAACGAACACCGAAGAACGAAAAGCGAAAAGCGAAAATATGAGCCGCTCACTCAAAAAAGGCCCGTTTGTCGACACGCACCTCCTCGAAAAGGTCGAGGCGATGAACCGCGCCAGCGAAAAGAAGGTCGTCAAGACCTGGTCGCGCCGTTCCACGGTGATTCCCGAAATGGTCGGGCACACCCTCGCGGTGCACAACGGCAAGAAGTTCGTGCCGGTTTACCTCACCGAGAACATGGTGGGTCACAAGCTCGGCGAGTTTTCGCCGACGCGCACTTTCAAGGGGCACTCGGCCCGCACCGACAAGTCGGCCTCGCCGGCTCCGGGCGGCGCGCCGTCGGCGCCGTCAGGAAAGGGCTAAGCCATGGTGCGTGCAGAGGCAACGGCCAAGTACATCCGCACCTCGGCCCAGAAGGCCGGGCTGGTGCTCGATTTGATTCGCGGCAAGAGCGTGAACCTGGCGCTGTCAGCGCTGCAGTTCAGCCGCAAGTCGGTGGCGCGCGACGTGGCCAAGGTGCTGCGCTCTGCGGTCGCCAACGCGCAGCAGCAAGAGGCGTTCGGCGGCGACGTGGCCCGGTTGTTCGTGTCGGGCGCGTTCGCCAACAACGGCCCGTCGCAGAAGCGCGTGCGTCCCGCCCCGATGGGCCGGGCGTTCCGGATTATCAAGCGGACCACGCACCTCACCGTCCAGGTGACGGAGCGGGCCCAGGTGATCAAGGCCGTCGCGGCAGAGGGCGCGTCGGCCAAGCCGGCGAAGTCTTCGAAAGCGGCTCAGTCAAAGCGCGGCCGGGCGACGTCGCCCGCGTCGGCAAGTTAGAGGGGATCGCTGTGGGTCAGAAAGTTCACCCTTACGGGTTTCGCATCGGGTTCAACAAGACCTGGAAGTCGCGCTGGTTCGCGACCAAGGACTACGCCAACCTCCTGCACGAGGATCTGGCGCTGAAAAAGGACCTGAAGAAGCGGTTCATGCACGCCGGTGTCGCGATGATCGAGATCGAGCGCGCAGCCCGCAACCTGAAGATCAACATCCACACCTCGCGTCCCGGCATCATCATTGGGCGCAAGGGGCAGGAAGTCGACAAGCTGAAGCAGGAGATCCAGAAGCGGACCAACCGCGAGGTCTTCATCAACATCCAGGAAATCCAGAAGCCGGAACTGGATGCGCAGCTGGTCGGCGAATCGGTGGCGATGCAGCTCGAGAAGCGCGTCGCGTTCCGGCGCGCCATGCGCAAGGCGGTCGAGTCGGCGCTGCGCTTCGGCGCGCGCGGCATCAAGGTGCGGGTGTCGGGCCGCCTGAACGGCGCCGAAATCGCCCGATCGGAGTGGTACCTGCATGGCCAGCTGCCGCTGCAGACCCTGCGCGCGGACATCGATTACGGCTTCGCGGAAGCCAACACCACCTACGGCAAGATTGGCGTCAAGGTGTGGCTCTACAAGGGTGAGCGGCTGACGCCGCGCACGAGCCGCGAAGAAGAATTTGGCACCGGCGGCGGTGGCGGCGGTCGGGATCGCGATCGGGATCGTGGCCCGCGTCGTCCGTCCGGTGATCGTCCTGGGGCACGAGGCTAACCACCATGTTGATGCCGAAGAAGGTTAAGTACCGGAAGCAGCAGCGCGGCCGCATGCGCGGCAAGGCGTGGCGCGGCTCCGACGTGTCGTTCGGCGACTTCGGGCTGAAGGCGCTGGAGCCGTGCTGGCTGACCGATCGCCAGATTGAAGCGGCCCGGATCGCGATGACGCGGTTCGTGAAGCGCGGCGGCAAGGTGTGGGTGCGGGTATTCCCCGACAAGCCGATCACCAAGAAGCCGCAGGAAACCCGCATGGGTAAGGGCAAGGGCGCGCCTGAAGGCTGGGTCTGCGTGATCAAGCCGGGTCGCATCCTGTTCGAGATGAACGGCGTGCCGGCGAGCGAAGCGCGCCGGGCGTTCGAACTGGCCGGCGCGAAGTTGCCGATCATGACCAAGTTCGCGACGCGGTTTGCCGAGGAGAAAGCGTGATGAAGGCCGCTGAATTGAGAGACATGGACGTCGAGGCCCTGCAGGCGAAGACGCAGGACATTGACGATCAGCTGTTCCGCATGCGGATCCAGAAGTCGATGGGCCAGCTGGAGGCCCCCGGGAAGATGAAGACCGTGCGCCGCGAGCGCGCGCGCATCCTCACGATTCTGAAAGAGAAGGCGAAATAGCCATGGCGGGCAAAGCGGAAGTCCAGGGCGTGGTCGTGAGCGACAAGATGCAGAAGAGCTGCATTGTCGCGACCGAACGGCGCGTGCAGCACGGCCTGTACGGCAAGATGCAGAAGCGGACGTCGCGGTTCGTCGCGCACGATGAGAATAACGACGCGAAGCTGGGCGACACTGTGGTGATCGCCGAGTCGCGGCCGCTCAGCAAGCTGAAGCGGTGGGCACTGGTGCGCATCGTCACGCGCGCTTCGCAGGTTTAGGAGACGCCATGATCCAGATGCGATCGATCCTCGACGTCGCCGATAACTCCGGCGCGCGCAAGATTTCGGTGATCAACCCGCTCGGCGGGTCGACCGGGCGCATTGCCTATCTTGGCGACATCGTCACGGCCAACGTGAAGGAAGCGACCCCGGATGGCACCGTCAAGAAGGGCCAGGTCGTCAAGGCCGTGATTGTCCGCGTGCACAAGGAACAGCGCCGCAAGGACGGCAGCTACATCCGGTTCGACCGCAATGCGGCCGTGCTGATTAACGATGCGGGCGAACCGATTGGCACCCGCGTCTTCGGGCCCGTGGCCCGCGAACTGCGCGAGCGCCGGTTCATGAAGATCGTCTCGCTCGCGCCCGAGGTGCTGTAACACCATGGCAATGTCGATTCGTAAGAACGACCAGGTCGTCGTCCGCGCCGGCAAGGATCGCGGCAAGCGTGGCCGCGTGCTGTCCGTGCTGCCCGAGAAGAACCGGGTCATCGTGGAAGGCGTCAACCTGATCAAGCGGCACACCAAGCCGAACCCGCAGAAGAACATCAAGGGCGGGATCGTCGAGCGTGAGGCCGCGATCCATGCCAGCAACGTGATGCTGGTGGATCCGGAGACCAACGAGGCGACGCGCATCGGCAGCAAGACGCTGCAGGATGGCACGCGCGTGCGGATCGGCCGCAAGAGCGGCGCGGTGGTGGACAAATGAGCAAGGCACAGTCAACGGCAACGACGCTCCGGCTGCGCGACAAGTACCGCGCCGACGTCATCCCCGCGCTCCAGAAGGAGTTCGGCTACAAGAACGTGATGGCCGTGCCCAAGGTCACCAAGGTGGTGGTCAACATGGGCCTCGGCGAGGCGACCCAGAACGCGAAGGTGATTGACACCGGCGCCGAAGAGCTCGGCAAGATCACCGGCCAGAAGGCCGCCGTGCGCAAGTCGAAGAAGTCGATCGCCCAGTTCAAGCTGCGCCAGGGCCAGCCGATTGGCGCCATGGTGACGCTGCGCGGCGACCGCATGTATGAGTTCCTCGACCGCTTGATAAGCATTGCGCTGCCGCGCGTCCGCGACTTCCGCGGCGTGTCGCCCAAGGGCTTCGATGGTCGCGGCAACTACACGCTCGGCCTCAAGGACCAGCTGATCTTCCTCGAGATCGATTACCTCAAGGTGGACAAGGGCCGCGGCATGAACGTGTCCGTCGTCACCACGGCGAAGACCGACGAAGAGGCCCGCAAGCTGTTGCAGCTGATGGGCATGCCGTTTCGACAGAACGCAGGGAGCTAAGACGTGGCCACGAGCGCAAAAAAAGCACGGGAATTAAAGACCCTGAAGTTCAAGGTGCGTCACCGGAACCGGTGCCGCCGCTGCGGCCGTTCGCGCGCCTACATCCGCAAGTTCGCACTGTGCCGTTTGTGTTTCCGCGAGCTCGCCCTGACCGGGGACGTAGCGGGCGTGACCAAAAGCAGCTGGTAAGAGCGCAGTTGGTAAGAGCGCAGTTGGTAATAGCGCAGTTGGTAATGGCGCAGTTGGTAAACACGAGTAGCTGGCAAGGACTCATCAGCCGCCGGTGCCCGGGTGCGAACGCGCCTGGGGTGCCCAAGGGCTGGTGCTTGAGCTGATGGCCACGGCTGGCAGCTGAAAGCGATAGAGAGCAAAGATGACAGATCCGATTGCCGACATGCTGACCCGGATCCGCAACGCCGTCACGGCGCGCCACGCGCGCGTCGAGATGCCGGCTTCAAAGTTGAAGGCCGAGATTGCGCGGATCCTGCAAGACGAGGGCTATATCTCGGGGTTCAAGATGGTGGAAACGCCGGCTGAACGTCCGGGCAAGGCGCCGCGCCAGCAGATGCGGATGTTCCTGAAGTACGGTTCCGGCGGCGAGAAGGCGATTTCCGGCATCTCGCGCGTCAGCCGTCCGGGCCGCCGCGTTTACACCAACAGCGGCGAGGTGCCGTCCGTTCTCGGCGGCCTCGGCGTGACCATTTTGACGACCTCGCGCGGAGTGATGACGGGCCGGGCCGCCAAGCAGGCGGGCGTCGGCGGCGAAATCCTCTGCAACGTTTGGTAGGAAACGGTTAAGCCATGTCACGAATTGGAAAGAAACCGATCACGATCCCGAAAGGGGTGACCATCAAGGTCGACGGCAGCGCCGTCGACGTGAAGGGCCCCAAGGGACAGCTGAACCAGCCGCTCCCGCCCGGCGTCACCGCCGCGGTGGAAGACGGCACCCTCGTCACGAGGAAGATCTCGGACGACAAGCAGCTCGACAAGTTCCACGGGCTGGCGCGCAGCCTGGTCAACAACGCCGTGCTCGGCGTGACCGACGGCTGGAAGCGCGAGCTCGATATCGTCGGCGTCGGCTATCGCGCGGAGATGAAGGGCCAGCAGGTGCATCTCGCCCTCGGCTATTCGCATCCGGTGGTGTTCGACATCCCGAAGGGGATCGACGTGGTCATCGACAAGCAGACGCACATCACCGTGACGGGCGTCGACCGTCAGCTGGTGGGCCAGGTGGCCGCCAACCTGCGCCGCCTGCGCAAGCCCGACCCGTATCAGCAGAAGGGCGTGCGCTACACCGGTGAAGTGTTGAAGAAGAAGGCCGGAAAGACCGGAGCGTAGTTATGCAGATCAAAACCAAGGAAGATCGCCGCGACCGGATCAAGTTCCGGATTCGCAAGAAGATGGCCGGCACCTCCGACAAGCCGCGGCTGAGCGTGTTCCGCAGCGTGGCGCACATCTACGTGCAGGTGATCGACGACCGCACCGGCCAGACCGTGGCCTCGGCCTCGAGCATTGATGCCAAGGTCAAGGGGCAGATGCCGGAGGGCGTCGGCGGCGGCAACCTCAAGGGCGCCGAGCTGGTGGGGACCGCGATTGCGGAGCGGCTGAAGGAAAAGGGCATCACCAAGGTGGTGTTCGATCGCAACGGGTTCCTGTACCACGGGCGCGTGCGCGCCGTGGCGGAGGCCGCGCGTTCCGCGGGCCTCGAGTTTTAGGGCCGCAGATGACGCAGATGACGCAGAACTCTGAAGCAGGCAGACCATGATTCGGACACGCGAAAAGATTGACCCGGCGCAGCTCGACCTCAAGGACACGGTGGTTTCCATCAACCGTGTGACCAAGGTGGTTAAGGGCGGCAAGAACCTGAGCTTCAGCGCGCTGGTCGTGGTCGGCGACGCCCACGGCGTGGTCGGCTACGGCGTTGGCAAGGCCAAGGAAGTGCCCTCGGCGATCAAGAAGGGCATTGAGGCAGCGAAGAAGAACCTGATTCGCGTCCCGGTGCAGGGCACGACCGTGCCGCACCCGATCGTCGGGCGCTACGGCGCTGGCCGCGTGCTGCTGAAGCCCGCGCCGGACGGCACGGGCATCATCGCTGGCGCTGCGGTGCGCGCGGTGGTGGAATCGGCGGGCGTGACTAACGTCCTGACCAAGTCGCTCGGTTCGGCCAATCCGCACAACGTGGTGCGCGCGGCCTTCACGGCCCTCAAGGAATTGAAAGATCCGGGCAAGCTGATGCGGCTGCGCGGCAAGGACACGCTCGAAGAGCTGGCCGGCGGCCGGAACGCATAAGGACACGGCGGACAAACCCGGAAGGTTTGTCGCCACAGGATAAAAAACAATGGCGAAGGCGAAGCAGGCACAGCAGGCGGGCGCAAAGACCGTCACGATCAAGCTCACCAAGAGCCCGATCGGCTTCAACAAGAACCAGGCGACGGTGGTCGAGAGCATCGGCCTGCGTCGGATCAACCATTCGGTGACCCTGGCGGATACGCCGGAGACCCGCGGCATGATCTTCAAGGTCCGTCACCTGGTGACGGTGAGCGAGTAATTATGAGTCTCGATAAGCTGAAGCCGGCCGAGCGGTCGAAGTTCAAGAAGAAGCGCGTCGGGCGCGGTCCCGGTTCGGGCCTGGGCAAGACCTCGGGCCGTGGCCACAAGGGCGCACAGTCGCGTTCGGGCTACTCGTTCAAGCGCGGCTTCGAAGGCGGCCAGATGCCGTTGCACCGCCGGGTGCCGAAGCGCGGCTTCACGAACATCTTCCGCACCGAGTACGACGTCGTCAATCTCGACCAGCTCGAGACGGCGTTCGAGACCGGCACGACCGTCACCGTCGAGACCCTGCGCGCGCACGGGCTCGTCGGCAGCCGCACGGCGCTCGTCAAGATCCTCGGCCGCGGGGAACTGACCAAGGCGCTGACGGTGCATGCTCATAAGTTCAGCGGAAAGGCCGCCGAGAAGGTGGCCGCCGCCGGTGGCCGGACCGAGGCCATCCCGGACGGCAGCGAGGCCGTCCCGGACGGCAGCGAGGCCATCCCGGACGGCAAGGCCGACGACGCAAGCAATCAGTAAGTAGCTGAGGCTGTTGTGCTGGATACACTGAAGAATCTGTTCGCCGTCGCGGACCTCCGCAACCGAGTGCTGTTTACGCTCGGCA
>Ga0163144_10029244_pt1 | contig 10588 bp, 7 predicted proteins | sample OliLak19BULKMAT1_FD_123175 | JGI IMG/M metagenome (GOLD analysis project Ga0163144, IMG submission 123175) | Freshwater microbial mat bacterial communities from Lake Vanda, McMurdo Dry Valleys, Antarctica - Oligotrophic Lake LV.19.BULKMAT1 | ecosystem: Environmental > Aquatic > Freshwater > Lake...
ACCGCGCTGTCGCCGCTGGAGAGAATCATCCGCATCGCCTCCACGCCGCTCTCACCCGACGGCTGGCTCAACGCCACTTCGAGCAGGCCGGCGTTCTGATCCTTGAATTGGAAGTGCTGGACCATCCGCACGAAATCCGGCGTGCCCCGCGTCTTGTCGAGCACCTTGAGCACGCGCTCCTTCAGGGTCGGATTGGCGTCGAGGTTGATTCCCTCCAGTCGCGTGAGCGCATCAACGGCCAGGCGAATGCGGTCGGCATCCGCGTCCGCGGCGCGCGTCACCGGTGAAAACGCGGCCAGCAAGAGCGCGCCAGTCGCGAACCAAAAGAAGATTCCAAAGCGAGCAGTCATGGCGAGGATGTTGCCCAAAGCAGACGGTCGAACAAGCGGTGAATTCATCGTGCGGGCAATTCCTTTGGCGCGGTGCCCGCAGGCGTGCTAGGCTCGAGCCTTGCGAACTGACTGATGATTTCCCCTTCCGCCAACGCCGTCGGAGCCGCCACCGCCAGACCGGTGAAGCGGCCTGAATTGCTCGCGCCAGCGGGCGACTGGGAATGCGCTCGCGCCGCCGTCGAGAACGGCGCGGATGCGATTTACTTCGGGCTATCGCGCTTCAACGCCCGGATGCGCGCCCACAATTTCACGGAGGCCGATCTGCCCGCGCTGATGGAGTTCCTGCATCGGCGCGGCGTGCGTGGCTACGTCACGTTCAACACGCTCATCTTCCAGAACGAATTGGCCGACGCGGAGCAATATCTCCGCAGCATCATCGCGGCGGGAGTGGATGCGGCCATCGTCCAGGACGTGGGCATCTGCCGGCTCATCCGCAAGATCTCGCCCGACTTCCCCATCCACGCCTCGACGCAGATGACGGTGACAAGCGCGGCTGGGGTGGAGTTCGCCCGCGACCTCGGCTGCTCGCTCGTCGTGCTGGCGCGGGAAAATTCGCTGAAGGAGATTGCGGCCATTCGCGAGGCCCTGCGCTCAGGCGGGAGAAGTAATCAGTATTCAGTAATCAGTAATCAGTCAGGAGCCGGCGCTCCCACTGACTCACTGATTACTGACGCACTGATGACTGATTACTCTTCCTTCCCCCTGGAGGTGTTCGTCCACGGCGCCCTCTGCGTCGCCTACTCCGGCCAATGCCTGACCAGCGAGGCGTTGGGCGGACGCTCGGCCAATCGCGGCGAATGCGCCCAAGCCTGCCGTCTGCCTTACGAACTCATCAGCGACGGCCAGTCCGTTCCGTTGGGCGACCGCCGCTATCTGCTCAGTCCGCAGGATCTTTCAGGCCTCGAAGTGTTACCTGAATTGGCCCGCGTCGGCGTGACCTCGCTCAAGATCGAAGGCCGGCTTAAGACGCCCGAGTACGTGGCCAGCATCACGCGCGTGTATCGGCAGGCGCTTGATGAATTACGATTTACGAATGGCGATTTACGAGAGGTTACGGACGAGTTGAAGTCACCGCAGAATCCAAAGGCACGTTACGAAACGGAAATGGCCTTCTCCCGCGGCCTGCACACCGGATGGTTCGGCGGCGTCAACAATCAGGAACTCGTTCACGCGCGCTTCGGCACCAAGCGCGGCGTCTTCCTCGGCGACGTGACGCGGGTGCAGGGCGAGCGTGTTTTTCTCAAGCTCCAGGCGCCGCTCAAGCCCGGCGATGGCATCGTGTTCGACGCGGGCCGCCCGGATGAACGCGAGCAGGGCGGGCGGGTGTACGAAGTTCAAAGTTCCAAGCTCAAGGTTCAAAGCGCGGATGAAGTCATGCTCGCGTTCGGTCACGGGGACATTGATTTTTCCCGCGTGCATGTGGGCGACCGGCTATGGAAGACGAGCGACCCGGCTCTGGAAAAGGAATTGCGCGCCAGCTTTGCCGGCGAGGTGCCGCGCTTTCAGCGTCCCGTCGTCATGGAGGTCCACGGACGCGCAGGCAGCCCGCTCACGCTCATCGTTCGCGACGAGGAAGGCCATGTGGCGAAGGTCGATTCCACCGCGCCGCTGGCGGTGGCGGAACGTCAACCGCTGACCACTGAGCGATTGCGCGATCAACTCGGCCGGCTGGGCGGAACGCCGTTTGAACTCGGCACGTTGAACAACCATCTCGAAGGCGCGGTCATCGTGCCGGTAAGTGAATTGAACCGGTTGCGGCGTGAGGCGGTTGCGGAGCTGGAACGCCAGCGAGCGCTGCAGAAGGCGTGGAAGCTGGATTTACGATTTACGAAGGACGATTTACGAGTCGAAGCAAGTTCCAACGCTTCGCCCAGTCGCGAGACGGCGGAACTCGTCGTCCTTGTCCGGAGCCTGCCGCAACTGGAGGCCGCGCTGGGTTGTGGGGTGAACACGCTCTACTGCGAGTTCGAGGACCCGAAGAAATATCGCGAGGCCGTGCGGATGGCGCATGAATCGTTCGGCGGCGCTGGTCCGCAGAAAACCATCTGGGTCGCCCCGCCGCGCATCTGCAAGCCGGGCGAGGAATGGATGCTCAAGCAGGTTCGTTCGAGCGACGCGGATGGCTACCTTGTTCGCAATCATGATCACCTCCGCTTCTTCGCGGATTGCCGGCGCATTGGGGATTTTTCGTTGAACGTGGCCAACGCCTTGACGGCGGATTACTTCAAGAACCGCTTCGGCCTGGAGCGGCTCACGGCTTCCTACGATCTGAACGCCACCCAGCTTGAGGCGTTGCTGCAGGCTGCGCCGCCCGAGTGGTTCGAGGTGACCATTCATCAGCACATGCCCATGTTTCACATGGAGCATTGCGTGTTCTGCGCGTTTCTCTCGAAGGGAACGGACTTCACTAATTGCGGCCGGCCCTGTGACAAGCACGAGGTCCGTCTGCGTGATCGCGTCGGCGCCGAGCATATCCTCAAGGCGGACGTCGGCTGCCGCAACACGGTGTTTAACGCCCGTGCCCAGACCGGCGCCGAGCATGTCGAGAGCATGCTCACGCTGGGGGTTCGCCGGTTCCGGCTGGAGTTTGTGAGCGAGTCTGTGGAGGAAGTTGCGGTCACCATTGCCAAATACCGGCAACTCTTGCGTGGCGAGATTACCGGCTCGCAGGTCTGGCGGGAATTGAAGCTGTTGAGTCAGTTGGGCGTGACGCGCGGAACGCACGAGAAAGCGTGACCTGCGTTGGTCAGAAGTCAGAGGGCAAAGGTCAGAAGTCAGAAGTCAGTTCTGCCCTCTGTCCTCTGTCCCTTCTTGAACGGTGCAAAAAGAAGTTAAGGAATTTTCCCCATCTGCCGAAAGGTAACTCGTAACAAGCCGATCCAAATGACGGACATGGTTCTGAAACGAAACTCGGTGGGCAGCGCGTGCTGCGGGGGCGGACCTCGCGGAGGGCTCATCGTCTTGCGCCACTTGCACACGTAAAATTATGCCATCCTTTTCATACGTCGCCCGCGAAGCCGGGAGTGGGCGGGAAATCCGCAGCACCCTTGACGCCCAGAACGAGCAGTCCGCCATCGTTGCGCTGCTCGGTCGCAATCTTCTCGTGCTCTCCATCCAGGAACGCGTCGGGAAGAAGGGCAAGACCGCCGGCGGTTCGGTCGCGCTGGCGGATCTCGTCGTCTTTACCCGCCAGCTCTCCACGATGGTTGATGCCGGTCTGGCGATGGTGCAATCGCTCCAGGCGCTCGCCGAACAGACCGGAAACAAAGTGATGCGCGACACGATCAAGGACATCTGCACGCGCGTCGAAGGCGGCGACAGCTTCTCCGAGGCGTTGCACAAGCATCCCAAGGTGTGCAACCGCCTCTATGTCTGCATGGTGGCGGCCGGTGAACGCGGCGGTTTGCTCGCCGAAATTCTTTCCCGTCTCGCCACCTATCTGGAAAACACCGCGCGCCTGCGCAAGAAGGTGAAGTCGGCGATGATGTATCCCACAGCGGTGACCATCATCGCCATCGGCATCACCGTCTTCCTGCTGGTGAAAGTCGTGCCGGTGTTTGGTGACGTTTACAAGGGCTTCGGATCGAAGTTGCCCGCCCCCACGCAGGCGCTCATCGACTTGAGCAACTTCGTGCGCAGCTACATCCTCTACATCGTCGCCGCCCTCGTCGCCGCGGGCTACGGATGGTTCGCCTGGCTCAAGACGAAGAAGGGTCTGGAGTTCTGGGACGGCACGCGCATCAAGCTTCCGATCTTCGGTCAGATCGCCCATAAGATTTGCCTCGCACGCTTCACCCGCACGCTGGCTTCGTTGGTGCGTTCCGGTGTGCCGATTCTGGAGGTGCTGCAAATCGTCTCCAATACCGTCGGCAATGTGATCATGGAGAAGGCCATCCGTGCGGCCGCGACGGACATCGAGCGCGGCGAAGGCATCGCCACGGCGCTGGGCAAGCATCCGGTCTTCCCCGTGATGATCATTCGCATGGTCACCGCCGGCGAGCAGACCGGCAAGCTGGAGAACATGCTTGAGCGCATCTCGGACTTCCTCGACGAGGAAATTGAGACGACCCTTTCCGGACTTACCTCGCTCATTGAACCTCTGCTCATCGTCTTCCTCGGCGTCACCGTCGGCGGCATCGCGATCTGCATGTTCCTCCCGATCTTCAAGATGAGCGAAATCATCAGCCCTCAAGGCAAATAGCCAGCCCTACAACGAATCCGACGGAGCCGGTGCGCAAGCGCCGGCTCCGTTTTGCTTCCAGGATGGAAGTCCCGTGGAGTGACGATTTCGTTGCCATCGAATAACTGCTTCGCCAGAGTGGTCTGAAATCAACCATGAAACGAATCGTGTCCGGCCTGCTGGCGTTGTTAAGTCTGGTTTCCATTGTCTCTGCCGCAGACAAAAAGATCGTATTAGTCGCTGGTGGCCGCAGTCATGGCCCGGGTGACCACGAGTATCGCGCCGGTTGCTTGTTGCTCCAGCGCTGCCTGGAGGGAGTTCCGGGTGTCTCGACGGTCGTGGTCTCCAACGGCTGGCCGCAGGATGTGAGCGTCTTCGACGGCGCGGCGGCGGTGCTCATTTACGCCGATGGCGGCGGCGGGCATCCGTTCATCAAACCGGACCGCCTGAAGGTCATCAATGGTCTCGTGGCCAAAGGCGTGGGCGTCGGTGCCGGACATTATGGCGTCGAGGTGCCCAAGGGCGAACCGGGCGAGGCGATGCTTCGCTGGACGGGCGGTTACTTCGAGCCGTTCTACTCGGTCAACCCGCATTGGGACGGAGCCTTCACGAACTTTCCCGCGCATCCCATCACGCGCGGGGTGAAGCCGTTCAAGGTGCGCGACGAGTGGTATTACCACATGCGCTTCCCTGAAGGCATGAAGGGCGTGACGCCGCTGCTGACCGCGGTGCCTCCGGACAACACGCGCGGAAGGCCGGGCGCATCCAGTTCGCATGGTGGGAATCCCGAGGTGCAGAAGCACATGGGCGAACCGGAGCATGTCATGTGGTGCTTCGAGCGGCCTGATGGCGGGCGTGGGTTTGGTTTCACCGGCGGCCATTTTCACAAGAACTGGGGCGATGATAACTTCCGCAAGGTATTCCTGAACGCCCTGCTGTGGATCGCGAAGGTCGAGGTGCCGAAGGATGGAGTCGGCTCGGCTCCCACCCCGGAGCAGCTCGCGGAGAATCTCGACGAGAAGGGCAGGCCAAAGCCCAAGCCAGCCGCGGCGCCCGCCCCTAGCGCCGCCCAGTGATACGAAGCGAATCCCCGTCCCCTTATGCCATGAAACTGATCTCCTCCATCGCGCTCGTTTCGCTGTTGGTTTTTTTTACCGGCTGCCAGTCCGCAGCAGAATCTGCAACGCAAACGGCACATCCCAAAAAGATCATTCTCATCGCCGGCAAGCCGAGCCATCCGCCGGGGATGCATGAGTTTCGCGCCGGCTGCCTGCTGCTTAAGTCATGTCTGGATGCGGTGCCTGGCGTGACCACGTTCGTCTATTCCAACGGCTGGCCCGAGTCGGATAGCGTGTTTGAGGGCGCGGACGCCGTGGTGATTTACGCCGACGGCGGCGCAGGTCATCCCGCGATTAAAGGCAACCACCGCGAGGTGCTTGGCGCCTTGTCGAAGAAGGGCGTGGGCCTGGGTTTCATGCATTTTGGCGTGGAGATTCCCAGCACCAACGGCGGCCCGGAATTCCTGGAATGGATTGGCGGCTACTACGAGCACCAGTTCTCGGTCAACCCGATGTGGTCGCCGCAGTATGAAACGTTCCCCAATCATCCCGTCGCGCGCGGCGTGAAGCCTTTCAGCAACCGTGACGAGTGGTATTTCAACATGCGCTGGGCGGAGAAGACGAAGGGCATTACGCCCATCCTCACGGCCACGCCGTCCGATGAAGTGCGCAAGGGTCCGTATGTTTATCCCAAGGGGCCGTATCCGCACATCGTCGCGGCCAGCGGACGGAAGGAGACGCTGATGTGGACCTGTGAACGCCCTGACGGCGGTCGCGGCTTTGGCTTCACCGGCGGCCACACGCACGCCAACTGGGGCAATGACAGCCAGCGCAAAGTCGTCCTGAACTCGCTGCTCTGGATCGCCAAAGCCGGGGTGCCGAAGACGGGAGTCGAATCCGCCGTCACCGCCGAGCAACTCGCGCAGAATCTTGACCTGAAGAAGAAGTAGACATTCACTCCCACCAACGCCCGAGTTATCCATTTGTCATTCGTCATTTGAAATTCAACATGAAGCTCATCCTCCTGCTCCCCTTGATTGCCGCCACCGCCGTTTTTGCCGCAGATGAACCTGCCAAGCCTGCGCCTCCGGCACATCCGAGCGGTGCCAAAGCCGCGGCCGCTGACACGAAGAAGTTGATCGTCGCGACGGGCGTCGAAGCGACGCTGTTTGCCGCGGAGCCTGACGTGGTGAACCCTTGCGACATGGACGTGGACCATCGTGGGCGGGTCTGGATCACCGAAGGCGCCAATTACCGCAGCACCTTCCAGAAATGGGGCACGCTGCGCGAGGGCGGCGACCGCATTCAGGTGCTCGAAGACACCGACGGCGACGGCCGCGCGGACAAGGCCACGACCTTCTACCAGGATCCCAGCATCAACTCTGCGCTCGGCATCTGCGTGCTCGGGAACAAGGTCATCGTGTCCGCCTCGCCGAATGTGTTCGTCCTCACCGACACCGATGGCGATGGCAAGGCCGACCAGCGCGAATTGCTCTTCACCGACATCAAGGGCGCCGACCATGATCACGCCGTCCACGCGTTTGTGTTTGGGCCGGATGGAAAGTTCTATTTCAACTTTGGCAATGCCGGCAGTCAGTTGCGCCGTCCGTCCGGTGCGTTGAAGGACATCCCGCTCCACGGGCTTATCGACAAGGAGGAGATGAAGAAAGGCCCGCTGGTCGAGGATCTCGCGGGCAACCAGGTTACCGACAAGGCCAAGCCGTATCGTCAGGGCATGGTCTTCCGCTGCAATCTCGACGGCAGCGAACTCGAAGTGTTGGGCCACAACTTCCGCAACAACTATGAGCTCGCCGTCGATTCCTTCGGCACGATCTGGCAGAGCGACAATGACGACGACGGCAATCGCGGCGTGCGGATCAATTACGTGATGGAGTTCGGCAACTACGGCTTCACCGACGAGATGACGGGCGCAAGCTGGGGGCAGGCGTGGAAGAAGGCGCAGGCCAAGGGCGTGAAGGAGGAGGAGAAGGCATCCTACCATTGGTATCAGACGGACCCCGGGGTCGTGCCGAACCTGCTCCAGACCGGCAGCGGCTCGCCCACGGGCATTCTTTTCTATGAAGGCGACCTGCTCCCGGCCGCGTTCCGCAACCAGATGATTCATTGCGACGCTGGCCCGCGCGTGGTTCGCGCGTATCCGGTCACCACCAGCGGCGCGGGTTACTCCGCCACCATCACCAACCTGCTCACCAGTCCCGACTCTTGGTTTCGCCCGAGCGACGCATGTGCCGGTCCCGATGGCTCGGTCTATGTCGCGGATTGGAACGACGCGAACGTCGGTGGGCACAACATGGCCGATCGCAAACTGGAAACGATGACTGGTCGTGTCTATCGTCTCGCGCCGCCGGGAAACAAGCCGTCCGTTCCCAAGTTGAATCTCCAATCCCCCGCCGGAGCCGTGGCAGCGTTGCGTTCGCCGAACATGGAGGCGCGTTACCTGGCGTGGACGGCGCTGCGGCTGATGGGCGTAAAGGCGGAGAAGGACTTGACCAAACTGTGGAATGACAGGAATCCACGGATGCGCGCCCGCGCCCTGCCGTTGCTGGCGCGTCTGGAAAACGGCGGCCAGGGTTACGTACTCAAGGCGCTTCAGGAATCCGATCCCGACCTTCGCATCGCAGCCCTGCGCACGGCGCGCAGCCTGAAGATGGATGTCATTCCCCTTGTTCACACCCTGGCGCGGGACAAGTCGCCGGCGGTCCGGCGCGAGTGCGCCATCGCGCTGCGCCACAGCAAATCCTCCGAAGCGCCCAAGCTCTGGGCCTTGCTCGCCACCCAGCACACGGCGGGCGATCGCTGGTATCTGGAAGCGCTCGGCCTCTCGGCGGATGGACAGGAAGACGTGTTCTTCAGCGCGTGGCTCAATGCGGTGGAGAATAATTGGAACACGACGGAGGGCCGCGAGATCGTCTGGCGCTCGCGCTCGACGAAGGTGCCCGCGTTGGTCGTGAAGATTGTCACCGACAAATCCGCCAGCACCGCGGACAAGGACAGGTTCATGCGCACGCTGGACTTCATCAAAGGGTCCGAGAAGGACGCGGCGTTGGCGGAGATCGCCACGGCGGCTTTGAACTAGTTTTGCCGGAGAATCCCGGTTGCATGTTTAACCGCGAGAGTGGTGCTGCTCAGATGAAAGCCTTGATCTTGCTGGTCTCCAGCCTCCTCGTCGCCCCGGTGCTGCACGCCCAGTACAAAGCACCCAGCGATTACTTCCGGAAGGATTCTCCCAATCGTCCCGGCGGGCCAGCCCAGCCCGGTGGCGCTCCCGCCGCTCCAGGAAATGCCAAGCCCGCCGCTCCTCAGCAGCCCTCGTTCAAGGATCTGCCGGTGAACACGCCGTTCTACTTCCTCACGGATACCAATCGCGCCTACGCCTGGACGAAAATCACGGACAGCACCGCGAAGAACGACAAGAACGGCCTGACGCGGGCCATCCCGGCCGCGACGCCGGTGCAGCGTTAGGGCGCTTTCTTCCGGAACACGATGATGTGCTGGCGCGGCAGCACGCCGATGGTCTCCACCCATTCGAGCGGCAGCACCGCCATCTCCTTCTTCAACTGCGCCTCCGTCATCTTGTGCAGGCGTTTGATGGGCACCGCCGGGTCTTCGCCGCGAAACTCCACGAACACAACGCGCCCGCCGGGCTTCAGCGACTTCACGATGGCCTGCATCATCTCGAAGGGATGATCGAGCTCATGATACACATCGACCATGAACGCCAGATCCACGGCTGCGGCGGGCAGATTTGGATCAGTGATGGTGCCAAGCACCGGAACGACATTCGTGATGCCGGCTGCGGCCATCTTGTTCGTCAGCAGTTCGAGCATCTCGGGCTGGATGTCCACCGCCAGCACGCGTCCGCCGGGGCTGCACTTCTTCGCCAGCCGGCGACTGAAGTAGCCGGTGCCGCAGCCGATGTCCGCCACCACGTCGCCCGGCTTCGCTCGCAGATGCTCGACGAGTTTCTCCGTGTGCTCCTCCTCATCGCGCTCGGGGCGCTCCAGCCAGTCCGCGGCCTGATGGCCCATGACGCGGGCGATTTCGCGGCCGAGATAGAATTTCCCGATCCCGTCGCGATCGTGTTGCGCGCGGACCTCGTAACGATTCGTGATGCTGACAGGGGAGTCCGCGGCCGGAGCGGGCGCGAGGAACGCGGCGAACACCGCCACCAACGCCGTGAGAGAGGCAGGAGTCTTCATCAGATCAATCGCTCTGGGACATGCCATTTATCCTACGCTCCGGGCACGACGCACCTCCACCTCTAAATCGTTGCCAGGCGCGAGACCGTGCTGGCTCGACAGCGCCGCGCGCGGGCGGCACACTCCCGTCACGTGCCGCCACCTCCCTCCACTGCCAGTCCCACGCCGCCGCGCTTGCGCGTGCGCGTCACCGCCGCTGCCGAGCGCGCCATTCGCGGCGGACACCCCTGGGTCTTCGCCGACAGCGTGCGGGAACAGAATCGCGACGGCGACGCGGGTGAACTCGCGGTCATCTTCGATCGGCAGGACAAGTTCTTCGCCATCGGCCTCTTCGATCCGGAGTCGCCGCTGCGCGTGCGCGTGCTGCACTTCGGCAAGCCCGCGACCCTCGACGTCGCGTGGTGGCGGGAACGCTTTCGCACGACGGTGGCCCGGCGCGACGGACTCTTCGACGCGCGCACGAATGGCTACCGCTGCATCAGCGGCGAGAGCGACGGCTGGCCGGGGCTCGTGCTCGACCGTTATGCGGACACCTTCGTGATGAAGCTCTACACCGCCGCGTGGCTGCCACGCTGGCGCGACATCGCGACGCTCGTGCGCGAGCAATGGCCCGGCTCACAGCTCATCGTGCGCTTGAGCCGCAACATCCAGGCGATCGCGGGGCCGGACTTCTCCGTCTTCGACGGGATGCGTGTCACCGATGCCGGGAACATCCGCCCCAGTGCGGAGCCGCGGCCG
>Ga0163144_10029247_pt1 | contig 10587 bp, 4 predicted proteins | sample OliLak19BULKMAT1_FD_123175 | JGI IMG/M metagenome (GOLD analysis project Ga0163144, IMG submission 123175) | Freshwater microbial mat bacterial communities from Lake Vanda, McMurdo Dry Valleys, Antarctica - Oligotrophic Lake LV.19.BULKMAT1 | ecosystem: Environmental > Aquatic > Freshwater > Lake...
GAAATGGCGGGCGAGCGCACGTGCGTGCGCGCCGGGTCCAGACCCAGCGCTTTCCAGTCAATCGTAAGGCGAATCTTCGTGTCATCCGCTCGCCACGAGCCTAACGACACCATCGCCCGTCCCGGCCTGAGCCAGGTGGTGGCCAGCACTGCGGTGTCTCCCGTGGTCACCGGACTCATTCCGGACCACCACCCGATCATCCGACTCTGCTGAATGCCGAAGGCATCCCACGCCTTCCACAGCGGCGCCGGATCGCCCGACCATGGGAGGCGCGTGGTCATCCCAAAGGTCATTCCGCGCCAAGGATTGCCCCCCTTCTCCAGCATTTCGCCCATCATGCCGAAGGGTATGCCGGATACTTCCACCAGCCAGTAGTCGCTGCGCGCATCGTAGTCGAAGTATTCGCCGAACCACAGGCGGTTGAGAAACGGGAAATGTTCGAGATACAGATTCGCGCTCGATGCGAACCCATCGCGCGCATTGTACTGGTTGGCCGAATGCAGGTCGATGAGTGCGCCCGGGTTGCCTCGATCGAGCACCTTGCGCACGCGCTTCATGGTCGTGCGGTCGAAGGCGACGTCGTCGATGTAGAGTCCGTCGATCTTCGTATGCTTCACCAGCCAGTCGAGCCCTTCCACGTAGAAGTTGTGCCAGCGCGACACGCCGCTGTTGACCACGGCGGCGTCCCTGTTCTCCGGCACGTGCCAGGCAGCCAGGTAATCGCCGCCCAAATGTTCCTGCAACCACGAAAATCCGCCGCCAGGCCCGACGGAGAGCACTTCATCGCCTAACGAGCGAAGGGCGAAGATCTCGGGCGCACGATTGGTCAGTTCGCGAACGGTGTAGTAGATCTTGACCTTCATTCCCTTCGCGTGCGCCGAGTCGATATACGACTTCATGGGCGCCGTCTCGATGAAGGGATAGTTGATCCACGGATTCACCCGATTGGCATGATGCACGTTGACGGTATTCGCGCCACGCCCGGCAATCGAGTCCACGGGAACAAAGGCGTGAAAGAATCGCGTCTTCCACTGGCCCGCTGTGTCGATGGGCTTGAAAGGCGTGAGCATGAGGCGGAAGTCGAAGCGGAGAGAATCGCCCGCCTGCATGGAACGCGCGCCACTGTAGCATGCCACGAGCACGGTGCCGACTTGAGCGCCCGGCGTGCCGCCGCGAGTGGGAGCTACCCCGCGCACTGGCAGGTCGGAGATGTCGCAGCCACCCTTCCCCGCGTTCCCCCACGACGTGGGGAGCACCAACGGTTTGGACAGATAGAAGTTGGTGTTGAGCGGCCTCACGTAGTGCTCGTCCTTGAGGGTGAACTGGAGCCCAGCGTTCACGTCGCCTAACCATGCGGCATCCTGATTCTTCTTCTCCACGTCCCACGTCCAGTGGAAGTCTGCGGGGCGAACGCCTCCCTTCTGGCCGAGACCCATCATGTACTTGGCGGCGTCGGCTCGCATGGGGATCTCGAGGCGAACGTCGGAGAGGGCCGTGCGCTGGTTGGCTCGCAGCGTCACGGCGTATTCCGTGGTGCCTTCGAACTCCATTTGAGCGCGCACGCGCAGGCTGAGCGCCCTAGTTTCGCGTGTTGTCTCCCACGCCACAGCGCCTACGGCACGTTGGGTCACCTTCGCCGCCGCACCGCGCCACGTGATGGCTCCTCCAGCGGAGTCGATCACGGTCAATCGAACCGGCGCGCTCAGCACCTCGCGCGCGGTGGTGCCAATGGTCGTATTCCCCGGCCCGAAGTACGACCGGATCGCCACCGGCATGCCGTCCATTCCAAAGGTGAGCGAGCGGCCGAGCACTGATACCGTTGTCCCTGCTACCGTCATGGGAATGTAGGGGGGAACGACTCTATCGTCGGCCGCGCGCTGCGAATTGAGCCAGCGCAGGCGGGTCAGTTGCTTCGGCTCGTCGTCGCCATGATTAATCGCAGTGTCTGGTGTAACCCGCAGGACAACTCTGATGACCCTGTCCTTGGCGTTGCTACTGCCGATGGCGATGTCGCCCTCGTAGTCTCCCGGCACGGCGTCGTTGGGAATATCGACCCCGAACCAGAGCGCCTGCACCTTGCCTCGTGCCACGCGCAGCGGCCGCACGAATCGGCGTCCCGACCAGTCCACGCCTTCGAGATTGAATGCGGTGAGCGCAGAGGCGGGAATGGTCTCCTGGCCGCCGCGTCGCGTGAAGCTGCTGGCCTCGCACCGCAGGGAGTCGACGGCCATGCGATGGGCCCAGATGCCGATCTGGAATGTGTAGAATTCACCACGCTTGGTAGCGCCGGTGAAGGCCTGGAACGGACCGCGCTGCACCCACAGCCGCGGAATGTCGTCCGTCATGCGAATCGAGAGCGCGCGGTCCTCCGCAAAGGCGAAGTATTCCGCCCACGCATAACGAGACCTGAGCGAGTCGAGTTCGGCCGCACTCGCGATGTACTCCATGGGCGTGAACCGCGAAAACTCGTCTATCGCATCGAAGCCCAGCAGCGTTGCCGCCGGAAGGCTGCGATACTGCTTGAAGCGGGCCACATCCTGCACCAATCCGTTACGCTGCAACCACGTCCGGTCGGCGGTGACTTCCGGCGTCCGGTAAGTGATCTTCGGATAGTTTGACTTGAAGGTTCCCGTATACGGCAGGTAGTAGACGTAGTAGTCGCCGGGCACGGTGGGCGCCTGGAACACCACATCGCCGTGCTCACGGGTAATCTCCATGCGGGCCACGTTGCGCACCCTGAGCTGCGTGCGCGCGTCCACCACGACGAGCCCGACCTTGTCGGGGGTCTTGTCGCGGCGGCGCCAGTTGATGCGCGCATACACCGCGTCGCCCCCCGAGTCCACGCGCACCACGGCGCGGTGATTACCTAACGAATCAGGCTCCCAGGTTCCGATACCGTACCGGAGTCCACCGCCCTGGCCTCGCGGCACAGGCGTAGCTCCCGGCGCGGCGGTCGGCGGAACGGAGATGACCTGGGCGACGGTGGAGGCCGGGACCACGGCAAAGGCGAGTAGTTGGAAGACGGTGCGGCAGCGCTGAATTCGTGTCATAGGGGCGAATATGCTGTCCGGCACCTCGAGGCGCCAAAGTCGCACAGGCGCCAAAGTCGACAGGCGCCAAAGTCGCCAAAGTCGCACCTTGCGCTCTCTCCCACCCCCGCCGAGCATTCGCCGACCCACCGTCCAGCGCTCCAACTCCCGCCTCAAGCCTTGATATAGATGCGCCTACTCCGTCATGCTGCCTGTACCGCAGTCGCCGCCGCGGCGGCGATCCATCTCGCCCCTGCCCCTGCATGGGCCCAGCGTCGGCCCGCCACCTCGCCCGCCCCCGCCCGTCCCGCCTACAACCCGCGCCTCTACTCCGACCCGGCCGCCACGAACAAGGCGTTCAAGGCGCTCCGCTGGCGATTGGTGGGGCCCTTTCGCGGCGGGCGCGTGGACGCCGTGGCCGGCGACCCCAGCAAGCCCCTCGTCTTCTATTTCGGTGCCGTCAACGGCGGCATCTGGAAGACGATCAACGCGGGAATAACCTGGGAAAACATCACAGACGGCAAGAGCGACATCTCCTCGGTCGGCGCCGTCACCGTGGCGCCGTCCGATCCCAATGTGCTCTACGTCGGCACCGGCGAGTCGCAATTGCGAGAAGATCTCACGTACGGAACGGGGGTGTACCGCTCCACCGACGGCGGCGACACGTGGCAACATCTGGGGCTCACCGACACGCACCAGGTGACAACCATTCGCGTGCATCCCAGCAACCCCGACGTCGCCTACGTCGCGGCCATCGGGCACGCCTTCGGGCCTAACGCGGAGCGCGGCGTCTTCCGCACCGTGGACGGTGGCCGGTCGTGGACCAAGGTCCTCTTCCTCAATGACTCCACCGGCGCGACGGACCTTTCCATGGATCCCACCAATCCACGCATTCTCTTCGCGTCCATGTGGAAGTTCCAGCGCTCACCGTGGGGCATGGATGCCGGCGGTGGCCGCAGCTCCCTCTGGAAGACGACCGACGGCGGCGATACCTGGACCGATCTCTCAACCAACCCGGGAATGCCGAAAGCCCCGCTGGGAAAGATCGGGGTCGCCGTGTCTCCCGCCAATCCGCGGCGCATTTACGCCTCGGTCGAAGCCAAGGATACGTTAGGCGGCATTTTCCGCTCCGACGATGGCGGTGCCACCTGGTTACGCACCAATGGCGAGCAGAAGTTTCAGGTGCGCCCCTGGTACTACTCGGCGGTCACAGCCGACCCGACCAACGAGAACACGCTCTACGTGATGAACCTGCAGGTCTGGAAGTCGATTGATGGCGGGAAGACCTTTACGCGCACCCGCGTGCCGCACGGCGATACACACATCATGTGGGTGGACCCGAAAGACCCCAACCGCCTCATCAACGGCAATGACGGCGGCGGCACCGTGTCGCTGGACGGGGGGAAGAGCTGGTCGTCCATCTACAACCAGCCCACCGCCCAGTTCTATCACGTCATCACCGACAACCAGTGGCCGTATCGCATCTACGGCGCGCAACAGGATAATAGCACCGTCTCCATAGCCTCCCGGTCGGATTTCGGCTCCATTGGCGAACGTGACTGGTGGTCCGTTGCCGGCTGCGAGAATGCACACATCGCGGTGGACCCGCGCAACCCGAACATCACGTACGGCGGGTGCTACACGGGAATGCTCAACCGACACGACAACCGCACGCAGCAGTCGCGCGACGTGGCCATCTGGCTCAACAACTACGATGGGATGGCCGTCAGAGACGTTCCGAATCGCTTTCAGTGGACCTTCCCGGTGCTGCTGTCGCCGCACGATCCCAACGTGCTGTACGCCACGTCGCAGAACGTGTGGCGCTCGACCACCGAAGGCTCGAGCTGGGAAAAGATCTCTCCCGACCTCACCTACGCCGACCCCGCCACGTTAGGCCCCAGCGGCGGACCGGTACACCTGGACATGACGGGAACGGAGTGGTACGCGACCATCTACGCATTCGCCGAATCGCCCACCGCAAAGGGACTCCTCTGGACCGGCTCCGACGACGGGCGCGTACACCTCTCGCGAAATGGCGGTACTTCGTGGACCGAGGTCACGCCCAAGGCGATGGTGAAGCACACACGCATCACCAACATCGAGCCATCGCGCCACGATCCCGCAGTCGCCTACCTCTCGGCAACTCGCTATCAACTGGACGACTTTCGCCCCTATCTGTACAAGACCAGTGACTACGGTGCGACCTGGACGCGCATCGACGCCGGAATCCCGTTCGGCGCCTACGCCCGCTCCATAAGGGAGGATCCGGTGCGCCGAGGGCTCCTCTTTGCCGCCACCGAGACCGGGGTCTATGTCTCGTTCGACGACGGCGGCTGGTGGGAGACACTACAGCTCAACCTGCCGCGCGTCAGCGTCCGCGACCTTCGTGTGCACGGCAATGACATCGTCGTCGCTACACACGGCCGGTCGTTCTGGGCGCTGGACGAGATTTCACTCCTCCGTCAGCTGCACGATTCGGTCACCGCCAAGCCCGTACACCTCTTCCAGCCCAGTACCGCATACCGCTTCGCCGGAGGGCATGGCGGAGGCCGCGGCGCCGGAGAGAACCCGTACGACGGCGTTTTGGTCGACTACTGGATCAAGGCGCCGCTCAAGGGGGCCGTTACGCTTGAATTCCTGGACGGTCGCGGCACAGTGATGCGGACGTTCTCAGGACAATCAGCCGGCGCCGCCTCCAAGGACTCCGCCGGCACCGACGTCACCGGTTCGGACGCCTCCGGCCAAGCCTTGAATGTGAACGACTCAACGCGGAACGTCCCACTCGATTCAGTAGCCCTCGCCGACTCGGCTCGCCAAGCAGCCAAGGCCGATTCGCTCGCCTACACTGCCTCCGACTCCATTGTCACGAGACGCCTGGGCAGCAATCGCTTCTTGTGGAAACTGCGGTATCCGAACGCGAAGGAAATCAAGACGGTCGTCAACGACATGGGGACCCTGGCCGGACCCAGCATCGTGCCTGGTGACTATCGGGTTCGCCTCATTGTCGGCCGGGACACAATGGTTCGATCGTTCAAGGTGTTGCTCGACCCGCGCCTCGACGCCACAACCGCCGACCTGCAGGAAGCCTTCGATCTCGGAATGCAGGTGCGAGGGCGTATCAACGCCATCGTGGATGCCTTTGGCCGCATCGAAGATCTGCAGAAGCAGATCGACGTTCGGGTGGCGCACTCGTCGGAGCAGGCATACGCAAAGCGCGTCAAGGATGCCGCGACGCCTGTCCGGCAACAGCTCGAAGTGGTACGCACCGAGCTGGTGGACTGGTACAACCATGATGACCAGTCCACGCTGCACTTTCCCATCAGGCTGTACAACATGATGCTGTCGCTCAACTCGCAGGTGCTGGGGCAGGACGCGGCACCAACCAGGCAGCACGGGGAGATTCTCGGCGAGCTCGGTCAGAAGGTGGACCTGCAGCTGCAACGACTGCAGCAACTCGAAACCAATGAGATCAAGGCGCTCAATACGCTCCTGCAGAAGCTTGGGCTTCCCCCCGTCTTCCTTCCTCCGGCCACGGGCAAGACGATTTCCTGATGGCCACGCTCTTCTTCATCGTCTTCGTCGATCTCGTCGGATTCGGCATGATCATCCCGGTGCTCCCGTTCTATGCGGAGCGACTGGGAACGTCGTCGTCGATGGTGATCTTTCTCTTCGGCCTGTATTCGATGGGACAACTCTTCGGTGCTCCGCTCTGGGGTGCCTTGAGCGACCGCATCGGGCGACGCCCGGTGCTGCTCGCCACGTTGGCCGCCAACGCCGGGGCCAACGTGCTGCTCGCGCTGGCCTCCAGCTCGTGGGAGCTGGGCGCGTCGCGCCTCGTCTCTGGCCTAGCGGCAGGCAACATCTCGGCGGCCTACGCCTACCTCACCGATATCACCTCCGACGCCGACCGCCCGAAGGCGCTGGGCATGTTGGGCGCGGCCTTCGGCCTCGGCTTCATCCTCGGCCCTGCGTTAGGCGGCGTTCTGGCCGGTGGCGACGACGGCGGAAGCAACCTTGCTGTTGTGGCATATGCGGCGGCCGCGTTGAGCGCGGTCGCCTTCTTCGCCACGCTTTTGTTCCTCAAGGAGAGCCACGGCCCCGAACACCGCGCGGCAGTCAAGGCATTGCCCCGCCAGCCACAATGGACCGTCGCGTCGCGCCCTGTGTTGCGCGAGCTCCTCGTGTCCACCATGCTGGTAACCGGGGCAGTGTCGATGCTCCAAAGCACCTATGCCATCTTCAGCACCGAGATCCTGTCGCTCCTCCCGCGCAAGCTCGGGTACATGTATGCATTCGTCGGCGTGATTTCCGTGGCCGTGCAGTTGGGAGCTATCGGCCCGCTCAGCAGGCGCTTCGGGTCACTTGCCCTGGCACGGACGGGCGGTATGCTCCTGGCCGTGGCGTTGGCCATCATGCCGCTGACCTCGAACGCCAACGCCACCCTGCTGCCACTGGCGATCTTTGGTGCGGCCAGTGCGTTATTCACGCCAAGTATCAGCACACTCATCACCCAGACCGCCGCCGCGTCGGAACGGGGCGCAGTGATGGGGATCTTTCAAGGCGCATCGAGCCTCGGGCGGGTCATCGGCCCGATGATGGCGAGTGGCATTGCAGGCCTTGCCGGGCTGCGGCTTCCCTTCTACTGTGGCGCGCTGTTCTCACTTGGTGGAGCGCTGCTCATCAAGCGCCGGGGCGCGGCGGTTGCCGAGTAGTAGCCTGACTTCTCGACTAGGCACGCTGGACGCCACTGGCCGAGTCCACGACCCCGCCCCCCGTTAGGCGTTCGCCACACCGTTCAAGTAGATCACCTGCCCGGTCACCGCCGAACTCTCGGGACGCAGGAAAAACGAGACGACATTGGCGATATCGTCCATGGTCGTGAGGCGCTTGGTGTAGAACTGCTGGCGCAACTTGTCGATCGTGGCCGCCGGAACGCCGCGCGTCATGTCGGTTGCCACGGGCCCGGGCCCCACCACATTCACCGTGATTCCATACTCGGCCAACTCACGCGCCATCACCTGCGACAGTGTCTCCACCGCACTTTTCGACGCCAGATAGGCAGCCTCGCCCGACAGCCGCATCGGAACCACCGCCGACGACACATTCACGATGCGCCCAAACTTCCGCTTGCGCATCATTTTGGCCCCTTCGCGGCTCATCAAGAAGGTGCCCGACACATTTGCCCGTAGCATCTTCTCCACCGTGCTCACCGGTGTGAGCAGCGTGTGGTTCATGAAGGCCAGCCCCGCATTGTTGATCAGGGCATCCAGGCGGCCATACGACTTGGAGATGTGGCGAAAGAGTGGCAGCACCTGCCCCTCGTCGGCCACGTCGGCCCGGACGTAGTCGAACCCCTCGGCCGCCCAGCACTCGTCTGTTCGCCCGCACCCCACCACCCGATATCCTGCCGCCAACAAAAACTCGGCGAGATACCGTCCAATTCCCTTGCGAGCACCCGTCACCAGTGCGACGGGGCGGTCGTCCGCCACGGCACCGGTGGGAACCAGCACATCGGACGCCGACTCCTCGCTCATTCAGGCGTTTCCAAAAGGTCGTGGGTGTAGACGTACACGGTCTGGCCCGCATAGGTGCGTTTGTCGAAATCGCATCCCATGCCACTGAAGAAGATGCACGACGACGTGTTGGTGGGCTGGACCACATACATCACCTTCTCGACGCCCTGAGCGCGGGCGTGATCGGCCAGCATCTGCACCAGGCGCACCGTGAGGCGGCTGGTTCCACCTGGCGGCACATGCTTCTGAAATTCGGGCGGTACCACAATCGAGATGGCCTCGATCACGCCGGGAGTTTCGCCCGATGTGCCACCGTCGGTCGATCGACGCGAGACCATTTTCATGGTCGCCAGCAGGTCACCCACAAAGGCGGGGCGCGCCGCGATGCTCTTGAGCATGATCCACGACAGCGACAGAAAGTGCCGCTTGATGCCGCGTCCGATGAAGTCGGACGGATGATTGGTCCACGACAGGAAGGCGATCACCTTGCCATCCACCCGGCAGACAAGGCAGCCCAGCAATTCGTCCTTGACGAGTTGCGAGAAGAAGAACTCGCGCAGAAAGCGCGGCCCCAATTTCACCACCGGACTGGTGGCGAGGAACCCCTCATATAACGCGGCGACGTTACTAACGTCGGCGGCGTTGTCGGGATCGAGAAATTCGACGCCCATGCCTGGCCTAACGACGCACTTTCTTCTGTCGGTAGTTCACCAGTGACTCGGTGACCACCTTCACCTTGGCGGGAATCATGAACGGCTGCAGGCGCCCGCGGCAGTGTTCCAGAATGCGCCGCTTGACGTCGGCGGCCGGCATCGGATGTTCCATCTGTACCGTCGCCACGACGACGTTGCCCATGAGCAGATGCGGTTCGCCGCTCACGGCTACGTCGATAAAGTCGGGAATCTCGGAGATCACCTTCTCCACTTCGGCGGGATAGACCTTCTGGCCCCCCACATTGATGATCTCCGACACCCGGCCCAGAATCCGGTAATACTCGCCGTCCTGAATGACGCTGTCGCCGGTGTTGAACCAGCCGTCTTCATCGAACGGACTGGGCGCGTTGAGATAACCCATCATGGAGCACCTGGCTTTGATGCGCAACGTGCCGTCCACCACCTTGGTCTCGTAGTCCTCCCCTCCCACCTGTACCAGCAACGACTGGTTGGACGCCGACTTGGAGCGCAGAATACCAAGCTCCGACAGGCCATACGTTTGCTGCAGCCGTATCTCGGGGAAGGCCGCACTCAATAGCGCCAGCGTGCGTTCGGGCATGACCTCGGTGCCATACGTCACCAGCTTGAGCGAGGAGAGGTCGAAATCACGGTGCGACTCCCCCAGCAGCATCAGGTTGAGAAACGAGGGCGAGGTGGGTAGGAGTTCGGCTTTGTGCCGCTCGATGGCGCGGCACACCTTGTTCACGCTCCTATCGTCAGGTGCAACAATGCTCCCCAGGTTGGCCAGGGTGTAGAAAAGGGTGTTGAACCCACCAATGTGGTCGAAGAGCAGGAAGGTGACGGTGCGGTAGCAGTGTCGCGGCTTACGGAACTTCTCCAGCAACTGCGGCAGCGCATGCAGAATCGCCTTCGGCTTCCCTGTCGAGCCGGAACTGAAGAGGATGATGCCCGCCTCAGCGCTCTCACGCAGAGTGGTGAGCAGCGGGTGGTCGCGCCGAAAGTCGGTTTTGGTGATCGTGCCCTGATCGTTTTCATCGAGTTCGATCTTGAAATCGACCTCGGCGATCTCAAAGAACTGCGAGTGCTGGTCCCGCGACTCGCGCGACATGGGGACGAGGATGCAGTCCAGTCGCACCAGTGCGACGAGCGCCGACACCGAGGCCGGCGAAAAGTCGCCGATCACCGCGACCGACGATCCCGCCGTGACACCGGCGGCGGTCAGCCGCGTGACCCAATCATGAAAAGCTTCCGCCAGGTCGGCGTACCGATACTCGTGGTCGCGCCAGATGAGGGCAGTCTTGTCTGCCCCTTCGGCAAAACGTTGCAGCTGCCAGTCTATGTGGTCCACCGCCACTCCGTCGGTGTTCGTCA
>Ga0163144_10029248_pt1 | contig 10587 bp, 14 predicted proteins | sample OliLak19BULKMAT1_FD_123175 | JGI IMG/M metagenome (GOLD analysis project Ga0163144, IMG submission 123175) | Freshwater microbial mat bacterial communities from Lake Vanda, McMurdo Dry Valleys, Antarctica - Oligotrophic Lake LV.19.BULKMAT1 | ecosystem: Environmental > Aquatic > Freshwater >...
AGGAAGTGATCCACCGAAATTGTTAGCATTAGGATCCTGGCAAGTTGTAGGTGCTTGGTTGTATCGGCAAGGAAGTGATCCACCGAAATTGTTAGCATTAGGATCCTGGCAAGTTGTAGGTGCATTTGTCTGACAAGAAGTTCCATTCCAGTTTGTTCCAGAAGCACAGTTGGCTGTGGCTACGGCAGTATCAAGAAGTTGGGAATTATTGTAAAGGTAAAAAGTAATACTTGGGTAGGTAACTGCGAAAGAATTAGAACCAGAATTTCCATTTGCTACGGTTGTGTTGCCAGGAGACCTGGTGATAGATGAAGTTGCTACAGGATTATTAGTGTTCCAACTCATTGATACTTGACAAGTGCTTTGTCCAGCAGAAACAGCACAAGAAGGGTTTGATGGATTAATGTTTCCAGTCATTGGCTGTTGGACTGATCTTACTGTAACTGTTCTTGAAATAGAATTTGCAGATAGACCTTGTGAATCAGAAACTGTGTATATCAAAGTGTATGTGCCAGTAGAGTTGGTATTTACAAAACCACTTCTGTTTATATTTGAAGTAATATTGCCATCTTCAGTATCAAAAGCAGTAGCGCCGGCATCGTTGTAGGATTGACCCACATTAATACTCACATTGCTATTGCCATTCAAGGTAAGAATGGGGCGTTGATTTTGAGCCACAGAACCAGTAGTGATGAAAGAAAGAGTGCTTCCAGAATCAGTACCTTGAGAATTTTCGACCATGGCTCGGAAGAAATATGTAGTTCCTGCACTGAGACCTGAAATGTTCATAGCATTAAAACTGAAACCGATACCGCTTGCAGTCACCTTAGGAGTCGTATTTCCGAAGTTACTTGATGTACCATATTCGAACCACACAGTAGTAGTGAGGCCGTTTGCGTTGACACTACTGTTGAGGGTGGCCGCTGTCGCAGAAATATTTGATGCTGCGTTGGTGCTTACAATCGGCTTGCTTGTTACAGGGCCTTGGTTTCCACAAGAAGGAGTAGTGAAAGATATTAGGGAGCCTGTCGCTGTACCGAATTCATTTCGAGCCATAGCTCTATAGTAATAGGTTGTATTTTCAAGAATAGGTCCAAGTGTTTCGCTGTAGCTTGCATTAGATCTAAAAGGGCCCTGATCAGCAGTTTTGTAAGGAAGGGAAGTATTTGTTCCCCATTCAAACCAAGCAGTAGTTGGGCTACCATTTGGGGTTACTGTTCCTTGTAAGGTCCAGCTAGTACAATTTGTGCTTTGGGCAGCTGCAGTGTCCAGAAGAGCAACTGCAAAAAGCCCAAAGATGGTGGCGACTAACAGTATCGATGCGTGTATTTTCTTTTTCATATTTTTTGGTACCTCTTTGCAGAGGCGTTAATTATTAAAGTGAAACTAATTTGTTCACTCTTCAAAATTATCAATTTACTTAATAACTTTGAAGAGTGCGCAGGGGAAAAGATTTTATCAATCAATTCTCCTGCGTACAGACTCTTGATGATTTTCAACGTGAGAAGCTGAACCGTGTGGCAACCCCCGGTGCCCCTGGGCACCGGTTTGGGAGGGTGTTTGCCACACACTTTGCTCCCTCCGTCGTCACGCTCGGAGGACCGCCCTTCGCCGCCTTTGGGCGGGTCAAAGCATAGGTGATTCCGCCCACAATGGCGGCGCCACCAAGCCCAACCAGAGTGTTCCGAAGTTTGTGGCTTTTGCCACCTGGCATCGCTTGTGGTGGCATGACTGGAACCGGAATGGTGCGTGGGGCGACAATCGGTCGCTCGTAGACCATTGGGATTGGGACGGCTGCTGGATAAGCGATTTCTTTTGCTGCGTTCCCGCAATCGTCGCGGGAAAGGAGTGAAAGAGCGCCATCAGCACCAACCTTCCAGCGGTACTTGGTTCCAGCGGCTTGCCAGACCCATGCATACCGACCAACGACGTGGAGATTGACGCACGCGTCGGACTCCAACGGTGCCACAACAATCTTCACCCCATCTGCGGGGTTTTTCCCGTGAGTGCTCAAATACAATGGCGTGTAATACGCCCGTGTACTTGCACTCAGACATGCATCTTTCGACGCATGAAATCGGTCTGTAGGATTCTGTCCCCATGAAAGGGAAGAAGCAGCGACCAAGGCTCCGACCACCAACGCACAGATCGTACCGACTTTCTTGAGCATCGTGTACCTCTTTTGTGTAAAAGTACTGAAAACTACAATGATGAGTCGCTTTGACCCACCATTAACTTCCTACCCCTATTATAGCACCTTCGACATAGAATGTCAAGTGCCCATATGGGTGGTGCTGTGTCAATGGATATACTAGCACTTTTCTTACATTTGGCTAGGGCGTATCAGGTTACTTGGAATTTTAAAGAAAAACTGCTAATGTTCAAATGTAGAAGTTTTGCCCTCATAGTTTAATGGATAGAATGCGAGCTTGCGGAGTTTGCGATCCAGGTTCGATTCCTGGTGAGGGCACAAACAGTAGGGAGAAAATAAAAAATACTAAAATCCCAAGAATTCCATAATTTTTTCGGATGGATGTTCTTGCATTTTTTCTTCGGTCACATTGTAACCGAGAAGAATTTGTTCTACTTCTTCCGCAAAGTCAGGATTGATGGGAATAGAGAGTACCGGCATAAAAAGTCTTTCGGTTTTTACGAAAAGGGTAGGGCGAGTTTGGGTTTCGATATGAAAAGATTTTATATTCTCATACAGATAAACTTGTGCCCCTATTTTGAGACCATGTTCATTTAACTCATAGTAAATTGTGCGAGGTTCCTTCTTGGCAAAGTAGGCTAGCATACCTCCGCTGATGAGGATCAGTGCCGCAAAAAAATAACTACCGAAAATAATAGTCGCCACACTGGTGGCCACCACTATAACTCCAAGGGCCCAAAACCAATCTGGGTTTCTTACCTTGTCTTCGTATTCGAGAGCCGACCAGGCAAGTTTGTTGTCTTGATTCACGATTTAATTATATCAAACAAATATGTATAATGTAACTACATGCACAATTCTTTAACCATTGTTATTTTCGGAGCCACAGGAGATTTGTATAAAAGCAAACTCGCCAATGCGCTTTTTGACCTTTTCATCAAAGACTCTTTGCCTAGAAAGCTTAGCATTTTGGGCTTTGGCCGCCGCCCATTGGGAAATGTTGGTTTTCGTACTGTTACTCGAGAAGCCATAATGGCAAGAAAGACCAAGAATAATATAGAATACAAAACAGAACACTTGGAAGAATTTCTAAACAAGATTCACTACTTCGAGGGCAACTTGGAAAATATCGAAGACTTCAAGAAGCTTGGTGTGCTGATGTCAGCGAATGATGCCGAGGTTGGTATTTGTAGCAACAAACTTTTCTATCTCGCCGTACCGCCAAAGTTGTATGAAATAATATTCAAAAATATTTCTTTGGCCGGTTTGACCGTGCCCTGTGCGTCGGGGGTGTCTGCCAAAGAAGTAGAAGATTCCTGGACTCGAGTTCTTGTGGAGAAGCCATTCGGTAAAGACCTCGAGCAAGCAGAGAGATTGGACGCATTATTGAGTGAGCTTTTCGATGAATCTCAGATTTTCCGTATCGATCATTATCTAGCCAAAGAAACCATGCAGAAAATTCTTGATTTTCGTTTCAAAGATTCTGTACTTGAAAAGGATTGGAACAATCAACACATCGAAAAAATAAAAATAATTTTCCATGAATCCAATACTTTGGCGAGCCGTGGAGCCTTTTATGAAGGAATGGGCGCGATCCGTGATGTGGGACAGAATCATATGCTTCAGATGCTGGCACTTGTGGCGATGAAGAATCCCGGAGAAATGTCTCCCTCCAAAATCCAAAATGCGCGAGTAGAAGTTCTGGAGAAAATAAAATTATTCCCAAATTCCAAAATAATTCGAGCCCAATATGACGGCTATGTGGACGAAGCCAATGTTTCACCTGACTCTAAAACTGAAACTTTTTTCCATCTCTCTCTTTCGGTAGATGATGTTTTGTGGAAGGGGGTACGGTTTGAGTTCGAAGGAGGCAAGGCTTTAGAGAAAACCGAAGTTTTTATCGAAGTTTGTTTTAAGGATACAGCCAAGAATATTGTTTTCCCAGTTTCTTCGAGTGCGGGTGCTTCGTATGATGCTTATGAAAAAGTTTTCTATGATTGTATTTCTGGAGACCAGACGGTTTTTACTAGCACCAGAGAAGTGTTGGCCGAATGGAAGCTGATTACCAGTATTATCTGTGTATGGCAAGATATGCCTATTATTGTTTACAAGAAAGGAGCTAGGGCGGAAGAAATAATATAAAATTTAGTACTAATATGAAAAAAGAAATCGGATATATTGGGTTGGGCAAGATGGGCAAAGGGATGGTATTCCGACTACTTGAAAGTGGGTGGAGTGTCTTCGCCTACAATCGAAGCAAACCAAGCGTAGATGAAGTAGTAGAGAAAGGAGCAACAGGTATGAGTACTATTGCGAAAGTCGTATCTGCGCTGTCAGCGCCCCGCGTTGTGTGGCTTATGATTCCACACATGAACGTGGATGAAGTAATGGCCGAACTCATCCCATTGCTTGTCATTGGAGATACTATTATAGATGGAGGCAACTCTCCGTACCTTGAAACAATCCGCCGAAGCAAAGAACTGTCAGAAAAAGGAATTGAATTTATGGATATCGGAGTTTCTGGAGGGCCCGGTGGCGCTAGGAATGGGGCTTGTATGATGGTGGGAGGCAAAAAAAAATTGTTTGATGTACTTGAAGATGCAGAATTTTTTAAAGACACTTGTCTGCCTCTCGGGTGGGGATTGATGGGCCCACACGGGTCAGGGCATTTCGTGAAAATGGTCCACAACGGTATCGAATACGGAATGATGCAATCAATTGCCGAAGGATTTGACCTAATGCGACACACTAAAGAGTACGATTTGGATTTAGAAAAAATTACAAAAGTATATTCACACGGTAGTGTGGTGACATCTAGTCTGGTGTCATGGATGCATGATGGATATAAAAAACACGGCAAAGATCTCAATGATATTTCGGGCAAAGCTTCTGCGTCAGGGGAGGGTAAGTGGACCGTTGAAGCAGCAGCTCGCGAAAATATCCCTATGCCAGCAATCGAAGCATCTATAGCCGTTCGTAGTGCTTCACAAGCTAAACCTTCATATCAAGGAAAAGTTGTTTCGGCCATGCGTGGAGAGTTTGGTCAACACCCAGTCAAAAGAGGTAATGATGAACCAGAAATTTTGTAAACCTATATGAAAAAAATTATCGACATATCACTGCCGCTCAATAACCAAACGCCGGTCTACCCGGGCAATGTGCCGGTGGCTGTAACTCCACACCAAGAAATGCCAGAGAGTTCTTCTGCTTCTTCCTCCATCACTTTTGGTTCACATACTGGTACACACATAGACGCTCCGGCTCATGTGTTTGTGGATGGCCAAAAGAGCGATGAAGTACCTCTTCAGAATTTAGTAGGTCCTTGTCGAGTCTTGGATTTCTCCGATGAATCAAGTCCTGAGGTGACCAAGAAATTTTTGGAATATTATGAAATACAAAAAGGCGAGCGGATACTTTTAAAAACTAAAAATTCTCTGCGAGGGTTCACTGAATTTTATGATGATTACGTGTATCTGGGCGGAGATGCGGCTGAATATTTGGCTTCACTTGATGTTTTGCTTGTAGGAATTGATGCACTGTCTATCAAACAAAAAGGAAGCACAGACCACCGTCCGCACACCGCACTTCTTTCCAAAAATATTCCCATTCTTGAGGGTATCAACCTAAGTGAAGTAAAAGCGGGTGTATATAAATTGTTCTGCCTACCGCTTAAACTAACGGGCATTGATGGTGCGCCAGCTCGAGTTATATTGATAGAACAAGACTAACTTATTTTTTATTGATTAAAATTACTTAGACTCTTCTTCATTGAACCAATGACTAGGCAAAAAGTGTTTCCAGAAGTTTGGGTGGTCAACAACTATTTCGCTGATGAAAGCAAAGGGGATAGCTACTACAGCCGCAATCCATAAATATTTCCACTCAAAAGAACCATTGGTGGCTAGGCTGATAGCTATGAGGTCTTCGATAATACCGAACACTACACCGATTACAAAAAACTCGATTAGGCGAATTTTGTATTTGTGTTTCATTGCGTTAGGCTTAGAATTAGTTTAATAAAAATCTTAGTGTTGAAACTAGGCGGATTTTTTTGTATTCAGGAGAGCCTGGGTCTTTCTCTGTAATATCAAATACTCCTTGGTTGCCCCGAGTTACGCTACCCACAGAGGCACCGGCATTTTTGGCAAACTGCGAAGCGGTTTCGCGGGCATTCTTGATGGCTTCAGCCAGCATGTCTGGCTTGATGCTGTTGAGGTCTGAGAACTCAAATGAAATAGAATTTTGATTGAGCACTACTCCGTTCTTTACCAATAGAAGAGTTTCGTTTGAAGCAGATTTCGCTAGGTCCACTTTTTTTGTATAAACCGAAACTTGGTTAGTCGAGTTATACCTAAAAGACGCGTCTCTGTATGTGTCTTGGTAAATGTTCACCGGGGCAACGTTTACTTCAGTAGCCTCAAAGCCTTTATCGGCAAGGAATTTCTTTATTGTGGTGATGTTTTTCTCTATATCAGAGTAAAGCATATCGATGTTGTTGGATTTTACTTCAAAACTCAAAGACCAAATGGCTGTGTCGGACTTGATAATCTTTTCTGATAAACCTTTTACTTCTACATATGAACCCTGTTTAGAAAAATCTTTGGCTGCCACCAAAAATACAATAGAAAATATCGCGAGAGCTATACCCAAAACCCATACCCAATTATTTTTTGCTTTTTCCATATTTAAATTATAACACCAAAATAAAGACAATACTATCTTGTGAAGGCTTGACCCCCCAAAAAAAGATATTCGAAAAACTATGGATTGCATTTATCACACTCACCAGGATCGGCATATCCCTGCGTGTTCGTGGGCACTCGATCTTCTTTGTAGTTGCACTTTTGACAACCATATATGCACATAGATACCATATTTGTGTCAGCACCACATCCAACACACCGCAATTCGCGCTTCACATCAAAAATCACAAACCCGGGACAACCGCATTCGGGACACAGACTTTTTGCGTTTCTCACTAGGTCTTCTGTGGCAGAAACAATGTTTTTCATCCGTGTTGGGTTCATGTGGGCACGGAGATCAGTCTCTATAAATACTTTTCTTACAAATATTCTTCCGAGTAACTCGAGCACTCGGACCTCTAGTTCTGCATCTGTGGTTATTCCTTTGTATATAATCTTTCCATTTTCTTTATTTCTGACCACCACGCCGTGTATAGGGAAGCCCCATTTTTGGACAACCTCTCTGGCTTCTTCAACACTTGATACATAATCACCGGAAAAATTTGTTTCTGAGCTTCGTGATTGTCCGACTATTTCAATTCCATTTAATTTGTCTACAAGTAACACTAATTCTAAGTTTGAAGATACCCAAGGAATCTGAGGGTGACTTCCGAAACTGCCTTCGCTAGAAATGCCCAGATCCACCCCTGCGTGTTTCATTGCTTCCAATGCTTTTTTGCGGGCTGCTTCTAGTTGGTTGCCAGCACGCTTTTTATCTCCGGTAAAAGTACCGAACTGATCAGTGTCAAAATCTTTTGAAATAATTACTTGCACACAGAGCTCTCGCTCTAGGATTGGGGCCATTACCTTTTCTTTCTCGTGCTTGGTGGCAATAATTATTTTCCTATATTTAAAATATTTATTTTCCATAAATTTCATATCCTTCCTGTTAAAAAATATTATAGCACTTCTTTATAACAATTCTTTTTGAAGTGTTAGCCTTGGAGTGTCATCTAGAAAAGTAAGGGGAGACTATAATCAACCCGAAGAGTTTTTTGGAAAGAACATATTCAGTATTGACTTATACCCCTAGAGGGCGGAGTGGGGTATGCAACTCACAAGATGCAAACATGGTATAAATTATGTTACGGTAATAATTAGAAGACTAAATTATTAATTAAAATAAAAGCATAATAAATTGTATTAATATGTCATACGAAAATAGAAAGTATCTTGTTTATCTAGCAAAATATCTTGGAGTGGGGCTTATTTCTGGTTCAGCAGTGCACATAGGAACACTGGATGCTGGAATCGCTCGATATGGAATTCTTATGATTGTTGGAGTATTCTTAATGTTGCTTGGTAATATATCTGAAGCAAAACAGATTGGAGAGAAAATAAATGCAAAATTTTTGTTAATCGTTATAAGTCTTTCAGTGTCTACTGGTTTTTTGTCAGGAGGAGTCCAACATTATTTCGATAATCCTGTTTATGCAGGATATTTGTTGGCCATTGGTGCTGTTGTTGCTTATGTCACTTTCTTTTTAAAAGACCAAATTACAATAAAAAAAAGAGATATCTTTGTAGTTATATTAGTAGCCCTTGCGATACTTTTTGTATCTAATTTCCTGATGCACGATTTCGTGCCTCATGGGCAATCGGACACCCATAAACATTAAAAATAAATTTTATTTATGTTTATTAAGGTTAAATAAATAGCGGACAGCAACGATAAAAACTGACAAAATGAGTGCGCCAACAATAAAAGATATGGCACGTTCTCCGAAGTACCTAGTAAATAAATTTCCTGCATATACACCAGCAAATCCCCAAAGAACTGACCCCATAAAACTGTACAATACATAACGTTTTGTGTGTATACCTCGGGCGGCTGCAAATATTGACGGCGTAGAGCGAACAAATGGGATAATCTTGCCGAAGATTGTGATAATGGCGATGTGTCGGTCAAAGAGGTCCCAAGACTTTTGATGCTTTTCATGAGTAACGATTTTTTGGATAAAAGATAGGTGCTTGAACCTTTTGCTCAACAAGAAGCCTGTTATGTCACCCAAGAAACTACCGACAGAAATAAGTACAAATGCGGCCATGGGTGAAATCAATCCATTGACAGAAAGGCTACCAGCGAGAATGGCTATGGTGCCACCAGGGGAGATGGATCCAATAACTGGCAACCCTTCTGCAAAAGCAAATAGAAACAAGATGATCAATCGCCATACTGATGGTACGCTAGCAAGGGTGGCAATAACAAATGCTGAAAATTGATCCATATGAGTGCATCATATCATGCCTGTGGCAATATAGGTTCAAAGAATTAATTCTTTGAATAATGTGATACAATAGAGACATATGAATACAATTTTAATCGTCTCAGCAGTAATTTTTAGTCTTAGTTCAGGTTATTTTTTCTTAAACCGAAATAAATTCGATTCGGATTTTCCATGGCTGGTTAGTTTCATAACAGTTATTTCATACTTGGTTATGATTATGAATTTAAATTTGGATTCTGACCCTACCTCAATGCTTTGGACTCGATGGGTGGGATATGCCATAAGCTGCACCATCCTGACCGCATCCATGGTTGAGATATTCGGAATCGCAGGCAAGAAAAAAGTCGTAGCACTTATCTCCACCCCTTTGATTATGCTAACGGGAGTTCTCGCTGCTATCTCCAATAGTACGGCATTTATAGTCATTTTCTTTGTGCTAGGGATGATTCCATTTATATCTCTTATATCTATATTTCAGTCCAAGACAACTCATCAAAATAGTTACGTACTCAATTATCTCTATTATGGGTGGATGGCATTTCCAATAATTTTTATTCTTTCACCGGAGACTTTTGGTGTAATCCCATCTCTGTCATTCATTTTGATTGCATACCTTATTGCAGACTTATTCACCAAGATAGTTTTCTATTTCCACATACGCAAATTACAATAGGCTCCAATCCTGGCGAAAGAGGTGAAGCCCTCATGACTTCCTGCACTGTATTTTAAATGCATGGTATAATGAACATGCAAGGTTCATTCATTATTAATGAAATAAGATAATATATTAAATTTATAGATATGAAATGTCCAAACGATCAAACAGTTTTAGCAATCACTGAACGCAACAGTATAGAAATTGATTATTGTCCGACCTGTAGGGGTGTGTGGTTGGATCGAGGTGAGCTTGATAAACTAATTTTGAGCGGCGAATCTAGTATGGGCCAGAATCGTCAGATGCCTGACAATTATCCAAGGGGTGGAGATAGAAATCAAAACTACTCAGATGATTTCAATCAGCCAAACAGAAAACGTAGGAAAGAATCTTTTCTGAGTGATATCTTTGATTTTTAAATTAACCAATTGCGCCATTTTTAATTTAAGTAAGGAAAAGACTTTTCCTGCAACCTCTAGGATGGAAATCTTTTGAGCAGAATTTCTACGTCTTTTACAAAAAAGCAGTGTACATAATTTGTTCTTGTTAAGTATCTGCGGTGTGTATTGGACAAAGTTCGAATTCATTTCGAGCAGAATCCTGATGATTAAAACTAATAATGTGGACTCTGCAGGGCGAATCCTTGCAGATTCAGGATTTTTTGGGGGGAATTCAGAACAGACGGCACTTCGTGCCGACCATATTTTTACTTCCGAACCCGATTTCGATTTCTGGCGGTGTTTGCTGGACAAAGTTCGAATGTATTTCGAGTTAAACCCTGATTCCGACTAATCGCACGCGCGGAGCGCG
>Ga0163144_10029250_pt1 | contig 10587 bp, 10 predicted proteins | sample OliLak19BULKMAT1_FD_123175 | JGI IMG/M metagenome (GOLD analysis project Ga0163144, IMG submission 123175) | Freshwater microbial mat bacterial communities from Lake Vanda, McMurdo Dry Valleys, Antarctica - Oligotrophic Lake LV.19.BULKMAT1 | ecosystem: Environmental > Aquatic > Freshwater >...
AAGTTAGTTTACCTCTAGCAAAACACACCAAGATCCCTGATCTGGCAGATCAGATAATTGAAACCATCATTGATAAAGGTGGAAGAGTTGTTTATACGGAGGATAATCAATTGGAGAAATATGATCAAATAGCGCTGGTTTTCGCTATTGAACGTGTAGAAAATCCGTTCAGTTATGACTTGCCTCATCGTTTAATCTGATGGTAATCATTTCCATTCTCCAATTCTATTACCAGGTTTGTCATGGATTGATTTGAGTCGGTCATATGAAAGAAATTCAGGTTCAGCATTCTGAAGCATTCAAGCCCATTTTTGAGTTTGCTACTACTTCTATCATTCTTGTGGATGAAAACGGACTTATCTGTCTTACAAACCCACACACCGATAAGCTATTTGGCTATGCACCTGGTGAATTAATAGATCAGCATGTTGGAATTCTAATTCCTGATGACTTTAAAGGGAAGCATGGCAACTTACTAAAAGGATATTTTGACATCCCTCAACGAAGATCCATGGGTACCGGCCTTGAACTTAGTGCCAGAAAGAAGAATGGAGTTATTTTTCCTGTTGAAATAAGTTTGGGTTATTACAATGCCGTACCTAAACAAATGACAATAGTTTTCCTTTCTGATATCACCCATCGCAAAGGAGCTGAACAAGCGCTGTATGAAGACGAAAAACGTCTTCGGGACATTGTACAGAGCATCAGCGATGCTTTCATGGGCTTCACAAATGATTGGCGTTATTTGTATCTGAATGATAAAGCCTTAAGCGTATTAGGAAAAACAAGAGAGGAAGTTGTGGGCAAAACAATTTGGGAGGTATTCCCTACCTCGTTAGGGAAAGTCTTTGAGAAAGAATTCAAAAATAGACACCAAGCTGAAATGACACCCTTCACAATCAAGACACATAATGAATTGACCTGGTGGCAAGTGAGGGTAGCGAAGTATAGCGGTGGAATGGCTTTTTTGTGTTCTGATATTACCGAAGCGAGGTATACTCTCGAAGCTAAACACCGATCGGAAGAGCAGTTTTCAGTTATCTTTAATTCAAGTCCGGCAGCCATCTGCATTTCAGAACTGGAATCCTGCATCGTGGCAGACATCAATCAAAGCCATGCCCTGCTTTTTGGATTTTCAAAAGAAGAACTGGTTGGCAAAACCATGGTTGAAGCAGGCATCTTTAAAAACTACGACACAAGAAATAAGGTCATTGATGCCGTAAAGAAATATGGCCCCGTTAGCAATTACGAAGTCACCGCTTATAATAAAAAAGGAAATCCCATTCAACTATTGATTGCCGCTGATATTATCCGCCTGGCAGAAAAAGAATATTTATTGGTAGCCAGCACCGACATCAGTGTGAATAAAACTTCGTTGGAAGAGTTACAGCGATCCGAAGAACGGTTTGCCAAGGCCTTTCGTGCCAGTCCTGTTGCACTCTCTATTTCTACCATGAAAGAGGGTAAAATGATTGAAGTGAATAATAGTTTCCTCGAACTATTTGGATATCGTTTAGAAGAACTAATCGGCAGGACAGCGGGAGAATTAAACATGTATCCAAATGCCCATGAGCGAGATAAAACCATCATTCAACTACACGAACAAGGCTCTATTAGAAACAAAGAGTTAGTTTGTAATACTAAGACGAATGAAAAAATTCATATTATATTCTCCATGGAAGCGATTGAGTTGCATGGTGAACCCTGTTTGATTACTACTGCATTGGATATTACTGACAAAAAAGAGGCGGAAAGAAAATTACAATTATATACGGATCTATTGGAACAAAAAGTAACGGAGCGAACCCTTGAATTAACCCAAGCGCTGGAGCGAGAAAAAGAAGTGGGTGATATGAAATCCAGGTTTGTATCGATTGCCTCACATGAATTCCGAACACCATTAAGCACGATCTTATCCAGCACCTATTTGCTTGAGCAGACTAAAGTCAGTAGTGGGGAAGAGCGCAGCAAACATTATAACCGAATCAGGTCGGCCGTAAAAAATTTAACGTTCATTTTAACTGAATTTCTTTCGTTGGACAAACTTGAACAGCGTAAAGTTGATATCGAAAATGAGCTCTTCGACCTCGAATCACTCGCATCTGAAATTATCGATGAGGTATGTATAGCATATCGGTTAACATTTCCGGTCGATTATATCCATACCGGACCCAGGTTATTATATCAGGATAAGAGAATCATTAAAAATTTACTATTAAACCTGGCATCCAATGCGGCCAAATATTCACCACCCGAGAAAATAATCAAACTAAGAACAAGCATTAATAATCAACAGCTCATAATCCATGTTATTGACCAGGGTATCGGCATTCCACCGGAGGATCAAAAACTTATTTTTACCAAATTCTTTCGAGCTCATAATGCTAGCCACGTCCAGGGAACAGGGTTGGGTTTAAATATTACAAAACGCTATGCAGATCTTTTGGGCGGCACCATCGATTTCAAAAGTAAAGTAGGTGCCGGAACGGAGTTTGAGATCATTCTCCCTATTCAGGAAAATGAGATCATTGAAGAAAAACCTATTTAAGCAAAACTATTTATGACTAATCAGGTAAGGGTGGTTAGCATATTGAATCACATCCTTCAACACGCGTTCATCAGGAGATTTGATGATTTGAATCACTACTCCACTATACGATATCTTCTAACTGACCACCGATTGAAATATGATAAGACTCATCGGCAGGGTTGATGCCGGTCATGACAAAATGTAGTCGCATTTTATACATTTCACAAGAAATAGAGCATAAAATGAGCCCTGATTTGCAACCAACCTATAGGTTTTGGCTTACCAGACAAGTTTCAGATGTCTCTATCAAAAAAAATAACATATGAAAAAAATCCTTGTTCCCTGCGACTTTTCAGAACCAGCTATTCAAGCGTATGACTTTGCCATGAACTTAGCTGAAAAGTCGAATGCCGAAGTTTTAGTTTTGAAGGTGATTGATTTGCCGTTTATTTATGAAACTCCATTCGGCAACAATCTCGAATACTTCGATCCCGGCACGATCAAGTACCTTGAAGATGATGCGAATAATAATTTCGAAAAAATGAAGAGCAAGCATTCCCGAAAGGACATGGTCTCTTTTACCACACTTCGGGGTTCCGTTACATTCACCATCAATCAGTTTGCCTTGGAGAATAAAATCGACACGATTGTTATGGGTACCCGCGGTGCCAGTGGATTAAAGGAATATTGGATAGGTTCAAACACGGAAAAAGTAGTGCGGTTCTCTCAGATACCCGTATTGGCTGTCAGAAAATCATTTGATGTTTCCACCATTAAAAATATTGTTTTCCCAACCACGCTGCATTTGGACCAAAATGATTTGATCTCCCGTATAAAAGAATTGCAGTCCTTCTTCTCAGCAAAGCTTCATTTGCTATTAGTGAATACTCCCAACAACATGCTGCGCACAAAAGACGAGATGGATTTGATGGAGGAATTTGCCAGGCATTATAAACTGAGCAACTACACGCTCAACACCAGAAATGATTTTAGCGAGCAAGATGGCATCATCAATTTTGCTCACGAACTAAATGCGGATATGATTGCCATGGGCACACACGGCCGCAGAGGATTAGCTCACCTGTTTATGGGAAGCGTAACAGAAGATGTTGTCAATCATGTTGACTGCCCCATCTGGACATATTTGATAAAGAAATAAATCTATTAAACTAACTGTTAGATACTATGGCTAAGCCTGTTAAGAAACCTAATGAGATTCCAGCTGCACCGGATAAGCCGGAAGTTAAGCCTCCGGAAGAAGCGCCTACCAGAACGTGGCCTGAGAAAAATCCTGAAATAACTCCTGAGAAAGAACCGGACTGGAAAAAACCACCTTATGAAATCCCTCCCCCAGTTGAAGAATAACTTTAAAACACATACGTATATAAAAAAGCATTTGCCATTTTATGAACATGTAGCTGATTATGAATCCTGATTTGATAGTTACCCTTACGTCTTTCAATCTGAAGTAGAAGCACTTCGTGAAATGTGCCCGAAGGTGACGAACTAACAGGAATAGAAGGAGGATACTGAAAATCACAAGGAAAGACAAATCTCTGATAAACAGAAAAGTATAACCTGATTAAGGTATTTCTTAATCAGTAGCCTTGCTAATAATCACAAGTCAAAATAGTATTAGCCCAGGTAAGTCCTTAATGTTTTGCTACGTGAGTTGAGCCTGAGTCTGCGGGTAGCTTTCTCCTTTATCTGACGCACTCGCTCGCGGGTGAGGTTGTATTTCTCACCGATTTCTTCCAGCGTCATGGCGGTTTCACCATTAAGTCCGAAGTAGTAGGCAATTACATCTGATTCTCTTTGCGTAAGCGTGGCGAGTGCACGCTGCACTTCTCTGCGCAACGAATCAATCATGAGTGCTGAGTCGGGCGTTACATCATTTTCGTTTGTGAGCACATCCAAAAGATTGTTCTCTTCTCCGTTGACGAACGGTGCATCCATGGAAACATGGCGACCCGAAATCTTCATCGTATCGGTTACTTCTTCCTGGCTGATTTGCAGCACATCGGCCAACTCTTCCGCAGAAGGTTCGCGCTGAAATTTTTGTTCAAGATCAGAAAAGGTCTTGGAGATTTTATTCAATGAACCAACGCGGTTTAAGGGAAGGCGCACAATTCTGGACTGCTCGGCCAAGGCTTGCATGATCGACTGACGGATCCACCATACGGCATAGGATATGAATTTAAAACCACGGGTTTCATCGAAACGCTTGGCGGCTTTTATCAATCCGAGGTTTCCTTCATTTATCAGGTCACCTAAGCTAAGGCCATTATTCTGATACTGTTTAGCTACCGAAACCACAAAGCGCAGATTGGCTTTGGTCAATTTTTCAAGTGCAATCTGGTCACCCTCGCGAATTCGTTTGGCCAGCTCAACTTCTACATCCGAGGTGATCAAATCCACCTTCCCTATTTCCTGCAAATACTTGTCAAGGGATTGGCTTTCGCGGTTAGTAATCTGTTTGCTGATCTTGAGTTGTCTCATTTTTATAAATTAATTAGGTAGTAAGCGTTTTAAATCATGCCTCCCCGGGGATAAATAAAATCACCGAAAAAAACCTACTGCATCCGGTATGAATGGGGCGTAAAAGAGGGATTGAAAGGTGGTTAGGCGTATAAATAGCTTGCAAGATAAGGCTTTATAATGGATTAATTTCTTTTCATTTTGGTTCTTCACCTAGGAAACCTCAAAAAATAACCGGTTTGTAAAAATCTACCTGACAACATGATTCAGGCACAGGCAGTTCCATCCTGAAATAGAAACCTTCAACTTAGACACCAAAGGATAAAATCAGCGCAGGAAGAATTGAAATTTGGCCTGCACCAGGGCGTCCAGCCGGGGTTGCCCAGCAATGAACTTGGTAATGTTAAGTGCGGCCGATGTTTTTTGTCCGATCATAGTACCGAAATCAAGCCGAAGGAAAACGTAATACGTCTTTTCAGAAAAAGACTGAATGTAAGTAGCATTCATTCCTGCCCAACCGTTCCAACTACTGACCGTTGCAATCACGGGAACAGAGAGTACCAGGTTACTGATGGTACCATCCACATCCGTATCTTGCGGATCAGGCGCATCGCCACTTAAAATATTAGCATCCTGTGTCGAGAACTGGTATTTTATTTCGGGATAAAACGAAACTTCTGGATTAGGCCTCAAGGTAAAAATCACACCAGGCCGATATACCCATGTGCCTGCTCCACGGCCTAACGCAGATTCACCCGTGGGTGCGGTCAATTCAAGGTAAGTCGACACGCGCTGTAATCCTGAGGCTTTATCTTGCTGGTAGGGCACAAACATATATCGCATCTTCAGGTCACCCACACCGGTAGTGTTTTCATACCCACCAAAGTCTGCTACATAGACGGCATGCACAAAGGGAAGTGACAACCCAAATGAGTGTCTCTGATTTTGTAAACCATAGTCGTAGCCGAAACGCATGGAATAGTGCTTCGCTTCGGCCACAAAAAAATACGCTTCCGCATCTGCATTAAAACGACTTCGCATGGTAGCCGGGTCGGAAGCATCAAATTGACTAATCGGATTATTGTTAAACTGTGCTTTAGCCGTATAAGCTATTAATGAGAGTGCTAATAAAAAAACCGAAGTAGTAACTTTGAAACGCATAACTGCTTTCATAGTCGGAATATCAAAAAAAGAAATGGGATAACTCATGAATGAAACCGTTGTGCTGTTAAAAAACCAATTGGTAATTCCGTCTTCCCGTTCATTGCTAAATCCGCCATAATTTCCCCTACCACCGAAACGAATTTAAATCCATGGCCACTGAATCCAGCAGCGATCACTACTTGCTGATCGTAGCCGGGTAAGTAATCAAGTACAAAATTTTCATCCGGTGTGTTGGTGTAAAGACACGTCTTTAACACATGGGTGGATTCATACCCGTGAGGCAAGTATTTATTTATCGCATCCACCAGGATGGTTTCATCTTCCTTTGACGGAACACGATTGACTGCATCCGGATTTGAAACCTGACCGGGATGGTGAAGTGCAACTTTTAATCCGATGGGTGCTCCAAATTTGCCAATAGGCAAAACCGGAAATCCATAGTACATACCCTGTAAAGTATGATCATCAATCATCCAGCAAGGAAATTGTCCAAGTTCAAAAGGTTTCCATTCTTTCGGATTAACCCAGGCGATAACCTGGCGCGTTACGCTAAACGAGGTAGAAAAATCTGGAATCATACTGCCGGCCCACGGACCTGCCGTAATGATTAACTTTTTACAGGTATAAGTATCCTTATTTGTTGTTACTGTGATCGCATCGCCTTCCTTTTTCCATGAGACTGCTTTCTCCTTGGTATGAATATGAGCCCCGGAACGGATCGCCTGTTCTACAAATAGTAAGACAGCCCGCTCGGGAGTTACAAATCCTGCATCGGGTTCAAACAATACATCATATCCTTCCGGTATTTGAAATTGTGGGAAGCGATCTTTTATTTCTGCATTGGAAAGCGATTCAACTTTGACATTGTATTTCGTTGCCGACTCACGAGCGCCCTTAATGAGAATATCATTGGGCTTGCCCGCATACAAAAGGCCTGTCGGGAAATAAATCTGTGAGCCGGTTTTGTTTTCAAATTCTCTCCAGTTCTCATAGGCTCTTTCCAACAAAGGCACATAATCGGGATGTTCAAAATAGGCTTTGCGGATAATGCGGCTTTGCCCTGCATGGGATCCCTGGTCATGAGGTATGTCAAATTGCTCAAGACCTAACACGCTATAACCCCGGCTTGCCAAAAAATAACAGGTTGACGACCCCATTGAGCCCACGCCTAATACAATCGCATCAAAATTCTTCATAGCAAAACAAAGTTACTTTTTTTAGACAATTGGCCTACGTAAAAAGCATAAAAACCAATTATAACCGCTGGTAGTATAGAGCTGTTTTTTTTCAGGTATTAATCTTTACTTTGGAAATATAACAGGAGAAGGAAAAAAGTGATTGGGTTAAAAATCGCCCAGCCACCAAAGAGGAACACGACAGCATGAAGTATTATATTGAGCAATCAATGAAGCAAGGCGTCTTAGGTTTTTCTGTTGGTCAAATTTATGTACCCGACCTTTATTCTTCAATGGTTTAAAGGATGGAGCTCTCTATCGATGAATCTACTATCTTACAGCCAATAAAAATAACACCATGAGCGAAGCCACATTTTATTTATACGATCTGAAGGTAGAGGTCATTGAAGGAGACAAGCCGTTTGTATGCAGTCACCAGCCTGGTGATGCCTTCGAAGTGAGAGGAGAAAATCTTCACTTCAAAACAGAACGTCCTTTTTCCTTGTATGCATTGGCTGCACTACTTCCCTTACTTACACCCAAGCAGCGACCTTTAAATCAGTATGACTGGATGGCTACCGATCACGTTATTGCGTGCCCTGATCCACACTGCGGTGCGCGGTTCAAAATAAGTCGTATCGGTAAGCGATTGTACAATCGGTCAACGACAACCATAGTCCCGCTACCTGAACAAAACGAGTGGATCGAAAAAGAATGAGCATCGAAAGAATAGAAATTGCACCTGATTTTTCCATATCAAGAATCATCAAAGGAGGCTGGCAATTATCGCAAGGCCATAGTGATGGAAATAAAGATCATGCCATTGAAGACATGTTCTCATTTGTCGATCAGGGCATCACTACATTTGACTGTGCTGATATTTATACCGGTGTTGAAGAATTGATTGGAAAGTTTTTAGCTGAGCGCAAAAGAAGACTTGGTTCCATATCCGATGTGCAAGTGCTCACCAAGTTTGTGCCCGACTTCGATATCCTTACGTGCATCACCAAAGCGCACGTAGAAAAAGTGATTGATCGTTCGTTACAGCGATTAGGTGTGGAACAGCTTGACATGGTTCAATTTAGCTGGTGGTCATATTCAATCCCTAAATGGATGGAGACCGCGTATTGGCTTAAAGAGTTACAACAGGCAGGAAAAATCAAATTGATTTCAGGAACCAACTTCAATACACAAGCTACCCGCGCTATGGTAGAATCCGGTGTACCGATCACTACGTTGCAGGTTCAGTATTCTTTGCTGGATAATCGTCCTGAAAAAGAGATGATCGCTTTATGCAAAGAAAAGAATATTCATCTTCTATGCTATGGCACAGTAGCAGGAGGTTTTCTCAGTGAGCGATGGCTGGGTGTTGCTGAACCGATGCCGCCTTATGAAAATCGTTCCATGGTAAAATACAAACTCATGGTTCAGGAATTTGGTGGATGGGGGTTATTCCAATCTCTGTTAAGAACATTGAGTCAAATTGCAAACTCACATCAGGTTAGTCTCACGAATGTGGCAACGCGGTATATCATTGAACATGATCAGGTTGGCGGAGTAATCATTGGCGCACGTGATTCAAAACATGTCGATGAAAATTTAAAATTATTTGAGTTTCAATTGAAACAAAAAGATTATGAAGCAATCGAAAATATAATCGGTCAGCGCAAAGGTCCTGCCGGAGACGTCTTTGATATTGAACGCATCAAAGATGGTCCTCATGGAAGCATCATGCGCTATCATCTCAACCAGATCGAAGCGTAACGTCATGGCGGAAACAACCAATAAAACCTGGTCATCCAATTATCTTTTTTTAATGGCCTCCATTGGCAGCACGGTAGGCCTATCCAACATCTGGCGGTTTACTTATCTCGCAGGTGAAAATGGTGGTGGTGCTTTTGTATTGATCTACTTGTTATCATTGGTGATCATGGGCGTTCCGATTCTGGCTGCCGAAATGGTGATCGGTAAGCGTGGTGGAAAAAGCATGGTGGGAACATTAGAATCCTTGCATAGCAAAGATGGCATTCACATAGGCTGGAAATATTTTGGTTGGGTGGCGATGATTACGGTGTTCCTCATCCTCAGCTTTTATTCTGTGATTGCCGGCTGGACACTCGACTACACAGTCACCTCGTTGGCAGGCTCATTAAATCATCTCAACAACGAAGGCGCCACTGCTTTCTATCAGCAATTACTGGATAGTCCGTTTCGCATGATGATCGGGCAAGCGATTTTCGTAATCGCCACAGTTTGGATTGTTGCCAAGGGTGTGCAGGAGGGTTTGGAGAAATCCATCAGTTGGATGATGCCCACGTTGTTTATAATTCTGTTATTGTTGGTGGCTTATGGAATGATCTATGGCAGATTCATGGAAGCATTACGTTTTTTGTTTGCACCAGATTTTTCAAAGATTACACCACAGGTAGTATTAGCCGCATTCGGTCAGGCCTTCTTTTCATTAGGCATTGGTGTCGGTGTAATGCTTACTTACGGTGCATACATGCCACCTAAAACGAACGTATTAAAATCAGCGGTCATCATCGCCTTCTCGGATGGCTTTGCTTCCATGTTGGCAGGGTTGGCCATCTTTCCGATTGTATTTCAATACGGCCTTTCTCCTACTGAAGGTCCCGGACTCATCTTCATCACATTGCCTGTTACGTTTGGTGAATTACCCGGTGGCGGATTCATTGGATCATTTTTCTTTTTGTTATTGTTCTTTGCTGCACTTACATCTTCCATCTCATTACTGGAATCGATCATTTCTCATTTAGAAGAAAATATCAAAAGCAGTAGAACAAGAATCACGATTATTTCAGGAATTGTTTTGTGGCTGTTAGGATTAGGAACCGTGTTTTCTTTCAACTATCTCTCTGATTTTACTCCGCTGGGTTTCATTAACGTACTGAAAGGTAAAACCATTTTTGGTTTGCTCGATTACTTCGGCTCTAATTTGCTGATGCCTGTAGGCGGAATTCTGATGGCGATATTGGCAGGCTGGGTTTTATCCAGAGAGGTTGTTCTGGCGGAGATGAATCTGAAGAGTCAATGGCAGTTTATTGTGTGGCGATTTTTAGTGAGATTTCTGGCTCCACTCATCGTCCTTGCGCTATTAATTTATAACTTATAAAAGATCGCTCTTTTTTAATACTATTAATCACCAAGGGAGGTATTATCATCGGTGTCTGGTGCTTAGTGCTGAACACGATATGGATGTAGTTTTTTACCAGTGATTGT
>Ga0163144_10029252_pt1 | contig 10586 bp, 10 predicted proteins | sample OliLak19BULKMAT1_FD_123175 | JGI IMG/M metagenome (GOLD analysis project Ga0163144, IMG submission 123175) | Freshwater microbial mat bacterial communities from Lake Vanda, McMurdo Dry Valleys, Antarctica - Oligotrophic Lake LV.19.BULKMAT1 | ecosystem: Environmental > Aquatic > Freshwater >...
CATCCAGAACCGGCAGCACGCGGTCCGCATCCGGCACCCAGCCGTTTTTTTTGCAAATGCACAGCCAGGTCAGTCCGAGGCTGTTCTGAAGCAGCCACTCGACCATGTAGCGCTCGGTGAACATCTGCGTCTTGGACGCAATTTCGTGCGGCTCAATCTTCCCGCCGTCGTTGATCTTGGCGTCAAGCGCCTCGCGCTCCGGATCGTTCCAGTATTGGTAGACCCAGCCCAGCGTGGTGTCGTCGGTCCAAGCCGACTCAAGCTCTTTCGCATCCAACCGGCTGACTACCTCGCGCAGCGTTGCCGGCGGCACCGGGAACAGCTTGGTCAAGCCCACATCACCGAAGAGTCCGGGCAAATCGACCGCCAGCTCATCGAACACCACCTGAAGCAGCGTCGAGTAGCCCTCTGTTTCGTCGTCGAGCAGGCCGGGACCGAAATCCCTGAGCTCGCGGTAGCCCTTGCTGCTCCAGCCACCCGTGACCACCTCCGGCGTCGCGAGCCCCTTGGCTTCCAGGTGGCGGATGAGCACCAGCCGGTTAATGAGCGTGGCGCCCGCTTCCTTCGCGGCCTGCTGAAGCAACCGCTCGCGCACGGCCTTGCGCTCCTTGTCGTTCTTGGGCTTGGAGGCTCGGACCCGCTCTTCGAACCAAGCGTCCAGTCGCTCGCGACGCCGACCCTGCGCCTCGTCCAGCCCTGCCTGCGCCAGAGTGACGGAGAGGCGATAGCGCCGTTCGGCTTCAGCCTGAATGTCGCGCAGCAGGCGCTCACGAAGCCCACGGATGGTCGCGGAAAGGAGCTGTTTGGCTTCGGGCGTTAGCACGATGACTCCTCCGGAGCCTCCCCGGAAAGGTTGTGGAGGGTTGACAGGAAAATCCCAAAGCTGTGGGAAGTGTTTCTGCTCGGCTCTAGGAGCCGCCCCATCTGCCTGGCGCCGCGAACCTTTTGATAGAAAGGAACGAGCTTGGAAAGCTCTTCCCCTGGGTTTCCCACGTTGTCAGGCTGACGGAACTTCCGCTTTACCCCGAGGTCGGCAAGGTCCGGCTGGTCGAATGCCTCTGCCAGCGCGTCTAGGTCTCCAAGTAGCCATGACTCAAGTTCACGACACGCGATCCTAATCGAGGTGTCATTCCGACGCTCCAGTGGGACGGCGGCTTGCAACGACCTCTTCAACTCGACGCAGTCCGCGCTGTCCTGATCGTGAACGATCACGAACCGTACCCCCGGGGTTCTCCAGGCTCGTATCTTTCTCGGGAAAGATTTGACTAGATCGTGCCTGCCCTCATGCGGCACGAGAATAAACCGAATTGCGGGTGCAATCCTGGGTAGAAGTCCTTCCAAGAAGGCTTTCATCGACGGCTCCTCCAACAGGAAGACGACCTCGCGTCCCATCAAGGATGCACTCCCTGAAACAGCCCTTGCTTCCACAGTGCACCGGGCAAGTCGCCTTCAGCGACCAAGGCACGAAGCTGTTCGTCTTCCGAAGCTCGGTGGACGGTGGTGAAGCCGCTATCCTTCCTTAGCCAGAAAATTTCTTCCAGCTTCAGGCCGTTGAGGAGATCAGGTGAGTGCGAGGAGATGAACACCTGGCCGCCGCGCTGGGAGTAGTCCCGAAACTCTTCTGCAAGTTCCTGCAACAATTCTGGATAGAGCTGATTCTCTGGCTCTTCCACGCAAAGGAGCGGGTGCGGCTTCGGATCGTGAAGCAGGAGCAGGTACGCGAACATCTTGATCGTACCGTCCGACACGTAGCGGGCAATGAAGGGGTCCTTGAACGCCCCGTCCTGAAATCGGAGAACGAGGCGACCGTCTTCGGTCGTCACCGCTTCTACCTTCGAGATGCCGGGCACTCGTTTTGCCATTTTTTCCAGAACGACGTCGAACACTGCTCGGTGACGTTCGAAGAGGTACTGCGCGACGAGCGCGATGTTGTCGCCCCGTGGCGACAAGTGCTCCGCGAAGCCTGCCTCCTGGCTCGGCCGAGCGTCACTGATGTGAAAGTCCGAGACATGCCAATGCTCAATGAGCTTGCGAAACTCGGAGACAGCCGCAAAACGTTGGAATTGCCCCAAGCCTTTCACCGCCAGGATGTCAGGCTCGTCCAGCTGCTGGTCCTCCCGCACTTCTTTGGCATCCGGCAGCGAGTAGTCTTGCTCATTGGTCACAGCGGAACCGTGGCCACGACTAAAGTCGAGGAAGTGCCACGGCTTGCCGTGGCGACCACGTCGGTACTTCAAGACCTCTCGGTCCACGACCGGCGCGCCATCTTCGTTCAGCGCCACCGCGAGCGAATAGGTGACAAGAGGGCTATCCGCATCCTGGCGAAATTTCAGCTCGACCTCGATCGGTCCATCAGCGGACCGACTCACTACCTCGCGAAAGCCACCACGCTTCGCCAAGGCCTGTCGAACATTGTGCACCAGTGAATCATGGAGAAAACCAAAGACATCGAAGAGCGTGCTCTTGCCGGTGCCATTGGCTCCGACGAACACACTCATGCCTGTCAGATCCTTCAGATGAACATCCCGGAGTGCTCGGTAGTTCTTGATGCGCAATGATTCAATTTGCATAGCTTCACCAGATCCTAACTCGGTCGCCCTGGTCCAGCAGCGGGCCGATGCGCTCCTCCAGCTCGCGGAATATCCCCTGGAGCTGCTCCCGGCTCTGGACCTCGCGCCCCCGGAGGTTGGTCTCGACCTTGACGACTTTTTGCGGGGTGATCTGGTTGCGTTCGTCGTCGAGCCGGTCTCGAGCCTGCTCTTCAGCCGGCCCGAGGCGACTGGCGAAGGTTTCGCGCAGCACGACCAGCGTGGGCGAGGTGGCGTCCGGTGTGCCGACGCTCTGCGCCTCCAAGATGGGTTTGAGCACGCGGTGTGCTGGGTCGGGAGATAGTAATTCGAAGCCGGGGATAGCGCGGATGCGGGCCTGAGCTTTCTCGGCCTCGACGCTGTGCGCGCTCAGGATGCCTTGGCGGACCTCCAGGTAGCGCTCGCGGATCCGCTCACACGCTTCGTCGATGCCGTGGATGACTCGCCACGGTGTCTCCGACTCGAGGTGACCGCGTATTGCTTCGGCGTCCGCTTCGAGGCCCGCCAAGCTCGACGCCTCAGCGAGTTGAGCGAGCTGGTAGTCGCGCACCCGCGTGGCCTCGGTGACGGCCGCGACGACTGGGTCGGTCATCTCCGCCCTGAGGATCTGCAGCTGCTGCAGGCCGTCCCGTAGGGGATCAAGGTTGCGCTTCAGCTCCAGCACGATGTTCTGGATCGGGCGATTGCGGCAGCAGTCTTCCAGCGCCTTGGCGAGTTTTGCCAAACGCTGTGGGAGCGCGGGTCTGCCCGGCAGGTCGCCGAATCGCTTCTCGAGCTCACGTAGCGCTGTTCGCTGAGGCGGGAAGTACTTGAAAGCGGCGTCGGCGAAGGCCTCGTCTTCGCGGTCGAGCTTGGCGTCGAGCGCGCTCTCGAAGAACTTGCCGATGGCAACGCGATCTCGGGCCGTGACGGGATCTTCCGCGGGTGGAAAGAATTCGGCCTTTCTGAACGTGCGGTCCTTGGTAAAAAGCTCCTTCACGCCGGCGTCACGGTAAGACGTGATCTCGTCGCCGGCTTCGTTGCGGATGCGGAGCTGCTTGGCTCGGAGCAGGCCTGCGCTGCAAGCCCTGACCAAATCCGACGGGTAGCCGTAGGGTGGCCCAATGAAGGTGGCGATCAGTGTCTGACCTGAGACGCCGCCAGTCTTTTGGATCTCGCTGGCGACCCGCTTGGGGTGTTCGCCCTTGCAGGTGGCCACGTACTTCTGATCGTCGAGCGACAAGATCCCTAGCGCTCCGTCCAGGAACTTGGTGGACGGCCCCGCCAGCTCGCCTTCGAGCAGCTGAAGGAGCTCCGAGTCGGTAACGGCGATGAGATCCGTGGTGTGCGGGTACAGGTCCGGCAGCACCCGCGTCGCCACGGCGATGAGCGCCGTCGTGAATACAGCACCCATGTCGCGGGGCCGGAACTGCTGACCACGGAAATAGATCGCACCCTCATGGAAGGCTCCTGCCACCGCCTTCTGCACCGATTTTTCGAGGTCCTCTAAGCGAGCCTCTTCCTCGAGGACGAGCTGTTGCTTGGGTTTGGGCAGTGAAGCCCAACGTGGCTTGTACTTCTCGATCATCTTCCTGGACCGAGCCAGGTCCCGGGTGGTGCTGTCGATGGCGCCTTCGCCGACAACCCAGACCACGCGATGGTTGAGCTGATCCTGGGCGCTCTTCTGGACCCAGGTTGCCCCGTCGCGGCCGTCCTTCACGTAGCGGAAGTCCACCGACACCGTGGAGTCCTCACGCGCGTCCATCAGCTTCACGTCGTGAGCTTGGCGACCATCCGAGAACCAGAGGGCCCAAGGGAAGCTCCGACCCTTGTGCTTGGGGCGCTCCTGCATCGAACCAACTAGCGTCTTGATGGTGCCCTGGACGACCTCGCTGATGGCTTCAATCGTAACGGGAAAGTCGAGGCGCTCGCGTTCCCACTCTTGACCGGCCGAGCTTTGGATCTTGAAGCCCGTCTTCTCCGAGTAGGCGAGCAGGTTCAGGCCGCGGAACTTCTCCAGCGCCTCCGCTACTGCCTGCACTCGATTGCCCTCGCCGAGACGTGGATAGAGGCACGAGGCGACCAACTCGGGAGTCGTCGGCATCTGCTCTTGAACGTGTTCGAGCAGCGCCACGGCCTTTGCGACGCGTTGAGCCATCGCGTCGTCTTGCACCTCCGAATGCGAAAAGATTCGGGAAAGCGTAACTTGCACGTCGGCGTCGAGGGCCGTGTGTTGCACCTCGAAGATGGCGTCAATCGTAACCAAGTCACCGAGCGGCTTGTCCGCCAACTTCTGCTCGCGGAATAGCTCGCCCAGTAGCTGCAGCAGGCCGCGGATGGCGTGGTCGTCGCCCTGGGTGCGAGTCGAGCGCGAGCGCAGGTTCGAAGTGATCTGCATCAAGAGATCGATGTGGCCGGGTAGCATCGGATAGACTTCGACGAAGTCCTCCTCCGTGATGGACTCGCAGCCGTAGCCGTAGAGCTTGAGCGGCCCCCGGTGTTGGTTGAACAGCTCGCGTAGTGCGGCGACCACCTCGGGCCTTTTCTTCAGCAGACGCTTGTGCACGACATCGCGAATGTTGGTGGTGGCCAGGTGAACGCGGAGGCTTTGCGGGAAGCGGTCTTTCAGTTTCCCTAGGTTGCCCTGCTGGGCCTGATCATCGAGTTGCTGCTGCCCGGTGGCAAAGAGCCAAACCGCACCCTTGAGCTTTTGCCCCAGCTCGGACACCAAGCTTTGCAGCCTCAGCATGCGCGCTTCGTCCTGGTGGACGTACTGCGAGACCTCGTCCACCACGATGAAGAGTGTTTTGCCCTCAGCGTTGATGGCCAACATGGCTTCGATGGAATCGACCACTTCGCGCACGCTGCTGCCTGAGCCGGCTCGTGAGCCGGCCTTGCTGTCGATCCAGCTGGTCGGATCGCGATAGCGCTCGGGGTTCATCACGTGGAGCACGTGAGAGAAGTGGTCGTCAGCCTGTTCCTCGTCCTTGGCCTGCGCCCAATCCTTTTTGAGCACTTCACGAGCGACCTGTTGGAAGCGAGGCCAATCGCCATCCTTCTGAAGCCTCAACTCGTGCTCGGCGACGAGATTGCTCTTGGAGCAATAGCCAAGGCGGATCTGGACCTGGCGCAGAACGGCCGTGTGGATGTGCTCGTTGTCTCGGGCCACGCCGCCAATGTCGAACACGACTGCTATTGGATCGACTCGAGCACGTAGCGCTTGCCACGCCGCCACCAGGTCGCCCCGCGTGGGCGAGTCATCCCGCGCCAGCAGGGCATTTTCCAAAGGATTGCCATCCGGGAGTACGACTCCATCGAGCGCAAGGCCCACCAGCTTGGCGAAGCTCGACTTACCAGACCCGAAGAAGCCAGAGATCCAAGACGCCGGAAGCTCTGGCCCACCTGGCTTGCGCAGCTCGTGCATGATGCCCTGGAGCAGGCGAAGGAACTGCTCATGGATGCCGCCCGAAACGCCCGTCGAGCCGTAACGCTTGGCCCGAGGATCCCGCTCGGCGTAGCCGCCGGTGATGATGTACTCGGAGACTTCGGCCTGGAGCTTAGCCGGGCCCTGCTCGTGGAAGTAGACGACGGGCGGGATGTCGCGGGTGACGTCGGCGGCGAAAAGCTCACGGATCTGCATGGTGGATCTCACGGGTAGATTCGCGGCCGGTAGTCGCGATCAGCAGGAAGCTCGCACATGAAGGAGAGGCCACTCTGGTCCTCGCGCTTGCCTGGGTAGAGCAACACCACGGGGATGTTGCTGGTCTTGCCGTCGATGTGCTTCAGCAAGGCGGAAGAGCGAAAGAACGGGTACAGGGCGCCAGCTCGACCGATGACGACGAGCGACTGATCCGCCATGCCCGGGTTCTTTTCGGCGAACTCGCCGATCAGCCGCCCCACGTCGGCTGCGATGCCGTTGGGCCCCTCGATGTGCGGCGCGATCTTTTCTCGCAGATGGGTCAAGGCACGTTCGGGATCTCGTTCGAACAAGCGCCGTTCGCGCGAGATGAGGTGCTCGATGTTCTCCGGCCCGGTTTTGCGGATGCGTTCGAGCAGCAGCTTTTGAAGGGATATCGGCAACACAGCCCAGCCATCCGCGCGAAGCTCTTCAGTGAGCTGGAGGATGCGCCTGCGCAGCTTGAACTCTTCACTGGGCAGGTAGGGCAGGATCGCAAAGCGGTAGTTCCGCATCGTGCTGATCTGCGGCCCACCGTCGGATTTGAGGTCGCGGGCCAGCGCCGCCATCGCCTCGTCCAGATCACCAAACAGCGGTTCCGACTGCGTCACGACGCGACCTCCCGAGCCCACGTTTCGAGATCGGGGTACGCCCAGTCGAGCTCTACCAGGCCCATCATGCGCCGCAGCGTCACACCCGGAAGCGCTCGCGCCCGCTGGGCCAAGCCGTCCTCGTCGAGCCCGACGGAGATCAGGTACGGATTGCTGGTGAGGCTGCCTTCAAACTGGGTTTCTCGCAGGAGATAGAGCAGGTAGGCGAGAGCCTGGTCGGGTACCTTCGGAAATAGCAACGCTCTCGGATCACGCTTCGAGACGAGCCCAGCTTCGAGCGAAGCCGACAGCAGCTTGCTCGCGAACTGCACGCAGGTCGCCTCCGACCAGCTGTCGGGGTACTCGGCCTTGACCCAGCGCAGCACCGCGTCTCGATCCACCTTCGGCGCGTGGAGCGCGCGGCGCCCGGGCAGGCACTCGCAGGTGAAGCGCCGATACAGCGGATCCGAAAGCTGAAGGTGCCAATGGCAAACTGCCTGACGAGCGGCCAGGTCCATCGACGACCAGCGTCGGAGCACGCTCAACGCACCGGGAAAGGCGTCGTAGCGTGGCACAAAGGCCGCCAAGAGGTAGCGAACTCGATCGAGGCTCTTGGCCCCGAACCAGCGCTGTTCAAACGCAACTTTGGCGCGCTGCGCCACCGGCAGCGCCGGATCCAGGTGCTCCCAGTAGGCCCTCGACTCTTCAACCGCGAGCGCCAAGCGCAGGATGCGTGTGTGGACCGCCGTGGCTTCCGCGGGTTGCGGCGTTCCAACGGCGGCCATCCCCCGCGGGCTGAGACTGCGCTTCACGACCGGCTTCTCCCCTGCGAGCACGCCCTATCCCTCGGCCTTGAAGAAGGGCAGCGGGTATTCGTCGGCAATCGGCACGAGGGCAGCCGCCAGCTTCTGCACCAATTCACCCGGTGATTCGGGGCTGGCTCCTTTCACTTGTCGCCCGACGGGCGGCACCTTGCCGAAAGCGACCGTACCAGCCGTCGAAAGGATTTGGATAACTCGGTCCTTTTCGAACACAGAGCCCAGCTTAAAGGGCAGCGCGAGCACTTCCTCCGGCGCTCCCCCTTGACGCTTCAGCTCAGCCAGCCGATCCGAAACTTTCTCGTCCACCTCGAAACCCAAGAAGTAGATGCTGCGCAGCTTGTCCGGGTCGCCATGCTTGCCGCGGGCGTGAGCGTCGACGCGGCGCGCCGCCTCACGCACTAGCTCGAGCGATGCCCAAGCGTGCGTGCGTGGCGCAAGCCGTTTCACGAGGTCGCCGCCGCCATCGCCATCGACAAGATCCGTGTCCCACCAACCGAAGCGCGTGGGCTCGCAACGCCCCTCGCCAGCCCACGCGACGACGAGCTGGAGGGCCAGAACCTGATCGAGCATCTGGACCGTGAGCGCGTGTCCCATCGAAGCCGGCGAGCTTATGCCCTCCTCGTGGAGCGGATCAAGGTTGGCTACCCTGGCCCCCCCCTGGCCCCCCGTCACGCCGCCGAAAGCGCGAAACGGCCGACCTGATCACCATCGCCGAGACCGCCAAACTCCTCGGCGTGAGCCTCCCACGCTCCGCCCGTTGTTTCGTAACCTTTCTCCGTGCCACGTCCTGACAAGCACTGGTGCCGGTGCGCGTGGTGCCGACCCCGCTCCCGTTCGTCCCTCTCTTCCCCTCCTCCCGTCTGCACCTGTCTCCGCCCCATCAGCTTCTGCAATTCGAGCCGCATCTCGGCAGCCCCGACGCGCGACGAGGCTTCAGGGGTATACGGCTTAGGGGCATATTGTCGCAGCGCGCGCATCCTTTACCGGCGCGTCACCGATTTCTTTGGTTCGCCGGCGCCGAGCTGGCTCTAAGGGCAAAGAATCTCCGCTTGGCAAACGTTTGGGATTAAAACCGCGCAACGCACTCGCTACGAGGAGCTGCCATGACCATCGACAACGCTATTGCAAGCTTGGCCGTCACGGATCTGAAGACTTCGGTCATTTGGTACGAGAAGGTCTTCGGTAGGTCAGCGGACTCGACACCGATGCCGGAGCTCGCCGAGTGGAAGTTCGCGCGCGGTGGTTGGTTGCAGGTCTATCAGTTAGCCGACCGCGCCGGCTCCTGTTCATGCGCCCTCGCAGTCACGAGCCTCGCCGAAGAGATCTCCAAGCTCGATAAACTCGGGATCAATACGAGCCAGCAGTCCTCGGGACTCCGGGTCAAGACCCTCATGATTGTCGATCCCGACGGCAACCACCTCGCCTTCGCCGAAGCTATCGACACGATGATGGCCAGGTAGGCTCGACCACGCCCCCCGACCCGACAGAAAGATCCTCACGCTATGGTGCCCGCACGCTTGCGCCTCTGGTTCATCGTTCATTTTTGGGCCGATGTCCTGGCCGCGCTGCCCCTGTTCGTCGCCCCTCGACAAGTCTTGGGCGCGCTCGGCTGGGCTACCGTGGATCCCATCACGACACGACTGGTAGCTGCTGCCCTGTTTGGAATCGGTATCGAGTCCTACCTGGGGAGGAACGCGGACTTGCAGGCGTTTCGCGGCATGTTGAACCTGAAGGTCATCTGGTCCGCGACTGCGGTTCTAGGCTTGCTTTGGTCGCAGCTCGAGGGAGGCCCGGTCGCTGGTTGGGCTGTGCTCGGCATCTTCCTAGCGTTCCACGCGGTGTGGCTACACTACCTACTCAAGCTGCGGCGTACCTGAGTCGTACCGCGGGGTCATTGAGCGTGTGACAGCGGCTATCGACGGCGCGCCTCGGTCGTGGCAAACGGTGAGCATATGAAGGTCACCGCTTTGAGTGCTGCGTTGTTAGGTACGTTTTTGCTTAGCCTGAGCATCGGGTCGGGGGCTTGCGGCAGCAGCGACAAGAAGAGCACGGCGCGCCAGTAGCCCTCTGCCGGTCAGGGGGGTGACAGCGGCGGCGCAGGCGCGTCCGAGGCGATGGCAGGCCTCGGCGCGAGCAGCGCTGGAGGCGTGGCTGACGGCGGAGACCCCGCGCTCGGCAGCGGTGGCGTAGGCGGGGAAGTCGAGCGCGGCGGCGCCCCTCAAGTGGGCCAAGGTGGTGCAGAGGCCGGCCAGGGCACGACGGACGCCGGGGCAGGAGGTGGCGGGGCCGGTGGCACGCAAGTCTTCTCGACCATTACGGCCCTCTACGACGCCATCGATGCGGGCGAGCTGGCTGAAGGCGACGCTTGGCGTATCGAGTGGGCGACGGACGGTCGCGTGGCTGACGGCAGCATCGCAGGCGTCGTCGAAGAGGGACTACCGGAACCATCGGTGCTCGATCAGGGAGTACTGCCCCTCAAGCTGTTTGCCGCAGCGGATTGGGTTGCCGGCAGTTTTGCGTAACCGGGCGTTGGCTATCGAGGATGACGTGTTCGCGCAGCAGGGCACGAGCTGCGTGCCGCAGGCGCGCCACTGCTCGGCGTCGTCCGAAGCGCCACGGCGACGCTGACTTCCTGTTCGGCGCGGCCCATCATCGACGTGACGCCCGTGCTCGACTTTACCAACGCAATGGGCACTTTCGAGGCCGCGCTCGATTCGCTCTGCAGTGCCTACCGTGGCCTGTTTCAGCTCGTTACCTACGATGCCGGCGCATTGCTTACACGCTGAAATAGTCCGGCTCCGTGCCGAGTCCGAGAAAGGCCCCGCGCCAGCGCGACCCGCTCCTGCCTTGCCCCAAGCCCCTCCCGCGGCCGCTCCCGCTCCCGCGACCGAACCCCTTCCCAGGGCCGCGCTGGCGCGGGGCCCAGACAAAG
>Ga0163144_10029253_pt1 | contig 10586 bp, 10 predicted proteins | sample OliLak19BULKMAT1_FD_123175 | JGI IMG/M metagenome (GOLD analysis project Ga0163144, IMG submission 123175) | Freshwater microbial mat bacterial communities from Lake Vanda, McMurdo Dry Valleys, Antarctica - Oligotrophic Lake LV.19.BULKMAT1 | ecosystem: Environmental > Aquatic > Freshwater >...
AACAATAATGAAAGACCCAGAACAGGCATCTTATTATGCGCGTGATGTTATTGGAGGTAGGTGGCCAGAGGCAGAACCAGAGATAATAAAAGACCGAGAATGGGCATATTATTATGCGCGTGATGTTATTGAAGGTAGGTGGCCGGAAGCAGAACCAACAATAATGAAAGACCCATATTGGGCATATAATTATGCTCTTAATGTTATTAGGGGTAAGTGGCGAGAAGCAGAACCAACAATAATGAAAAACCCATATTGGGCATATTATTATGCGCGTAATATTATTAAGGGTAGATAGCCCGAAGCAGAACCAACAATAAAGCAAAAACCAAGATTATGGGAAAAGCACAAACAGTATCTCCATATACAATAATTACATATCGCCGACAACTATATCATAAGTCTCTTTAAATATATCATCTGTACAGACATACTTTTCGCCATTTCCCCATGTGATTATCCAGTCTCTTGGGAAAATTATTTTTCTCGTGCCCTCTGTGGTATTAAAATATCCTATTCGGGCTGGTTTGAGTGCTTCGGTAAACACCCATTGTTCTGCGGCGACAAAATCTAAAAATAAAGCGTTGACAACATCTATTGGTTCTTTTGTGTCTTCTTTAACTTTACGAAAAGCGAATAATACTTTGCGATGATACGTTTCTTCACCAGGTGGTTTTAATTGAATATAGCCGCCCGCAAATATGTTATCGGCATCCCTGGCTTTCTCCTCTTCTGATACTAGCCCTGAGTATTTTTCAACTGATTACCATTTTGTTGGACGCAGATCACCTTTAGTTATATAATAATATGTTTTGTCTCTAGAATAATGGACAGTCCCATCATCAGTTGTAACTCCCTCAATTTTAATTCCGGGAAACCATTGCGTAGCTTGGATTTCAATTAATTTGCTGCGATATTTTGCCATGGTTGCACTCTGGTTTGTCATTATTTCTGGGATAATCATTTCTTTAAGATTGTCAAATATTTCCTGTTTATGAGTAGAATTTAAAATCTCTTGCGTGATATAGTCCTAGTCGTTCACTTATTATAGTCGTTTTGTTTCCACTATTAACCTAGCTCACACTATACTAAAGCGACAGATCCCGTGCGAACTGTACCCCCAGAATCCTTTGCTTTAAACATAGCTTTAGTTGATCCTGGAGTATCATCTAACCAAAATACCAACTCAGATACTGCCAAATCTCCATCTGCTGGAGCAGCCAATTTTTTGATGAATAAATAATTGTCTTTATTAATTTTTAATCCCACAACCGCTGATGAATTTTGAACTAATAATTGGTCAGCCGTTTGCGATGCCGTAGCTTGAATAATACAACCAACATCTGCCGTCGTTGGGGTTTGTACATGTAACGTTGCTAGTGGTGTAGGTTGATTGATACCAACTCTATTTTGACTATTTAATATCATCATGGGATTAGATGCAGCGTTACTAATAAAAAATCTGATTGGAGTATTAAGTCCGGTCGATGCGATATTCAATCCGCCACTCAAGTTTCCACCTGACTCTATCAACAACGCATCTTGTCTAAATCTACCACTTGTGGTAAATCCTGTACCAAATACCAATATTCTAGCTGAATCATTACCAAAATCTGTGCCGTTGGCTAATATCAATGATGCAAACGCTCCCGTTCCGGCATTAGTATTAGCTATTGCCATTCCGGTGGAAGCATTTTGATCTTTTCGAATTAGCAATAATTCTGTTGTAGATGTTACACCGGCACCAATAATAACCGAAGTATTCGTTAGTCTTAATATTTCGGCTGGTGCTCCACTATTGGCTGTTTTAAATATTAAATGACCCAATTGAGTAGTTCCAGACCCAGTGTATACCGATTCGATATTTGATATTGTTCCCCAAGATGAATTAAATCTGGCATCAAAATTGACAAAATTAGTAACGTCATTAGTTGATAAGTTAGCGGTTGACGGTCGAGATTTTCTGAGCGTGACTCCCGAAGCCGCTGCTGCTGTTGCCGTACTAAAATCAATTATGAGTGATGGAGCACTTATCGTAGTTATTTCATTGTTAACAATATGGACATTGGTTTCTGGCGAACCAATATTGAATGCCAATCTTCCGGTAGCTTTATTGAATGACATCGACGCTGGGGCTGATACAGGAATATCTCCAGTAGCATAAAAATTAAAATTATTGGCTGCGGCTTCTCCATGCCAATTAAAATTCGACGACCCATCGACTTCAAGCGATATTCCTCCGGGTACAAACATCGCAAATTGGCTAGTATTTGGTACTCCATCCTGTGATAAAAACAATCCCCCTGAAGCGGCTTGACCAAGCGCAGTGCTAGTACCAGGAATACCAAAATACATTGCTATTGTGCCAGCGGCACCGGCAAAACCATTAACTGCATCCCCGCCATCTCCGGTTCGAATTGTTATGTCCGATACCGCGAGAGCATCAATTGCCCCGGTTACATCATTAGTACTTGGTGATAGTAGTTCAATCGACCCATATTGTGTAGTTGAATTAACAAGTAATCCATTTGATACAATATTAGTAACTCCACCGGTGGCTATGTCAAGATTACCATTGGTTGTTATCGTAGTATTGCCCACAGACGAAATAATGCCAACAGATGTACCAGTAATTGTATTAGTTGTGACAGAGCTTAAAGTTAGTGTGTTAGCTTGAATAATCAATGAACTCTGACCCACCAAATTAGATCGTGCTGATGCAAAATCAACTGTTTCTCGCCAAATTGCCGCACCGGTCACAGCCAATACGCACGTATAATATCTATTTTGAACTGTGTTGTACCATTGACTACCAACAGAATATCCCTGTGTGTTGTCGTTTCCTACTGTTGGATTTGTTGTGGCCGTCCAATTGGTTGTGCCAACACGGTCGGCTATTCCTTTTAAACCATTTATGATTATTTCTCCACCTTGCCCTGTTGGGGCATCAGCTGGGATAGTCAAACCTTTATATGTGGTTGTCTCCGGCATTTGATTTATCCTAAATAAAAATGAGTGTGTTCTGAGTCTGGTGAGCTATATGTGAATTGATTAATTAAGAATTTTCTTCCGCAAAAATCATCGCCAAGATATTTCTTCCCAGCACCCGAATTTAAGTAACCAATTGTCATGTGTGGTGTATAACCTGGATGTGTTTCTGTCACATTAAATTGTTTTACCAAATCGTAATGCAATTTGGTCAATTTCTGACTAATAACATCTACTTTTAAAACGTCTTCATCGTTTTCAAATAGTGATAATTGTTGTAATTCAATTTCAAATGGATATGTTCGTGATATAAAATCATATAAATCGGTTATTTTAGTCGTCAGATTAAACCCATATAATACAGTAATATGGATTTCGGTTTCTAAGTTTCCATCTGATATGTCTTTTGGATCAATTTTCGTTGCCCATTCACTTATTTCCGATGCAAATTCTTTCGATAATACTGCCATTAAACAGCCGTATTTATGATCTTCTTCTGTTATCAATTTTGATAGTGATTGATTCAATCTCTCTTTAAACGGCATTGTGAATCTCCAAAAATCGATTTATATAATCTTTTATTTTATTATACACCTGAGGTTCACAGCGACAACTAAATAACTTATATAGCAAATCAAGATATTTAAAACCAGGTCTAGCCGAATGTGCGTCAATATATCGTGTTTCAACATAATACCAATGTTCTCTATCTAATCGATGATTGGCTACACCGTGCCCCCATTCGCGTTTTCCAAAATAACATCGGTCCGGATAAAATCGAGATCTTTTAAATCGACCATCAAAATACATTTCATCGTTATCCCATTCGTCACGCCTGCCCTCAAAAGATTTTTGTAATTCAAATGATATGTCTTTAGTGGTAGTGCTAAGTATTTCTTGCCAAATTGGGGGTTTAGCTCCGATATAACACATTGGATATTTTGGAGCAATCAATGGATTTTCATTGTATGCGTTTGAACTATATAATTGCACATCTTTTGATTCATCATATGTATGAAAATAATTGGCATCTATTGGGAACATATCAACATCACTAGTCAATACATAGTCATCTGGTTCAATTATAGAAGATAAAAAGCCAAATAATCTTGAGGTTTGTATTGATGTCGATAAATTATACCCAGATACTGGTGCAACAAATTCAATATGACCAGTTTTTTGTATTTCTTCATATAAAAACGACAAGACGCTGGTCGTTTGCCATTCATCTTTTGTACCAAGCAATAAACTGATTGGTTGCATTTTAACATGATCTGACCATAATATATTAACTATTGGCATAAAAAAACTATAATGTAGATGTGTATTAGTGGCATTAACAGCAAATTTTCTCATTTTCAATCAACTCCTATTACTTGTCCGACATATTCACCATATTTCATCGGAGGATGTTTTGGAAATGCAACAAACTCTTTTGATTTATATTTATAACCGTGTTCGATTACATCGTGTTGGATTTTGGGCCAAACACAATCGGTAATAAATTCTTGGTCAATGTTAAATCTATTTCTCAGATTCTTTTCTTTCATCCAATTGACCATTGATTGTTCTATATTTGGAAAAATACCCCCCTTAATTCCCCACATACCACCCAACATTGTTTCTGTAGCATGTGGGGCTGGGTAATCACGCATGACATGAGCAATTTTTCCCGATGCAATCCATTCATTAACGCAGACTAGTTCTCGTGTGGTTACTCTGGAATCACAATCTCTGAATATCACATATTCGGCTTCTGGATCGCTGGCTGCTAAAAATCTCCAACTATAAGCCGGAACATAAATCTCTGAATGTTCTCGTACGAAAATTTCGCAATTTCGTTGTCGCAATTCAGATAATACCGGACAATCTGTAGAAACATAAAATCTGCAAATCCATTCTGGATATATCTCAGCCGCTTCATCAATATTGATAAATGCTCCTTTGGTATAAAGCGGTTTATTTCCCCATAATGAAAAAGAGATAATTCGTTTTAACGACACTATGATCACCTCGCTAATCTGAGTTTATATTATATACGACATCGGGCATCAATATGATCATATTGATGCCCGATAAAAATCAAATTAAGGATTAAGAACCGAACTTGGACTTCGGCTTACAATGCCCAACGCAGCCAAAGTTTCATCAGAGGTCAGGCTTTGAGAAGCGTTAAGAATACCCAAATCAAGAACGATAAACTCAGCAACTGTTGTCGGAATCAAAACCACGGCTACCCACAGTTCAGATCGTGCTCGTCGTAGTGGAGTATTGTTTGTTTGATCAACAATTACTCGATAACCAGACAAACCACGACGAGATTGATAATCAGCCAGAATTGGATCAAGGGCGTTCTTCACTTGAGCATAAAGAATCTCATCAATCGGCTCAAACAAATAATTCAATAATTGAGTCTTCAATGCAACCTTGATGGTATTAACCAGCATTCTAACATTGATTCTATTGAACGGAGAACCAGATCGATCTAATGTCTTTTGACCATTAATATAAATCCCGAATTTTGGATCTTTCACAATAGGATTAACAGCATTACTTGTTCCATAAAGCAAATCGCGTTCACCAGAACTCGGAGAATATTCAACATCAACAGCCGTTAAAATCCGACCACGACGCAACCCGGCAGGAGCAGACCACAATTCTGCAACACGTGCCGAGCGACTGAAGACACCAGCGACATAACCCGAAGGCGGAACCCACACAAACTGCGAATTATACACGTCTTCTTTCTTCAACCAACTATGAAACAAAGCACCATAACTGCTATTGATAGAATTCTGCAAATCAGACAACAAGATCCCATTATGCCAATCGACAACTTGCTGTGGCCGTAACCCAAACGGAGAATCAACGAGGTACAGCGTGTCACCACGAGTTTCACAAATCTGTAAAGCAGTACCGATGACCGCACCACTAGTAAAACCGGGGGTCGCCATCAAATTAATATCATAAGTTTCTGGATTAGACAAAGCATATAACCCAGTTGACTCAGCGGCATTACCAATCACAGCGGCATCTAGTTCGTTGCTAAACGCCGGATCGGTTGGGATGCCGTTTTGGCCACCTTCGAAAGTCATCCCGAAAAGCAACGATGAATTACGAACCACAAATGAACTCAAATTCTCATCGTTGTCAAGATATGAAGGACGGGCCTCCCAGTTGATAAAAGCATTACCGTCGATCCCACCCAGTGTTGTTCCTGGATTAAGCACATTACCAATGTATCTAGCGGTTCTAGAATCGAAAGTAACGTCTTGAATGCTTTCGACCACAAGATTAGCAGTATTCTTAATCGTTAATTTATATCGACCAGCCGGATCGCCCAAACTCTCAGTAAACTGTTCAAGAGTGAAACGATAGGAATCAATCCAAGTGCCAGCAGAACTAGCGATTATCCACCCAACAATATTCTCATAGTATGCAGAATCTTCAGCACACTGAGCACTCAAAAGATCAACTTCACAAGATAATGGTACCGCCGGATCGCTAATACTTGAATCTGGTAGTACCAGTCTGGTATCTGTATATCCTCGATATCCACGAGTTTGAGGGTAAAGAATACCCAATTCTTCAGCGAATTTTAAAGTTTTGATATTACTGAAATTCGCCAATACTTGTAATGTGTCTGATTTTCTACCAGTAGACGTCACTATTACAACATATTGTAAACCACCCGGTACTGTCAGAGCAAAAGACTGAAATATCGTTTCACCGGCAACAACACCAGCCAAATTAATTATCGTTGCAATATCGTCCGAATCTTGCCCAAGGCCGACCGGAACGCTAAATTCTACTTCTTTAGTATCCAAACCTATTGATTTGATTTTCACACGATTATTTTGAGAAGTAATCGCGAATGGCGATGCCGCAGTACCAATCAAAAATGCTCTTGGAATATCATAAGCATATTGTTGACTTCCTAATTCAGCGGCAAAACCACAAGAAGTCATCAACTGAATACGTTCACCAGAAGTCGTAGTTCTCACCACAGGAATAGCGACACCAGCACCATTCAAAGCCGAAACCGCAATATAATCTTCTAATGCAATCAAAGCGTTAATTGCAACGTTTAATGCCGCAACGGACGAATAGGTGGCCGATGGTATAACGTAAGCATTAGCGGTCGCACCCTCAACCGAGAATGAGAATGACCTATTATCGGGATGAGCACTAAAACCGAAAGTATCATTAATAGAAAGCTGACCATTAGTAACTTGGATCTTAAATATCAAACCCTGGCCAATATCAATACCTTGGCTCTTGCCAGTAGTATCGTCAACCAAAGTACCTTCTGATACAATAGTGTCGTCGCTATTTCTTATGACCTGATATGCTGCACCATCTAAATCCTGTCCGGTAACAGGCTCGCCAGAAATAATCATGATAAACGTATCATCTACACAACCAGTGTACGCATTACTAGTTCCGGTGCCGGTAAACAACATTGTCGAATTGGTAGGACCATCTGTAGCGGACAAGCTAGCATCGTTATAAACAATACCGTCGATGCTAGCCGCGTGGAAAACAGCCGGGTTGGCAGCATTAACCACACGAAAAGTGATTCTCCCATAATCAATTCCGCTAAACAATGGGATTCTTCCCCAGCCATTAACTTTAGCACCAGAAGTATCGATTGAAGTCGCGGATAATTCGGCTTCTTGTCCTTCAGCGGTTTCTACACCAATTCTGATAATATAACAATTATTGCCTTCTTCAAGATATGACAACACAGCATACATTAAGTAACTTTCGGGAAACGGCTCACCGAAAATCTCAATCGCTTGTTGTGGAGTTGATATGAAATATGGGATATTAACAGGGCCTTTATTGGACGTGCCAATGAAAACTGGTCTGAGCGGCCCAGAACCAGTTGGAGCGAATGAGATGGTCGTCTCGCGAGGATAGACGCCAGGTGATAAGTATATTGCCATTCAAATTCTCCGACAAGATTGTTAATATAGATTTGACAATATACTTATTAACAAATATTATTCAACGTAGACGAATAATAAATTATCTATTTATTAATGTTGTTTTTAGCCATCGCAGTGGCATTTTTTGCTACATCGCTATCATATGTGATTTGTAATATTTGTCTTTTGCATAAGTTATTTATTTGTGATTCTAGCAGATAATCTTTGGCCACAGTAACAGATTTTCCAGCACCAATTCTTATTTGTTGTTCATGCAAGAAAAAATCACCTTTGGGTGGCCTGGCCTGCAAAGAAATAGTTTGTTTGCTTTTATTGTAAATCCTAATCATTTGGACTTCAGCCATAATATTCACTGCGTGTTAAAGTGATCCGCGTTGACCAAACAAAGTCGCCCCTGTATTGCCTTCTTTAATAACCCCAACTCTACCGAGAACTGTTGGAACTATCTTCTCCGGTAGCGGCAACCATGCCTCAGCAGACATTTTATACTCGTATTTGATCTTGGCTTGTTGATCAGCCGCTACTTCTTTTTCGGTAGCATCAGTATGCCCCCCAAATTTAATAGTTACCACTCCAGATAAATGACCATCAAACATGACAAACTCAGCCAAAGGATTAAATTTAGTCAAAACTTGATATAAAATATATTCAGCGTCTCTCTTATGAGTAGCCCAAACAATCATTGTATAATTAACTAAATACGGAACAGGTCGATAAACCTTAGCCACCCTATCACCACGATTAGTCAGATATCTCCTACCCATAGCCAATCTGGGAGGACTATATTTCTCAGTAAGATACTCTGATGAACCACGATCAAGAGATGCTATGGGTAACTTGACCCTACCATTTGTAAGATCATCTTTCCAAATAAGTAGTGATCGATCACCACCGGCAATCTTAACACGCATAAATCGATAAGCATCTTTAGTTGGTACTCTAATCCCAGACCAAAACGCCTTCATGGCACTATCTAATTCTCTGAAACCTGGGGTTAAAAACTCTTGAATATGTGATAAATCATCGGTCAAATTATTTCCAAAAATATTCTGTCGCCCACCAACATCGCTTAATTGAGAAATAGCCGCTGGATATTGGTGTATAATTGGAGTATCTTGATATCTAGCTTCAGCAACTGATGTATAGATATCCGGGGCATTGGGTTGAGGTACCAAAACAGTTTTAAAATCATATATGGGCATTAGAGCACCCCGTTCTCAATTGATTCAAAAATCTTCTTAATATTTGATACTTGCGATTCGCTCGTCTGCACAGATATTCTATACCCAAATGAATTTTCAGCCTCAGATTGCTGTTTAATATCAACAGATGAATCTGGAAGGTTCTCGATTTTATCAGCGACAGATATTACTTTGTCCTCAACAAATTTCACGATCGAGGATCTTAATCTACCAGCGGTTACAGAATGCTTCAAATATTCCTTAAACTCTTTAACCGATTTAAATGATCTCATTTGGGTCACGAATGCTTTGTGGCGGCTGTATTAAATTTGGTATAATAGTAATATCAGACATTAAAGATTCACAAATACATGAAATATACAACCAATTATATCTAAATTGCCCAGTTTCCTTTGCGTCTACAATCAAAAATTTTTCTGATCTATTATTCATTACCCCCATCGGGACCATAATCACATCACCAGATCTTGGATATCGATAATTTAATAGCTCAATGTGTTTTTTGGTAAAGACAATAGTTGTTTTATTCGTGGCGTCAATACCAAATTTTGTAAGTTCAGATTCCAACGGTACTGGCTTAAAATAAGCCCTTATTTTATGGGGTTCCCAATAAGTGGGATCTGGATCTTCATCCCAAACTTTATCTATGTCTTCATTGCTAGTCCGAAAATATAAATCTATCATTCGCCCACTAATACTAATAATTTCATCTGCCAAATTTTGAACAGTAGCCAAATCTGGTGAAGCATCATTATCAAGACGTGCCAACGAATATCCCTGTTGAACGTCACTCCTATAATCAGGAATTGATATCAAATCGTTAGACAGCAATGGATTTGTAAATTCGTGAATCATTAATTAAGGTGTGTATTGTTTCACTGGCAAATAAGGACTGGTTGGTGGTTGATAATTCAATGGTATCGGCCAAGCGGTGCTTCCCGTTACGCTGCCCACTGATCCCGTGACGCTGCCCACTGATCCCGTGACGTTGCCGGTGAATGTCGTGGTGAAGCTGGTGGTGACGGCGGTTGCCGCGTTGGTGCCCGCGATGAATAATCCGCCAGCCGCGCCCGGCGGAACGCCCATGGTGTAAAGGCTTCGACCAATTGACGAGGCAACCGTGAAGTCGCCAGCCGTGGCATCTTGCCAGACAGCAGTGGCGATGGCCGCGACACTAGGCGGCGTGGTGGCGGTGTCAATCGCGGCGATGTCGGCGGAAACGCTCGCTCCCGCAGGCGCGCCAAGCCGGGCAAAGCTGTCGCCCGTTTGCGCGGTGCTTCCCGTTACGCTGCCCACTGATCCCGTGACGTTGCCGGTGAATGTCGCGGTGAAGCTGGTGGTGACGGCGGTTGCCGCGTTGGTCCCCGCGATGAATAATCCGCCAGCCGCGCCCGGCAGAACGCCCGTGGTGTAAAGGCTTCGGCCAATTGACGAGGCAACCGTG
>Ga0163144_10029255_pt1 | contig 10585 bp, 7 predicted proteins | sample OliLak19BULKMAT1_FD_123175 | JGI IMG/M metagenome (GOLD analysis project Ga0163144, IMG submission 123175) | Freshwater microbial mat bacterial communities from Lake Vanda, McMurdo Dry Valleys, Antarctica - Oligotrophic Lake LV.19.BULKMAT1 | ecosystem: Environmental > Aquatic > Freshwater > Lake...
CTTATCCTTGGTGAGCGAGACACCGTAGCCTTGGGAGTTGTAGTTCTCCGAAGTCTTTCGATTGCGTGACACGGTGAGCTGCATGGGCATGAGATAGCTCCTTGGCCCAGTGGGCCGGGTGAAGGATGGGAAGAAATAGGATGGCTAAGGCCTTAATAGATAATGACGCAAAATGGGCGGGAATTAAGGTGTGGTGTTTACCAGTGGTTTGGTGGTTCGAGTCACATTCACGGAGGGGATAGAAGTTCGTCAGGCCGGACGAGCAGGCTCTGGTCGAGTTCCACGGCGAGCGTGACGCCTTAGCCTTCACTGTTGTAGTTCTCCGTGGCTTTTTTGTTCCGGTTGACGGTCAAAGTCATGGGCATGGGATAGCTCCTTGGCCTAGTGGCCGGTTGAAGAGGGGGGTAAGTGAAAATGGGCGGTGATAAATGAAAAACGACGGACGATGACAGGTAAACCATCGTCACCATCTATTATGCCTCGTTTGAGTCGTTTATTTAGCGCTCACCTACTGACATGCAGTTGTCACTGACTTTGAATTTCGTTGGTTGCCCGCGCAGCACGCGCCTGTTACCTTTTAGGGTGAATCAACAGCATCACCTTGCTTCGCTTACATGCTCGTTCTCAAAGGTCAACTCCAGCATCCTTGCTGCGGCACCGGAGACCAGTTCGTGATAAGTGCGAATCCCGTGGGAGCATCGAACGTATGAGCGATCTAAGTCTCAGCAGCCTCGAATCCCACCTCTGGGAAGCCGCCAACATCCTGCGCGGCCCGGTCGATGCGGCTGATTTCAAAAGCTACGTGTTCCCGCTCCTGTTCTTCAAGCGCCTCTCAGATGTGCATGACGATGAGCACGCTGCCGCGCTGGTCGAGTTCGATGGTGATGAAGAGGCTGCACTGTTTGCGGAGAACTATCGCTTTCAAGTGCCTGACGATTGCCACTGGCGGGATGTGCGGAAAGTGGCGAAGAACGTCGGGCAAGCGCTCCAGACTGCCCTACGCGGCATCGAGCAGGCAAACCCGCACACGCTGTATGGCATTTTCGGCGACGCGCAGTGGACAAACAAAGAACGTCTCTCGGATGCCCTGTTGCGTGATCTCATCGAGCACTTCTCAAAGCTCTCTCTCGGCAATGCCGCAGCTGAGGCAGATGTACTTGGCCAAGCATATGAATACCTGATCAAAAAATTCGCTGATGCTACGAACAAAAAGGCAGGTGAGTTTTACACGCCGCGCTCCGTCGTGCGGCTCATGGTGGAAATCCTCGACCCACGCCAAGGTGATTCCATCTATGACCCCACCTGCGGCACGGGTGGCATGTTGCTTGAGGCCATCCATCATGTGAAGCAGACGAGGGGCGATGTTCGCACGCTCTGGGGTAAACTCTTCGGCCAAGAAAAAAACCTCACCACCTCCGCTATCGCTCGTATGAACCTCTTTCTACACGGGGCCACAGACTTCCAGATCGTGCGCGGCGACACCCTGCGCAATCCCGCATTCTTCCTTGGCGACAACCTCGCTACATTCGACTGCGTCATCGCCAATCCACCGTTCTCCCTGGAAAAGTGGGGCGACGAAGTCTGGGCCAGCGATCCATACGGGCGCAACTTCGCCGGCATGCCGCCGGGCAAGAGCGGCGACTACGCCTTCGTCCAGCACATGATCAAATCCATGGCCCCCAAGACCGGGCGCATGGCCGTCGTCCTTCCGCATGGAGCCCTCTTCCGCATGGGCAAGGAAGGGACGATCCGCAAGAAGCTCCTCGGTATGGACCTGCTCGAAGCCGTCATCGGTCTCGGCCCCAATCTTTTCTATGGCACCGGCCTCGCTGCCTGCATCCTCGTGTTCCGGCAAAAGAAAGCGAAGGACCGGAAAAACAAGGTGCTCATCGTTGATGCCTCCAAGGAGTTCAAGACCGGCCGCGCCCAGAACGAGCTGCTACCTGAACACGTCGAGCGCATCCACGGCTGGGTCCGCGACTACACCGATGTCGAAGGCATCGCTCGCGTCGTCACTCTCGATGAGATCGCCACCAACGATCACAACCTCAACATCCCGCGCTACGTCGAACCAAAGGTCGAGCAGAATGTGCTCACCGTGGACGAAGCGATGAAGCGTCTGCGTGAAAGTGCCGCAACGGCGTTCAATGCAGAAGACAAGCTGATCGGGATACTAAAGCGGGAGGGCCTGCTATGTTCCTAGCCAACGACAGGCTTGAATGGCGGCATAAGAAGATCCGTTCATTTCTACCTCGGGAACCAGTGATCGCAATTCTTCTCACGGCGGTCGATTTCGAGTGGAGCATCCGTCGATCCATCATTGCTCTTGGAACCAATTCCAATCGCCATATTCGTGACTCCGTTCTCAGGCAATGCCATGGCGCGGATGCCTATAAGGAAGCATGGAAAATCGAGGTCAAGAATCGGCTTGGACGCTCCCTTGCTGAAGTGGTGCCGAATTGGGAGTTTATTAGAAAGGAGGCCTTTGTCCTCCGACATCAAGTTGTTCACGGTGATCGAGGTCTCCCCAGCACAAAGGTAACTGCCGTAAGCGTCGCAGCCTTTTTGGCAGGTTCTGTTGCAATCGAAGAATTCGCAAGGAACCAAGGCATCGAGCTATTTGGAGCACGCCTTCCTATTCGGCGCAAGGCACGTCAAGCACAATGAACCGCATCACCCAGCAACAACTTGAATCCTACCTCTGGGGCGCTGCTGTGCTCCTGCGCGGCACCATTGACGCAGGTGACTACAAGCAGTTCATCTTCCCGCTGCTGTTCTACAAACGTCTGTGCGATGTGTACGACGAAGAGACGCTCAAAGCCCTGCGCGATTCGGGTGGCGATCAGGACTTCGCGTTGTTCCCGGAGAATCACCGCTTTCAGGTGCCAGCCGATGCGCACTGGCGGGAGACTCGCAAGGTCAGCCGTGATGTCGGCCGGGGTTTGCAGCAGGCCATGCGCGCCATCGAGACCGCCAACCCCGACAAGCTCTTTGGCATCTTCGGTGATGCACAGTGGACCAATAAGGACCGTCTGTCCGATGCCATGCTGCGTGACCTCATCGAACATTTCTCCACGCTCGAACTCACCGTCGCCAACCTGCCCGAGGATGAGCTGGGCCAAGGCTATGAGTATCTCATCAAGAAATTCGCTGACGACTCCGGCCACACCGCCGCCGAGTTCTACACCAACCGCACCGTCGTCCATCTCATGACCGAGATGCTCGATGTGCAGCCCGGTGAATCCGTCTATGACCCCACCTGCGGCTCCGGCGGGATGTTGCTCTCGTGCGTCACCCACCTGCGCAAGCAGCGCAAAGAATGGCGAAACGTGAAGCTCTACGGGCAGGAGCGAAATCTCATGACCTCCTCCATCGCCCGGATGAACTGCTTCCTCCACGGCATCGAGGATTTCCGCATCGAGCGCGGCGACACCCTGGCCGAGCCCAAGCTCGTCGAAGGCGACCGCCTCATGCGCTTCGATGTGGTGCTGGCCAATCCGCCATACTCCATCAAACAGTGGGATCGCGACGCCTTTGCCTCCGATCCATGGGGCCGCAATCTCTATGGCACCCCGCCGCAGGGCCGAGCTGACTATGCCTTTCAGCAACACATCCTGCAAAGCCTCAAGCCCAAGACCGGCCGCTGCGCCGTCCTCTGGCCGCATGGTGTTCTTTTCCGGCAGGAGGAAGCCGAGATGCGCCGCAAACTCATCGAAGCCGACCTCATCGAGTGCGTGTTGGGGCTTGGTCCGAACCTCTTCTACAACTCGCCCATGGAAGCCTGTGTCGTCGTCTGCCGCACGCAGAAGCCCAAAGCCCGTCGCGGCAAAATACTTTTCATCAACGCCGTGAACGAAGTCACGCGTGAACGCGCCCAGAGCTTCCTTACCGACGACCACCTTCAGCGCGTCGTCAGCGCCTATCAGAAGTTCAAAGATGAGCCCGGCTTTACACGCGTCGTGTCCGTTGAGGAACTTCGGGCGAAAGAAGGGAACCTGAGCATTCCACTCTACGTTGGCGGTGAGACCCAGGCCCAAACCGATGCCGCCACCCAGCAGGTTACCACGGCACTGCCCGATGCGCTGGAACACTGGATAGTGAGTTCAAAAGAAGTGCGTGAGGCATTGCTAACCATAATTTCAAAATGAAGATCACACTCCCAACACAGCCAGATGGGCATCAGTATGAGGAAGCAATGGCCGCCGCTGTGCGATCTATTGGCTACTTCACCGAAACGCGAACCATTCTTGACCACGAGGGGCGAGAGGTATTGGAACTTGATGTAGTGGCATCGCCCGCAACTGAAGCGTTTGCGTCGAAAATCCTGCTGGATGCTAAGAAGTCGTCGGCAGGATTCGGTGACATTTTCAAGATTTACGGATGGAGAGTATTTCTCAAGATACCGAAAGGATGTATCGTTCATGGCGTCGAAACTGAGGCTCCCGCGCAGGCGGCATTCAAGGAAATCTGTCCAAAGCTGGAAGTATATGCCGAGCACTTCGACATCGGAAAAGACGTGGATATGACCTCAGTTCCGGTGCTGAACGCCGGTGCTGAGGAAAAGCTGCGACACGTGGCACGCCTTGTGGGTTGGTATCAGCTAATCGCAGAACGCCTCTGTGTGCGCGACTTCCAAGACATCAAGAAGAAGCATCACGGGGAGGAAATGTTTGCACGGATTCAGAAATACCGCCGGGCGTGCCATCTCGCTTTCTTTGAGAGCGATCCACTGAAACGGGCAAAGCTGCTTTACAAAGCGTATATGGATGACAAGCACATTTCTGGAGCAGCGGTCGAGTGGCAAGCGGCTAAGGATGGAAAGGACCCCAAAGATATATGGGAAGCCATCCGTGATTCAGCCAGCTATCCTTGGCTTCAGCATGTGCTAAGTCTTGAGACAAAGGCCCGTATCTTCATCATCAAGAACGGATTGGAAGCTGCTCTCAATGACGCGGCTGATGACGACAAAATGGAGACCTTCTGGAAGGACTTCAAACTCGCGCTCTTGCCATCAAATTTTCAGACTGGATTTGAGCGATTATCTGCATCGAAGTACAAGCATTCAGTCCCCTATATTCTTCAACTCTATGTCGAGCTATTTGGAGGATTCTTCGTTGACGATCTTGATCGTGAACACCTGGCAGCGTTGGCAGGCCAGCCGGTGGAAGCAGTGATGGAGGCTCTTGACCTAATCGACGTCTTTTACCCCATAAATAACGGCTGGCATACGACCTCGAGGGAATTACGATTATTGAAGATGGTTCCCGCTTATTTACGAGGTATCGGAGCTTACTTTCGCAAATCCTTTCGAGGATTGAAGAGCTACTCAGAGATCGCCCCAAATATGGATTGGTTGGTCAGTAAATGGCACAACGCCACACTCGCGATTCTCGGCCGTGAATTGGCGGTCACAGAAGAGGCATTGACACCTGCAAAATGACTGCCACACATTCATCACTATTCATGCTCCAACCCAATCCCGCTTGGGCCTCGCTCCCGCTCTTCGATCGCAAGGGCTGGAAGCGCGTGCGCTTCGGCAACGTGGTAGAGAACTGCAACGAGACTTGCGATCCGGTGGAGGCGGGTTTGGAGCGGTTCATTGCGATGGAGCATTTAAAGTCGGGGTCGCTGCATGTGCGGAGTTGGGGCAGTGTGGCGGATGGGACGACGTTCAATCGGCGGTGCCAGCCGGGGCAGGTGTTGTTCGGGAAACGCCGGGCCTATCAGCGGAAGGTGGCTGTGGCGGAGTTTGATGCGGTGGTGTCGAGTGACATCTATGTGCTCGCGCCAAAGGATGATCGCCTACTGCCGGAGCTTCTGCCGTTCCTCTGTCTCTCGGAGCGGTTCTTCCAGCATGCGGTCGGCACGTCCGCCGGTTCGCTTTCGCCTCGCACCAACTGGAGCAGCCTCGCCAGCTTCGAGTTCGACCTCCCGCCGGTCGACCAGCAGCGCCGCATCGCGGAACTCCTCTGGGCGGTGGATGACGCCATCATCAGTCAGGAGCAATCCCTGGATAACCTAAACGGATTGTTTCAGGCGGAGTTGAGAGAAGTGTATACAGGTAGAATTGGTCATGGGCGAATCGAGAGCTTCAGGATTCAATCTATGCCGTGTGGCTGGCGAATGGTTACGGTGCAAGAAATTGCGAGGGTACTTCGTGGCTCAAGCCCACGACCAAAAGGTGACCCTCGATATTACGGAGGTACGATTCCCCGAGTGATGGTCGCGGACATCACGAGGGACAAAAAATTCATCACCCCAAAGTTGGATTTCCTTACCGAGGATGGAAGTAAGCTTAGCCGCCCAGTTAAACGAGGGGCTTTTGTGCTTGTCTGCAGCGGGACACCGCAGCAGGTCGGTCTGCCGGGGATTATGTCAACTGACGCGTGCATTCATGACGGCATCATAGGACTCGTCGACATTGCAGAGGATTGCCGCACGGAATGGCTGTTCCATCTTTTCCGATTCTCACAGGCTTTTATGAACTCCGCAGCGACTCATGGAGGAACTTTCGTAAATCTGACAACAGACATTGTGAAAGGCATCCAGTTCGGATTGCCATCTATCGAAATTCAGGACGGCTTCATCGCCCGATTTGCCGAATACGAAACTGCAGTTGCCCAGTATGAATCTGTCATCATTGCTAGTCGGCGTTTACTTGACTCTTTCATTAACTCCATTTCATGAGCTTCACCGAATCCAACACCATCGAGCAAATAATCATCGTTATTCAGCAATTCAATGAATAAGAAACTGTCCCCATCTTTTGTGGCTCTGACCCAAGACGCTCTCTTAAAAGCGATTTGGTTCAAGAATAGCCTGCGCATATTTCTTGTTCAACATCATGTCAATGAATCAGCTCTTGCAAAGTGGCACCCGGATCAGTCCAAACGCGATTACATCGAATGGCTATGGCCTCGACTGGTCAAAGACGAAAAGGGGCAGAATGCCATCCTAGCAATGGCACGGTCGCTGACTGAGATGAAGCATTTTCCAGATTTGGAACGTAAGGAGGACACCAAGGAGCGTATACCTGAGGCTGTAGAAGCAGTGGCCCGATTGCGAGCGGCTGTTGCCACAGTCAACGAAAATATCAGGGAAACGAAAGCCGCAGAATCTCGAAGAATATCCGCTAAGGAGAAACAGGCAAAAGTGCAAGCAGAACGCCAGTCGCTGGAGAAACTTCAAACAACATTGAATGCACTCGTCACGAAAATCGGGACGCAAGAGGGTGGGTACCAGTTTGAGAAGTGGCTTTATGACTTGGCGATCTATTTCGAGCTTGATGCTCGTCCTGGGTACAAGGCCGATGGGCGGCAGATTGACGGAGCTATGACCATAGATGCAACAACGTTTCTTGTCGAAGCAAAACTCGTGAACGCACCAATCGGGTCTCCTGACATCGACATCTTCATGGCGAAGATCGAGTCGAAAGCCGACAATACGATGGGGCTTTTCGTGTCATTGTCGGGCTTTAATGACGGGGCGAAAAAGGCAGCGGCAAAGCAACGCACTCCCACGTTGCTCTTGGATTCCGGCCACATCTTCAATCTCATCCTGCGCGGCGTTATGACTCTTCCACAAGTCGTTTCGCGTATCAAGCGCCACGCCCACCAAACTGGATTGTCGTACCTGAGTGCTGCTGAGTTTTGACTATGACCTTTACCGAATCCAACACCGTCGAACAGATGATCCTCGACGCCGCGACAACCCTCGGCAGCGTCGCTGCCGGTACGTCGTCCGTTGATCGACCTTCGCGCTGGACATACGTACCCGCATCGCAAGTTCCTCGGCAGCTCGGTGAGGTGATGGCGGAGCAATGGCTGCGTGAGGCGCTCATCGCGCTGAATCCGGAGATCGCAGAGCAGCCGGATCGGGCAGATGAAGTGATCTACGCGATGCGCGCCATCCTTCTGGCTGTTGGTGGCGATGGTCTGGTGCGGGCAAACGAAAACTTCACCCAGTGGCTGCGCGGCGAGAAGACGATGCCCTTTGGCCCCAGCGGCGAGCATGTGCCGGTGCGGCTGCTGGACTGGGTTCATCCGGAGAAGAACCAGCTGACGGTGACAAATCAGTGGGTCTTCCTAAGCGGCACGGTGGAGAAGCGCTTCGACGTGGTCTTTCTCATCAACGGACTGCCGCTGGTGATCGGCGAGGCGAAGACGCCGACGCGCAGCGCGGTGACATGGTTCGACGGGGCGTACCAAGTCAACGAGATCTACGAGAAGAAAGTGCCGGCGATGTTCGTGCCCAACGTCTTTTCCTTTGCCACAGAAGGAAAGTGCCTGCGCTACGGCAGCATTCGCATGCCCATCGACATGTGGGGGCCGTGGCGCGATGATGACAATCAGGAAGAAGGCAACCTGGGCCATGTGCGTAAGACGGTGGAAAGCCTGATGCGGCCGGGCGTGGTGCTGGACATCCTGCAAAACTTCACGATCTTCGCCACGGACAAGAAGCACCGGCGCATCAAGGTGATCTGCCGGTATCAGCAATACGAGACGACGAACAAGATCGTGGCCCGCGTGGTGGCGGGGTATCCGAAGAAGGGCCTGATCTGGCATTTCCAGGGCAGCGGCAAGAGCCTCTTGATGGTCTTCGCGGCGCAGAAGCTGCGACTGCATCCGCGGCTGGGCAATCCCACGGTGCTGATCGTGGTGGACCGCATCGACCTGGACACGCAGATCAGTGCCACCTTCAACGCGGCTGATGTGCCCAACATGGTGGGCGTGAGCGATCGCAAGGAGTTGCAACGGCTACTGGCGCAGGATGTGCGCAAGGTGCTGATCACGACGATTCACAAGTTCGCCGAGGCCGGCGGGAAACTGAACGAGCGGAGCAACGTGATCGTGATGGTGGACGAGGCGCACCGCACGCAGGAGGGCGATCTGGGTCGGAAGATGCGCGAGGCGCTACCCAATGCGTTTCTGTTTGGCTTGACCGGTACGCCGATCAATCGCGCTGACAGAAATACATTCTGGGCCTTTGGTGCGGATGAGGATGTGCAGGGCTACATGAGCCGGTATTCCTTCCAGGACAGCATCCGCGACAAGGCCACGCTGCCGCTGCATTTTGAGGCACCGGCGGTGAAGCTGAAAATTGATCAGGCGGCGATTGATGAAGCCTATAAGGAAATCACAGGCGACCTGAGCGAACAGGACCGCGATGACCTGGCCAAGCGTGCTGCGAAGATGGCGGTGCTGGTGAAGAACCCGGAGCGAGTGCGGGCGGTGGTGGAGCACATCGTGAAGCACTACCAGACGAAGGTGGAGCCGAACAGATTTAAGGCGCAGGTGGTGGTCTTCGATCGCGAGTGCTGCGTGCTCTACAAGAAGGTGATGGATGAACTGATCGGTCCCGAGGCCAGTGCTGTCGTGATGAGCAGCTCGCAGCACGATAAGCCGGAGTGGAAGGAACATATTCGCGACAAGGATGCCGAGGAGAAACTGCTCGATTGCTTCCGCGATCCGGCGGACCCGCTGAAGTTTGTCATCGTGACGAGCAAACTGCTCACAGGCTTTGATGCGCCGATCCTCCAAGTGATGTATCTGGACAAGCCGATGAAGGATCACAATCTTTTGCAGGCCATCTGTCGCGTGAACCGCACCTTGGGCCAGACGAAGACGCACGGACTGATCGTGGACTACATCGGCATCTTCGATGACGTGGCGCGGGCGCTGGATTTTGATGAGAAGGCTGTGCAGCAGGTTGTGAGCAATATCGAGGAGTTGCGCAAGGAACTGCCGGTTCAGATTCTGAAGTGCCTCGCGTTCTTCCCGGGCGTGGATCGAAACGTCGGCGGCTATGAGGGTCTCATGGCCGCACAGCAGCATCTGCCCGACAACGCTACTCGGGATAAATATGCTGGCGAGTACAGTGTTCTTGGAAAGATATGGGAAGCACTGTCGCCGGACCCTTGTCTGAGCCCTTATGAAAAGGACTACCGGTGGTTGACTCAGGTTTATGAATCCGTGAAGCCCGTCAGCGGCAGCGGCAAGCTGTTGTGGCATCGGCTCGGGGCCAAGACGATCGAGCTAATCAATGAGAACGTTCACGTTGAAGCCGTGCGCGATGACATCGAGGCTTTGGTACTCGATGCCGATGTCCTCGATGGGATTCTCAAGGATGCCGACCCCGGCAAGAAGGCCCGCGAGGTGGAGATCAAACTCATCGCCCGTCTTAAGAAACACGCCGGCAATCCCAAGTTCAAGGAACTGGGCGAACGGCTGGAGAAGATTCGCGAGAAGCACGAACAGGGCCTGCTCAACAGTCTGGAGTTTCTCAAGGCCATTCTCGAAGTCGCCAAAGACACTGTCGAAGCTGAGAAGCAGGTCGATCCGGAAGAGGACAAGAACCGGGCGATCTCAGCTCTGACCGAACTGTTCAACGAAGTGAAGAGCAAGCACACGCACGTCATCGTCGAGCGCATGGTGACGGACATTGATGCCATCGTGAAGCAGATTCGCTTTGACGGCTGGCAGTCCACGTCCGCGGGTGAGCGCGAGGTTCAACGAGCGCTGCGGCTGGCGCTGAGGAAGGTTCATCTTCACACCGATCAGGATCTTTTCGACAAGGCTTATGGGTA
>Ga0163144_10029256_pt1 | contig 10585 bp, 11 predicted proteins | sample OliLak19BULKMAT1_FD_123175 | JGI IMG/M metagenome (GOLD analysis project Ga0163144, IMG submission 123175) | Freshwater microbial mat bacterial communities from Lake Vanda, McMurdo Dry Valleys, Antarctica - Oligotrophic Lake LV.19.BULKMAT1 | ecosystem: Environmental > Aquatic > Freshwater >...
GGGCCGTTAAGATCGGAAATACGAACATCTACAGTACACGGTACCTCTTTCAGCCGCGCCGTGGCGGCCCCGACCTTATCCATAATGTACTCATACTGAGCCTCGCTGGTCTTGATGCTTCCGTCGATAATCTTGATTTCCACGAAGAATCTCCTTAATTGGTGTTTGAGATGGTGCAGGTACGTCTGCAACCCCCTCTTGTTCAACGGGCATGGCTCAATCAAAAGATCAGTGCTTCCTCGCCCCCTGCGCAGCTGCTACTATTCGACCAATCTTCCTGTTGGGGAGTAGCCGCCCGCTGATGTGGGTGGGATGGGTCGTCAACACGGATGGAACGGTTCGCGTTCCATCCCGGCCCCTCTGTGGCTTTGGTCTTCGTTGCTTGCCTGCGCGGACCGATGCCTCTGGCGAGACCAACATCTATTTTGCCTTGATGTTGCGACCTGCGCGTGCGCTCTGGTATCAGGTGAATTTCGTCCCTCTCACGGCGATGAACCACCTCAGACACCAAACACACACCGAAAGTTCGATAACGATTGCATGCCCGTGGCGACCAGAGAGTCGATTATGAACCCAGTAGAACAGGATGCGGTTGTGACGGTGTGCCTGCTCGCCGCGTTTGCGGATGGGCGAAAGAACGATGCCGAGCGCGAGGAGGTTCGGCGGATCGTTGAGAATCTCGGGCCTGAAACCGGGGGCGAGGGGGCGACAAGCGCCTCAGAGCGTGGCCGCGGGTTGTCAGCGCTCTATCAAAATGTTCTGTTAGGGCGCGTGACGGTCGAGAAAGCAGTGGTGCCTTTGAAGACACAGGAGCATCGGACGCTGGCCTACGAGATGGCGGTGGCGGTCTGCGACGCCGATGGAAAAGCCGGGGCAGAAGAGAAGTTATTTCTGGAAAAACTGCGGATCGCGCTATTGATCGACGCGGCATCCGCCGCGGCGACGCTGCATCAGGCCGACGAGTTTGTAGACTTCGGGGTTGAGCAGCCGACGGCGGCCGGGGCCGTGGGCGCGGCGGCGGCGGTGGGCGGCGCATTGGCAGCCGGGGCTGGGGCTGGTACTCTGGGGGGTGCCAAGGCCCAGGTAGACGAAGCCGAAATAGAGTCGTCAATCACCCGATACGCAATTCTGAATGCCGCGATAGAGTTGCTACCGCAGGGGCTTTCAACAGCGGCCATTATTCCCTTGCAAATGAAGATGGTCTACCGCATCGGAGCGAAGTACGGGTACACGCTCAGCACCGGACACATCAAGGATTTTCTGGCGACGGTCGGCGTGGGTATGACCTCGCAGGTTCTCGAGAACTACGCCCGCAAGTTTCTCGGCGGGCTAGGGCGGCGCATGCTCGGGCGCGTGGCGGGCGCGGTCGCCGATCAGGCGACCAGTTCCGCGTTTTCCTTCGCGTCAACGTACGCGCTCGGTTACGCGGCGAAGGCATATTACGCCGGCGGCAGGTCGCTGGCCGCGATCGACCTCAAAAGCATCTTCACCACGCAGGCCGAGAAGGCCAAGGGGCTGTACACGCAGCACCGCGGGGCCATCGAATCGCAGAGCACAGGATTAGACGCGGGCAAGCTGCTGACTATGGTGAGGCAAGGCGTGTAGGAAATGTGATAGAGGCGGCGTAATTACACTGTGATCGCCACATTGTGGTTTTGGAGTCTTGCGCCATGAGCGGAAACAACCGCAGGGTGGCACCGGCTTTCGGCCGGGTTAGAATGTACGAGCCAGAGGATCTGAAGTATCATGAACGAACTGCTCTTTCTTGCAACCACCGCGACATCAAACCCGGCCGACCTGAAGGTCTGGGCCTACGTCGCGTTTGTCGCACTTGTGATCGTGTTCCTAGCCTTGGACCTTGGCGTCTTCCACCGCGAAGCCCACGAAGTCGCCATGAAGGAGGCTATCACGTGGTCGGCCATCTGGCTGACCTGCGGCATCGCGTTCAGCGGTTTTGTATACATGGCGTATGAGAACCACTGGCTTGGGTTGGGGTTGGAGACCGCCAAGTACAGCACGGCGGAGGCGATCAAGGCCGGCGCGCCGCTGATCGTCTCGGGCGAAGTGCAGGGGCTCGAAGCGGCTAAGCAATACCTCGTGGGTTATGTCGTCGAGAAGTCGCTGGCGATGGACAACATCTTCGTCATCGCGCTTATCTTCACGTTCTTCGCAGTGCCAGCGAAATATCAGCATCGCGTGTTGTTCTGGGGCATCATCGGCGCACTGGTCATGCGCGGCGCGATGATCTTCCTGGGCGCGGGGCTGATCTTAAAGTACCAGTGGATTCTGATCATCTTCGGCGGGTTCCTGATCCTGACCGCTCTAAAAATGGCCCTCCTCAAAGGCAACGACGATGTCTCACAGAACATCGCGGTGCGGCTGTGCAAGAAGTTCTACCGCGTGACCGAGTTTTACGATGGGCAGAAGTTCTTCACCAGGCGCACCCTCAAGCCAACCTATACCAAAGATGCGGCCGGCAAGGAAGTGATGGACCCCGCACCAGCCGGATCGCTGAGCGCGGCGTTGGCGATCACTCCCTTGTTCTTGGCGCTGATCATGGTTGAGATCACCGACCTAGTGTTCGCGGTTGACTCGATCCCCGCCATCTTCGCGATCACGCCCGACCCCTTCATCGTCTTCACAAGCAACATCTTCGCAATCCTCGGGCTAAGAGCACTCTACTTCTGTCTGGCGGCGTTGATCCAGAAGTTCCGATTCCTGAAACCAGCGTTGATTCTGATTCTGGCTTTCGTCGGCGTTAAGCTGCTGCTGCTCAGCGTGCCGCCATACCTGCATGTCATCGGCCTGGCCAAGTCAAACCCAATTAAGATCGACACGACCGTGTCACTCGTGGTCATTCTGGGCACGCTGGCACTGGCAACGGTGCTGAGCCTGGCGATACCGTCCAAGGCCGCGTCAAAGTGAGGCCCGGGCGATTAGCGCTAGTACAAGTTGGCGGGAGATAACCCGCATGGCCGTTGAGTTTCCTATCACCGGGCCGCGCCGTTGAGAGCCTCCTTCTCCTGCCAGCAATCTCATCGGAACATCACATGTATGACCTGCCTGCTCGGGTGCTGGGTGCAGCCAGCACTGAGGCTACCACCGGCCTGCTCTCGATCAGCCCTCCGGTTCTCTTTTTCTTCCTTGGCATCATCGCGGTGCTGGTCCGCTCCAACATCACTATCCCCAAAGCCGCTACCAAGATTTTGTCGCTCTATCTTCTTTGGGCCATCGGATTCCGGGGCGGTGTTGAACTCGTCGCCAGCGGGTTCACTGCCGATACGTTAAAAGCTATAGCGCTCGCGCTCGCTCTTTCCGCCATCGTGCCCACTTGGGTATACCTCCTCCTTCGCCGATCCGTGGCAACCCGCGACGCCGCGGCACTCGCGGCGTGTTACGGATCGGTCAGCGTGGTCACGTTCCTGGCCGCCTGTTCGTCGCTCGACCAGAGCGGTACGCCGTTCAGCGGGCACATGGTCGCCGTGATGGCGATCATGGAGTCGCCAGCAATCGTTCTGTCTTTGATTTTTCTAAATCTCGACCAGAACGCAAAGCGAGGGAACCAGGTAACCGCAGCAGCAGGAATCGACTCCGGCGGCGCAGGGGCACCTCGACTCGCCACGGTACTTCACGAGTCACTACTCAACGGCCCTGTTCTGCTGCTGCTTGGCAGCATCGTTGTCGGAATCTTAACTGGTCAAAAAGGCTACGCGGCGTTCAAGCCCCTCTGCACCGATGCCTTCCCCGGCGCACTCGCGTTTTTCCTGCTTGATTTGGGCCTCCTCGCCGCGCGACGGTGGAGGTCGGTTGTTCAAGCCCCGCGTCTGTTACTCGCATTTGCCATCATTGCCCCTCTCCTCAACGCAGCACTGGCGATCGTGGCCTGCAAGCAGCTAGGGATCGGCGAAGGCGACGCGGTCCTCTTTGCCGTGCTCGCCGCGTCGGCATCTTACATCGCGGCACCCGCCGCGCTTCGGCTGGCCATCCCCAAGGCCGACCCAGCACTCTATGTCTCTCTCTCCATGGGCGTGACGTTCCCGTTTAACCTCCTCTTGGGAATTCCCTTGTATTCCGCCGTGGTGGCTTGGTGGTGGTGACCACAGCAATCCGCGGCCTTGGATAAGCGATTATGCACTAACCCAGGCAGCAATATGGATGTCCGCAAGCTCGTCGAATCTGCACCCTTCAATAACTTCGTCATTGGCACCATCGTTATTAACGCGATGCTCATCGGCATAAGTACGTACCTGACCGATGCGCATTCCCTCAGCGCCGTGGCGGCAATCGAGACGATCTGCATCGGCATCTTTGTCGTGGAAATCATCCTCCGCTTCATCGCTCGCGACTCAACGACGACCTTCTTCCGCAATGGTTGGAACATCTTTGATCTGGTCATCGTCATCGCCGCGCTCATCCCTGCGTCCGGCGGAGTCGGTCCGGTTCTTCGCACCCTGCGCGTATTCCGAGTGCTGCGGTTGGTCAAAACCATACCGGAACTGCGGCTCATCGTCGACGTGCTCGTGCGGTCTGTCGCCAGCATGAAATACGTCGCGCTCCTCGCGGCGATCTTGTTCTATGTCTACGCCGTCATCGGGGTCAAGTTGTTCGGGGGTGATGGTCACCCAATGCAAAAATACTTCGCCAGCATCCACGAGGCGTGCTTCACGCTCTTCCGCATCCTCACCGGCGATGACTGGACCCAAATGCGCTACGAGCTCGCCGACGCTGGCCATCCCTTGGGGGCGTTCAGCGCGTTCCAGGTCTCCTGGATTGTGGTCGCGACGTTCTTGCTCGTAAACCTCATCGTCGGCGCCGTCATTAACAACTACCAGAAGGTACAGGACATCGAAGACCATCGCGCACTTGCACCCGACACCAGCGAACGACGCCTTCGGGAGCTCGTTCGTGAACTAGACGCAATCCTGAACGCTCGCACGCACGCGCCGCCCCCTTCGCTACCACCACAAACGCCAGCACGCGGCCCTGACTTACCTCAGCCCCGAAACATTCAAAGCCCGTAGAGTTCGTTGGAAATCTGTCAACAGAATCCGGGTTGTTTCGGACTTTCTCAGCGTCCCACTGTGATGCGCCGACTTGACTCATCGTCATGCCCCAACGCACAGCGCGACCGCCGCACTGATTTGTTCAATTTCATCTGCCGTCAGCACACCTATTCGAGATACGAACCGGGTCGTGGAAACTGACTTCACTTGAAAACAATCAGCCGCCGAATCTTTGTCGAGCCCGTTCCTGGCGATTGCGTTTAGATATACGAGCCAAGGTACAGAGGCCCACTTCGGATCCCAGCCAGTAATTGGAACGACTATACGACGCGGCAGCTTTCCAACTGCGGCCACGTTCACAACAACCGCAGGCCGTGTCTTTTGGACTTCCGACCCGACGCTCGGGTCGAAGCGAATCCGCCAGACCTCGCCCCGATTCGGCGTTGGACTAATCGACGAAGGGTTTGTCACGGTGGTCCTCCTCGCTCATCGCTTCAAACGCCGTAAGTCCGCCCCCCAAGTGGTAGTCTCTTTCAACGAGCGTGGCAGCTTGCTCAATCAGCCGGTCGCGCTCAACCTTCGGGAGTTTCAAAAGCGTTCGCGCGTCCATGCTACTCGGTACAGATGGACGTTCTTCGGTCAAATCCTGAAGCGAATTCGGACAGATTCGCTCTGCCTGCGTTCTCGTCAGGAGCCCTTCTGAAAGCGCCCGAACTGTAAGCTGCCGAAGCCGAAATGGCTGTTCACGTCCCACGAACTTCACGGGCTCCTCCTTTCGCCACCCCCGCGCGCTCAAATCTGCGAAGAGCGTGCGAGCATGTGCTTCGTCGATGATCTCTAGGTCTGACGCCCGAAATATCCACGCGGCCATACTTAGACCGTGCTTGAGTTTCAGCATCGCCAGTTCTCGGAAGTCCAAATGTCGTCGTTTTTCGCCGAGCTCACGCCGGGCAGTGCTAGCGGGCACGAGGAACGCGGCAGCAAAACGGTGTGCAAGCCGCTCTTCCGCCTTGGCGTCTACCTCTCCCACTTCCATAAACAGATGGCCAAGTTCGTGCGCAAGGCTAAAGCGCCTCCGGTCATCGGACACGCAGGAACTCACCACGACCACAGGTATGGTTCGGTTCGCCCAGCCTGAGAGACCGTCGAACAAATCCTCCTGACCACCCATTTCGAGCACGATTCCGCCACTGTCCTCAATCGCTCTGGTCACGCTGTCAATTGGCTGGTCACCCAGCCGCCAGTGTTCACGAACAAATTCGGCCGCCCTTTCTACGTCGGCTGTACTTCGAACTATCATCCTCTTAGGTGACGACAGCACGCGACCCGGCTCCAGCGCGAGGCTAAGCGTCATGAAAGCCTCGACCTGCGATGCCGCAATGGCCTTGATCTGCTCCTCAGCCGCCTTTCCAAGGGTTTTGGCCTTCCTGAAAGCAAGCCAAGTAACCTCGAAGTGCGACTCTTCTAGAAAAAAGCCGGCTGAAACGCCAAACACTTGAGCCAACGCCCGCAGCGTCGTCGCCTTCGGCGTACTGCCGCCGCACTCGTACTTCGAGAGTCCGGCTTTGGTCAGTGTCAGTTCGCCGCGTTCGGCCAATGCCGCTACGACTTCGTCTTGCGTCATCCCAGCCGCCACTCGCGCCTGTTTGATTCGTTTACTGATCATTTGGTCACCTTGTGTACAAAAAATGGCACCACGCTTGCCGTATCTACGTTGACAGAATATCATCGGTTTGATTTTTTGTCAACAATAGCCGACTTTATTCTTTATCCAACGGCCAATAATCACGTTAGAAAGGTGTTTGCATAGACCGATCTCCGGATGAAATCGCTCAGGGTTGCGGCCGGACCTTTCGGTAGAACCGTTTTTTCGGCCTTCGGCAGTCAGTCGGTCATCGCCGAGTTTATTGGCGGGCAAATCTCCTCCAGCGGCGGGGCATCACTGCTGCGCGAGGCCGAGCGCTCGCTCAAACTTGTCGAGCGGCTCGCCGCGTGCATCGCTGATCCGCGCGCGTAGGCGGGCTGGCGGATCGTGCTGCAAACCTCAAGCGGCTGACCGTCGCACTCGCTAATCAAATAATGACGCCGCGCGGTTGCCGGCGGCTGCACAATACCAAAACAATCCGAAGCAGGGCGGTGGGGTGATGGGCGGTGCGCGTTCAAAGAGCTCAATTTGATCGCCACGCGGCACGAACCTCCACAGACTACATGAGGAACCCGCACCTCCGAATCCCGATGAGGGCATGAAATACTCGGGCTAGCGTCTTGCCCTGCAAATTCTCAACGTGGCCGCATTCACCAGTCACACCCTTTACAAGTTCGACAAGGTTGTTGCGATGATTCTGCCTTGAAGGCTGCTGTTTCCCCACCAAGCAGGTCATACGATCAAGTTTACTTGTTGCGCTTGCCCAGAGCACACACGATGCGATCACTGCCCGACGACCCAAAAAAAGGCCCATTCGGAGTCAACTACGGTTGGTGGGTTGTCATCAGCATCGTTTACATCATCTCCCCCATCGATCTCCTTCCCGACATAATTCCCATCATCGGATGGACAGACGATACCGGGATGTTTGGCTTCGGCATCTACTCTTTCATTCGCTGGTTGAAGAGCCGCTCCTCTCCCTGAAGCATAAGAACGCCAGCGCACGCGCCCGCGGCACACATGAACCTCAAGTGGCTCAGTTCGTAGAGCGTGACTCCTCTAACAATTAAGGTATTTCAACTCGCGATATCTGCGAATGGATAGCTCTGCACAAGGCATTTCGGGCACTTGGGCTCTTCGTCCTGGCAGGAGTGCTCAGACCTGTACAGCCGCAAAATCGTCAGGTGGAGCATATGTAAGACGCTTCACGAGAAGTTTACTCTTTCGCGGTTGTAAGTTCTACCGCAAAGCCGTCGGTGATCTTGGCGGTTACAAAGGTTACGTTGCGCGCGGTGATGGCCGCGCGGATGGCCCTCTGAGGTTTACTTAAGGTTGCGTTGCCAGACTTAACATCCAGGAAGACGATGTTGATCGCACTTAAGTCACCATCCCCGTTGCGGGCAGCAGAGAGACCATCAAATATAACATAATCAACAGGATCGCCCAGAAACTTGCAATCAGCGGGATCATAATCAAACCCCGGGAGCATCGGGGCGAGCTCCTCAGCGATCTGGCCGCGCCGGGTAGCCGCGCTCTGCTTGACGCTCTGCGCGCGAGCCTGCTTAAGCGTGCGCGCGTGAGAGAGCACGAGGCGGATGAGAAAGAAGCCCATGAGTATGATGCCCAGCGCGAAACCAATACTTAATGCCGCGAGCAGCTGAAGCGAGGTGTCCATGTTGGAGGTAACAGTATTCGCCCTGCGCAAAAACCGAAGGTCTCCGCGCCACAACAGCCTGTATCCACATTCCTACGTCTGGCTACTTACGTTCGAGGTTTGGGCCTCAGGGGGTGGGAGGCATGGGTGCTGGGTGTCTCACTTTGAGAACGAGACAGATGGCGTGCGTCGGCGGATTGTTGATCGGAGCAGCGACGTGCAAGGGGCGATTACGTGTTGGCATGGGTTTCCCACAAGGATAAGTGCCGTTGAACGAGCAGCGGACCGGACTTGCACCCTCGCGAAGTCCACGCTCCTCAGGCTGCACCGTACAATGCACGATGCTGACGCGTGTTTATGTGGACAACTTCCGTTGCATGGTCAACTTCGAGTGCCAGTTGGGCCCGCAGCAGTTGGTGCTTGGTCCAAACGGAGCGGGGAAGTCCACGCTGTTTGAGGTGCTGAGCCTTCTGCGAGATTTCTGCATCCATGGTGAGGCTCCCGACCGCCAACCGCTATTCCCGCGGTTCGGCGGTTCGTCTCGAACCCGGTGGCAGCAAGATGCTCCCGAACAGACATTCGAGTTGGATGTTACGGGGAACGGCGGAACGTATAACCTTCGTCTTGTAATGGACTCTTGGGGCAATCCGGAGCGTCCGCGAGTCGTCAAGGAAGAGGTGAAGTTCGATGGCAAGCCCATATTCCGCTTCGAGAAGGGCGAGGTCCATCTGTACGATGATTACGCAGTTGAGAAAGTGACCTATCCCTTTGATTGGCATCGTTCGGCACTGGCGACGATCACCGAGCGGAAAGATAACTTCAAGCTCTTGTATTTCAAAAAGTGGCTCGCCGGTTTGCTGTATGTCCAACCGGACCCTTGGACAATGCTTGGGATCGCGTCACAGGAATCAGACCGGCCCGATCAGCACCTTGCAAACTTCGCCGACTGGTATCGCCACCTGCGTCAGGAAACAGAAGACTACGAGTACATCCGCGATTTGTGCGAGGTCATAGAGGGCTTCGTCTCGATGCGGCTTGAGGTCGCCGGAGAAGGGCGAAGGGAGATCAAAGTGCGAATGGCGGGAGCGGAGAACGAGAAGGGAAGGAAGCTAGAGACTGAGTACACGTTGGGTGAGCTTTCGGAAGGACAGCGCGTACTCATCGGGCTGTATGCGGTGCTCCACTTCGCGCTGAAGCCGGGGGCGACAATCTGCTTCGACGAGCCAGACAACTTCATCGCCCTCCGTGAGGTACAGCCGTGGCTTACGAAGGTGCTCGATCGAGCAGAAGATGACGAGTCAGGCGCACAGGTGTTGATTGTCTCGCACCACCCGGAGCTCTTGAACCGCATGGCCTTCAAGGAAGGCTTGCTTTTTGACCGTCCCGGGGGGCGTCACACTAGAGCCCGGCGGTTTGATGACAGCGCACAGACCGGCTTGACTGCCGCTGAACTCATTGCTCGGGGGTGGGAGCGTGAATGAGCGTATTTCGAGGACGATTCTGTTATGTGAGGACGATCCGCAGGAGCGACTCGTTCGGTCATACCTCAAGGTCTGCGGGCTCAATACGGAACCACCCTACCTTGTACCCCTTAACGCCAGTCGAGAGGTTCAAGGCGGCAACGTGGGATGGGTCGTGCGGGAGTTCCCGAAGCAACTCCATGCGTGCCGGCAGCGGCACGCGACGCAGGCTAACACACTGCTGGTGGTTGTCGCCGATGCCGATTCGCTTACGGTCGTCGAACGTCAGAACCACTTGATCGCCGAACCTCCGGTCACTCCAACAGATCCGCTTGTCATGTTGATTCCTCGACGTCACATTGAGACGTGGATCAAGGCTGCAATGGGCCAGCCAGTCAATGAAACAGAAAACTGCAAGAGCCCCGCCCCAAAAAAGTCTGACGTCCGCGCGGCGTCAGCAACGATTCATGGTTGGGCTCGCAACACTCTACAGCCCGGCTCAACGTGCGTCGCTTCTCTCCACTCGGCGCTGCCTCAATGGCGGAGAATTGGCTAACTCACCAAAGAGCCGCCCCCCGCCCGTGAGAATTTCGATCACGTCGCTTCGCACGCTTTCTCTTGGGCGTGGCCTGCTCCCAGAGTTCGATTCATGTCCTCACCGCTCGCTCAAACTGGTCAAACGCCTCCCCGCGTGCATCGCCGATCCGCGCATGCTCGGAGCGGAAGATCGTACTGCAACACCCTCGCGGCCAGCCGCGGCACGCGGCATACAGCCAGGCGGCCGCGCGGCTGATCGCGGCTGCACAACACCAAACCAACCCGA
>Ga0163144_10029258_pt1 | contig 10584 bp, 11 predicted proteins | sample OliLak19BULKMAT1_FD_123175 | JGI IMG/M metagenome (GOLD analysis project Ga0163144, IMG submission 123175) | Freshwater microbial mat bacterial communities from Lake Vanda, McMurdo Dry Valleys, Antarctica - Oligotrophic Lake LV.19.BULKMAT1 | ecosystem: Environmental > Aquatic > Freshwater >...
AAACTCAAAAATACCCGTTTGCTTGCGTTGCTTGTTAGCAGTTTTAATTTCGCTGAATTTGGTACTACTAAATTCCTGCAGATCTTTTTTTGTATTTTTATCCTCGTCGTCCTTCTGTTCCTTCAGGGTATTCCACTCGCTGCAATCAGGACATTTACCAATCCAGGAGCCAGATCCGTATCCGCAGTTAGAACAAATAAAAAAACTCATGGCCAAATTATACTCTACATTCTATCTACTGTTTTAATGCCGAGGAGAGAAAGACCCGACTGTAGAATGTTCGCTACTGCCGCAGTTAGTTGTAGTCTAAAGGTTTTGGAGGGTTCTTCGGATTTAAGAACCTGATGCTTTTGATAAAAGAGATTAAAGGCTTGGGCGATAGAGTAGAGATAAGTAGCGATATCGGAAGGGGAGTATCTCTGAGCCGCCTGCTCTACCACTTCAGGATACTTAGCCAACAGTCTTAAAAGCTGGCTTTCTTCAGGTTCTAATAGCTCTACCCTACTCACGTCGCTTAATGTCTGGTCTCGCAGAATACTACTTGCTCTGACAAAAGTGTAAAGCATGTATGGCCCAGAGTTCCCCTGCATATTAAGTACACTATCCCAGTCAAAAATTACATCTTGTTGTGGTGAATGCTTAAGGTCATTCCACTTAAGAGAAGCAATCGCAACCTCAGAAACCACTGTAGAGTTATCCCCAAGCTTAGATGCTCTAAGTTCTGCTTCTTTAATTACGTCCTCTAGCCAAATGGTATTACCCTTTCTCGTGGACATCTTCTGATCCTTAAAACGATAAAGACCGTGTCCAAGATGTTTTCTTTGTCCCGGTTTAAACCATCCCAACATAACCTCAAGAGAATAAAGTTGCCTGAAGTAAAGCGTCTGTTCAGCTCCCACCTCATTGATTACAAGAATATCGTCTCCGTACTTTCCCTTTCGGAATTTATCGGTAGCAAGATCACGAGTTGCGTATAGAGAAGCTCCGTCTTTTTTCATAATCATGAGTGGAGGAAACTCATCGTTTTTAAACTCTACTATCTTTGCTCCCTGACTTGCCACCATTAGATTCTTATCCTCGATCTCCTTAACAACCAATTCTAAGTCCTTTTCAAAATGAGATTCTCCAAAACCACGTCCCTCATTCTCCGTAAATGTGATGTTTAATTTTTTGTAAATAAAATCAAACTCCTTCCAAGACCACTCGATACATTTGTCCCAAAGAGCGCGGACATCCTTATCACCAGACTCGAGAAGTTTAAATTTTTCTCTGCCCCTGTCTTCTAGTTCTGGATTTTTCTCTGCCTCGTCATGAAATTTGACGTAGAGCTCAACTAGTAGTTTGACGGGGCGGGGAGAGGCTTCGATTTCTTTGATGTTCCCCCATTGTTGAATTGCATAAATTAACTTACCAAACTGCGTCCCCCAGTCCCCTACGTGGTTGTCTCGTTTTACTTCATATCCAACTACAGAAAACAGATTGGCGATAGCGTCTCCGATGATCGTTGAGCGCAGATGTCCGATTGTGAATGGTTTTGCAATGTTTGGCGACGAGTACTCTACGATAACGGTTTGATTTTTCTTAGGAAAAAAAGAGGAGACGGTGAAGTCTTTTTGAGACAGATGCTTTAATTGTTTTAGTAGCTGAAGGGGAGAGAGATGGATGTTAATGAATCCTGGTTTTAACACCTCTACCCTATCGATTGATTCATTTTTGGGAATTGCTTTGGCTATCTTTTCTGCCAACTCCATTGGTGATGTTTTGAATTCGTTCGCAAGACGTAACGCTACGTTGGTCGCATAGTCGCCATTATTAGAATCTGTCGGATGAGATAAGCTCGGCTGAGCATCATTGATTCCGAGGGAGTGTAAAGCGGTTTTAAGTATAGCTTCAATATCCTGTCGTAGCATGTAGATATGATACCAAATTAGCGCTATTCTAATCGAGTCGAAGGAGGTTGGCGCATACCAATTGGTTTGCGCGCTCTAGCGTAAGGAGTGACTACGGTAGTTCCTTTTAAATGATGTATGAGTGGGCCGCCGACATCATAATGTGTGTCAAACGCCTCAGTTGCCGTATAACTAGGTTTCTTACCTCGTATACCGCGCATAAACGATGCTTCGCCAGTAGCTGCAACATGAAGAGTTCCATGTGTTCTAGTTATCCCTTGATCGCCATCCAGGCAGTATACTTCACGTGCGTTGGGAATGGTGCTGAGTGTATATAGGTAATGCTTTTTCGGCAGGTGGTTCCCGTCCCTCAGAAGCACCTACAAGAAGTGGGTCGGTTGGGGTTGGTGTTCTTCGATCCCCTCCACGAATCTGTCTCCTTGCATGACCTAAGGTAATTTCCCGATCATACTGAGTCGGCTCTCGCGGAGTGGCGTCGTCAAGGATGAGTGCTTGCTGTTCCGGCTTGCCTCCAGTTTCTACCATAGTCCCATAATATCATAATTTGTTTTTAACAAGAAAGTATTTTTTAGTGAATGTACCGAATTGTTATTTTTTGTCAGGAACTAGGAAAAATAATACCTCCGCCATTGCTTCCAACGGATAGCTTGTTGTATTGTCATACGTTGCCCTCATTCCTACACGATCTCCCACATTCAAGCGGAGGTTTTTAGGTAAATATTTTGGAAATATCAACCTCTCTCCTTCGTCGCTTTTTGGTACCTGGAAGCTTTTGACGACCTTACCGTTTATCAAAAACTCAAGAGATTTTGCGTAGCGATGCATATGATGTCCCATGAGAATAACTCTACCCGGTTTTTGCACTACGTATTCCGGCTCCATTTTTTTAACATGGGAACTATTAGGTGGAATGGTGTACTCACCCCACAAACAAGGCCCAACGACGTCAAAGAAGAGAGGGACTGTATCGGTAAGGCTCCCTTTACTTTTGGGGAGATAATAGAAAGTAAGCTTAGCGTGTACGCCGCTCAGTGGCTCTGCATTTTCGTTATGATACATAAGAGAGACCATCAACTTAGAACCTTTCTTAATTGGATATCCGTATCCTAAGGGCATAAAGCCTGACGTCAATTCGTCGCCAGTCGCTGTGAGTACATTTGGCACGCCGGCTGTGCAGAAGAAATTAGGTCGTGATGGGTCAATGATGTCGGCATGGTGTAGAGCGTGAGAAGCGCCAATCTGTTCGGGGACAAAGCCTATAGACCATCCGTCTTCCGGATATGAGAAATATTCCTGCGTAGTCCTTCCAGGATGAGGGAAGTTTGCAGGTAGTTCTTGAGGATTAGCCTCAAAAACCAAGCTTTTTATTCCAGGATATTTTTTCCTCCAGTCCTGAAGCGTCGGAATCTTTTCGGCGGACAAATCCATCTTTTGCTCCGGTTGAGATCGGTCGTATTTAAAAAAAACCAAAATGGCTAAAAGGAGAACGGCTCCTCCTAACAAATAAAATTGTTTGCGTATCATAAGGTATCTGAAAGAGGTGCAACCGCCTGCTCTAGTTTTCTGCGTCCCCCAACAATAGTCGTCACTCTAACCCCATCTAGCGCATCTAGATCCGCTCTATGTACGGTTAGTTTGGCACAATTTAGCTCAAATGCACTTTGTGCATTTTTATCAATTTTTCCCTCTACCATAGTCCCATTGTGTCAAAATTTGTTTTTAACAAGAAAGTATTCTTGAGTGAGTGTGCCGAATAGTTTTAATATTCTTTTAGAGTCATGTACCTGAGATTTATGGAGCAACATGGACTTAGTTTTTATGTCTCTCACCGCAGTAATGTCTACGGTCTCGTCGATTTCTTCATCAGTGTAACCATCTGGACGATGAATGAAATATTCTCCCATTTTATCGGTGAGTTTTTTGCTGAGACAGTAATGTAATAGTTTTCTAATATGATTCGAATGCTCAAAAACAAAACTCGTCATCATCGACACTGCGATGTGATCTAGGTGCCCCGATACTCCTCGTGGTTCGAAGGTGAGAAGAAGTTCTGGCTTGAGACGGTCTGTGATTTTTTTTATCTTCTTGACAATTTCATGGTACAGAAGATTATTTAGCGAGCCATCTGCATAGTTGAGAAAAAAGACTTTTTTTGTTCCGAGGAATTTTGAGGACGCGCGAAGTTCGCGTTGTCGAATTTTTCCAAGAGGTAGTTTTGACGTAGTGTGAGAATTTTCCCCCGCATCACCATTGGTTACACAGATAAGGTAAACTTCGTGAGTTTTCGTGTAGAGATGGATAGTGCCAGATGGGCCAAATGCTTCATCGTCTGGATGGGCGAATACACAAACCAGTCTCTTCATACGATATAATTAATAGTTATGCTCCAATTATACGACTCTTTAGCAAGAAAAAAGAAAGACTTCAAACCATATGATAAGAACAATGTGCTGCTCTACGTATGTGGAATCACACCAAATAACGCTACTCATCTAGGTCACGCATTCACATATGTGATGTTCGATACTCTTATTCGCTTCCTAAAACATCAAAACTACGGTGTTAAGTATGTACAAAATGCTACCGATGTAAATGATAGTAACGATGTTATCCAGCAGGCTAAAGAAACGGGAAAAACCTGGACCGAGATTGCTAAGTTCTGGACCGACCACTTTCATAAGCAAATGACCGCTTTAAATGTGGGGCGCCCTAATGAGTACTTATTAGCATCTGACTTTATTGAAGAAATAGTTTCAATTAATGAGACATTAATTGAGAAAGGTTTTGCGTATCAGAAAAATGGAAATGTTTATTTTGATATTTCGATGTTCAGGGACTACGGCAGTCTTTCCAAATATGCGCAAGAGCAGATGTTGATGATTTCGCTTGAGCGTGGAAATGACCCAAGAGATCCAAATAAAAAGAACCCATTAGACTTTGTTTTGTGGATTTCAGTTCAAGGTGAGCCCAACTGGAAGTCTCCTTGGGGGCTTGGAAGACCGGGATGGCACATTGAGTGCTCCGCAATGATTAAGAGCGCTTTAGGGGACCAGATTGACATTCACGGCGGTGGGCGGGACTTAATATTTCCCCATCATGAAAGTGAACGAGCCCAGACAGAGAGTCTAACCGGTAAAAAACCTTACGTACAGTTCTGGATGCACGCAGGAATGGTTATGTATGAAGGGGAGAAAATGTCAAAGTCGCTTGGCAACCTCGTCTTGCTGGAAGATCTATTGAAACAGTACTCCCCTAGCATGATTCGTTGGTTACTACTGTCGCATCACTACCGACATCCGTGGGAGTATGACGCAGAGGAATTATTGAAATGCGAATTACGGGTTACGGATTTAAAAAATAAGCTTCAACAAAAAGATCTTGGTAACTGGGACATAATCGAGAAGCTTATGGAGGACGATCTGAATACTCCAGAGGTACTAAGGTACATGGTTGAGAGTTGCGCCGGAAAGACCTTGTCCAGAGCCTATACTCTTTTAGGGTTCAAAATTTAGTAATTGACATTGTCACGATTACTGGTACTATAATTGTTATGGAAGAAACACAAGAACTCGATGAAAAATGCCCGAAGTGTCAGAGCCCTTTGGTTATGGCGACTACCAGATCTGGAAAGAAACTTAAACGCTGCTCCACAAATGTTTGGAACGCGGAGACAAGATCTTCGACCGGCTGCGACTTCGTAGAATGGCAGAAAGGCGCGACAGAACAAACTGAAGAGGACTGTCCAAAGTGTGGGTCCAAATTAGTTATCTACACAAGCGCTTCTGGCAAGAAATTGAAGAAGTGCTCAACTAATAGCTGGAATAGAGAAACAAAGTCATCAGAAGGCTGCGACTACGTCCAGTGGCTTTAATTCTTTATGAGCGCGAAAGCACGAAAACATCTTCAAAACGTTGATTCTAAACTCTATATTTACGTTCAGAGAATCATTCTTCCAGATTTTAAGAAGCGTCAGGACTCCTTTACAGAGCTATGTGACACAATAATCTCACAGCAATTATCAGGAAAGGCAGCTGCCACTATTTTTGAGCGATTTAGAGGGTTATTTTCTGCTAATAAGATCACCATAGATGGGCTTCTAAAATTATCAGATGAGAATATTCGCGCTTGTGGTACTTCTTGGGCGAAGGTAAGGAGTTTAAAAGATCTCGCTCAGAAGGTTAAGGATAGAGTGGTTCTGCTTGAGAGCTTGGATAGCATGAGTGACGATGAGGTTAAGTCCCACCTAGTGCAGATTAAGGGCATAGGGCCATGGTCAGCGGAGATGTTCTTGATGTTCGCTCTTGGTAGAGAGGATATATTCTCATTTGGAGATCTTGCTCTAAAAAAGGGAATTATGAAGGTCTACAACCTAAAGAGAGAACCTAGCACGAAACAAATTGAGAAAATAGTATCAAAGTGGAGCCCTTACAGGACATACGCTAGCAGAGTGCTTTGGAAAAGCTTAGAGATGGAGTGATTACTTGCCTACTACGACTATGATGTCAAAGTCCGAGTCTTCGCTAAGTACAGCTATTTCAGCATCGAAGGTATAGTCTTTTAACTGAGTTTTAATTTTTTTGGCTGTTGCTAGTACTGAATCTTTAGACTTAATGGCTACGCCCGTATGGTCGAAGTTATCTGCATTTCCAGTTGTCACCGCGTCGTAGCCGCTGTCCTTTAAAGCGGTCTGCATCTTGCCAGCGACCCCCTCGGTGCCGCTCCCGTTTTGTACTTGAATGCTCGGCCCAGCCGCGACTTTTTCAGCGACAGTTGGCTCTGGAGTTGGGGTGATTTTCTCATCTTCAGAAATGGTTAGCTTTGGAGCTGTCTCTGTTGGTGCGATGATGATGGTAGGCTCCTGTGTTTTAGTTCCAGATGGTTTAAGGAATAAAAATGCAACTATAGCACCTGCTACAAGTACAATTATTATCCAAACTTTCTTTCCACCCTTTTTTAGATTAGAGGGAGCGGTGGTGTACTGCTGAACAGGAGTTTGATCTAGGATTGAATTATCCATCGGTTCCATACGAGGATTGTATAGGAAGACATCCAAAATGTCAAAATCAAGTATCTAATATCTAGTATGTAGTAGTTTGTGCGCCGCCTTAATGAGCCATCTAAGTTTGCCGGTGAATGTCATATAAGTGACAAACACAACTGGAGCCAGTGGGACAAAATACAAATAAAGAATAATGTCGTAATTGGTCGCGATCGCTAGATAAACTATAGCTGGAAGTAGAGATAAGTAGATCACCACCGAAAAAAATATTTTCTTGAACGACAGGGGGATCGTAATTCTTTTCAAGTCCTCGATCTGGCGATTTAGTTTACGATCGGTCTTGTGGTACATCGCTAAAGATTAGCACAGAAAACGCTTTGTTTCAAAGCTACCCAAGGGATATAATGGATGTATGCGAAAGAGCACATTTAAAGGTAAATTAATTTTACTGACTGTTCTGGTATTTCTTTTTGGTTTATTTCTTCTGGCCAAGTTTCTACTATTTAGCAATGGTACTGAACTGGGAGAGCTTAAGGTTGTTTCAAGTCCAGAGTCTGTAGTGTACGTTGATCAAGTACAGATAGGTACCACTCCTCTCCCGCCGCAAAAACTTAAGGTTGGCGACTATCTAATCAAGCTAATTCCAAACAAGGAAGCCTCACAATCAGCCACATGGCAGGGCAGGGTAAAGATTTATAAAAATGCAGTTACGTATGTGGGACGAGTACTTGGAAGCTCGGACATATCAACGGCCGGTGAAATATCCACAGTTACCAAAATGGAGTCCAAACCGAGTAGGGATGGTATAGGGGAGATTGCGGTCGAGTCTGACCCACAAGGAGCTTTGGTATTTCTAGATTTAGATGAGAAGGGCGTTGCGCCTTTGGCCTTGTCAGACGTACCCAAGGGAACGCACGAGCTCTCGATTTTTCTTCCAGGTTTTATCAGAAGAACTATAAAGATAAATGTTGAGGCAGGATTCAGAACCTCAACTATAGTAAAGCTCGCAATCGACCTACTTGTGCCAAAGGAGTCGACTAAAAGTGCGACAATTACAGACAAATCAAAGAATACGAAATCCTCAGTTGCTAGAAGTATCGTGATCAAAATTAAGGAGACCCCCACAGGTTGGTTAAGGGTAAGGTCGGAGCCCTCAGTAAATGCTTCGGAGTCTGCAAAGGTTAATCCTGGTGAAACTTACGCCTTAGTTGAGGAGCAACCTAACTGGTACAAGATTATTTTTAATGAGGATCAGGAAGGTTGGTTAGCGGCGCAGTTTAGCGAGAAGATCCAGCAATAGTCAGAGGTCAGTAGTAAGCTTTCAGCAATGAGCTATCGGTTGTCAGACCTCAGTTTTCAGAAGCGCGCTTTCCTTTCCAGACGACTCTATTATACAAAACGTAGGAATAAGGGATTATTATAAACCCAAGGATAAAAATCTTATAAATGTACCAGTTGCTTCTTCCAAATAAACGTACACAAATCTCAATTAAGGAAGCCTGGATAGCTATCGAGCCCAAGGCAACTCCGTTGAACCTAAATAAACCTTTAAGAAAATCAGTAGCTTTATGCGCCACTTTTTTATGTGAAAAAGTCCAGTAATTATTCCAGATAAAGTTCCAAATAATAGCAACCTCAGAGCTTAACACAATCGCTAACCAGACAGGGAAGGTCGCATGAACTTTTTCGATAAAAAGATAAGACAGTCCAAAATCGATTGTAAATCCCGAGCCACCAACAATCACATACTTTACGAACGAAGAGTGTGTGAAGACGTACCACAATGTATTTTTTATGTACTGAGTTGAGTTTAGTTTTGAGATCCCATACTTCCTATCGATGAAGTTGATAGGAATTTCCTGAACGTTAGCGTGAAGTTTAAGTGCATTTTCCAGTAGAGCAACCTGAAAGACATATCCCGTGCTGTTTTGGATATAGGAGAGACTGGACGTGATTACCCAACTCCTGATGGCGCGATATCCTGAGGTCCAGTCGGTGACCTTCAGCTTCATAAATCCAAGTCTGATTATCAGATTTCCGCAGATTGAGAAAATTTTTCTATGAAGTGCCCAGTCAGCAGGAATCGAACCACCCTTTCTATATCTGGAACCAATCACGAAGTCTGCACCTTCCTCAATTTTTTTTACGAACTCGGGTAAGACCTTAGGATCGTGAGAAAAATCAGCATCCATTTCAAACAGTAGATCTGCCTGAAGTTTTTCAAGAGCGTAGGTAAAACCAGTTATGTAAGCCTTACCAAGACCCTCTTTTTTTGTCTGTAACAAGACTAGATTTTCGTATTTCTTTTGTAATTTTTTTACACGATCGGCAGTGCCATCGGGGGAGGTACTGTCAATCACTAAAACCGAGAACTGCCATTTCTTAATTTTTGAAACTATGTCAAACACCGAGTCCAGAACATTCTCGATGTCGTCGACTTCGTTGTATGTGGGAATTATTATTACTGCTTTTTTCATATTTCGATATTGCTCAACTTTCGACATTGCTCAAGATACGTAGCTTGTCGAAGGAATATGACCCTGAGTATAATCGAATGGGTCATAGTGATCTTATGTGCTCAATTGTACTTATGAGCCCTTTCTCGAGACTGACTGCTGGCGACCAGTTTAGTAAGGTTCTAGCTTTAGTAATGTCCGCCCTTCGCTGCTTTGGGTCGTCCTGTGGAAGTTTTTCTGTATATGAGATTTTTGATGAAGAATCGCATAGCTTTATTATTATTTCTGCGAACTCGTTTACCGTACGCTCTTCTTCAGATCCAATATTCACCACAGCACCTTTTCCTGCACTATGCTCCATAAGCTTCATTAAGCCACTCACGGTATCCGAGACGTAACATAGAGATCTTGTTTGTAAGCCATCACCAAAAACATTAAGATTCTCATTCTTGAGTGCGGCAAGTATAAAGGACTCGACCATACGCATATCTTGGGGATGCATCTGAGGACCATAGGTATTAAATATTCTTGCAATTCTTGCGTCAAGATTTTTGTCTCTGACAAAGTAGGAGATAAGGGTTTCGCCGAAACGTTTAGCTTCATCGTACACAGAACGAGGACCAGTTGTTGAGACATTTCCTTGATAGGCCTCTGACTGAGGGTTTACCAGCGGATCTCCATAGACCTCGGAGGTTGAAGAAAATAAAAACCGCGCATTATTTTTTTGGGCAAGTCTTAGAAGATTGAGAGTGCCCTGAGTATTTACCAGCATCGTCTCAAGAGCCAGTGTGTGATAGCTTATCGGGCTGTGATGATTTGGTGAAGCGGGAGAAGCAAGGTGATAAAGTCGTTCAATCTTAGGGATGTCCGTAAGTGGCTTTATCACATCCCGCTCGATTAAGGTGAAGTTTGGATTTTTGAGAAGTTCGCTGACGTTTGATTTTAAACTGGTTGCAAAGTTATCAACGCAGATCACGTCATTGCCTTCATCAAGTAGTGCTTTGCAGAGATGCGATCCGATAAATCCTGCTCCCCCCGTTACTAATATCTTCATGTTTTAATTCCTACCAATGCCAAAATATGTAAAGCCATCTGCCTTCATTTTTTCCGGATCGTACATATTTCTACCGTCAAAAAGCATAGGGGAGTTCAGTAGTTTTTTTACATTTTGTACATTTAGCTCCTTAAATTCGTTCCACTCCGTAAGTACGAGTAGAGC
>Ga0163144_10029259_pt1 | contig 10584 bp, 12 predicted proteins | sample OliLak19BULKMAT1_FD_123175 | JGI IMG/M metagenome (GOLD analysis project Ga0163144, IMG submission 123175) | Freshwater microbial mat bacterial communities from Lake Vanda, McMurdo Dry Valleys, Antarctica - Oligotrophic Lake LV.19.BULKMAT1 | ecosystem: Environmental > Aquatic > Freshwater >...
CGCGCTGGTCGACGACCTGAACGCGAAGCTCGAGAAGATCGCGCTCGGCGGCGGCGAGGGCCCGCGCGCCAAGCACCTGGCGCGCGGCAAGCTGCTGCCGCGCGACCGTGTGGAGATGCTGCTTGACCCCGACACGCCGTTCCTCGAGATCGCGCCGCTGGCCGCGATGGGCGTGTATCAAGACCGCGACGGCAGCGACGCCGCGCCGGGCGCCGGCGTGATTGCCGGCATCGGCCGGGTTTCGGGCGTGGAGTGCGTGATCGTCTGCAACGACGCCACCGTCAAGGGCGGCACCTACTACCCGCTGACGGTGAAGAAGCACCTGCGCGCTCAGGAAATCGCGCGCGAGAACCGGCTGCCCTGCATTTACCTGGTCGACAGCGGCGGCGCCAACCTGCCGAACCAGGACGAAGTCTTTCCCGACCGTGACCACTTCGGCCGCATCTTCTACAACCAGGCTCTGATGAGCGCGGCCGGCATCCCGCAGATCGCCGTGGTGATGGGCTCGTGCACGGCCGGCGGCGCCTACGTGCCGGCGATGAGCGACGAGACCATCATCGTCAAGAACCAGGGCACGATCTTCCTCGGCGGCCCGCCCCTGGTGAAGGCCGCGACCGGTGAGGTCGTCAGTGCCGAAGACCTCGGTGGTGGCGACGTGCACACGCGGCTGTCGGGCGTGGCCGACCACCTGGCCGAGAGCGACACCCACGCGCTGGCCTTGGCGCGCCAGGCCGTGGCCGGCTTGAACTGGCGCAAGGTGCCCGAGATGGCCGTCGTGGCGCCGCGCGCGCCGAACTGCGATCCGCTCGAACTGCACGGCGTGATCCCGACCGACACGCGCAAGCCCTTCGACGTGCGAGAAGTCATCGCCCGCATCGTCGATGGCAGCGAGTTCGACGAATTCAAGGCGCGCTACGGCAGCACCCTGGTAACTGGCTTCGCCCACATCGAGGGCATGCCGGTCGGCATCGTCGCCAACAACGGCATCCTGTTCACCGAGAGCGCCAACAAGGGCGCGCACTTCATCGAGCTGTGCTGCCAGCGCAAGATCCCGCTGGTGTTCCTGCAGAACATCACCGGTTTCATGGTCGGGCGCAAGGTTGAGAACGAAGGCATCGCGCGCGCCGGCGCGAAGATGGTCACGGCCGTGGCCTGTGCCGCGGTGCCCAAGTTCACAGTCATCATCGGCGGCAGTTTCGGCGCCGGCAACTACGGCATGTGCGGCCGCGCTTTCGGTCCGCGCCTGCTCTGGATGTGGCCCAACGCGCGCATCTCCGTGATGGGCGGCGAGCAGGCCGCCAGCGTGTTGGCCACGGTGCGGCGCGACGGCATCGAGGCCAAGGGCGGCGCCTGGAGCGCTGCTGAAGAAGAGGCCTTCAAGGCGCCGCTGCGCCGGCAGTACGAAGACCAGGGCCACCCGTACTACGCCTCGGCACGCTTGTGGGACGACGGGGTCATCGACCCGGCCGACACACGTCGCGTGCTTGCGCTGGGCCTGTCTGCCAGCCTGAACGCGCCGATTCCGGAGACGCGCTTCGGCGTGTTCCGGATGTGAGCTCGGCGGCCGGATGAACCCTAAGCTCGACATCCAGCGTTCGGGCCACGTGGCCCGGGTCTTCCTCAACCGGCCCGAGGTGCGCAACGCCTTCAACGCCGAGGTGATCGCGGAACTGACGGCCTGCTTTGCGCAGTTGTCGACCGAACCCGACCTGCGCGCGATCGTGTTGGGCGGCCATGGCAAGGCCTTCTGCGCTGGCGCTGACCTGGCCTGGATGCGCGCCATGGCCGACTACAGCTGGGAACAGAACCGCGCTGATGCCCAGGGCCTGGCCGACATGCTGTGGACGCTCTACCGCTGTCCGGTGCCGATCGTCGGCCGCATCCACGGCGACTGCTACGCCGGGGGCGTCGGCTTGGCGGCGGTGTGCGACGTTCTGGTGGCGACCGAGGGGGTCCACTTCTGTTTGTCCGAAGCCAAGCTCGGCCTGCTGCCGGCCACCATCGGCCCGTATGTGATGCGCGCGCTCGGCGAGCAGGCCTCGCGGCGCTACTTCGTCAGTGCGGAGCGCTTCGATGCCGCCACGGCCAGGGCGCTCGGCTTTGTCCATGAAGTGGTGCCTGCCGCCGCGCTCGATGCCCAGATCGACGCCGTCGTGGCGGCCTTGGTGGCCAACGGGCCGGCGGCGGCGCGGGCCTGCAAGCGCCTGGTGCAGGACTTCGCCGGTCAGCCGATCGACGAGACTTTGCGCCGCGACAGCGTCGATCGCATCGCCAGCGTGCGCGCCAGCGCCGAGGGCAAGGAAGGCGTGCAGAGCTTTCTGGCCAAACGCGCGCCAGCCTGGTTGACGGGTCCTGCGTGAACGCCGACCTCGACCTGACGCAGTTGTTCGCGGTCGCCGCGGCCCTGGGCTGGGCCAGCGGCCTGCGGCTGTACGCGGTGGTCTTCCTCACCGGCCTGGCCGGCAGCCTGGGCTGGGTGCCGCTGCCCAGCGGTCTGAGCGTCTTGCAGCATCCGGCCATGCTGTGGGCCAGCGGCGGCCTGCTGCTGGTGGAGTTCCTGGCCGACAAGGTGCCCTGGGTCGACTCGCTCTGGGACAGTGTCCACACCTTCATCCGCATCCCCGCGGGCGCAGCGCTGGCTTACGGCGTGTTCGGCGGCGACCAGGCGACCTGGGCCACCGTGGCTGCCTTGCTCGGCGGCACCCTGGCTGCCACCGCCCACACCGCCAAGGCGACTACGCGCGCAGCTGCCAACACCTCGCCCGAGCCGTTTTCCAACCTGGCCCTGTCCTTGGCGGGCGATGCCTTGGTGCCGGGCATGCTTTGGCTGTCGTGGCAACACCCGGCGTGGTTCTTCGTCGCGCTGGGGCTGGCCCTGATCGTGATGGTCAGCGTGACGGTGCTGCTGTTCAAGTTCCTGCGTGGGCTGGGCCGCGGTCTGCGCGCACACTTTCTGCCCACCAAGCCCGGTCCGGGAGCGCATTGATGTTCAAGAAGATCCTGATTGCCAATCGCGGCGAGATTGCCTGCCGCGTGGCCGCGACCGCGCGCCGTCTGGGGGTGCGCACGGTGGCGGTGTACTCCGATGCCGACGCCGGCGCGCGCCATGTGCGGGCCTGCGACGAAGCAGTGCACATCGGCGCCGCGCCGCCACGCGAAAGCTACCTGCGTTGGCAGCGCATCCTCGAGGCGGCCCAGGCCACCGGTGCCCAGGCTGTGCATCCGGGCTACGGTTTCCTGTCGGAGAACGCCGAGTTCGCCCAGGCCTGCGCCGACGTGGGCCTGGTCTTCATCGGTCCCCCTGCGAGCGCGATCCGCGCCATGGGCAGCAAGTCGGCTGCCAAGACACTGATGGAGAAAGCCGGCGTGCCGTTGGTACCCGGCTACCACGGCCGCGACAACGACCCGGCGCTGCTGGCGCACGAGGCCGATCGCATTGGCTACCCGGTGTTGATCAAGGCCAGCGCCGGCGGCGGCGGCAAGGGCATGCGGCGCGTCGATCACGGTGCCGACTTCGCTGCCGCGCTGGCGGCTTGCCAACGCGAGGCCCAAGCCAGTTTCGGCGACGACCACGTGCTGGTCGAGCGCTACGTCACGCGGCCGCGCCACATCGAGATCCAGGTCTTCGCCGACAGCCAGGGTCATTGCATCCACTTGTTCGAGCGTGACTGTTCAGTTCAGCGCCGGCACCAGAAGGTGCTTGAAGAATCGCCTGCACCGGGCTTGAGCGCGGCCCGGCGCGCCGAGCTGGGCGCCGCGGCTGTGGCTGCGGCCCAGGCGGTGGGCTATGTCGGTGCGGGCACGGTCGAGTTCGTCGCCGAGGAAGCGGAGGACGGCGACATCCGCGCTTATTTCATGGAGATGAACACGCGCTTGCAGGTCGAGCATCCGGTCACCGAGGCCATCACCGGGCTGGACCTGGTCGAGTGGCAGTTGCGCGTGGCGGCCGGCCAGCCCCTGCCGTTGCGCCAGGACGAGCTCACGATCCGCGGCCACGCCATCGAGGCGCGCATCTGCGCCGAGAGCCCGGACGCCAACTTCCTGCCGGCCACGGGCACGCTGCAGGTCGCGCGTTGGCCGGCGCATGTGAGCTTCGAGCGCAGCCCGGACGACGGTCGGCTGCCACGCATCGACCGCGGCTTCGACGAGGGCGACACCATCACCCCGCACTACGACTCGATGGTGGCCAAGCTGATCGTCTGGGGGGACGACCGCGCGCAAGCCTTGGCACGCATGGACGCGGCCCTGGCGGCCACCCACATTGTCGGCCTCAACACCAACGTGGCCTTCCTGCGCCGCGTCGTGAATACGCGGGCCTTTGCCACCGCCGACCTCGACACCGGCTTGATCGAACGCGAGCGCACGGCCCTGTTCGAGTACGCGCCGCTGCCGCTGGCGTGTGCCGCGGCCGGCGTGGTGGCGCGCGAGCTGGCGCGCGAAGCGGCTCGGCAGGGCGCCGATCCCTGGTCGCGCCGCGACGGCTGGCGGCTGTTCGGCGGTGCCACGCGGCGCTTCGATCTGGACCTCGGCGGCACGCCGCAACGCGCTACGCTGCAGCGGGGTCACGATGGCAGCTTGACGCTGGCCGTCGGCGCGCAGTGCTGGCCCTTCAGCAGCGTGGCGCTGGGTGCCGATCTCCACGATGTGCGCCTGGGCGAGCAGCGCTGGACCCTGGCGGTGCATGCCGAGGGCGAACGCGTCACCGTCTTCGCCCCGCACGGCAGCCTGGCGCTGCAAGAGATCGACCCCCTGGCCCATGCCGGCGACGGCGCGTTGGCGGGGCGCCTGACCGCGCCGATGCCGGGCAAGGTGGTGGCCTTCCTGGCCCAGGTCGGCGATCGGGTCAAGGCCGGCCAGGCACTGGCCGTGATGGAGGCGATGAAGATGGAGCACACCATCGCTGCGCCGCGCGACGGCACCGTGGCCGAGCTGTTGTATGGCGTGGGCGACCAAGTCGCCGAGGGCGGCGAGTTGCTGAGGCTGCAAGCCGCGCCCTGAGCGCGGTTCAGCGGCTGAACCAGCGGCTCGGCGCGAACCAGGGCCTGGCTGTTGAGCCGCCGGGCTGGCTTGGCGCTGACGGCACGGGCGCCTGTGTCAGGCCGAAGCCCGAGGTGTCGGCGGCCCAGTCCTGCGCCGGTCCGGTGTGGTGGCCGGCAGCAGGTTGCGCCTGCTCAGCCACGCGCGCGCCCGCCACGCGGAACTGGCGCGCGAGCAGGGGCAGTTCGGTGCCCGTCATTGCGTCGCAGACCAGCAATATGTCGCGCATGTAGCGGCTGTCCGTCAGCGCGCGACAGTTGTCGACGTTCGTCCCCAGCTGACGGCGCAAGTGCAGGTCGATGCGGCTGGCGATCAAGGTACGTGGATCCATGACGTCGACTCTCGGCCCCGCGCCCGCGATTGACCACCCCCGGGTCGCGGGCAGGGCCGCTCCGTTACAGTGCCAGCCAGCACCACCGAGGACGCTTAGAGATGGCCCTGCCCAACCATGTCACCCTGGTCGATGTGGGCCCGCGCGACGGCCTGCAAAACGAAAAGCAGCCGGTCGCCACGGCGCACAAAGTCGAGCTGGTCCACCGCCTGCAAGCGGCGGGTGTGACAGAGATCGAAGTGACCAGTTTTGTCTCCCCCAAATGGGTGCCGCAAATGGCCGATGGTGCGGCGGTGATGGCGGCCATCGAGCGCCGCCGCGGCGTGCGTTACGCGGTGCTGGTGCCCAACCTGCAGGGTCTCGACGCGGCGCTGCCGACGCGGCCCGACGAGGTGGTGGTGTTTGGCGCTGCCAGCGAGGCCTTCAGCCAACGCAATATCAACTGCAGCATCGAAGAGAGCATCGAGCGTTTCCGCCCGGTGGTGGCGGCGGCGCTCGCCGCGGGTGTCAAGGTGCGCGGCGCGATCTCGTGCGCACTCGGCTGCCCTTACCAAGGCGAGGTGGCGCTCGACGAGGTCGAGCGCGTGGTGCGCCTGATGAAGGCCATCGGTGTGCAGCATGTCGGGGTGGCCGACACCATCGGTGTGGGCACGCCGCGGCGCGCCCAGGCCGCGCTCGAGCGCGCCTTGAAGCACTACGCCGTGGCGGACGTCAGTGGCCATTTCCACGACACCTATGGCCAGGCCCTGGCCAACATCTATGCCTGCCTCGAAGCGGGTGTGCACACCTTCGACACCAGCATTGCCGGCCTCGGCGGTTGCCCCTACGCGAAGGGCGCCACCGGCAACGTGGCCACGGAAGACGTGGTCTTCATGCTCAACGGCCTGGGCATTCACAGCGGCATCGATCTCGAGGCTCTGGTCGATGCCGGCGCCTTCATCTCGGACGCGCTCGGGCGCGCGCCGATCTCGCGCGCCGGCAAGGCCCTGCTCAGCAAGCGCGAGCAGACCGCAGCGTGAGCGCGGGCGACGCCAAGCCGGAGGGTTTTCGCCGCGTTGCCGCCGCGCTCGCCGCGCGCGGCCACGCGCACGCGCCTGTCTGGCTCGATGGGGCCGCGCGCACCTCACAGGAGGCCGCCGACGCCCTGGGCATCACCATCGGCCAGATCGCCAAGAGCATGATCTTCCGACGTGAGAGCGACGCGCGCGCGGTGTTGGTGGTCACCTCGGGTGATCGCCGTGTCGACGAGCAGAAGGTTGCGGCGATCACCGGTGCGCTCGGCCGCGCCGACGCCGAGTTCGTCAAGGCCAAGACCGGCTTCTCGATCGGTGGCGTGGCACCGCTTGCGCACAGCGAGGCGCCGATCGTGTTGATCGACCGCGAGCTGTTCCGCTTCGCCGAGATCTGGGCCGCTGCTGGGCACCCCCATGGCGTTTTCAAGCTGGCGCCGGCCGAGCTGGAGGCCCTGACGGGCGCGCCGGTGGCCGACGTGGTGCAGGGCTGACGGCGATGATGACCAGCCCTTGCAGGAACATTTGCCGCATGGACGAAGCCAGCGGCCACTGCGTCGGCTGCGGTCGCACGCTTGACGAGATCGCCTTGTGGTCGGTACTGGACGACGACGACAAGCGGGCGGTGTGGGCGCTGCTGCCGGAGCGCCTGGCGCAATTGCCGCCCGAGGCTCTCAGCGATCAGGGTTGATCTGCATGCTTTGTCACGGGCGGGCCACGCAATGGGGCGCATACTGGGCTTTTCGGCGCAAGCGGACCCTATGCAAGCCACCAGGATAGTTCGACACCAGGCCTACGAGATGATGTGCGGCGCGACCGCGGTCGACGGCGGCAAATTCGCACCCACCCTGGTGCTGTCCAAACAGGCCTGGCCGCGCCGGCCGCGTGTGATTGATGTGCCGCGCGGCGACTACGCGAGCGAGGAAGTCGCGATCGACGCGGCCTACACGCAAGGCGTCGACTGGATCCAGAACTACGGTTGACAAGTCCGCACCGCCACGCGCCGGAGCAGGGCGTGGCCGATCCCGGCGCCTGAACGGTCGGGATCAGCCCACCGGGACTTGAGTCATGGCGAGCCGGGCCAATGGCCTCGCTAGTCAGAGCGCCCCTTGTAGGAGCGAATGGCCAGCACCTTGCCGCTGGCGTCGAACTGAATTACGTCGACGACATACAGTTCAATGGACGTGTCGACGGTGATTCGAAGCTCTGCAGCGACACAGTCTCGGCTCTCACAGACGCTGAGGACCTCGATCGCAATCGTTGCTGCATTGTCGAAGTTCGTCTTCGTTGCCGATATCACCGCCTGCCGGCCACGAACAGAGATATCCCAGTCCCGAAGGGCTGCGCCTTCGGACAGCATCTCGGCGATGCCCTCGAGGTCCTTGGCTGCGTACGCGCGCAGAAACGCATCGAAGCGGTCGGTGTTTGTCATCGAGGCACGGTTGATCTGAATGTCAGGCGGCGCAAAGGCACGCTCGCTGACGAACCCGCCGAGGCTCCAGGCCAGAACGCGGTGGCCAGGCTCACACACGGATATTGAAGCACGAGCCTCAACGGCTGAGCAGGGGGTTCTTCGGCACCTCGCCGGGCTTGGTGCAGAGGGCGTCGGACACGATACGGCCTGTGACGCTGAATGTTCCCGTGACATAGCAGTTGTAGCGCTGCCCGTTCTTGGTGGTCGCCACGTACTGCGTACGCAGGCCGTCATCCTGGCGGTTGCTGATGACGAAGCTGCCACGCTCCACGCCGAGTGCGAAAGCGGTGCGCTGTTCGATCGCGTCGGTACTGACGGCGACAGACGCACAGCCCGCGAGAAGCGTAGGAATCAAAGTCAGGGAGATCAGGGTCTTGCGCATGGCGAGTGGCTTCTCGTGGAGTGACAGGTGGCAGGGCCGCGCAAGAACGGCCGGGGCGCGATTCATCGAGGACGTCGGGCCACGATGAAGACGCGGATGTCTTTGCGCTTCGTGCCGTGCCGTTCGACCGCCTCGATCTCGAGCCCGTGGCGCTGAAAGGCCGACTGCAGTTGCGCCGCATCAAAGACCAGCACATGGGGCGCCTTTCCCAAGGCGCGCATCAGTGGCACGACCAGTCGCGGAATGAGCGGATTCATCTCGGCCAGGCAGGGCGTCTTCGAGATCAACAGCCCCCCTGGCTTCAGCGTGGGCAGGATCGCCTGGAGCGCAAGGTCCAGATCCGAGACGAGGTGCAAAACGTTGAACGCCAGCACGGCGTCGTGGCAAGCGCCACCGGGCGCGGTGGTCTCGGCGTCGACCACCCCGAACCGCAACTGCGGCTGTGGCCGCGCCGCCAGCTTCTCGCGCGCAATGGCGATCATCTCGGCCGACACGTCGGTCGCCAGCATGCGCCGTGTGGATGGCGCCAGCCTCAGCGCCGTGGTGCCCGTGCCGCAGCCGATCTCCAGCACCGAGTGGTCGGGCGACAGCAGGGCCTGCACGCGCCGCAAGGTGGCCTCGTAGCCGGCCAGGTCGGCGATCGGATCGGCCGCGTACTTCCGCGCCGCCCGGTTCCAGAAGCGGGCCTTGGCGGCTGCCGTTGCCAGGTCGGCCGGGGTCGAGGTTGGGCGCGGAATGGGGCGTGGGATGGGGTGAGGGTGCATCAGGGGTGGGGCGGAGCGAAGCTGCGCGCAGTGACGGGAGGCCGCATGCTATCCATGCGTTACGCGCCTGACATCGCCGAGAATTGCAGACCACTCATGCATCGGCGTATGGAAAACCTCGACTGGAACCAACTCAAGGCCTTCCTCGAAACTGCAGAGACCGGCTCCTTGTCGGCGGCGGCTCGCAAACTCGGCCTGACGCAGCCCACGCTGAGCCGCCAGGTGGCGGCCATCGAAAAGCAGCTGGGAGTGACGCTGTTCGAGCGCGTCGGCAAGGCCATGGTCCTGACTGGCACCGGGCTGGCCTTGCTGGACCATGCGCGCGGGATGGGTGCGGCTGCCGAGGACCTGCGAATGGCCGCCACCGGGCAGTCGCAGGCTGTCGATGGCGTGGTCTGCATCTCGGCCAGCGAAGCCGTGGCGGCCTACCTGCTGCCGCGTGTGCTGATCCGACTTCGTCAGCAGGCGCCGGGCATCGTCATCGACGTCGTCGCGTCGGACGCGCTGAGCGATCTGCGGCGGCGTGAAGCCGACATTGCCATCCGCCACGTGCGGCCCGACCAGCCGGATCTCATCGGGCGCTGGATTCGCGAGGCCAGCGCCAGCTTCTATGCTTCGAAAACCTGGGTGGCCCAGCACGGTCATCCGCGCACGCCCGAGCAAGCCGCGCGACACGGCTTCGTCGGCATGGATCGATCGGGACGCTATCTGGAGTACCTGCGCCAGCACGGGCTGCCGCTCGAATCCTCCAACTTCGTTTGCTATGCCGAAAACACCTCGTCAAACTGGTCACTCGTTCGGCACGGCCTGGGCATCGGCCCGATGATGGACGACATCGCGCGCGACATGCCGGACGTGGTTCGCGTGCTTGATGACGTGCCGCCGGTGCGCTTTCCGATCTGGCTCGTGACGCACCGCGAACTGCGCACCGCGCGGCGAATTCGGCTGGTCTTCGACCTGCTTGCCGACGCGCTGGGGGCTGGGCCAGAGGCCGCGAGCAGGCTCGATGCTGCGCCTTAGCAGCAGAGCAGCGGGATCGGGATGCTGCTGCGCCGCCGGACAGCCAGCAAGCTGGAGCGCGCCGCTCGCCGTTTGTGGCCGCCCGGCTCAGGCCCGCACTTGCATCAGGTACCAGCGGAGGCACGCGTCGACGTGGCATTCCTTGGCCTGCGACGGCGGCCGCTTCGTAGGCCCGTGATGGGTCGATGGCGCGCGGCCATCGCAGTGCATTCGGGGCCTCAATCCGCTGCGGCCACACCCGCCGACACCAGCGCAGCCAGCGGCCCGACAACAAAGGGTTAGTCCCAGTGTTGCTGGCCGTTTGGTAACGATTACATTCTGAGCCGAACGGGCAGCCCGCCCTCCCCGCTGATGCCATGTCCTCGTCCAGTCCTGTTCGAAACCTCAACCTGCACGCTGCCCCGACGTCGATCAAGGTCGTGGCCGAACGAGCAGGGGTGTCGGTGGCCACTGTTTCGCGCGTTCTCAATGACCACGAGGCGGTGCGCCAGGAAACGCGCATCCAGGTTCAGCGCGTCATCGACGAGCTGGGCTACCAGACCAACCACTTGGCGCGCAACCTGCGC
>Ga0163144_10029260_pt1 | contig 10584 bp, 6 predicted proteins | sample OliLak19BULKMAT1_FD_123175 | JGI IMG/M metagenome (GOLD analysis project Ga0163144, IMG submission 123175) | Freshwater microbial mat bacterial communities from Lake Vanda, McMurdo Dry Valleys, Antarctica - Oligotrophic Lake LV.19.BULKMAT1 | ecosystem: Environmental > Aquatic > Freshwater > Lake...
CGATGTTGATCAAGCTGGCGAAGAGCCTGCAGGCGCCTCCGGAATGAAGAACGGGAACGGGAACGGGAACGGGAACGGGAACGGGAACGGGAACGACTCTGATGCAAACTGGGATTTGCACCCCTCACTATTGGTAGTTACACCCCAGCCACTCGGCGAGCTTCTCGCGCTCTTCGCGCGGCGGGTCGTCGGGGCCGGGCGGCATCGACTCATTGGAGCCGGCGGCGCGCACGAAGATGCGGTCGGCCCACTTCTCGATCTGCTCCGGGGTCTCGAAGACGTAGGCGGGCGGCGCGCTCTGGCGATCGAGCACCGCGGCGCCGTGGCAGTAGTTGCAATACTTGTCGAGGAAGGGCTTGCCGAAGTTCTCGAAGGTGAGCTCGGTGCCTTCGGGGGGGCACTCGGCGTCTTCGAGGCGCTCGAACAGCCCACACCCGGGAACGAGCGACAGCGACGCTGCGAGGAGCGCGGCAACCAGGAACAATCGAGCTCGCATCGGCATCTCGGGAGGGCGGATCACAGGGTGTAGTGGAGGCCGAGGCCGAGGGTGCCGAGCATGTACCAGCCGGGGCCGGACGAGTTGGGGAAGCCGGCGAAGCTGAGCTCGGCGTTGGCGAAGAAGGTCCACGGCAGCTTGGTGTGGATGGGCAAATCGATGCCGAGCGCGCCCTCGGCGCCGCCGCGGTGGCGGATGCCGTCGCCGACGCCGAAGACCGCGCCACCGACGTTCTGCTCGACGGCGGGGAGAGACTCTTCGTGCTGGTGGATGAAGGCGAGGCGGGCGTACGGGCGCGTCGGGCCGAGGCGGCCCCAGATCTGCGCGCCGATCGCCAGCAGCGTGAGCATGCGCTGGTCGACGGCGCCGTAGCCGAGGCGGCCGAGCGCGTAGAGGCCGATGATGTCGCGGAAGCGGAAGCCGAGGCCTAGCCCGCCCCAGAGCGCGCCGTCGTCGCGCCACTCGGAGCCGGCGCCGGAGAGCGAGAGGTTCAGGCGGAGATCGCTGGCGTGCGCGTCGCGTGGGGCGGCGACGAGCAGCGCGAGCGCGGCGGCCGCGAGGCACAGGAGAGAGCGGGGGCGAGTCATGGAGTGAGCGGTGTGGTGCCGCGAGGGCGCGCACCATTGCGAGGATTCGCGGCGGAAATGTGCTCGTAATGAATTGAGGGCGAGCCTGTATCCACGCGGTCTCGGTGGGATTGTGAACGCTGCTACTCGCGAACAGGCAGAGCTTCCCGGTGCGATCAATGCATCGAGGACAAGCCTGTCATCCTGCGGTCTCGATGCGTTCGTGAACGCGGCTACTCGCCGAACAGGCAGAGCTTCCCGGTGCGGTCCGGATAAACCGCGAATTCGCGCGGCTGCGCCGGGTCTTTCGAGTTTTCGTAGGTGAGGCGGAGCAGCGGCCAGGCGTAAGCGCGCACCTCGTAGCGGACCACGCTGCCACCGCCGGCGAGGGCCTTCATGGCGGCGAGCGAGCCGTCGATGGCGTCCCCGTAGTCGTGCCCGTGGAAGGTCGGGCGCGTGATGCGCTCGCCGCCGCGGTAGGCGCTGCCCCCCTTGCGCCCGCTGAGGTCGTGGCAGCGCAGCTCTTCGGGGGGCTCCAGGCCGAAGCACGCGGCCCCTTCCATGCTGGCTTCCAGCCGGAAGAGCCCCGCGTAGCAGCGCAGGTGCGAGGGCATCACGAGCTCGCGCATGCTCCGGGGCTGGTCCTCGAAGTAGCGGAAGACGACGCTGCTGACCGTCGCGTTCGCCAGGCACATCGGGCACGCCACGCGGCCGACGCCACACGAGCACTGAAGCGTGTGCGAGCCAGATTCGATCGTCCGCGTGCCGTGGCAAATGCGGCAGTTGCGCCAGCCCGGCGACGCCATGCAGTCGGGGCACCGGATGCCGGGGCGGGGCTCTCCCTCGATGGTGATCCAGCTCCCGGGCGCGAAGCCCTCGGGCACCGCGGGCGCGCCGCGGCCGATGTGCGCGATGCGGCTCGGGTGCTCCAGCCTCTCCTCGGTCCACGTCTTGCGGCGGAGGATGGTGGCGATCACGAACAGCGCGGCCCAGCGCTCCTGGGCGCGCGGCTCGCCGGGCGGCAGCGGCAGCTCCGCGGCGCGGGCGCGCTGGAGCGTGGGGAGGAAACGGGCGGTGGGGTCGCTCGGGATCATCAGCTCACTCCGGATCGCAGGTGCCGTCGCACGTCGAGAGGACCTCGCCCTGGCGCAGAAAGTGATCGATCTGGTCCATGGCGGCGGGCAGCTCGCGCACGCCGGCGTGGGCGTTGTTCTGGTTGGTGACGTTGGAGTTGAGGTTGCCGGGCGGTGGCTGCTCGGTCTCCTGGGTGTCCCAGATCGTGAGCGCCGACGGCAGCGGTCCGGCGGCCTGGGCGACGCCCCACACGGCGAGCGGCGAGTCGTCGAGCAAGGGCCACGAGGCCGTGCGGGCGAGCATCGCAGAGGCCACGTTGGAGACCTGCATGTCGCCCACGCCGATCTGCAAAAGCACTTGTTTTGCAGGGTTTCCTGGCAGCGGATCCGCGGCGAGGTGGGAGGCGAGGTTCATCCCGTCGGCGGGGTCGAGGGACGACTGGAGGACGCAGATCAGGACTTGCTGGTCGAGCTTGTCCGCGTACGAGCCGTCGAGGATGAGCTTGAAGAGCACCCAGTTGGTGCTGCGCTGGAGGAGGGTGCTCCAGCTCGCCGCGCCGACGTTGAGCACGCCGCGCTCGAGATCGGGCGACACGCCCATGAGCACGCTGCCCATCACGCCGCCGAGCGAGATGCCGTAGTAGTCGATGCGCGACGCGTCGATCGACGGTGCGCCGCCGAGGTCGAGCGCGGGGTCCTTGGCGATGGCGTCCTTCGCGATGCGCGCGAGCACCATGTTGTTGACGAGGGACTGCACGAGGCGATCGCTGATCCACGAAAAGTGGTTGATGTCCTTCACGGCGAGCGCGGCCGCGGACGAGCCGCCCGCGTCGATGCCTTCGTGGGTCGAGAGGCCGGACCAGTTGGTGCCGATCGCGGCGTACTTCTTCTCGTCGAGGAACGACTGCACGTACGAGCCGCCCGCGCCGCCGAGCTCGCCCTCGGCGGAGCCCAGGAAGCCGTGGCCGAAGACCAGCAGGCGCACCGGGCCGTCGTTGGCGGCGCGCGGCAGGATCAGGGTGAAGGGCGCGGTGAGCTTGCCGTCGCGCACGGGCTCGCCGTCGTCGTCGAAGGTCAGCGTCGCGTCGGGGTTGTCGAGCGCTGTCTGGGAGATGAACTTGGGCGCCTCGTAGGTGCCAGTGATGCGGCGCAGCGCGCGCGCGCTGAAGTCCTCCTCGACCTTGTCGATGGTGTACGAAAAGGTCTCTTTTTCGAGGGCATCGAGGGTCTGCGTGCGGACCGACAGCAGGGCGCCGATGGCGGCCGTCTCGCTCGCCGTGACGAAGTCCCACGCGAGCACGACGTCGCCCTTGGGCACGTCCACCTTGGCCAGCGCCTCGAAGATCGCCGGCATCCGCGCTGCCTGACGCTTGCCTCGCTCGGTCGTCGCGGTGCCGTCGAGGATCGCGCCCCACCCTTCCGGAGGGCTGGGCGCGTCGCCGTCGAGCGTCTTCACGCGGTTGGTGATCGCGACGGCGTAGCGGTGGCCGTTCTCCAGCCGCCGCATGGGCCGCAGGATCAAGGTCTGGCGGTCGTCTTCCTTGATCGACTGGGCGTCGATCTCGGCGAAGTGAGCGACACGCTCGCCGGTGTCCATGTCGACGATCGTGGTGGCGCTGTCTTTGGCGAGGCTCGCGTCGGGATCGCCGAGAGGCGGGAGCGTCGTGCCGTCGAGGCGATCGGGAAAGAAGGCGACGATCTGCGTGGCAGGCGAGAAGCCGTCGAGGCGATTCAGGCGCACCGGGTCGAAGGCGACGGCGTCGGCGTTGCGGGGGAACACCTCGCTGGTCAGGTCGAGGCGGAGGCCGGTGGGCGACGTCGCGTCGTCGCGCGTGAACACCGCGCTCGGGTACGGAAGCAGGCAGGCGTCGCGGGTGCGCAGCGGGTTGCAGCTCGCGGGCAGGCCGTCGTCGGGGCCGGGCGTGCCGCTGGAGGTGGTCTCGTTGCCGCAGCCGGAAGCAAGCGTCGCGACCACGACGCACGCCGCGAAGTGGCGGAACGGGCGCACGGAAAAAGCCATGCGCGAAGCTCAGCGTAACGGCGTCGCTGGCGTCAAGGCCGGCGTCGGGATCGGGGCCGGACTGCGTCTCACGACCCCCGCCCCGGCAACGGCACCAGCCGGCTCAACGCCACCACCCGCAGCGCGAGCGGCGCCGCCTCCTGCGGATCGGGGCTGGGATGAACCTCGGCGATGATCCGCGCCCGGAAGCGCAGCGCCAGCGGCAGCTTGTTCCCCACCGCCTCCGGCAGATACGCAATCAACACCGCCGCGTCCCGTGACGGCGAAAGCGCCGCGCGAAGCTGCGAGCCGCCCAGCACCGTCCGGAGCTGGTAGTTCCGCTGCGCCAGCAGCAGCCGCTCCACGTGGTCCTCGAGCACCTTCACCGGCAGCGCCCGCTTGCTCTGCGCCACCGCCGCCAGCACCTCGCGCAGCAGCCCCTCGCTCGCCCCCGCGGCGCCCTGCAACAGGGGCGTATCCATCAGCTCGTCGACGCTCGCCAGCACGTCCTGAAGCCGCTTGTTGTCCTTCGCGAGCGGCTTCGCGCAGGCCGCCGTCGTCTTCAGCACGCTGGGCTCGTCGAGCCCGAGCGAAAGCTCACCCTCCATCACCACGAGCGGCGGCGTGAACCGCCCGTGCCCGTCCGTCGCCGCCCGCACCGCCGCCGGCACCCCACGCGCATCGCTCAGCGGCGCCCGCGTCAGCACCCCGAACACGTGGTGCCGATCGCGCGCCGCCGCCGGATCGTCCACCGGCAGATCGTGATCCGGATCGAGCGGCTCCATGTCGAGCTCGTCCACCAGCTCGCGAAACCGCGACGCGATGCGCGCCACGGAGCCCTCGTCGAACCACACCAGATCCACGGCCTCGGTCGGCGCGCGGAGCGGCGTTTTCTGCGGCTTCCGCGCCCGCGTCACTTCTGCCGCCGGCGGCTCCGGCCGCACCATCACGGCCGAGTGCGTCGCCAGCGGCGCGACATGCCCGACCACGGTCACCGGCGACAACCCCTGCGCCCACGGGCTCGCGGGCTCCGCCGACGTCACCACCGGCAGCGGCCCCGTGCGCGCCCCATCGAGCGGCGGCTCGCTCCCCGACGCTCGCTTCTCCAGCGCTGTCAGCGGAGCCCCGAGCGCCCCGCCGTCCCCCGCCGCAGCCGCCGACGCCTGCGCAGCGGCCCCCTCCACCGGCGAATCCCACAGCAGATCCGGCGGCGGCATCATCACCGCATCGGACCGCCCCGCCTCGACGTGCGAGGGCAGCGTCACGTGCCGCGCCGGCAGCGACGCGCCCTGCCGCGACGGCGTCGCGAGCCACACCGGCGCGACATCCGGGATCCTCGCCCCGCCCGGCACCGCAAACGCCCGCGTGCTCGTCCCGATCGGATCGATCCGCGACGGCAAATCATCGTCCGACGAGTCCTCGTCATCGAACATCGGCAACGCCGGCAGCCGCGCCGCGCGCACCGCGTTCGTCGAGCGCATCTCGTCCTCGGCGTCCTCGTCCCCCTCCTCCTCGTCGAGCGTCAGCTCTCGCCCCGGCGCGTTGAGCGCCCCGTAGAGCTCCTGCATCTGCTCCCAGCCCAGCGGCTCGCGCGCATTGGTCATCGCCACCAGCACCCGCCCCGCCTCGTCGCGCGACCCGAGCGCCGTCTCCCCCCGCCACACGATCGACAGCTTCCGCCGATCCGTATCGATCCACAGCGTGTCCGCGAACATCTCGATCGGCTCCGGCGCGACCCGAAAGCGATCGGCAAACGCCCGCGGCACCAGCCCCGACAGCCGCGTCGTCAGCGTCGCGTGATCCGGGTGCAGGTGCTCCAGCACCACCGTCTCGTCGCCGCGCAGGAACCCGGCCTGCTGGTCCGCCGGCGCCGCGCTGAAGAAGCCCGCGTCGAAGTCCTCCGGCAACGGCTCCTCGAAGCGCCACGGCCGCTGCTTCGCCGCGCGCTCCGGCCAGCTCGGCGCGATCGGCCCGAAGCCCACCGGCGCGGGAAAATCCCCGCGATGCCGCGCCGGCTCCAGGTTCGGCAGCCGATCGCCCCGGGCCATCCCCACCGGGTTCGCGGTCCCCACCCCACCCGACGCCCGCTCGTACGAGAGCGACATCTTCCCGAACGGCAGCGCCGGCCCCACCCCGCGCGGCGACACCATCCGATTGCCCATCACCGTGATCGACTTTTCGACGCCCCCCAGCGCCATCCGCGCCGTCAGCGTCGACACCGGCCGCCCGTGCGGCGCATACGCGTGCCCCACCAGCATCACGTCGGCCCGCGCCTTGAACGGCACCAGATCGCTCGGCGCGATCAGGCTGCGCGACGGCAACCCGCCCTCGTGAACGTCGCCCAGGTTCACCGGCACCGGCTGGCTCGACAGCCTGACCTCGCCCGGCACCAGATCGAACGTCGCCTTCACGATCACCGTGAGCGCCCAGCGCTCGGCATCGCGCCGCCAGAACAGCCGTTCGACGAGCACGGGCGACAGGGCGACGACGTCCATCGGCGCGAGAACCTATCACGGCACAGCGCCCCTTTGAGCCGCCCCGCGAGCCCCCACCCCCTCCTTTTTCGGCCCCGCCCGAGCCCGCGAATCCATCCCTCCGGACAGCGAACTTCGCTAGCCTGCTGCCGTGGAAAACCTCTCGCTCGTGCTCGCGTCCGAGGCCGATCTCACCGTCAAGAGCTTCGTCGTCCGCGAGTCCCTGTCGGCCCCCTTCGACATCGAGATCATCGCCTACACGCCGGCCGACAACCTCCCTTTCGAGGGCATCGTCGGCCACAAGGCGAGCTTCGGCATCGTCTCGCCGTGGCCCGAAGCGGCCCCCCGCAAGTGGACCGGAATCATCCACCGCATCGAGCAGCTCGACGCCGAGGCGAGCGGCGCCACCACCTACTCCCTCCGCCTCGCCCCTTCCCTGTGGCGCCTCGGCCGGCGCACCAATTGCCGCATTTTCCAGCACCTTTCCATCCCCGAGATCGCCGCCGCATTGCTCGCCGAGTGGGAGATCACCCCCACCCTCCGCCTCGATCCCGCCGCCTTCGCCCGCCACGAATACCGCGTCCAGTACGGCGAAACCGACCTCGCCTTCCTCTCCCGCCTGCTCGAAGAGGCCGGCATCGCCTACCTCTTCGAGGACCCCGATGCGCCCAAGGACGAAAAAGACGAGCCATGGAGCCGCCTCGTCCTCGCCGAGGACGCCACCCGCCGCGAGCCCCGCACCGCCTCGCTCGACTACTGGAACGCCAGCGAGCTCCCCAACGATCGCGAGGCCGTCTCGCGCGTCCACGCCGCCCGCGAGGTCCGCGCCGGCCGCACCACCATCCGCGACTTCGACTTCCGCGCGCGCCCCCGCCACAAGCTCCTCGCCAGCGCCACCTCGGAAGACACCCCCGAAAATCGCCTCGAAACCTACGACTACCTCCCCGGCGCCTTCGTCATCGAGCCCACAGCCGACACCGCCCGCGTCGACGAGCGCGAGGCGCAATCCCGCGCCGACAAGGCCCTCGCCGCCCAGCGCGGCGGCCGCTTCAACGTCTCCTACCGCACCAACGTCCTCGACCTCGCGCCCGGCGTCGTCTTCGCCATGCGCGGCCACCCCCACCCCGACCTCGCCGACAAACAAACGCTGCTCGTCACCGCCCAGCGCATCGAAGGCACCCGCGGCGCCGAGTGGACCGTCACCGGCCAGGCCACCTTCGGCGACGAGCCCCACCGCCCTGCCCGCGTCCACACAAAGCCAAAAATCGCCGGCGTCCAGAGCGCCTTCGTCGTCGGCCCCGCCGGCGAAGAAATCCACACCGACCCGCAAGGCCGCGTCCGCGTCGAGTTCCACTGGGATCGCGAGGGCAAGAGCGACGAGAAGTCCTCCTGTTTCCTCCGCGTGAGCCAGGGCTGGGCCGGCCCCGGCTACGGCATCGTCGCCGTCCCGCGCATCGGCGAAGAGGTCCTCGTCAGCTTCTTCGACGGCGATCCCGATCAGCCCGTCGTCGTCGGCCGCGTCCACAACGCCGCCGCCCCCGCCCCCCAGGCGCTCCCCGCCAACAAGACAAAGACAATCTGGCGCACCGTCAGCACCCCCGGCGGCGGCGGCTACAACGAGCTCGCGCTCGACGACAAGAAGGGCGAAGAGCTCGTCGCCCTGCGCGCCGAGCGCGACTACGAGCGCACCATCCTGCGCGACGAGCGCGCCGCCATCGGCAGCTCCCTCACCACCACCATCGGCAATCACGAAACAAGGGAAATCAAAGCCGATCAGACCCTCACCATCGGCGGCAGCCGCAGCGTCACCATCGCCGGCACCGACGCCCTCTCGGTCGGCGAGACGCTCAGCATCGACCTCGGCGGCAACGCCGGCGGCACCTTCTCCAAAGACAAAAAAATCGTCTTCACCACCGGCGAAGCGTCCATCGTCCTCGACGGCCCCAACCTCTACATCGACGCCAAAGCCATCCTCTCCCTGCGCTCCGGCGACGCCCTCTCGCTCAACGGCGGCGACGTCCAGATCGACGGCCAACCGAGCATCAAGCTCAACGGCAGCCAGGCCGCCGCCCCCTCCATCTCCCTCCTCGACGGCTCCCACTACTCCGTCCTCCCCGCCCTCCTCCCGGCAGCCCCGCCGCTCACTCTCCTCGACCAGCTCATCAACTCTCCCCTCCTCGATCCCGGCCAGGCCCCCGGCGAGCTCTCCCTCCCTCCCGAGGTCGAGGCCCAGCTCGCCGCCTTGCGAAACAAGATCCTCGCCGGCCTCGAAGAGATCGTCTCCAAGATCGAGAGCGCCCCCGACCTCATTGGCCAGGACGTCCTCCCCGAGGTCGAGGCCGCCCGCGCCGCCGCCGAGGCCCGCATCGAAGCCGCCCGCAAGTGGCTCGCCTCCGCCAAGGCGCGCATCGCCGAAGAGATCGAGAAGTGGAAAGCCGAGCTATTGGCCCTCAAGGCGCGCATTGAAACCGCCGCCGCCGAGCTGCAAGCCCGAATCAAATCCGCCATTGCGTCCGTCCAGGCCAAGATCACCGAGATCCGCGACCGCGCCCGCGAAACCCTCCAGGCCATCAAGGACAAGATCCAAACCTTCAAGGACGACATCAAGTCACGCTTCGACGCCTTGCGCGCCCAGGCCATCGAGCTCCGCAACAAGGTCATGGGCCCCTTCGAGGAGATCCGCAACGGCATCAAGCAGATCACCCAGCAGGTAAAGGACACCGTCGCCGAATTCAAACAGACAATCCTGGGCGTGGTCGACGACGTGAAGACCGCCGTGAAAGACGTCAAAGACCAGGTCGCTGCCATCAAGAAAGAGGTCCAGGACCTCTTCGGCCTGAAGAGCGCCTACAATGACATCAAGAACGACGTCAAAGAGACCGTCGAGGGTGTCAAGGAAGCCTGGAACGAGACAAAACAGGCCGCCAAGGACGCCGTGGACGATGTAAAAAGTATCTTCGACGGAACGGCATTCTCCGAGGATCCCGCGGACGACGGCGCGGCCATGTTCAAGGGGGCAGCCCAGGGCGCTCCGCCGCCAAACGGCAGCGGCTTCCAGGCTCCGCCGGGAAGCGTCGACAACGGCGCCGGCAATGCCCTCAACATCCCGCAGGGAGCCGGACAGGGTGCCGGGAACGGCGCCGGCAATGTCCTCAACGTGCCGCAGGGAGCCGGAAACGGCGCCGGCAAAGCCGGGGCAAACGCTCTCCACATTCCGGCGCAGGGCAAACCCCTCCACGGCGGCATCCATCGCTCCTTCCAGCAGCCGGGCAGCGCAGCCGGAAAAGGAGCCGCCCGCGCAGCGCCCCACGCCTCCAATGCATTGCAATCGGCCTCGCACTCCATTGCAACGTCCGGAGGCCACGCCGCGACCGCCTCCCCCGGCTCCTCCTTCGATCTCCAGCAGGCCGTCTCCCACGCCGACTCCGCGGCTCGCCAGAACGGCTCCGCAGCCGCCCCCGCCATTGTCGCCGGCTCCTCCATGGCCGTGGGCATTGCCGGCGCCGTCACCGCCGGCGGCGCCGCGTCCCTCCCGCAAAACCCCCTCGCCGGCAGCACCGTCGTCACCCGCTCCGGCGGCTTCACCCCCGGCTCCGTCGTCGACGTCGTCAATGGCACCCAGACCCCCGCCCTCCTCCAGAGCCCCAGCGACGGCCAGCTCCTCGTCCTCCGCACCCAGCAATCCCAGCCCCTCTCCGCTCAAGACTTCACCAAGACCTTCGTCGACCACCAGATGGACGGACTCCCCCCCTCCGACGCCTACACTGCCGCGCTCCAGTCCAAAGGTTACCTCGTCTACGAGCGCCCCTGGGACGGCTGGCTCCAGACCCTCATCAAAAAGGTCGTGCTCTGATGCCCCGCCACAATCAAGGCAACCTCTCCTTCGACGTCCCTCGCCACTGGGAGGACAAGACCATCGTCGCCTTCTCCGCCCCCTCGCGCCCCGGACAGTCCACCTCCGCCAGCTTCGTCATGA
>Ga0163144_10029262_pt1 | contig 10583 bp, 9 predicted proteins | sample OliLak19BULKMAT1_FD_123175 | JGI IMG/M metagenome (GOLD analysis project Ga0163144, IMG submission 123175) | Freshwater microbial mat bacterial communities from Lake Vanda, McMurdo Dry Valleys, Antarctica - Oligotrophic Lake LV.19.BULKMAT1 | ecosystem: Environmental > Aquatic > Freshwater > Lake...
AATCCCTCTCCCTCCGCAGTCAGTTTTTAGTATCGGAAGACCCGTTGGCTTGAATTACAAGCTACGCAACTGATAGCAAAACTAGTCAAAATGCTCGAACCCTAATAGGGTTCGAGCATTTTGCTGTTACAAATACGTTCCAAAGACTTCAAGTTTCTCCTTTTTCTTTTCCCATTTAGGATACTTCTCATCCAGAAAACCAAAGAATTTCTTATCGTGGTTTTTGTATCGCATGTGACACAATTCGTGAACAATTACATAATCAATACAATCTTTAGAAACATGTATTAATTTTGGGTTCAGCAAAATTTTATCTTTACTAATGTAACTCCCCCACCTTCGCTTCATGTCTCGTACGGTTAAACTAGGCATATGTTTATAATCGAACCTTTTTTGCATCTCTGTAAATCGCTCTGTAAAGATTTGCTTTTGTTTGTTTGTATACCAAGTAGTAATCAACTTTTTTGTATAATCTCGAGCACCGACAGATTTTGTAGTTATGACCATTAGAACCCCTCGCAAAAGCGATACGCTGTCTTCTGGACCCCTCTTTACGATTAGTTGGTGTTGTCTACCTAAATAGTAAAAACTCTCTCCCGAGACATATTCTTTCACATACGCCTTTCGCTGGTGCTTTCCAAAGAAATTAAGTTGTTTCTGAAGCCAGTACCACTTCTTCTTAAGAAACAGCTCAATCCGCTCCTCAGCAGTATCGTGAGGACATTTTAAGCAAATCCTCATATCTGGAGCCACGGTCAAACTGAGGGTTTTTCTATCTTGATGAATGAGGTCGTAGCAATAGACGAATGAGCCAAAAATGAATTCTTTTTCTTTTTTAGGCGAAGATTTCATAATTATTTTCAGCAAGAACTAGAGTACTATTTATGACCTTCTTCATATCAATGTCTGAGAGGTCAACACTCTTTTCTTTTTTCACTACATCATAAAGATAGTCATCAAGTGTATTCATGATGCGGCGCTTCACGTCAAGGTTTTTATACCAGTCAACAATTGCTTCGTCTTTAACAATCTTAAATATATCAATCACAATTTCGATATAGACTTCTTCAGACACATTAAGCTTTTTAAAATCTTCGCGTAAGTTTCGATAGAAGACATCGGAACCTTTAATAGCCTCAACTGACTCAGGAAGTAATGCGTCTTTCTTATTCACCACATCATCCGCAATCAGTTTAAGTTGTTTTAAGGAAGCCACATCAGCCAATTTACCTTCATGCATCTGCTTTAAAATTTCCGTTATCTTCTTCGAGAATCGTTCATAGAACTCTGGATCTGAATCCATCTTCTCTGAGATGGTCTTTTCTGTCTGTGCAGCAATTGCCTCAGCTTTTGATTTATCAGATCCAAGTGATTCAATAGCCTCCTGAAACTGTTTTCTATCCGTAATATTGATTTGTTTAGTCAAGAGCTCAACACCTTTAGCATCAACGTATTTATCCAAGATGTTTATGAGCGACTGCTTGTATTCAGCGAGGTCAACGCGGTCGGCATATTGTAAGCTTGCTGTCTTTCGTAGCTCCAAAAACTTCTTAAGTTCACGAGTGTACATATCCAGATTATCAAACTCATGCACAAAATCTTGAAGCACAAAACATTCATTGAGATTCTTAATAAAAGCATTAAGCGTTTTATAGAATGTCTCTCGAGTAGGTGCATCATCAAGCAATTGAAGAAAGGCCTCATCATCAGACGATCCTTTAATTGTTTTAAAGATGTCATGCAATTGACTATAGCTCTCTTCTAGCTCATTGATCTTGTCACCCACATCAATTAATGTTCCTTGAACATCGGCTTCGTCGTAATTACCGAACAGCTTCATTGCAGTATCAATGTTCTTAGCATTCTCAGAGTAATCGATGATATACCCCGCCGTCTTAGGGAGCTTCTTATTTTCATGCAATCGGTTTACACGGGCAATTGCTTGGAGCAAGTTGTGATCCCTTAGGTCTTTGGCTAGGTAGAGTACGGTATTACGTGGAGCGTCAAATCCAGTCAAAAGTTTGTCTACAACAATAATCACTTCAATCCCATCGTCGTTGTATTTAAAGCTATCAATAGCATCTTTTTCATACTTAGCAACACTGCTGTGATTTTTGCGGATACTATCAAGATACTTAACTACCTCTATCTTATGCGTGTTTGCCTCATCTCCATCATCATGTTCGTCAGAAATGATTACCGCAGTCCGCACTTTGCCTCGCTCCTGGAAAAACTTCTGGAATAAAACAGCTGAAAATTTAGACGGGGCTACAATTTGTGCCTTAAGACCCGTATCTTGAAAATGGTTTACAAAGTGCTGTTCAATATCGAAGCCAATTTCAACAATTCGCTGAGGGTTATCTTTAATGACTTTTGTGCTGATATATTTTTGAATATCTTTCTTTTGTTTCTCATTTAGTCCTTCCATAATACGAGAAACTTGCCGATCAATCTGTTTAGCATTTTGTTCCATTGGCACGTATCTTCCTTCGTAGATAAGCGGAAGGATGATGTTGTCAGCCAGAGCATCATCAATAGTGTATTTGTCGATGTAACTACCGAATTTTTTCCAACTCTCTTTGTCCTTCTTCATCAGTGGTGTACCGGTAAAGCCGATGTAACAAGCATTGGGAATAATGCGATTCATCTCAAGGTTCGCCAAACCACTCTGACTGCGGTGAGCTTCATCAATAAGCACAAAGATATTTTGATCAGTATCAATAAAGTTTGCTTTCTTTTTCGCTGCCGACTCAAACTTGTCGATAACAGTTGTAATGACGCCTAGGTTTTTGTCTTTAATTAGGTCGAGCAGATTCTGGCCACTAGTTGCCTGAATGACCTCTTTCTTAAGATTACAGTTCTTGAATGTATCCTTAATCTGTTTATCTAAATCTTTTCGATCAGTCACAATTAACACGCGCGGATTACTAATGTGTGGATTCTCAATCAATGCCTTCACAAACATCACCATTGTAAGTGATTTACCTGATCCTTGTGTATGCCACACCAAACCACCCCTTCTTCTAGTAATACCAGAATCAGACACCTCCATTTCGAACACGCGGGCTAGCATCTTGTGAATTGCAAAGTATTGCTGATATCGTGAAAGCTTCTTTACCCCAGCATCAAAAAGAATGTAGTTCTTGGTGAGATCAAGAAGTCGAGCCGGCTCGAACAGTGCAAGAATGCCTCTATCTTGTTCTGTGGTAAGCCGCTTTAGTTTTTGCTTGTATCCAACTGTGTAGCCATTTAAGTCATTAAGGATTTTGCTATATGTTTCTTTATCAATCTCTTCAGCAATGAGTTCTTTAGCTCGCGCTTCTATCTCTTCCTTTGTCGCCTCCTTTTCTTTCCAGACAGCATAAAACTTATGCGGTGTACCCGTGGTGCCATACTGTAGTTCTTTACCGTTAGTACCCACAAGAAGTTGGGCGTAGGTGTACAGCCGTGAACAGTACTCTGGTCCTTGGTTGCGAATCATCTGATCGATAGCTTCTTTTTCAGGCACACTCGACTTCTTGTTTTCAATCACCGCAAACGGGATCCCGTTCACGAAACATACTATGTCAGGACGGATATTTTGCTTTCCACTGGCAACATATTCTGCCGTTACATGAAAAGCGTTTTTCTCTGGATGCTCAAAATCTATGTAACGAAAGTTCTTGGAAACCGTTTTGCTACCCATGCGTACACGAATGGTCTTGCCACCAGAAGTTGGCATGATGATGTTGTATATCTTCTGCGCCGTATCAATCAGACCTTCGTACTGAATATGCTCGAGCTCATCTACCGCGTCGCGCACATCCTTGTCACTAAATTTGTAGTGACTGCCCTCAGCCTCATATTCGTTAATCTCCATCAGCTTTTGTGTAGCGATATTAGCCAAAATGAAATTACTCGTGTCACCACCACGCTCCTTTATAACCTCATCGGCAGAGATGTACGTATATCCAATAGCCAAAAGAAGCTCCAGCGCAGGAAGTTGTGATTGTTTCGCTTCGTCAAAGTGAACTTTTTCTAACATACAATTACTTCTTATCAGGTAGTGACTTAGTCGCTTTGAAATTTTCGGCACTAATCACTTTTTTACCAGTTTTTTCTTCCAAGGCGACCCGCGCATCTTTGGCAATTTTGCCACCCTTTCTTGCTGGACTTTTGTTTTCTTCTAGCCCCTTCGCCTCAACATTTTCTGCAATCTGACGAGTTGATAATTCAGCCAAAGCAGTAAAAATAAGTTCCGCCTCGGTCATGTGGTCACGTAGATTATTAGACTTAGCTAATCCCTTTTTTTGCTTGTGTTCTTTTATATTTAAGTCACTCCACTCACGATGGATAAGGTTGGTTAAGATAGCATATTCCTGCCCCTCAGCCACACCGGCACTTTTCCAGTAGTCTGTCAGTTTATTGCGCGTCTCCTGACCCATCATGCGCTGTTGTATCCATTTCTCACTCCGTCCGTGCGTTTTCCAGTATTCTCGCGATCGATTCAGCGCAATCTCTGGATTCGCCATTTCTTCAATCCGCTCTTGACCTACTTTTGCCAGCCACATTTTTACTGGTTCAGCCTTCGGTGATGGTACCGACTGAATAAGCCGAAATACAGTCTCAATATCAGCCACGTCGGTTAGTCGCGATTTGCCATCACTTGCCAGCAGTGTCAACTGGTTACAATTTGTAACCACTTCACTCCCTTCTTTTTTAAGCCTATTTTTAAGTACTTTCCAGTAATTTCGCGCCTCGGCACTCACTTCCATAGCAGCAATAATGTCCACCACAGAGAAGAGCCAGCGCTCTCGTACCTCGTCATATACCCGACGAATTACAAATTTGTCAAAAGTTGCAGGTAGAATATTTTTTTGGATAGTGTTTTTTTTCATAATGATTTATTTAGGAATTGATAATGTTTCGGGTGTGCGGATGGTGCCAGTGACAAGGTTGTTAAGGAGATACTTTTTTTGGTCTTTGAGGACTTTAAGTTTATATTCTAGAGTATGGATTTCTTTGTCAGTGGTATTGAGAATATTAGCGACTGCTTCTTGTTCTGTCAGCGTCGCAGGAACATAAATATCTCCAGAGAGAAAATCATCCACCCCTATATTCAAAAGGCCGTGATTTCTTGCACCTTCTTGAGCAACCATACTTAAAGCTTTATTAAATAACCCATTCTCAAAGTAAAAATCTAAGAAATCAGCATTAATTTTTTTTGCCTCAAACGTGATGTAAAGACTAGATACGACTCCAGAATCATATTTCTTTAGTCTTTTTATAGCCCCCATAGGGTATCCATTTGAGTAACTCTTGTTATAAGCGAAATCACCCCTTCTTAAGAGACTGTAATTCTCCAAGTTATTTGAAGCGATTCTTTTGTAAAAGATCTCAGACTGACTTACTAAACCTTTGGTCCCAGAGATGGTTAGTACGTTCTGGTTATTTTCAATGTTTTTTCTTTTTATTCGAGCAACAACATCTCCAAATCTAACAACCACCCACTTTTCTGTAAATCCAGATAAGCGTTTCTTGCCAGTGAGCAGCTCTTGCATCAAACCTTTTTTGATTTGTTTTTTAACTTCAATTTTTTGAGCAAATTTTTCAATAGTTTTATCCCAAGTTTCAAGAACTGAGACAATGCGGTTTTGTTCGGGGAGGGGTGGTAAGTGTAGTTTTAATTTTTCTATTTCACTTTTATAAATATGTACAACGGATTGACCTTGACCCAATCTGGTTAGTTTTTTTCTACCCTCTCCTATATTAAGAAAGTAAGATATAAATAAACTGTTCGCATTTTTAGGGCTGAATATAATTAGGTCGCCACCGGCATAGCAATCCGCGTGTAAAAGATAAGATGCTGATTTTCCTATTTCTTCATTAGTTTCACCCGATCCCGCAAGAAGAATATCCCCGTATTTAATTTTAGTAGTTGTTGGTAATATATCGGTCGGTATAAATGAATAAATTTTTTCAATTTTAAAATCAAACCTTGTGTACAACTCACCATATCGAATAGCATTGTGTCCAGTTTTTGTTAACTGGTCTTTTGTGATTCCTGACCCCTTTGAAAATAGACCTATATCCGTAAGCTTTGTCTCCTTCCATCCATGAGGACTATTTATTTGTGATTGGTTAGTTTTCATTTTTTTAATCTTAGATTTTCTGGAAGAAACCAGTCTATTTCTTCGTCTGACCAAGTAAATTCTTCTCCTTCAACACTGCCACGCTTATTAAGTCTTTTTTGTGCTTCTGCGTACTCGTACGGACCTGTTTGTGGAGCAAGATCGCTAATGATTTGATACTCTCTTTGCAATAAGTCTCTTCTAAAAGTTATCTGTTCATTTGATATAGATTCTTTCATAACATCAACGATCAACGACCTGTAAGCATCTCTTAACCCCATGTATTTGAGTGCTGAATTTTTATGCATTACAACGCGTTGTTCAAAACTAAATGTAAGTTGAATGATAAGAAAGATAACCTCAGCAACAGTAATACCCGCACCAATGTACGCGAATAGAAGATTCTCAGGGTTTGATACTTGAATTAATAGTAGAATTAAGACAATAGAAACAATTACAATGTTAACAACTTTTATATTTAGAACATTCCTTTCCTGTCTCTCAACTGCGACCTCTTGAACCTTATGGGTAAAGACCGTGCTTGCGAATGATTGTCTTATGATTGAAAGATTTTGTATATTCATAGTATTTTTAAAATTTTGATCCAAAAATTTCTCTCCATTTTCTATCCGCTAAATTGGGCATTTTTCTCACTTCAAACTCTATTGCTTCCTCGGCGATATTGAAACCTCGCAGGGCTTTGCATTGGAAATCACCTTTTTTAGTGACATGCTGTCCACTTCCAAGAGCAAGCCAGTATGTTTTACTTGCATCTTGATTTTTAAGAAACTCAAAAAAATCACGGGTCATTAAATCGTAGTATAAAAATGACTCGTTTCGGTATGCCCACTGCTTAATGAATTGATAGGCAAGCGTGTCAATCAACAAGCCACTCATTGGAACATCCCATTTATCTTTCCATGATCTTGCCATCCTACAAAGATTTTTAAGATTTCCACTACACAAATCATTAGTCTTTTTAATTTCCTCAATTTCAGGTTTTGGATTTGTGATTTTCCAAGAACCTCCAATGTTCGTATTCGGATAATAATAGCCCTTATTATCTGGTAGTAAAAAAACTGGCACAATCTCAAAGTTGATACCATCTGTAAAATCCACCGCGACGACCTGTCCATCTCCATGCGACTCAGTAGTTTTATATGTTGTTTGTATTGAAGCTTTAACCTCTGCAAGTAATGCTGATTGTCCGTTGCCTGAACGACTGTTTATTCTTTCGAATACAGAATAGGGTAGTTGGAATAAAACATCTATATCACTAACATGAATATCCGTATCTCTGCCATATGATCCAACATATAAACTGTGTGCTGTATCTGATTCAGTATTCCAAAAATCCTTGTTTAGTTGCTTAGTAATTCTTTTGTATCGATAAGAAATATCACCAGCATCACTTGCTGATATGCGGATATTTAAACAAAAGTTTTGGAATTTAGTTGATACGCTCATATGGTTTTTTGTGAATCACGTTTTTCTACAGCGTTTGTAGCTCCTTCGGGAAGACTGCTATAAAAACTATCTATCTCCCTTGGTTCTGTAATCATTTTATCTGCAATAAAATTGATTAGGTTGAAGAGTTTAAGGACCCGCTCCGTCTCTTCCGTTAGATCAAGTGCCCCAGGATGAACTGCGTTATTGCCGGTAATACGAAGTGCGTCTAGAGATTTCTGGATTGTTGGATTCAGACCCTTTTTTACCAAAGATCCAATATCATCATTAATATTTTCTCCCTTTTGGCCGAGCTGTATGCATAGTTTTTGGAGTGCTAATCGCAAAATTGCAGCCGAGGACCGAGGTGAATCACTGAGTACTTTTGCAGCTTCTAAATAGTCGACCTGTATCTCTTCATTTAAGTCTGCATTTGGATGTTCAACAATTATTTTCTTAGGAAAAATTATGTTTCCACTAAACCAGATAACCATTCCGCTACAATGTTCGCAAAACGAAGATGTCCACTCTTCTGCAAGTTGTCTGCTTGTCGCAGTAAGATCTTTAATGTTAGAAGAGTGATACTGCCCGATATACATATCACCTCCTGCGTTTAAATGAGACCATCTTTGTTTTGCAAAAACACCACAATGCGCACAATGGAATTGGGCTGATGCGTGTATTGGTGGAAAATGTTTGTTTTTATTACTCATATATTTATTTAATTCCTAATTCCTTTAAATAAACAGTCATCTGCTTCTCAAGCTTCTGTAACTCTGGTTCAAGCTCAGCAAGCTCCTTCAGATTTGCAGTAATATCTACGGGAGCCTCTTCCGTGAACGTATCAACGTAGCGAGTGATATTGAGATTAAAGTCATTCTCTTCAAGCTCAGCAAACTCTACTTTGCGAGCAAATTTTTCTACATCCTTTCGCTTAGTGTAGGTATCAAAAATCTTGGCGATGTGTTCGTCTGTGAGAATGTTCTGCGCTTTAGCTGACTTAAATTCTTTTGATGCTTCTATGAAGAAAATGTCCTTCTTCTTTTCGTTAGCTCCACCTTTTTCACGAGAACGGTCAATCACCAGAACCGCAACTGGAATACCTGTAGTCTGGAAAAGACCAGACGGCAGACCAATCACAGCATCGATAATATTTTCCTTAATCAGTTGCTCGCGAATCTTTCCCTCCACACCTCCGCGGAAAAGTACGCCATGCGGAACAATAACCGCCACCCGACCAGTCTTTGGCTTAGCAGTTTCGATCATATGGGTAATGAAAGCAAAGTCTCCTTTGTCCTTTGGCGGTACGCCTCGCCAGAAACGATTGTACGAATCTGACTCAGCGTGTTCAGCACCCCACTTCTTAAGCGAGAAAGGTGGGTTTGCCACTACTACGTCGAAATGCATAAGTTGGTCACTTTCAACCAACATTGGGTTATTGAGAGTATCACCCCATTCAACTCTAGCCGAGTCCTTTCCGTGGAGGAACATGTTCATACGAGCGAGTTGGTAGGTTGAACCAGTCGACTCTTGTCCGTAGAGTGCGTAATTCTTCGAACCTTTCTTTTCAACTTCTTCACCAGCCAAGAGCAGAAGACCACCTGAACCACATGCGGGGTCACAAATACGGTCACCCTCTTCCGGACGTGCGAGCATGGCAACTAGCTGTGCTACTGAGCGCACGGTAAAAAACTCTCCAGCTTTCTTACCAGCATCAGCCCCGAAGCGCTCAATCATGTACATGTATGAGTTACCAATCACATCATCGCCAACTTCTGAGAGGTCAATTTTGGCAAAGTCTTGAATGAGGTGGCGAAGCATTTTGTTTCGTTGTGAAAGTTTTCCAAGTACTGATTCAGAGTTAAAATCGACACTAAAGACTCCTTCGAGTTTTTCACTGTTGGCGTCTTCAATGCGACGTAGGGCTTTGTTGATTTCGTCACCAATATTATCTTCCTCAATCTTGCTATAGATATAATCAAACGATGATTTTGGCGGAAGATAGAAACGGTCAAGTTTCATTTTCTCTTCAATCCGCTTTTCGTCATCACCAAAACGCTTTTTATATTCATCATGTCGCTTCTTATTTAGATCACTTAAATACTTGAAGAAGAGCATGGTAAGTGCGTAATCTTTATATATACCGGCATCTACACTACTGCGCGATGAGTCGGCGGCCCCCCAAAGTACTTTATTTAGGTCTTCCTGAGTGATTTTGTTAGTCATGATGTTTAATTATATTTATAAAGGTTGCGTCTATTATTTGTTGCTTCAATTCTTTCTTGCGGTCGAGTATTCTCTGCTGTGCCTGTATGTTGTTATATAAATCTACGATTGCTTTCTGTTTATTTAGGTCTGGTATCGGGATTTCTACCTGAGCGAGTAGCCTCCTCGGGATCGCCCCGATATACGAGCCTGTCACAATTCCTGATAAATCATCCTGACCTTTTTTTGAGTTGAGGTAGTGCGATACATACTCAGGCATAATATCTGGGACGGTAAGACGAATGATATGGACTGACGCAGATGCAATCACATTTGATTCTTTGCTTGCAAACACAGTAGACCTAAAAGCGCCCGCCTTCATACCACGTGCAATCAGCAAAACATCATCTTTATGTAAAAAACCAGCGTGAGCAGGTATTTCAAATGAAATCGGAATAAGATAGGATGTATCAGTAACAAACACGCCTTTGGCTAAATCCTTGGCCTGAAATACTCGAAGAGCACCGCCTTTATCGGGCACAATCGCTCCGCGAAAGGCGTATCCAGGTATTATATCAGCTATCTCTCCTAATTTCATATTTCAGTAGTATAGGTTACTGCTTAAAATTTTGCAAGTTTTTAGGCTCCATATCTATATTTTTAATGTAAATATGCTTATTTTTCAAGGAAATTTGTGATTTAAAGCACCCCATTAGCTCTCTCTTCTCCTCGTTCGACCCTTCCCTGAGGACGTACTTGGCATAATCCTTTAGATCAATATCTTGATGCGATTCAGCTTTGCCTTTGATTCCCAACACGCTC
>Ga0163144_10029263_pt1 | contig 10583 bp, 10 predicted proteins | sample OliLak19BULKMAT1_FD_123175 | JGI IMG/M metagenome (GOLD analysis project Ga0163144, IMG submission 123175) | Freshwater microbial mat bacterial communities from Lake Vanda, McMurdo Dry Valleys, Antarctica - Oligotrophic Lake LV.19.BULKMAT1 | ecosystem: Environmental > Aquatic > Freshwater >...
GCGCTCTCTGCCGCCAGGATGAAGTCCGCCGCCAGCGCCACTTCCAGCGCGCCGGTATAGCAATGTCCGTGCACGGCGGCGATCACCGGCTTCGGCAGCCGCTCCATCATCCGCAGCGTCTCCGAATGCCAGCCGCGCGAGGGCACCTTCTCGCCTTCGGCAATGTCGGCCAGGTCATGCCCCGCCGAGAAGCACTTGCCCGCCCCGCGCAACACCACGCAGCCGATGCTGTCGTCCTTGTACAGATCGCTGACATGATCGCGCAGCTCGCGGAACATGCCCACCGTCAGAGAGTTCAGCTTGTCCGGCCGGTTCAGCGTCAGCAGGGCGAGACCGTCCTTGTCGCTCCGCGTGACAAGATCGCTCATGTGCCGAGGTCCACGGTCAGCGACGAGATCGCATGCACGAAATTGTTCGGCGCCAGAACCTGCTCACCCGTCCAGCGCGCCTTGGGGAAACGCCCGAGGATATGTTTGTAGGCACTCTCCAGCTGCATGTTGGCGACGCGCTGCCCAAGGCAGACGTGCGGTCCATGCCCGAACGAGAGATGCTCGCGTGCATTGCTGCGGTTGATCTGGAACCGGTCCGGCTTCTCGAATTTCGCGGGGTCGCGGTTCGCCGCCGGATAGTACATCACGATCTTCTCGCCTGCGCCGATCTTCTGGTCGCCGAGCTCGGTGTCCGCGGTCGCCGTGCGTCGCATGTACGTCACCGGCGTCACCATGCGGATCGCCTCGTGTACGAAGTTCGGAAACAGGCTGGCATCCGCCGCCAGCTGGTCTCTAAGCTCTACAAATTCTGTGATCAGCCGCATCGTCCCGGACAGGGAATTGCGCGTCGTGTCATTGCCGGCAAACACGATCAGCAACCAGGACCCGTCGAGGAATTCCGGCGACAGCGGCTCGCCGTCAATCTTCACGTTTGCAATCGCCGAGAGAAGATCCGGCTGCGGATTTTTCCGGCGTTCTTCCAGAAGGTAGCGGCCATATTCGAACATCGCCTGGATTTCGCTCATGAAGGTCATGATCTGTTCCGGCGTCACATTGCCGAGGCCTTCCTGCTGGGCCTGATACTGCGTAATCTCGAGGAAGTGCATCCAGTGCACCAGCTTCGGACGATCCGCAGGCGGAACACCGAGAATTTCGCACAGCGTGAACAGTGGCAGTTCGGCGGAGAACAATTCCACCATGTCCACCACCGGACCTTGCGCCTGCATCCGGTCCAGAAGGCGGCTCACTTCCACGTCCACGCGCTTGCGCAGTTCGGCCACGAAGTCGGCCCGGAAATACGCCATGTGCTCCATGCGCAGCGGCGTATGGTAGGGGCGGTCCAGGTTGATCAGCGAGTTCAAGGAAGATGAATGCAGCAGCGGATGGCGCGGTACGCCGTCCATGCCGTAATTCATCAGGATGCCTCCTTTTTGAGAGGAGAAGGCCTCTGGCGTCAGTTCCACCTTCTTGACGAGGTCATAGCTGGTCACAGCCCAGAAGCCCGCGCCCATCACTTCCGGGTGCCACATCACCGGCGCCTTGTCGCGCATCTCGGCGAAGGCCGCATGGGTGTAGCCGCCATGGCGCGAAAACACTTCCGCGTCGGTCAGGTCCACCGGCGGCTTCAGCGCGGCGGCAGGCTTGAACTTCGGCTCGCGCGGCGGCGCTTCTGACTGGTAGGTGTCGGTCACATTCAAAAGTGTCATTCGGGTCTCCCTTGAGTGCCAGGCCATTTGCGGTCCGGGCAGCTGGGCCCGAATCTCGGGCTGGTCAGAATTTATACCGTACCGGGATGGATTTCGGCCCGCCCACGAAATTCGCCTTGATGAAGCTCGGCTCGCCGGCCAGTTCCATGCTCTTCACGCGGCTGAACAGTTCCTCATAGATCGCCTGCATCTCGAGGCGTGCCAGGTGCATGCCCAGGCACATATGCCCGCCATGGCCGAACGAGATCAGCTTGTTCGGGCTGCGGTCCACCTTGAACTTGAAGGGCTCGTCGAACACTTCCTCGTCGCGGTTGCCGGAAGGGTAGCAGAGCAGCAGGCTCTCGCCTTTCAACACCTTCTTGCCACGCAGCGTATAGTCATCCTGCGCCGTGCGCATGAAATGCTTCACCGGCGTCGTCCAGCGGATCGCCTCGTCCACCGCCGTGCGCGACATGCCCTTCGGGTCCGCCATCATCTTCTTCAGCTGCCCGGGGTCCTGCAGCATCGCCAGCACGCCGCCGCCGGTCGAGGCGCTCGTCGTGTCATGGCCCGCCGCGGCCGTGATGATGTAATAGCTCATCGCTTCCAGTTGGCCGATCGGCTCGCCGTCGACCATGCCATTGGCGATCACGGTCGAGACATCATCCTTGGGGTTGGCGCGCCGGTCGGCGGTGATCGCCGTGAAGTACATGAAGAACTCGGCCAGCGTCGCCTGGATCGAGGCAAGGCCCTTCTCCACATCGCGCTCTTCGGCCAGCGACTTGTCGCGCATGAGGTCTTCGTCCTGCGCGCCGAAAATTTCCTGCGTCAGTTTCAGCATCATCGGTTCGTCCGACTCCGGAACACCGAGGATCTGCATGATCACGCGCAGCGGATAGTACAGCGCCACATCGCGCTGGAAATCGCACTCGCCGCCGAGGTCTTCCATCCGGTCAACGTATTGCTTGGCGATGGTCTTGATCGCGTCTTCGCGCTTCTTGACGTTCTGCGGCATGAACCATTCCTGGGTCAGGTGGCGCAGCTTGTAGTGAACCGGGTCATCCAGCTGGACGAGCGTTTTCAGAAGGTGCGGCTGGCCGAACTTCGCATACACGCCCTGTTCGGCCGCTTCATAAGACAGCATCTCGCGTTCGCCGTTCGTGAACAGCGCGTTCTGGCGCGACACTTCCATGATATCGGCATGCTTGGTCACTGCCCAGAAGGGGCGGAAAGCCTGCGGTTCACACCAGGCCAGCGGGTCTTCCTGGCGCAGCCGGCTGAAGGTCGCATCCTGCAGCTTGTGATCGGCATAGAAGGCCGGCGTCACGATCACGTCGCACGTCTCCGCCGCCGTCCCGCTCATGGTCCGCGAGGGATCGAATTTTGTCTGCGGCGGCGTGGCGAGGGCGACAGTGTCGGCCATTTTGAATGCTCCGGAATCTAGCTGCGTCGCGGGGGCTTCCGCTTCGTTTGCAGTGTATCCGGACGTGGGCCTCTGCCAAGGTGTGACTTTGGGGCAGGCGTTTTGGTCACCGGTGACTTGTCCATCGGCGCGCCAAGGGAGGCGAGCGCTTCGCTGAGCAGTCCCGCCGGGATCTCTTCGACCTGTCCCGGCTTCAGCACGTCCAGAAGGAAGGGCCCATAACTCACCCGGATCAGCCGGTTCACCATCAGGCCCACCGCTTCCAGCGCCCGGCGCACTTCGCGCTTCTTGCCTTCGGACAGCGTCACGGTCAGCCAGGAGTTGGCGCCCATCTCGCGGTCGAACACGGCCTTGATCGGCGCATATCGCACGCCTTCGACCGTCAGGCCGCTCGCCAGCTCGTCAATCTTCTGCGGCGTCACCGTGCCCTTGGCGCGCGCCCGGTAGGTGCGCTCCAGCCCGGATTTCGGCAGCTCGAGGAAGCGCGCCAGCTCGCCATCATTGGTCAGCAGCAATAGACCTTCCGTGGTCAGGTCCAGCCGCCCCACAGTGACAACCCGGGGCAGGGTCTTCGGCAATTCGTCAAAGATCGTGCGCCGGCCCGCCGGATCATCCGTCGTCGTGATCAGGCCGGAAGGCTTGTGATAGCGCCACAGCCGCGTGCCATCCGGCGCCTCCACCGTGCGGCGGCCCACCTTTATGGTCTCGCGCCCGGTAACCTTGAACGCTGCCGAAGTCAGTGTCTTGCCGTTGACGCTCACGTCGCCCGCCTCGATCATCCGCTCGATCTCGCGGCGCGAGGCGATGCCCGCGCGGGAGAGGTATTTGGCGATCCGCTCGCCGCCCTCGCTCCATTCCTCATCGGTCTTGGGAGCGTTCGGGGATTTGCCCTGAGGGCCGGGCTTTCTGGATTCAGTGGGGCGCGCGCCGGAAGGTTTCCGGCTGGGGCGGCCCGTCTCGCGACGCTCCGTCATGGTCTTGTCTTTCTTCTGGTTTCAGCCCGTGAACTGAAGGATTGGCGCCGCAATGGCAAGCCCAAGGGCGATTTCGGTCGCCATCCAGATCGGAATGATCTTTGCCTCGCCGCCTTTGCCGCGGTCCAGAACCATCGAGAATGTCCGCCCCATCGCCGCGCCGAACCAGCCTGCCGCAATCGGCAGCACCACGAACACGGCAATCGTGTCGGGCGCCCGCAGCACCAAGATGAACGCCGTCAGGTGGATCAGCAGCAGCAACCCGCCATAGGTCGCCCGGAACTCGGAATACCCGCCCGGTTTCGCCGGATCGGCCTGCAATCGCACCACGCCCGCCGCCCAATTCGGCGAAAACAGGGCGCCCAGCCCCAGCAGCGCGCCGATGCCCAGCCCGACAAGCGCAAGAATTTCGCCAAAATGCATGACCGGTCCCTTTTTCGGTGAACCTCTAGGGTAGGGCGAAACGGATTGGAGAGAAGTTATGTCTCTGCAGCGCGTTAGGACTTAGCTTTACCCTAGGGAAGGGCCTCAGGAAGCGCCTAGCCGGCCCGTCATGACCCGGATTCTGGACGTGAATTTAGGTTAAATCCTAACTTGGTTTGGCAAAAAATTAACCATTTCCCGCCTCTTGTGGACCCTGAGTTTCGCGGTTTCAGGCAGAATCACTGTCCGGACCCGCCCCAGCGTCGCGAGGAAGCCGCCCCATGCGCATGAAGATGTTCGCTGCAGAGTCGATGGAAGCTGCCAAGGCGATGATCTTCGCGGAGATGGGCTCTGATGCCGTGATTCTTTCCGAACGCGAAGTGGACGGCGGCGTCGAAGTCCGTGCGGCCATCGACCGGATGGGCGCTGCGGCCGTTGGCAATGAGCCCGTTTTCCTCCGCGATGCCCGTGCCGGCGGGCATGGCCGGGGCATCGACAACCCGATGTATGCCCGCGTCCGTGATGCGCTCCTCTGGCACGGCGCCCCGCAGCGTTTCGCCGACCGGGTCGCCCATGAAGGCGCCGGCCGCCTGCCAGGCCAGTTCTCCGCCCCCGAAGACGCGATGGCCGAAGGCCTCGGCCGCATGATCACCTGCGATCCGATCCCGGCCCGCTTCGACCGCGACATCCTCCTCGTCGGCCCGCCCGGCCATGGCCGCACCGCCACCGCCGCCAAGCTCACCCGCCGCGCCTCGATGGCCCGCGCCGAAGTCATCCCGCTCGCTGCCGACCTCGACGGCTCCGGCGCCGGCGCCCAGCTCGCCGCCTATCTCGAACTCGAGAAGGGCCAGATCCGCGTTGCCGAAACGCCGGACGCGCTGTTCGCAACCCTCCGTACCCTGCGCAATGAAAACCGCCGCTGCGTCATCGACCTGCCGGCGATCAACCCCTTCGAAGGCGATGACCTCGCCAGCCTCGCCGATCTCGTGGCCGCCATCCGCGCCGAGCCCGTGCTCGTCCTCTCCGCCGAGGGCCACCCGGACGACCTCGCCGAAGCGGCCCGCGCCTTCCAGCGCGCCGGGGTGCGCCGCGCCATTCTCACCAAACTCGATGTCGTCCGCCGCCGCGGCGGCGCCATCGCGGCCCTGACGTCAGCGGGCATCGCCTTCTCCCATCTCGCCATCACGCCGTTCATCGGCGGCGGCCTGGTGCCGGCGGCGCCGTCGCGTCTGTCGGCGCTTCTGATCGAAGAAGCGCGCGGCGACGTCATCGCCCTCAGAGGAGCAGCCTGATCCCATGAGCTTTACCATGCGACGATCCCAGGACCGCCCCGCCGTTCGCCCGCCCCCGCGCGTGACGCCCGCCTCGATCATTGCGGTCGCCAGCGGCAAGGGCGGCGTCGGCAAGACCTTCATGTCGATCACCCTCGCTTCGGCGCTGGCGAAAGCCGGCCGCCGCGTGCTGCTGGTCGACGGCGACCTCGGCCTCGCCAATGTCGATGTCCAGCTCGGCATTGCCCCGGAAACAGATCTCGCCGCCGTCGTGGCTGGCTGGGTCGAACTCGATGACGCCGTCACCCCCGTCGATGGCGGGGCAGGTGGCGGCGGATTTGACGTGCTGCCCGGCCGTTCCGGCTCCGGCGCCCTAGCCGAGCTGCCCACCGAGGAAGTCGCGCGCCTCGCCGCCGGCCTCACGGCCCTCGCGCTCCAGTACGATCACCTCGTGCTCGATCTTGGCGCCGGCATCGAAGCCAACTGCATGCGCCTCGCGCGCTCGGCCGACAAATCCCTCGTGGTAATCACGGACGATCCCGCCTCGATGACCGACGCCTACGCCTTCATCAAGGTGCTCAAGGGTTACGCCCCGAACGTTGAGCCGATCATCGCCATCAACCAGGCCGACACGCGCGCCGCTGGTCAGCGTACGTACGAAGCGATCGCGCGTGCCTGCACCACTTTCCTCGGTTTCCGCCCGCGCCATGCGGGCACCGTTATGCGCGATCCGAAGGTTCGCGATGCAATCCGGTGTCAGAAGACACTGATTTCCACAGATCCCCAGGCCCAGCCTGTCCAGGATGTGATGGCTATCGCCCAGATGCTTATCGGCGAGGGGCAACCCGCAACGATCGGAAATTGATCCGTACTGGGAATTATGAAGATTTCGTCTGAGTCAAAGCGCCGCATTAACTTTTTGAACACCCTGCAGCGTTAAGATTCACAAAGGTTAACAATCGGGCTAAACCAGCCTCAAGTGATTCGGGAGACGAGCGATGCGCGTCCTATTGATTGAAGATGATCGGGCTCTGGCACGCTCCATTGAGCTGATGCTGAAAGCCGCTGGCTTCAACGTCTATATGACGGACCTCGGTGAGGATGGCGTCGATCTGGGCAAGGTCTACGAGTACGACATGATCCTCCTCGATCTGTCGCTGCCGGACATCTCGGGCTTCGAAGTTCTGAAACAGCTGCGCATGAGCCGCGTCAACACGCCGGTCATGATCCTCTCGGGCAACCCGGACATCGAAGCGAAGGTGAAAACCCTCGGCTACGGCGCCGACGACTACCTCACCAAGCCTTTCAACAAGGACGAACTGATTGCCCGCATCACCGCGATCGTCCGCCGCTCGAAAGGCCATGCCGAAAGCGTCATCCGCACCGGCGAAATCCTCGTCAACCTTGATGCCAAGACTGTCGAAGTCGAAGGCGACCGCGTGCACCTCACCGGCAAGGAATACGCGATGTTCGAGCTGCTCTCCCTGCGCAAGGGCACGACGCTCACCAAGGAAATGTTCCTCAACCACCTTTATGGCGGCATGGACGAACCGGAACTCAAGATCATCGACGTGTTCATCTGTAAGCTCCGCAAGAAGCTGCAGCAGGCGACCGGCGGCAACCATTACATCGAAACCGTCTGGGGCCGCGGCTATGTGCTCCGGGACCCCCGCCCGGCGTCTAAGACAGGCGAAATCGAAGTCGCCGCCTAAGACGCCCGAAACCATCAAATTCCAAACGCCCTGGCCCTGCGCCGGGGCGTTTTGCTTTTGGGGCACGAGTTCCGCGTTGCGCCTACATCCGGCCCCCATACCACCCTCTGTTTGTCGTCATCCCGGCCTCTCTTTCTGTCATCCCGGCGAAAGCCGGGACCCAGAACTTCAAACAAAACAAACTTCTCTGGGTCTCGGCTTTCGCCGGGATGACAGGCAGGTTGAGAGTCTTTTGTGTTTCGAATCCGGCGGCATTCCGGACGGTGTTATCCTCGCCGCCCTCTCCGGTTGCGCCATGATTTGCTGACCCGCCTCCGTTCAGGCCGGGGCGGGGAAAAATCGATAACAAGTGATAACAGATGATAATAAATGAGAACGAACTGAGAGGGAAACGACATCCGATAAACACCAGATGCAACAGGCTGAGGCCGCCTGAAGCCGGCGGAGACGTCACTTGCGCCTACAAGAAACCGCCCACCGTAAAAATAAAATCCAGCACATCCAGGGCCTTGCAGATTGCACCCCCAATTCCTGTGCACACCCTCCGCCTACGAAAGCCTGCATTCAAAGGGTTACAAACCCAAAAAACGCCCGGCCCCAACACCATCACCTCCCATTTCATGGGAGAGGGGTGAGTGGCGCACCCCCTTACCCCGCTCCCGTGTCAACGGGAGAGGCGGGGCCCGCGACCAGAGGGCGTGGGAGGTGAGGGTCTTCGCCAAACAAAACAAACCTAAAACCAGCCGCGCGCTATTTCCGCCCGCGCGCCTCATCCGTACCCAGACGGGCCAGTTCATCGGCCCGGTCATTGTTCGGATCGCCCGAATGCCCCTTCACCCATTTCCAGGTGATGTCATGGCGCGCGCAGGCTTCTTCCATCGCCATCCAGAGTTCCTGGTTCTTCACCGGTTTCTTGTCGGCGGTCTTCCAGCCATTGCGTTTCCAGCCCTTGATCCACTTGGTCAGGCCGTCTTTCACATAGGTCGAGTCCACATGCAGCGTCACCTTCGACGGCTTCTTCAGCGCGTTCAGCGCCTCGATCACGGCCTGCATTTCCATCCGGTTATTGGTCGTCGCCGGATCGCCGCCGAACAGTTCTTTCTCGTGGCCATTGCTGCGCATCAGCGCGCCCCAGCCGCCGGGGCCGGGATTGCCGCTGCAGGCGCCATCGGTCCAGATTTCAATCGTGTCAGTCACATCGGTCATGCCTCGCGAGTTGGCCCGCTTCGCCACACGCGTCAAGCCGCTCAGAAAACGCTGAGGTCCACCTCGGTCAGCTGCTTCGCCGGCGCCACGATCCGGTGCAGCAGGAAGCCGCAGAACGCGCCGGCAACACCGCCGATCGCGCCGCCGGACACCAGCGCGCCGGCCGCCGCTGCCGCGCCGCCGAACCATCCGACAACGAAGGTCGTTCCGCCCACCAGGATCGCGCCCCAGATCGCACCCCAGCGCAGGTACGGCATCAGCGCCGTGATGCCCCGGTGCGGCAGCCGCCCGATGGAAAGCCCCAGCGCCATCGCCGCCGCCGGCACCGTGATGAAGAAGATAAAGAAGTTCAGCGCCGCCAGCTGCAACCCGGTCTGCACCCCGCTGAGAAAGCCCGACTGCCCGACCGCCAGCCCGCCCCAGCCGAGGATGCCGAAGGCGAGCTCCATCAGCCCAAGGAACACATACCCCATCAGGGTCACGCTGACGCAAGCCGCAAAAGAGGAGACCAGCAAGGCCAACCGTATCCGCTTCACCCGCTTGGGCCGGGGCGTGGTCGCATAGGCGGGAAGCTCGCTGTCGCTTTCCGCCGCGCCGCTCATGCCCCGTATCCTTCCGCACCCTTCATGCGCAGATGGAAGGCCAGCCGTGCGGCATATTCAAGAGGGTTCTTGGGCCGCACCAAGGCGCCCGCCGGTGTCGAGGTCCAGTCGACGAGGCGCGTCAGGAAGAAGCGCATCGCCGAGCCGAGGCAGAGTACCGGCAGCGCGTCCAGCTCGTCCCGCGCCAGCGGCCGCACCGACTGATAGCCCGCGATCAGCGCCGCGCCCTTGGAGAAATTGAACTCGAGCCGGGAGGCATCCGTCGCATTGCCCTCATCGAAGGCCCAGGAATTGAGGCACACGGCAAGGTCATAGGCCAGCGCATCCGTGCAGGCGAAATAGAAGTCGAACGCGCCGCAGAACCGGTCGTCGAGGAAGAAGGCATTGTCCGGAAACAGGTCCGCATGGATCGTCCCGCGCGGCAGGTCAGCAAAACTGCTGCGGGCACGGACGATCTGAACGAAGGCCGCCTCGACAGTATCGGAAAGTCCGGGCTGCAGCGCATTGGCATCCTCGGTGCGGCCCGCCCAGAGCGGCGCCCAGGATTTCGGGCCGAGCGAATTTTCGCGCGTCATCGAAAAGTCGGCGAGCGCGAGGTGCATCCGCGCCAGGCTTTCGCCCAGCGCCCGGCACTGGCGCACGTTGGGGCGCTTCGGTGACAGGCCTTCGAGGAAGGTGACGATGACGGCCGGCCGCCCTTCGAGCGATCGCAGCGCCGCGCCGTCACGGCCCATCACCGGCTCGGGGCAGGGAAAGCCCTTGCCCGCGAGATGCTGTTTCAGGCCGATGAAGAACGGCAGTTCGGCGGCGTTCACGCGCTTCTCGAACAGCGTCAGGAAGAACCGGCCCTTCTCGGTTTCGAGATAGTAGTTCGAATTCTCCACGCCCTCGGCAATGCCCTTGAAAGACAGGGCCGCGCCGAGGTCGTAGGCTGCAAGGAACGCTGCCAACGCCTCATCGGAAACTTGCGTGTAAACCGCCATGCGCGGGGCGGGGTACTAAGTTTTCGGCAGCATGTCACGCTGCAGCGTCTTGCCCGCCAGCAGGTAGTGGATTGCTGCCCATCCATACAGCGAGGCGAACACCACGATGGCATATTGCAGCCCCTTCGCGTCGGCGCTCTTGCACCCGGCCGCCTGGTCCGCAGCCAGCCCCGTGACGTCCCGGCACATCTGCAGGGTAAGGCCGAGATCGGAGCCATTGATGAACATGGTCTTGAACGCCGTCGACAGCACACCGGCCAGGGTCGGGCCAAGGCCGATGCCGATCAGGTTCACCGCGAACAGGGTAATCGCCA
>Ga0163144_10029264_pt1 | contig 10583 bp, 12 predicted proteins | sample OliLak19BULKMAT1_FD_123175 | JGI IMG/M metagenome (GOLD analysis project Ga0163144, IMG submission 123175) | Freshwater microbial mat bacterial communities from Lake Vanda, McMurdo Dry Valleys, Antarctica - Oligotrophic Lake LV.19.BULKMAT1 | ecosystem: Environmental > Aquatic > Freshwater >...
CCGCACGACGCGCCATTTGCGGGCCGTCACCGGCTGGCCGGGCGGCGAGGCGAAACGGCGCGTGCGCAGCAGCGATCCGGCGTCATGCGTCTCGACCGTCACCCATGACAGGTTGGCGGCCTGATACTGCACGGCGATCGCGCCGATCAGAGTGGCGGGCACGGTCACGGCTGTATTTCCAGGGGATTATTAGGATCGTACCAGGGGTAATCCGGCGGCGGCGGTGCCACCGCGCCACCGGCCGCGATGAAGGCGAAGTCGGTCAGATCCACCATGCCGATCGCGACGGGCGCTCCAAAGTCGAACTCGGCAATGACATAACCGGATGTGGCCCCCAGGTTGGTGGTGGTCGTCATCCCCGCGCCGTCGGTCAGATTGGCCGGGGTTCCGCCGCTGGGCGCCGTCACCGTCGCCCCGCCCGTCGCCACGGCCTCCAGGCGATTGCGGATCAGGTCGATATGCTCCAGACCCGGGCGGCGATGCAGCGGCCCCTGCGGGCGGGGCATCAGGTTCAGACTATAGGCCAGCATCGAGCCGTAGGCCTTCAGGTCGCGCCGCGCGACCATGGCCGGGTCCAGCTCGCCGCCGGTGAAAACAGACTGACGAAAGACTTCAAGCGGCATGATTAGCGCCCGCGTAAATGGTCGAACATCCGGCTCGAATATCCGCCCGACATCCGCGATCCCACCAGCGGCCCGTCGTCGATGCCGCTCGTCAGCTGACGCTGCGGGGCCTGACGGCTGTCCTCGTTGCGCGCCTGGGCATACAGCCCGCCCTCGCCGCCCTCGGACGGCGTGCCCCAGCATTTCTGCTCATAGTCGCGCTGAAGCGACCGGTTCTGGGTATGGGCGGCCAGGTCGGCGGCGAAGGCGTACAGCGCCAGCTCGACGAACCAGCTGGGCCACAGGGCCTCGACCCGGGCGGCGGTGTATTCGGCATAGACCCGCGCCTCGTCGGCCCAGAAATGGTTGTCGCTGGGCAGCACATACAGGGTGCGCTCGGCGCTGAAGGGGTCGGGATGATCGCGGAACGCATGCACCGCCCCGACCAGATCGGCGGGCGGCGTGAATTTATAGGCCATGACTCGCGGCTCGTTCGCGCCCGGCGTCACGGCGGCCAGCAGGCGCACGCTGTTGGCGAAGGTCCAGCGGTATTTGCCCAGCAGCATGGCCCGCTTCTGGGGCCAGTTGCCGGCGCAGAACACGCCCAGCGGGCTTTCCTCGCTAAAGTCGGCGATCCGGTCGCCCGACACCTTGTCGATCGCCAGATTGCAGAAGTCGAGGTCGGTCAACGGCATGGCGCGGTCGGCTCCGGAAAAGGCGGAACGGCCCGCGTCCTGAAATCAGGACACGGGCCGTCTTCACGATCAGGCGGCGGTCGTCCGCATGGCGGCGCGCAGCAGGGCGAAGTCCAGCTTGGACCGGACGCGGATGACGCCCTTGGGCTCCACCACGGCCGAGGCCGACTGGAACCAGCGGCCGTACATATTGCCCATCCGCGACCCGAGACGTTCGTTGATCTCGGTGTCGTCGTCGTTCTGGACGGTCATCACCGCCGACTTGGCGTGCACGAACAGGTCAACCCCCGTCGCACCGCCCGCCAGCCAGCCTTCGCCCGCCGTGCCGTTGCCCGGCAGTCGCTCATAGGACCGCCACATCAGGTCATCCCACGGACGGTTGCCTTTCAGCTCGCCCGCCTGGGCATAATAGGGGTCCAGCGAATTCTGCATCCGCACCTTGAACGGCGCGATGATCGCGACGTCCTCGCCCTCGAACAGCTCGCTGGTCCCCAGCTCGACGACGGCCTGGGCGATCAGTTCCAGAGTGGCCGTCACGGAATAGGAGCCAATGGTGGTGATGGTCTCGTTGACGCCCTTGGTGTTGGTCACGCCGCTGAGGGCCGCGGCGGCCAGGGCGTCGACGTGCTGGCGGTCGCGGGCGCGGTTGACGGCGCGCACCGAGGCGCCGGCGAAGGCGCCGGCCATGGAGATGTTCAGCTTCTTGATGTCCGGATCCCAGATCGTGAAGTTCACGAACTCCGGCTCGGCGGCCACCTTGACGAAGTCGAGGGGCAGCTGGTTGTGCACCAGCTCCTGCATGCGGCTGGACCGGGTCGTCTCGGACTGCCCCAGGCGCGGGAAGAAACAATCGTCGCCGATGAACATCCCGCCCTCTTCGGCCAGACCCTCGAGGCGGCGCGTCTTCTGTTCGCTGCGAAGTTTGTATTCATCCTTGTATTTCGGGATGAACCATTCGGGCATCTCGTGGGCCATGACATTGCGCTCCAGTTAGGCCGGCTGAAGCGCCGGCGTTGTTTTCACAACACCGACGCTAAGCCCGGCCCGGCCGCCGCAACGCGGTCAGCCGCGCTTGCTGTGGGCGGCGATGAAGGCCGCGTCAGCCGCCCTGCGGAAGGCCCGGTCGGTCTCGTATTTCGGATCGCGCCGCTGGGCCTCGGCGGCCGAGACGGCGGTTTCCCGGGCTGTCGCGGGGTCGGCCGTGGTCGGCGGGTCGATGTCGGCGGCGGGGCCTGCCATCCGGCGCATGTATTCGACCAGCTTGACCCCCGCCGCCGTGGGCGACAGGCTCATCATCTCGCCGAACATCTCATCGTCGAAGCCGTCGCCCCGCGCCTTCAGCCCCTCGGCGAAGATCTCCACCTCGCGGCGGCGGCCCTCGGCGTTGTCGCCCAGCTTGGCCGCCTCTGCGACGGGGTCGAACTGCCCGGTGTCGAACAGCCCGGCCTTGGCCAGGTCGCCCGCCTGGGCCAGAAAGTCGTCCAGCGCGCCCTGGGTCTTGCCCGCCTTGGCGAAATGCTCGGTGATCCCCTTGACGATCGGGTCCTCGCCGTCGCCCATGTTCAGCGCCGCCTTGGCGTCCGCGTCCAGATTGACGGCATAGGCCGCCGCCTCGGTGTGGACCGCCGCCCGCGCCGCCTCGGCCGCGACGGCCTCGGGCGTGGGGTCGGCAGGCTTTTCAACCGGCGGCGATGTTTCCGGCGGGGTCGAAGGCGTCTCCTCCCCCGGTTTCGGCTCTGGTTTCGTCTCCGGCGTCTTCAGCTCGGGGGGCGTAGCTCCCGGCGAGGCCGGGGCTGTCGTTCCATCCAAAGACAGGAGCGGGTCGATCATGGCGACGGTCATCGGTTTCAGTCCTTTGCAGATGGTCGTGGAGGTCGAGCAGGTGCACCACGACGCCGAACACGGCGTTCTCGCCGGTGCGCCGTTGGCAGAAATCATGGCTGGCCGCGCCGCTCAGGCGCGGATCGGTCGGCGGGCGCAGCACCGTCGCGCGCGCCAGAACCTCCAGCAGCGCGAGGCCGTCCGGTCCGTTCATGACCTTGGCCATCAGGGCCGCGTCCAGACGGTCCTGATCCAGCACGCCGCGCGCGCCGGGGTCGGGCAGCTGCGAACTGACCCATGTCCGGACGTGTGCGATCAGCGGGTTCACGGCCGGACCAGTCCGGCCGTCGGCTCGCCGTCGACGAAGGACGCGCCCGCCGGCACCTCGATCGGCTGACCCTTGCCGGCGGCCTCGCCCATCATGGCCAGGATTTTCTCGCGATCCTCGCGCGGGCGGGTGGACCAGCCCGGAGCGCCCATCATCGGCCCCAGCTTGTGCATGTCTTCCAGGTTGATGACGGCCGCCATCATCTCGGCTCCGCCGATCGCCTTGACCAGTTCGGCCAGACGCGCGAACCGCTCGACGTCGTCCATGTTCTGCTGCTGGGCCAGCGGCGAGGTGATCCGCACCTTCATCACCAGCTGATCGACCTTCAGCTCGTCGAAATTGATCGCCGGAACCTTTTTCTTGTCGAGGATGTCCAGCACCCGGGCGATCACGGCCGGGATGTATTCGTGGTTCAGCCGCCCGAAGGCCGAGCCCGCGTCGAACGCGAATTCGCGCAACCGCTCCACGATCTCGGTCGGCGACCGGACGCTGGCGCTTTCCTGCGGCAGTTGGCGCGCATGCAGGTTCTGGGCGATGTTCTGGCGCATGTCCTGAAGCGACAGCTGGGCCAGGTCGACCCGGCCGTTCATCTCCAGCGGCGTGATGGAGGACCCCATCGGCCCGCCCGTCCGCGCCACCCGGATCAGGGCGTGCGGCGCCAGGCGCAGCGTGTCGGGGTTCACCACCCCGTCGTGCGCCACCATCAAGGGCGGCGCCAGGGCATAGGCCGCCGCCTTCAGGATCATCTCGACGGCCTTGTTGGCGGTCATGATGTCGGGCAGCGTCAGCAACAGCGGACCCAGCCCCCACGGATTGCCCGGCGTCGTCCACCAGCGGAAGATGATCCAGGGATTGGTGCGGTTGGTGGTCTCCCACGCCTTGCCCGTCGTGGCGGCGCCGCCCTCGGTGGCCAGCACGTCGAACCGCCACAGCCCTTCGCTCAAGTCGAAATAGCTGGCCTGAAGGATCTCGACCTCTTCGTTCTTGCCCGAGGCGATCTTGTCCAGGATCGCCTTGGGCCAGGTCGCCTTGGGCCACAGCACCGGCAACTGCTCGGCCGGGTATTTGCGGCGCCAATAGACGTTGTCGATCCGGCCGCTGGCCCCCTCCTCAATCGACAGGCCCCACGGCGGCACCGCCGTCCAGCGGATCAGCTCGTTGTCGTCGCCCTCCACGGCCAGCAGGCCGGCGGTCCCGATCGACAAATCCGCATAGGCCTGACCCGAGGCGTTGGCGAACGACGAGGCGTCCAGCGCCGCGTGCACGATCTTGGTCGCGGTCTCGAGCTGGCGGTTCACCTTCTCGATCTGATCCTCGGGGATCAGCGGCCCGCCCTCCAGGGCGAACCAGCGCGCGAAGGGCGGCGTCAGGTCGCGCTGCAGCCGCGAGCCGAATTTGTGCACGCCGGTCGGGCCGGAGCTGTCAAACAGCTGCTCAAAGGCCATCCGCCCGCGATTGTGCTGGACCCGCCACGGCATGGCGAAGGCCATCGCCCGGTCGATATAGTGTTTGACCTCGCCCCGCTTGGTGTCGGCCGCGGCCTCGCGATGCAGGATCTTCTGGACGCTCCAGCCCGCCATGCGTCAGCCGCCCAGCGTGGGCGCGAGGCCGGTTTCGCCGCCCTGGAACGACAGCAGCCGACGCCCGGCTCCGCGCATCCGGCGGCCCGACGCCGACTGTTCGGCCCGCAGGCGCTGGGCCTCTTCCTCGGCGTCCCGCGCGCTGCGTTTCTGGGCGTTCTCGGCGTCGATCTGGGCCATTTTCTGCTCGCGAGAGCGCCGGCCGAAGAACCGTTTAACCGTGCCGGCCATGGATGGGGCTCCTCAGAACGTGCGACGAAAGACGGCGACGGGGCCGAGGCGCGTGGCCTCCTCCCCGATCCGATCGAAGCCCAATCCTGCCGCCATGCGCGCCCCCGCAACGCGGTCGCCGACGCCCAGCACATAGACGCGGACCTCGCCCGTGCCCGCCCCGCCCGCCACCGCCTCCAGCGCCTGGTCCAGCAGCCGCAGCGCGGGCCTCAGGTTCGCCCGCATCGCCGGGCCGACCGCCAGCCAGGCCTCGGCATGGTCGGCCTCGGGCCACAACCCCATGACGCAGACCAGCACCCCGGCGGCGTCGCGGACCGTCAGGGCCGCCCCCTCGCTGACCTGACGCGCCATTTCCCCGAACCGGCGCCGTGTCACCACGCCCCGGCGCCCGGCATCGCCCGGTGCCTCCAGCATGTCGAACGCCGACGCCTCGCTGACGGTCAATCCGCCCACCTTCAATCCCACGGCGACCAGTCCGACCTGTAGGACGGCTGGCCGCGCTGGCCCGGATGGCGCGGGCTGCCCGGCGGCATCAGCACCCCGGACGCGGACCGTTCCCAGCCGTTGCCGAGACCGCTCGGCGCTTTGGCCCGATTGAGGTCGAACCCGCCGCCGACGATGACGCCCGCCCGGCCGATATCGCCCAGGCAGGCATAGCCCAGGGCGTCCATGACGTGAGAGCTGGCCGTGTTCTGCTTGCCCAGCGCCTTGGTCGGCTGGAGCGGGTCAGCCTTGGTCCATTTGTAATCGCCGCCAAAGCCGCGCCGCAGGAACCGGCACGAGGGATTGATGGTCAGGTCGCGCACCTGGTCGTGGGCGTTGATCCGGTTCATCACCGTGCGCGTGGCGTCCAGCCGCAGGTCCAGCTCATTGGACGAGGTCGGGTTGATTGGCACCTTCAGGACGTTCTGGACCTTCTCCATGAACGAATATTCGCCCTTCTCCCGGTCCGCGCCGTAGAAGGCGGCCGGGTCGCCCCAGCCGATCGAGACGTGCTGCCCGGCGAACCGCGACGACACCAGATCGCCGATTGCTTCTGCGAACCGGGCGGGACCGACCCCGTGCAACAGGCGCCGACCCTTGGCGTCGGTCGGGTCGATCATCACCACCTCGGCATAGATGACCCTGCGCCCGCTCCGGGTCCGCCCCATGATCACCGCCGCCGGCGTGCCACCGCCATCCAGCCCCAGGATCAGCTCGTCGCCGCGCTCGGGCTCCAGCTCGACGGGCGAGAACAGGGCGTCCAGATCGACCTCGCCGAAGATCGGCTGGCCCGCGAAACTGGCCCCCCAGCGGTTGCGACAAAAGCGGTTGACCCACCAGTCGGGCCGCCCGGCCGAGATCACCGTGTAGTAATCGTCGTCCAGATATTTGCTGTTGTCAGCATCGGGGTTGACCCGGAACGGCGGCCCACCCGGCAGGATGCCTGACGGCTGGTCGAAGAACTCGAAATTCATCTCGGTGTGCTTGTGGGCGTCTTCAACGCACAGCTCATAGAAGGGATGATCGACGTCGGGCTTGTTGAAACCGGCCCAGACGCCCCGGCTGACCCGGAATTCCTTGTCACCTCCCCGCTTCGTTCGGCCGCCCAGATAGGCCAGCGCCTCGACCGGGACCGTGGTCGCCGCGTCGATGAAGGCCCCCATGATCGCCCAGCCGTCACACGTTGCCTCGACGCTGTTTCCGCCGAGGGCGAGAAATTCGACCCGCAGCTCGATCGGCCCCATGCCGTGCGTGCCGTCCACGAAGGGCGCGTCGAAGCGCAGATCGTGTGACGCCGGCCGATCGTCGGACCCCACGAATTTCCCGAAGTCGCGGGGCACCCATTTGTGCCAGTCCTGGATCGTCGTCCGGTACAGGTTGCGATAGGTGTCGCGCAGGACCCCCACCTTGGCGACCCGGACGCCCTGGTTGTTGGGCTTCTGGACCATGCCGGTGAAAAACGGCTCGGCCACCGCGCAGGCCGTGGTCTTGCCGGAACCGTAAGGACCTGCAATCAATCGCGTGAAGGCCGTCGATTCGTGAAACCGTTTCAGCGTGTCGCTGCTCGGAACATAGGTTCTGGGGTCAAATCGCCCTGACATTCCGCACCACCCACACCCCGACCCTCGGGGCTACGCTGTCAGGGTCGACGGGATCGGTTTTCGGCAACGCCATCCGTGCGGGACCGCATGGACATAAGGGGTTGGTGGCGCCGGTTTCCGGGGCACCGCTCGCCCAGGCCGGGCCGCGCTTAACGTCCAGTTACCCAAAATGTTGTGAGTTATTGGCTACTTACGTCGCCGTCCGACTGATCCCGTCCGACTTGGCCCAGCCGAACGCTCATCCCGTCGCCCACCGAAATCTCAGCCGCCCCGCCGCGCGCGGGAACAGAGACCCCGGCTGATCGGTCCAGATCGACGCCGCCGAAGTTGACGGTCAGCGATGCGCCGCCCTCGATCTGCACCGCCTGAGGCAGCTTCTGGGCGATGTAGGGCGCGGCGCTCTCGGCCATCCGCATCTGCAGCTTGAACAGGTCCAGCAGCACGTCGTTTGCGAAATGCTCGCCCTCCTCCTCGACATCGACCGTGGTCACCGTCTCGACCCCGGCGATGACTGCCGTCGTCGTCGTCGTCCGCGTCACCATCTGGCGGCGCAGGCCCAGCCGCTCGGCCAGCTGGACCGGCGTCATGGTATAGGCCTCCATGATGACGCTCAGCGGATGCCGGTGCTGGGTCAGGAGCCACGCGGTCACCGCCTCGGTGCGCCTGTTCTTCGATCCCTTCGGACGCCCAGGGCGACGCCCGGCCGAGGGCAACGCCGCCGACAGCGGCGACGGCGCATCGAGCGCGCCCGTCTCGCAGGGCTCCAGTTCCTCGAAAAGACCCGCCTGGACGATCTCGGCCATGCCCGCCTCGCCCTTAACCGCCTCTTCCAGTGCTGCGCCGACGCCGCCCGACATATCGCCCTCATTTTTTACTCGGTCTGAGGATGACGCCGCCGGCTCCGGCGCAACGCGGCCCAGCTGGGACTAGTTTGGGACTTGGTTTGGGACTTCTATCTATATGTATTCATTGTGAAATCTATACCTAGTCCCAGAAGTCCCACAAATCCCAGATCGCAGACGCCATACGAGGCCGTCGCCGTTTTCAACCGCGCATTTGTTTTTGTCGGGCGCGCACGTCAGGCGACCCCCCTGGGATTTGTGGGACTTCTGGGACTTGGCCGGATTGCTCTTCGAAAACAGTCTCTTGACTGTCCCAAACCAAGTCCCAACCCCGTCCCACGAACAGGGACTTGAGGGCGGACCGGCGACCGGCTGACCCCTTATCGCTCAAGTCGGCTGCGCCGCCAAGGGTCGGGGTGATGATGACGCTTGACGCCGCGAATTGGCGCGTCCTATAACTAGGACTCGGCAGGGCGTTGGCCCGCCGCTACTGTCCTCGGCATTGGGTCGGGGGCGAAACATCAGGGACTGACCCGATGAACATGACCGCCCTTCTCCACCGCGAAACCGCGCACCTGCCTCAGCGGGACCGCGACCTGATCGAGCGCCGCCTTGTGGTGGCCATCGAACTGGCGCTGCATTTCCCCACGGCGCCGGTGCGCGCCATGACCGACAAGCTGCAATCGTTCGGCGACTGCGAACGCTGGACCTGTGAACTGGTGGCCAAGGCCGCTCTCGAGGTTGCGCCGCTCCGCGCTGCCGCGCTTAGCGCAGCGTGAGGGTCAGACCATGTCAACACGCTCTCTAATCATCGTCGATCACGGCGACCACTTCGCGGTTTCCTATTGCCATTGGGACGGAAAGCCACGGCATCAAGCGCCAATCCTGACCGAACACTATGCGTCAGACGACGCGGCGCGCGCCCTGTCCGCGCTCGGCAATCTCTCAAGTCTGGGGGCGCGCGTCGATGCACCCGACGGACACTCCTATGCAAGCCCCGCAGAAGGGTGCTGCATTGCCTACGGGCGGGACAGGGGCGAAGCGAATTGGCGCGCTGACAAGTGCTGGGCTGTTATCGCCGCTTGGCCCTGCGATCACAGCCTGATCGAATGGGTCTATCTCTGGCGCGACGGCGCGTGGTGGTTCGCCAGTGCGGAGGAAGGGACACAGGCGCTGCGGCCTTGCACCGATCTGATCGCGGCTCAACCGGGGGTGCCGTAAAATGAACGTCAAGACCTTCTTTATGCCGGGCGACCGCTACCAGTACGACTTCGACGCCTGTTCCGCTGACCGGGGCTGGGCGCAGCTGGACACCGTTCAGGACGCCCCTTGGTATGGCAACTGGATCAGCCCCGGCTCGAAGATGCTTCTCGAGTTCTGCGAAGGCGACGTGACGCTGACCACCTGCGAAACGGACGCTGAATTCTCGAGCGAAGTCCGTCGCGTGATCGACCGGCACACCGCGCAAGGCACCAAGACACCGCTGATCGACGGCATGTGTAACGAGGGCACAATTGCCCGGTTCATTGATCTGGGCCTCGGCGATCTTCTGCACTGACGCTTCCGGTTCGCCCCCATCCGTCGCCGGGTGGGGGCCTTCCCGAACCGTCAGGTTCACCGCTCCGGGCAATCACGTCCGGGCGTTCCGCTGGTCACGAAAGGACCGCTTCCATGTCTGCTCAACAAATCACCACCCTTCCGCTTTCCGCCCTGTCGCTGGCCGAGGAAAACGCCCGCTACGGCGTCACCTATGACCCGGACGCCCTGCTGGACCTCGCCCGCTCCATCCGTTCGCCGCTGGGGCTGCTGGACCCGCTCAAAGCCTATGCGACCGACACCGGGGCCGCCGTCTGGGATGGCGGGCGTCGGCTCGCCGCCTTGGGCCTGATCGCCGCCGATGGCGACGAGGCCGGGGCTACGCTGGTCGCCTCCGTGTCCCTCATTCTGACCTCGCGCGAGGAAGCCCGGCTGGCGTCCATGGCAACCTTCGTCCGAAAGGATATACACCCCGCCGAACGCTTCCTGACCTATAACCGGCTGTTCGAGGACGGTCAGACGGCCCAGCAAATCGCCGCCGCTTGCGCCGTCAGCGAGAAGGGCGTCGCCCAGCTGCTGCGCTTCCGGATGCTCGCGCCAGAGATATTCGCAGCCTTCCGTGACGGCGGCATGGACCTCGATGCGGCCTTCGCCTTCACCTTGACCGACGTCCACGATGACCAGCGCGAGGTTCTGGCCAGCTTTCAGGGCAAGGAAGTCCGCAGCCATGAGGTTCGCAATCGTCTGCAGCGCGGCGGGGTCAACGCCCAGCACAAATGGGCGCGCTACGTCGGTCGCGACGCCTATGCCGAGGCCGGGGGGCGGTTCCTGACCGACCTGTTCTCGAACCGGGAGATCGACGAG
>Ga0163144_10029267_pt1 | contig 10582 bp, 9 predicted proteins | sample OliLak19BULKMAT1_FD_123175 | JGI IMG/M metagenome (GOLD analysis project Ga0163144, IMG submission 123175) | Freshwater microbial mat bacterial communities from Lake Vanda, McMurdo Dry Valleys, Antarctica - Oligotrophic Lake LV.19.BULKMAT1 | ecosystem: Environmental > Aquatic > Freshwater > Lake...
CGAACTTCTTCGAGCCCCACCCGCCCCACTCGCCCCCTTTGTCTTCTCTTCTCTTTTCCCAACTCCGAACATGCAACGATGCCCGCTCTCCGCTTCTCCTTTTCTACGCCTGATTCTCTTCTCGCCGCGATCTCTGCGTTCACTCCTGCGCTTCGCCTTCCGATTGCCAACAACTTGGACTACAGCGCGCCATGAAAGGCGCTCATTTTCAGTGGGAGTTAGACCCACCCGGCAAGTTTGACGCTCCAGCCGGTAGCAATCGGAGCAGTCGAGGAGGGGACGAATCGGCTGGAGCCTTCGAGCAAACGGGCCGTGCTAAGCGGCTCGGCGAGTGCGCGGGCCGCAACGTGAGTGAACGCTGAGCAGGCCTCGAAAAGTTTGAACGCGAGGGCCGACCCGCCTGTAGTCCGGGGAAGGCTGCTATCGCTGGACATAAACCAATGAGCGTTGGGTGTCCAGCGGCCTCGCCGGGGCAGTGGCGGTGGCACGCGCGCACAGGAAATGATCGCAACATGGGAAACCCCAGCGGGGGTGGGGGGCGGCGTGTGACCGCCAACCGGCAGCCCGTGAGGGATGGGCCGGGCCGTGTGGGGTGACGGAGAGGCCCGTAGTACCGATGAGGCTCCGTAACGGGAGCGGAGGGAAGTGGCCTTGGTTCAAGGTCGGCGTAAGAAAGAGCGCGGGACTAAACGGAGATTGACGATGAGTCTAACAACTCCAACAAAGGTTCAGAAACTCCGGACGACGCCGCACGCCAAAGCGAAGGAATCGCCGGGCCGGAGGTTCCACGCCCTCTACGACAAGGTGTACCGGATGGATGTTCTGACCGAAGCCTACCAATCGTGCAAGGCCAACTATGGCGCACGCGGAGTAGATGGTCAGACGTTCAGGGACATCGAGAAGCGTGAGGGAGGAGTGGGACAATGGCTGGGCAAACTGTCGGCGCAATTCAGGGATAAAACGTATCGGCCCCAGGCCGTCCGACGGGTACACATACCCAAGAAGGGCGGGGGGCAAAGGCCGTTGGGGATACCAACGATCAAAGACCGGGTGGCCCAGACCGCCGCGATGATCGTGCTCGAGCCGATCTTCGAGGCGGACCTGCAACCCGAACAGCACGCCTATCGACCCGGGCGCGGCGCTCCGGACGCGGTCAACCGCGTCCACGCGCTGGTCAGCACCGGACACCGGGAGGTGGTGGACGCGGACCTGAAAGGCTACTTCGACACGATTCCGCACCCCGAACTGATGGCATCGGTGGCCCGGCGCGTAAGCGACGGGTCGATGCTGCATCTCATCAAGGTGTGGCTGAAAACGCCGGTGCAGGAAGCGGACGAGCGGGGCCGCAAGCGTCTGTCCTCCCGCAACAACGACGAAAGGAAAGGCACGCCGCAGGGCGCGCCGATCTCCCCGCTACTGAGCAACATCTCCATGAGGCGGTTCGTGCTGGGGGGGGGGAGCTGGAAGCAACTGGGCCACGCGGCCCGGCTGCAAGCGTGGATTGTCAACTACGCCGACGACTTCGTGATCTGCTGCAAAGGTCGGGCCGACGAGGCCGCGGTCGTAATGCGGGCCATGATGTCCAAACTGAAACTGACGGTCAACGAGACCAAGACGCGGACTTGCCGCGTGGGGACCGACACCCCCGAGACGTTTGATTTTCTGGGCTACACGATCGGTCGGTGCTATTCGCCAAAGACGGGGCAAGCGTACATCGGGACGCGCCCGTCCAAGAAGAAGGTCTGCGGCTTGCGAGAGCGGATCAGCGAGTTGACCGAGCGATCCCGCACCGGGCTGGCCACGGAGGATTTGGTTGCAAAGCTCAACCTGATGATGGTTGGATGGAGCAACTACTTCAAACTGGGTCAGGTCGGCACGGCCTACGCGGCGGTGGATTACCACTGCCGTCAAAGGCTTCGACGGTGGTTGCGGCTGAAACACAAGGTACCCGCGGCGAGCATGTACACACGCTTCCCCGATAAGTACCTTGACCAGCGGCTTGGGCTGGTCCGCCTATCGGGGCGGATCCGCGACCTTCCGTGGGCGAAAGCGAAACGCCTTGTCCGAGAGCCGGATGCGGGAAAACCGCCTGTCCGGTTCGATGAGCGGGGAGTGGAAACGGGGCACGGCTGAGCTAGTGAGGCACCGGCATACGAAAGAGCCGGTAACAGATAGGCTCATCCTAAACTACCGCGCCACTCCTCGACTCTACCCCCATCGCGCCCTGCCCTACTTCACGCCTTTTGCAAGCCTAACCTCCCTCCCCGTGCGGGCATTGTTTCTCTCCCTTCCGTTGGACTGTTTCGGACCCGATCATGAACTTATCAAACTGCGAGCGCTCCGCTTCCATTCTTGCACTCATTGCCAGTTCCGCACTCCTCGTCGGTTGCGATCAGCGCAGCGATTCCACCAAGGCGGTTCGCGCCGGCTCCCAGAACCTGTACGCCATCGGCGTTGCGCCCGGAACGGGCACATCAAAGGCCGAGGGCAGACTTCGCGATGTGGCGACTCAGGTCCAGCCCGCAGCAACCAACGGAAATGACGGCGAGAAGGCCGCCGCCGCCCTGCTCACCGCGCAGACCATGCGCGGTCAGGGCGAAATCGCCGCGACCAACGCCAAAAACGTTGAACTTCAAATTCGCAACAAGGTCACGCTCGTTCGCGCCGCCATCGATGATTGGTCGCGCCGCAACGCCGTCGCCGCTGCGGCCGATGCATTCAGCCCCGCGAAGGACATCCAGCGGTTGCAGGAGAACAAGGCCAAAAAGCAGCAGGAACTGGTCGCCGAGCAGAAGCGCTTGGCCGACGCTCAGGCCCAGATGGCATCCCTTGAGCAACTGATCAAAGCCAAGGTTGACGCCGCCGCAGCCCAGAGCGATCAATATACCGCCCTCATCCAGACCACCGTGAAACTGACCGCGACGCAAGCCGCGGATGTTGTTACCAAGGCCAATGAGTTTCGCCGCAAGGCCGATGACCTGCGGACAGAGGGCGGAAAGCTCCAATCCCAGGCCGACCTCTTGAAGCCCGTGGTGAAGGAAATTACGCTGCTGAGCGAAACGATCCAGAACCAGATCAAGAACTCGGATGAGACGGTCAAGTCCTTGAACGCTCGGGCCGATGCCGCGAAGAAAGAAGCCAAGGATGCCCGCGACGCCGCGACCATCGCCGCCAACGACGCCGACAAGTTCGTGATCGAAATCGTTGAACTGCGATTCAAAGCCCTCGCAGAGGCTTACACGTCTGCCCTTGATTCGTTCTCCAAAGCCGCCGGCAAGGCCAACGCCGCGGCGAACGCGGCTGCGGGAAAGGCCAAAGTCACCGCAGGCTCCGCCAAACTCTCGACCGCCGAGACCCAATGGGCAAAAGCAAACGGCGCACGTGGCATGGCCTCGCTCTTCGATTCGCTTGTAGGCACTCAGCCGAAACTTCCCAACGATGCCGACTACGTCAAGAAGTCCGATGAAGCCAAAGCCGAGGCCAAGGCCGCGCTCGAAGCCGCCACCGCGGCGATTGACGAGGCGAAGACCGCCTTTGATTCGGCTCGTATTCAGGATAAGTCCGTCAAGGAACGCATGACCAAACTGGGCGAACTGCTTGGAAAGGCCAAGGAAATCGCAAGCGGAGCGGCGATTGATCAGCCGCTGCCGGCGCCCGATGCGCCCGCGGCGACGGCGGTAGTTGATGGCCAGCCTGCCGGAGTGGCGGCCACCGATACGGCCCTTAGTGCCGCGATCGACAAGGCGCTCGGCTCGATGCAGGCGGGGAAGATGTCCGAACTGGCCGCGATGTCAAACGTTTCGACGGGCAACAGGGAGGCGCTCACCTCGCTTTTGGGCGCACAGGACAACTTGATGGCCGCGGATCAGGCGTGCCGGGCGAAGTTCAAGCAATCAGCCGTTCAAGTTCTCTCGACACTGCCCGGCGCGGCTGCGGGAATTGCCCAGATGGGCGGCGGTCAGGTCGATCTTGAGAAACTGCGCACTATCAAGAGTTCAGATCTCAAAATCGCGGTCTCAGGCGACAACGCGACCGCAACTTCCGATGCTTTGCCGCAGCCGCTCCGATTCGTCAAGAAGGATGGGGCGTGGCTGTATGATGTGAGCGCAGTTGAACCGATGCTCGCGATGCCGCAGATGAAGATGGGCGCCTCGATGGGTGCGGTGATGAAGCAGTGGGCCGATGACATCAACGCGGGCAAGTATGCCGATGCCGCGACGGCGGCGCAGGGGTTCCTTGCGGCGGTGATGCCCTTGATGCAGCAGATGATGGCGCCGCCGAAATAGGTGTAGGGCCAGACGAGCAACTTCACAGGAGGGTTCGGCCCATGTACAGCTTTCCAAATCGTCTGGACATTTCTGCATGAAAATGGACGTCACCAGACTTTGCAATTGGCTGGTCAAAGTTTCTCAAGCCGCCTGATCGCCTCATCCACCGTCTCCCGCCGCTTGCAAAATGCAAAACGCACCAGCGGGCTGCCCAGTTCCTTGCGGTTGTAAAACCCCGAGGGCGGAATCGCCGCGACGCCGACCTTTTCGATCAGGTGCTGCACAAAGGCCTTGTCATCGTCGAATCCCCGCGCGGTGTGATCAGCCATCAGGAAGTACGTCGAGTACGACGGATACACCTTTAGCCCCGCTTTCGTGAGCGCCGCCGACAACCGATCCCGGTTCCCCGAATAAAGTTCCCGCATCTTCGCCGCGTAGTCTCCCGCCTCGCGAAGCGCGGCCGCCGCCCCATACTGCAGCGGAGTCGAAGTCGAGAACGTCATGAACTGGTGGCAAGCCCGCACAGCCGCGGTCAACGCCGGGCACGCGATGGCCCAGCCGACCTTCCACCCCGTCAGGCTGAACGTCTTGCCCAGGCTGTTGAGCGTGATCGTGAGGTCGCGCATCCCCGGCAGCGTGGCGATGGAAATATGCGGGAAGGCGGGATCAAAGATCAACTGGTCGTACACCTCATCGCTGATGGCGATCACATTCCGCTCGAGGCACAACGACGCGATCAACTCCAGTTCCCGCCGCGTAAACACCTTTCCTGTAGGATTGTGCGGCGAGTTGACAACGATCGCCCGCGTCCGCTCCGTGAACGCGCCCCGCAACTCCGCCTCGTCGAACCAGAATTCCCGCCCGCCATCCCGCGGCGGATGCAACGCCACAAACTTGCACATCGCCCCCGCCATCGCCGTCCCCGCGACATAGAAATCAAAGAAAGGCTCGAACACAATCACCTCATCGCCGGGATTGAGCAGCCCGACCAAACAGTTGATGATCCCCTCCGAGCACCCGCTCGTCACAGTCACGTTCGCGTCGGGATCAATCGTCCCCTTTCCTTCATTTTCCCACCGCTCTGCAATCGCCGCGTTCAGAATCGGCACCCCGCTCATCCGGGCATACTGAGCGTGCCCGGCATTGATCGCCTCAATCGCGGCCGTCTTCGCCACATCCGGCCCATCAAAATCAGGAAACCCCTGCGACAGGTTCACCGCCTTGTGCAGGTTCGCCAGCCGCGTCATCTCCGCGAAGATGGAGGAGCCGAAGGGCCGGAATCGTTCAGCGATGTGTGTGGGGGTGTTCACGTGGCAAGCGTATTGCCCCGCCGGCTCGGACGGAGTTTCGCGAAAAACCCAGAGACTCCATCCCTGGGGTTTCGGCATTGCATGTTCCGCCTGCACGACCATTCAGCACCCATTCTCCCACCGTTCAAAGAACGCCTGCACATCGGACCCATCCACACCCCCATCGTGGTTGAAGTCGGCGCGGCAATCATCGTGGAGAAGGACACCGGGATCGGAAACGATGCTCCCTCAGTTGTTGGTGATGGCGCAGGTGAATGCGGAACCGTTGGGGAAGGTGAGCGCAGGGTTAACAATGAGCATCGAGGTAGTGGCGCCAGAAATGTGGTCATTGTCGACAAGCATGCCACCGTCGGGGCCGCCGACCCGCCGCCATTGGTAGGAGAACGCACCGATGGCCGTGACCGAGAATGTGGCGATGTCGGTTGGAATGGTGGCGAGAAAATTAATTGGCTGCCCTGTCGGGGGAATTGTGGGCAACATGGAGTTGCTGGTTCAGGAGCACCGAGACGTTATTGCTGGTGTAGTTCGCCACGGCCAAGTCGGGCTTGCCGTCGCCGTTGAAGTCACCAACCGCCACCGAATAGGGGCCAGCGCCTGCGGGGTAGAAGATTGCTGGTTGGAAAGTGCCGTCGCCGTTGCCCAACAGGACCGAGATGTTGCTGTTGTAACTCGCCACCGCTAGGTCGATCTTGCCATCGCGATTGAAGTCGCCAACCGCAGCCCCAGTCGAGCCGGTGCCCACAACGGCGTAGTTCACCACTGACCGAAACGTGCCGTTGCCATTGCCGAGCAGGATGGAGACATCATCGCTAAACTCGTTTACCACAACGAGGTCGAGGAAGCCATCGGCGTTGAAATGTCCGACCGCGACGAAGGCTGGGTGGAGGTGTGCGGCGAAGGATGGAGAATCCGACGCGTGGAACGTGCCATCGCCGTTGCCCAGCAGGATTGATACGGTGAAACTCCCCTCGTTCGCCACCGCAAGGTCGAGCCGGCCGTCCTGATCGAAGTCGCCCACCGCGACGGAGCGCGGGTAAGCACCAATGACGTAGTAGACCGCCGGCTGGAACGTGCCAGAGTTCGGAGCTGCGTTGCCCAGGTGAATGGAGACGCTATTGCTGAAGGCGCTAGTCACGGCCAGGTCGGGCTTTCCGTCTCTGTTGAAATCGCCCACCGCGACGGCGAAGGAACCTCCTCCCGCGGCGTAGTTGACCGTCGGAGCGAAGGACGGCGAACACTGCGCACGCACCGGCTTCGTCACGCCCAGAACCACCACCGCCCACATCACCACAGCCATAAGACACGAGCCACCACGCGGCCACAGCCGCAACGCCTTGCTTACGAAAACTCGCATGGGCAATCTCCTTTGTGTGCTTTGCAACGCACGAGTTGTCCCGCGTCCGCATCTGACTCGCGCGGGATAGTCCGTACGCAACGAAATGACGCGGGTAAGGATACCGCCGCCGGCGCACTCGGGGTGGGGACAATCGCCCGCGTATTCCGCGATTGCGCCTTGCCGCCCGCCCACCCTTCTGCCCGCCCACAATACCACATGGAACAGACAAACCCGCTCAGTCCATGGTACCAGTACATTTGGGTCGATCCTGAACGGATGGGCGGCGAACCGTGCTTCCGCGGCACGCGCCTCCCCGTGCGGATTCTCTTTGAGTACCTCGGGGGCGGCTACACACTTGACGAGTTGCTCGAAGATTTCGAGCACGTATCGCGTGAAACACTCGCCGCGGTCCTCGCCCTCTCCGCGAAGGAGATTGAACGAACGGCGCGGGCCGCGTGAAAGTCCTTTTGGATCACTGCGTCCCAAAACGGTTCGGAAGGTTGCTCGTTGGGCACTTCGTGCGAACCGCCGCGTTCATGGACTGGGACCAACTGAAGAACGGTTTGCTGCTTGTCGCCGCGTCTGCCCAGTTCGATGCACTACTGACTGTCGATAAGAACCTGACGTTTCAGCAGAATCTCCGGGATTTGCCAATCGCCGTCAACGCGTTGGATGCTGTCACCAACGAACCGCATGTACTCGCTCCGTTTGCCCCCGAAGTGCTGCGGTTGCCCGAATCCCCCTTAGAAAAGCGCATTTACGTCATCAGCCATCCGCCGCGGAAGCCGAACCCATAAATCTCTCGGTCATGGGGCATGTTGTATCCATTTGAAGGGGACGCCACCTCCTATCCTCCCCCCATGCTCAGCATCGGCGACCCCGCCCCCGACTTCCCCTACGCCGGCACCACCCTGCACCAAACCCTTGCACGCGGCCCGGTCATCCTCTACTTCTATCCCGCTGACTTCACCCCGGTCTGCACCACGGAAGCCTGCATGTTCCGCGATTCGCACATCTCTCTCGCCGCGGCGGGCATCACCGTCATCGGCGTAAGCCCCCAGAACAATGACTCGCACGAAAAATTCAAGGCCCGATACAAACTCCCCTTCACGCTCCTCGCCGACACCAACCATGAAATCACTCGAGCGTACAAAGCCACCGGCATATTTGGTTTGCCCGTTCCTTTCGGTGTCCGCCGCGTGACATACCTCATCGGCGCCGATGCAAGGATCACCGACCGCGCCACCGGCGAACTCAGCGTGAGCGAACACGAACGCCTCATCGCTCGGGCGTTACCCAACACCAGCAGCGGACCCTCGTGATCGGCGCGTGGGGTGCGGCACCTCCATCACCCGATCCCCGTACATCGCAAACACGCGATCACGCTCCCGATGCTCCACCGGCCCGCCCGCGGTGAACCGGCTGAACGCTGGCAAAACTCCCATCGCGGGACGAATGTGAAAGCACGGCAGTTTGATGGAATCCGCCGCAGATCGAAGCGTAACCGCGGGGTGTAAATGCCCGCACCACGTAAACGCCCCCTCGTGTACGCACGGTTCGTGCGTAAACACAAACGGTCCTTCGCGATGCGCCGCGCTCAACTCGCGCAGCCCCCACGCCGAAGCGACCCGGTCGATCCGCCGATCGTGATTCCCCGGCACGAGCGCAATCTCAAAATCAAACCCCTTCCGCCACGCCGCAACCCGATCAACCAGGTCCACCGTCAATCCGATCGGCGCATGAAGCAAGTCTCCAAGCACAAGCAGCCGCCCCGCCCCCGTCGCGAGCATCGCCCCCTCGATCGTCCGCAACTGATCCTCGAGCATTGGCCCCGTGGGCAACGGCACTCCCACGCTCTTGAGCGCATCGGCCTTCCCCAAGTGTACATCGGCAATCAGCAACGTCCCCGCCGCGGGCCAGAACGCTCCGCGGCACGGCAGCAACACAATCCGCTCGCCCATGACCTCGATCACGCACACGTTTTCAGATTCCCCATTCATCACGGATCGCTTCCACCCTCTCGAGAATGCTCTGGCTCGACAACTTCGCCGACTGCCGTTCAATGACCAGCGGAAAGGATAAGGGCGTAAAACGCTCCGTACGTACCAGAATGTGCCGCGCGCTGCTCACGCGCCGCATCGTCCGCGCCAACCGACTTTCTTCGAAGTGCCGATCCATCACCTCCCGCCGCGCCTGATGCAGCAAGAGATTCCCAGGATCAAACTCGCTCAACACATCAAACAACAACCCCGCCCCCGCCTGCGTCTGCCGCCCCGACTTGGTCGTGCCCGGATACGTCTGCAACACTAGCCCCGAAACCCGCGCTACCTCACGAAACTGCAACTTCGCCAGTGCGCTCATGTTGATGCTCTCGTACGCGTCTTCGACCAGCCGATCCGGCGCAAACATCGCGGGCGACAGGAGCGAATCAAACGGATACTCTCCAGCGGAGAGAATCTCAAACCCATAATCATTCACTGAAATCAAAAATGTCCCGGATTTGAGCCGCGACAGCCGCAGCGCCAGAATCGCGGCCATTCCGCCATGCACCATCCGCCCATCAAATGGAAATACAAACAGGTGAGTCCCCTCGGAGGTCGCCGTCACTTCCATCAGCATCTCATCAGCGCCCGGAATCCTCGACAGGCGCTGCTGCGTCGCCACAATTCCCGCCGCGGCCCGCACTTCCGGCGATTGCGCTTCCTCGCCCGCGCCCGCTTTCTCCAACGCATCCCGGATTGAGGCCGCCAGCGATTCTGAAATCGGCAACTTCGTCCCTCCCCAGATTGGTGTGTACGTCGTGTTCCCCCGTGCGGGCTTCACATACGCCGTCATGTCTTTCATCATCACGAACGAAACCGTCTTGCCCGCGAAGACAAAACGCTCATCGACCCGCAGGTTTCCTACGAAGTTCTCTTCGATCCGCCCCAGTCTCTTCCCTGAGAGATACCGAATGTCAACCGTCGAATCGGCCACGATCGTCCCGATATTCAACCGATGCAGCTGCGCAATGCGCTGTTTGGGCACCCGATACCGCCCCTCAACAAGGCCGACCCGGTGATAATCCGGGTACGCGGCGAGCGTCCCCCCACCATTGACGACCAGCGCCAGCGCCCAGTCAAACTCTTCGCGCGAGAGCTCCCGATACGACCACGCCGTGCGCACCTCTTCGTACAACGCATCCGCATCGAACCCGCCCCCCAGCCCGCACGTCACCATGTGCTGCGCGAGAACATCCAGCGGCTTACTCGCCGGTGTCCGCGGCTCAATATGCCCCGTCGCGATTGCCCGCCGCGCGGCGTCGATTTCAAACAGTTCAAGCCCATGCGTCGGCACGCACGTCACGCGGCACGGCTGCATCGGCCGATGACTCGCCCGCCCCGCACGCTGCATGAGCCTCCCCACGCCCTTCGGCGACCCGATCTGCATCACCCGCTCGACGGGCGAGAAATCGACACCGAGGTCGAGGGAGGAAGTAGCCACGACAATCTTGAGCGTCCCATTTTTCAGCCCGGCCTCGACCGCCTCACGCGCTTCGCGGTCAATAGAGCCGTGATGCAGCGCGGTGATCGCCGCCCACTCCGGCTTTGCAACGAGAATCGCGTGAAACCACCGCTCCGCCTGCGAGCGCGTATTTGTGAACACAAGTGTTGATATGGTGGGGTCAA
>Ga0163144_10029268_pt1 | contig 10582 bp, 8 predicted proteins | sample OliLak19BULKMAT1_FD_123175 | JGI IMG/M metagenome (GOLD analysis project Ga0163144, IMG submission 123175) | Freshwater microbial mat bacterial communities from Lake Vanda, McMurdo Dry Valleys, Antarctica - Oligotrophic Lake LV.19.BULKMAT1 | ecosystem: Environmental > Aquatic > Freshwater > Lake...
ACTTTGGTCTTGTTCGTGGTCATTGGACTTCTTTCTCTCTGATTCAGGGCCTTTTGAAGATGGCCGACTGGAGAAGAAGGAAAGTGGGAAGCCGCCTGATCCTCTCCAGCGGCTTCACGATACGGCGCGTTTGTTACGCGCGCGCCATCTCGCACCGCTTTTCAAAGCGGCGGCGTCGCGACCGGAGGAGGGTGGACAACTTCATGATGAGGCCGATATTTCATCGGCGATCCCCGATGTCAAGATGCCGGGGACAGTCTAGGTTGGCCCAGTCCGCAATTTGGAGGCCGCCGTGACCCAAGCAGCACACCCCGAAGGCCTGTCGATGCTCGACAAGCGCAGGATCGAGGCCGAGATCCTGAAGGAAGTCTACGAGACCCTGAAGGCGAGCCACGGCATCAACGTGGCGAAGAAGACCGTCGCCGAATCGGTGCGGCGCTCGGCCATCGAGCAGGCCCGCCAATTTGCGGCGGCCGCACCCGGCGGCACCTCATTGAAAGCCTTCCAGGACGTGATGCCGCTGTGGGCCAAGGGCGGGGCGCTGGAGATCGAGGTCAAGGAGCAGACCGACACCACCTTCACCTTCAATGTCGTGCGCTGCCAGTACGCCGAGACCTACAAGGCGATGGGCCTGGGCGAGATCGGCGCTCTGCTGTCGTGCAACCGCGACGGCGCCTTCTGCGAGGGCTACGACCCCAAGCTGAAACTCGAACGCAGCCAGACCATCATGGGCGGCGCCAGTCACTGCGATTTCAAATACCGCTACGAGGACTGACCCGCGCGCCGCAGGCCGCGAATCCATTCTTCGTAGCCGCCGCCCGGCGTCGAATCGTTCGAGGCCGGCCGGACGAAAATGGCCGGCAATTCCTGGGCGCGCGCCCTTGCTTCGCTCGGGCTGAGGCCGAAGGCGCGGCGGAAGACGCGGCTGAAATGCGCCTCGCTGGCGAAGCCTCCGCTGAAGGCTATGTCGTAGATGCGGCGGTGGCCGTGCGCAGGGTCGGACAATTCGGCATGGGCGCGCGTGAGCCGCTGTTCCTGGATATAGGCGGCGACACCGCCCATCGGCTCGAACAGACGATAGAGCCGCGAGCGTGACATGCGGAAGGCGCCGCACAGCGCCCCGGCATTGAGTTCGGGCGCGTCGAGATTGGCGGCGATGTGGCGCTGGATCCGCCCGAGCGTTGTCGCCTCGATCTGGGTCCGGGCGCGGGCGCGCGTCTCGGCGGTGGTGTGGAAACACGCGGCGATCATCCCCGTCGTGGCGCGGGCAATGGCGGCGGCATCGGCCACGGCGATGGTGTCCGCCCGCGCCGCCAGGGCGCGCATGTAGTCGGCAAGCAGCCCGCCGGCGCTGCCGTCGCGCCGCAGCACCAGCCCGTGGAGGTCGCCGGCCGCCGGCAGCGCCTGACGCAAAGTATCGCGCGGCACCACGATCGCGATCGTGGCAGACGCCCGCGCCTCGGTGGCGTTGGGCCGGGCGAGATCGAGGATCTGCACGTCGCCGGCGCGCAGGACGCGCTCGCGCTCGTCGGCGGTGCCCACCAGACCGCCGCTCGCATAGAGCTGCACCAGATAGTGATCGAGCCCATCGGCCGCGGCCCGGCGCTTCTCGCGCAGGAAGCGCTGGCCATCGAAATCGACCTGGGTGACGACCAGCGCGCCCAGATGATGGGCGCGCACCGAGGCCGCGAAGCCGTCCTCGGCCCGGCGTCCGACCAACGGCGCCACGTCGAAAACGACCGAGACGCTGTCGCGCCAGGCGTCGAACTGGTCGCGCGACCGCAGATGCGCGGTCGAGAAATGGCTGAACGGGAGTTTGACGGCGTCCTGCATGCTCTTTCCCGCCAGACTCTCCCCAATTCGGCGGTCCTGACTGTACGGGCCTCACAGTCAATGTTTTTGGGACGTCCGGTCAAGCCGACGGAGGGCGAATTTGGTAGGGAAGGCAGTGCCTGGAGGCGGCAGGATCGCGCCCGCACGGAGAACGACCGTGATCGACAAGTCCCCGGCCGGAACTGCAGCCCTCGCGGTTCTCCTGCTCTGCACGCCGGCCGCCGCGAACGACGGTCCGTCGGCGGCGCCCTGGAGCTGGACGGGCTTTTATGTCGGCGGCCACACCGGCGCTGCGGCCGGGCTCGCCAGCTTTGCCGATCCGCTCGGACCACCGCTGTTCGGCGGTACGGTCGCCGCGCCCGGCTTCCTGGCCGGCTTGCAGGCCGGCTACAACCGGCAGGTGGCGCCGCAATGGGTCATCGGGCTGGAGGGGGAGGCGAGCCTGCTGGCCGCCACCGGCAGCAACACCTGCCTGCAGTCGTCATCGACGATCAACGGCTCGAACTGCAAGGTGACGCCGCGCGAGCTGGCGACGCTCACCGGCCGCCTCGGCTTCGTGACCGAACCGCGCGGCCGGACGATGCTGTTCGGCAAGGCCGGCGTCGCGTGGATGCGCGCCGACGTGTCGGTCAATCCCGGCAATGTCGTCGACTCCTCCGAACAAGGCTTCCTCAACGAAGGCATCAACTTCAGCGACACGCCGGACCAGGCCGCGCCGACCAGCCAGAGCATCAGCGCCTGGGGGTGGACGGCAGGCGCGGGCGTCGAGCACGCGCTCTCTCCCGCATGGTCGCTGAAGATGCAGTACGACTACCTGCGCTTCAGCGGCATGAGCATTGCGACGCCGCAAACCAACACCGTCACCGACGGCGGCACCGTCAACAACCTGCCCTCCAGCGGCCCGTCCGGCATGACGCTGGACATGCACATGTTCAAGGTCGGTCTGAACTTCCGCTTTGGCGCAGCCGCGACCGCAGCGACCGACGAGCCGGCGACCACCGGTGCGGGCAAGAGCCCCGCTGCCCCGTGGGTCTCCGGTTGGGAGGTCGAGACCGGGGCGCGCTATTGGTACAGCTGGGGCAAGAGCCAGAACCAGAATGCGAACGCCTCGCCCAATCTCGTGTCCCGGCTGACCTACGAAGGCGTCATGGGCCAGTCGGGCGAGCTGTTCGCCCGGGTCGATACGCCGGTCGACATCTTCGTCAAAGGCTTCCTGGGCGGCGGCGGCCTCTCCAACGGCAAGATGTACGACGAGGACTGGGGCCTCTCGTCCACCCTGTCCGCCTCGCCCACCGCCTACGAGGTCACGCAGTCGGACGTCAGCGGCACGCTCCATTACCTGACCGGCGACATCGGCTACAGCGTGGCGCGGACGCGCGACCACAAGGTCGGCTTGTTCGTCGGCTACAACCTCTACAAGACGGCCATGAATGCGATGGGTTGCGTGCAGCTGGTCAACCCCGCGTCGGGCATCTGCGCGCCGCCGACGCCGTCCACGCAGAACGTCATCAGCCAATACGACACCTGGCAGTCGGTACGGGTCGGCGTGGCGGCGGAGACGCGGGTATGGGATCGCCTGAAGATCGGCGCCGACGTCGCGTTCCTGCCCTATGTCGCCTACACGGGCCTCGACATCCATCAGGTGCGGAACCCGCCCGCCTACTTCCCGGTGTCGGGAACCGGGCAAGGGGTCCAGGCCGAGTTCATGCTGTCTTACCAGACGAGCGATGCCTTCAGCATCGGTGTCGGCGGCCGCTACTGGGGCATGTGGACGAACGTCGCCGCGCAAAGCGACAGCCCCTCCAACCTGTTCACCGTCGAGGCTGCGCGCTACGGCATGTTCGTGCAGGCGAGCTACAAGTTCAGCCCGGCCCGATAGAGGCTTCCCGGGCACGGCAAGCCGTCGCGCGCGTCAGTTCAAAAATTCGGCGATCACCAGGTGATTGTCCTTGGCGGGCCAGGTCCGGGTCGGGATGGTCTCGTTGTTGAACACCGCCATCACCGTGCGCGGCTGGGCGTCGAAGGCGAGCTTGCCGGTCGAGGCGCCGGGCACGCCGTCGTTGATGCCCGAGGGCATCTTGCCGTCGAGCGAGAACTTGTCGCGGCCAACGCCGAAATAGCCGCGTGGCCGGCTTATGGCCACGACCGCGCCCGCGCTTTCGTCGCCCTTGGCGAATTGCGCCGGACGCAGATGGACCACATCGCTCGAGCGCAGGAAGGGCGAACGGTAGGTGTGGGTCACCGGCTGCGCCGACATGCGCAGCACGAACTCGTAGTTCATGTCGGAGCGGCCGATGTAAGGGCCCCACATGCCATCCTCGCCGGTCGTCTTGCGGTGCACCGCCACCGCGCTCTTGCGTTCGCCGGTCTTGGCGTCGACCTCGTAGATCTCGACCTCGGCGCCGGAGACGGCGATGTTGGTGTAGAGGCCGTCGGCGATGCCGGTGACCTTGCCGTTCAGGACCGGCAGCGGTTCCTGGGCGATGAACATGCTGGCCGGCGGCTTGCCCGCGATGTGCTCGTACATGGCGGCGAAAGCGAGCTTGTGGAACGCCACCTCGCGATGGTCGAGCCCGTCGAGTGTCACGTTCTTGGCGCCGCGCAGCTCGGTGGCGTCGAAGCCGACGCCGGTGGGCTTGCCCGGCGCACCGATGAAGCGGCCGTCGGGCTGGGCATACTTGTCGAGCTTGTCGGAGCGGATCGCCATCATCTCGACGCCGGCGATCAAATCGTCGGGGCCGGCATTGAGGCCCTTCAGGAACGGGAAGGCGCCGTTGAACTCGCTGCCCGGCAGCAGCGTGTCGGAGATCACGATGCCCTTGTTCGGCACACCGCACAGCACGGCGTGGCTGACGAACTCCGCCCCGCCGCCGTTCTTGAGGTAGTTGCGCACCGCGTTGCCGCCGCGCGACGAGGCGACCAGCGCCACCCGCCGGCGGCGCGTGGCGGCGCGGACCTGGGTCACGAAGGCGGCCAGTTCCTTCATCTGGTCGTCGGTCGAGGACCGGAACGGCTCGGGCTTGGCGTCGTCGCGACGGGCGCTGGGATAGGTGAAATCGATGGCGAAGAGCTGGTTCCGCCGGTACCCGTTGGCCTCGAAGCGCCACAGGTCGTTGATCCAGAGCGCGCTCGAATCGCCATTGCCGTGCACGAACACGACAGGCGGCAGACCCGGCTCGGCCACCGGCGGCCGCCGCGGCCCCGGCGCCTGCCGCGGCGGCGGCGGCGGTGTCTGTTGGGCGCGCACGAGCGCAGGCGCCAGCATGGGCAACAGCGTCGCCGCAGCGCCCAGCAGGGCGCGGCGCCCGGGCCCGAAGCCCCTGATTTTCTCTCCCCCGGACATTGGGCCATGTTGGCAAAAGCCCGAGGGCGGCGCTACGCTTCCCGCATGTCCATTTGTTACATAGAGAGCCCCGTCGGCCGGCTGGCGCTGGAAGCCGATGACGGTTGCGTGACCTCGGTGCGCTGGGCGAGCGCCGGCGAACGGGCCGCCGAGGAGGCGCCGAACGCGGTCCTGAAGGAAGCGACACGCCAGCTCGACCGCTATTTCAAGCGCAAGCTCCACCGCTTCGACCTGCCGCTCGCCGCCCGCGGCACCGACCACCAGAAGCGGGTGTGGGCGATGATGCGCGAGATCCCGTTCGGCGAGACCGCGACCTATGGCGGCATGGCGATGGCGCTGGGCTCGGGGCCGCGCGCCGTCGGCATGGCGTGCGGGCGCAATCCCCTTCCCATCATCGTGCCGTGCCATCGCGTGCTGGGCGCCGGCGGCAAGGAAGGTGGCTTCTCCGGCGGTCGCGGCCTGCCCACCAAGCGCCAGCTCCTGGCGATCGAAGGCGTGGTCCTTCTCTAGCCTGTCTGCCGTTGCGTCGACGATGAGCCCCGGCTACGGAGAGCGCATGCGCGTCCTGATCACCCGGCCCGAACGCGAGGCGACGGCGCTGGCAACGGCGTTGATCGAGCGCGGTCACGCGCCCGTCATCGCGCCGTTGTTCCGGCTGGAAATCCTGCGGCCGCCGCCTGAGTTTGCTGAGGCCCTGGCCGCCTGCCAGACCGTGCTGCTGACCAGCGCCAACGGCGCGCGGGCACTCGCCGAAGCGAACGAGCAGCGCGGCAAGCCGATCATCGCCGTCGGTGACACGACAGCCTCCACCGCCGAGGGCCTGGGCTTCGCCGCCGTCGTCTCGGCGGCGGGCGACGGACCGGCCCTGGCCGAACTGGTGCGCCGTGGCCTCGACCCCAAGAAGGGCCCGCTGGTCCATGTCTCGGGCGCCGACGTGGCACTCGATCTTTCCGAGACGCTCGCGCCCGACGGGTTCGAGGTCCGTCGCTTCGCCCTCTACGATGCCCGCGAGGAAAGCGCGCTGCCCGAATCCGCGCGGGCCGCGCTTGAAGCCCGCGCGCTCGATGCTGCGACGTTCCTGTCGCCGCGCGCGGCTTCCGTGTTCGCCAAGCTGGTCGGCGACGCGGGCCTGGCCGATTCGCTGCGGGGGGTCACCGCGATTGCCATCAGCCCCGCAGCCCTCGACCCCTTGGCGGCGTTGCCCTTCAAGGCCGCCGTCGCCGCGGCACGACCGACCCGCCAGGCCGTGCTGGATGAGATCGACCGGCTGGCCGAAGCCGGCGTACAAGGAGCGCAGACCATGAGCGACACACCCTCCTCTGTGCCGGAATCATCGACGCCCGCTGTGCCGCCGCCCGTCGCACCAACATCCTTCCCGGGCCGGCGCGGCCTCGGCGTATTCGGCGCCTTCATCACCGGCATTGTCGCCGCCGTCCTGGTGCTGGCGGGCGCGATGATCTCGCTGCCGTTCTGGCCAGAAGAAATCCGCGCGATGTGGCGCGGCCAGGGTGTCGCCACCGCGCCGACACCGGCCATCGACCTGCAGGCCGTGCGCGCCGACGCCACCGCCGTGGCCGCTGCCGCGGTCGAGACCTCCCGGCGCGATCTGGGGGCGCGCATCGACGATCTCGAGAAGCGCGTGCGGGCCACCTCTGCGGCAGCCGCCGAACGGCCCGCTGCGACGCCCGACCCCGCCATTGCCGAGCTGCGCAGCAAGGTCGCGGCCCTGGAGAACCGGCCCGCCGCATCCTCTGCGCCCGCAACCCCAGCACCGGCACCCGCTGCGCCGACCGCCGGCGACACCGACATCGCCGCCCTTCGCCTCGAGATCGCGACCCTGCGCGGGGCGCTGCAGACCCTCGACCAGGCGATGGCCGGACAGAAGGACGAGACGGCCCGCCAGCGCGAGCAGGCCAAGACCCTGGCCGATAACGTCGACAAGGCGCGCGCCGAGGCGAGCGCGGTGGGTGCCGGCGAGAAGAAGGCGCTCGGCGCTGCGCGTGCATCAGCCGTGGTCGGCGTGGCCGCGCGCCTCAGCTCGGCGCTGGAGTCGGGCCTGCCCTTCACCGCGGAACTCGCCCTGCTGACGCCGCTGGCGCAAGGCGATGCCAAACTCGGCGAGATCGTGGCGTCCCTGCAGCCCTATGCGCAGACCGGCGTCGCCTCGCGCACGTCGCTCGCCGCCAGTTTCCCCGCCGTCGCCAAAGCGGCCCTGGCCGACGATCTGGCCGACGATTCCTTCGGCGAGCGCCTGCTGGGCAAGCTCAAGGGGCTGGTGTCGCTGCGCCGTGTCGGCGCCGACGTGCCGGGCGATGCGGTCGAGGCCAAGCTGGCGCGCGCCGAGGCGGCGCTGGAAGCCGGCGACATCGCCAAGGCCGTCGATCTCGTGAAGTCGCTGCCGCCGCAGACCGCCAAGGCGACCTCGGCCTGGCTGGCGCGCGCCGAGGCGCATCTGGCAGCCAAGCGGGCGGTCGAACAGCTCTCGTCGCATGCCGTCACCCTGCTCGGCGCGGCGCGGTAAGCACCGATGACCACCTTGCGTATCCTGATCTGGTTCGCGATCGCCGCCGTCGCGATGCTGGGCGCGGTGTGGCTGGCCGAGCGGCCGGGCACGCTCACCGCCGAGTGGCAGGGCTGGCGGCTCGACACCAATGTCGGCGTCGTGCTGATCGCCATTGTGGTGCTGATCCTCGTCGGCATCGCGGCATGGCTCCTTTATCGCTGGATCGTCGGCGCTCCCTTCGCCCTGCTCGAAGGCTGGGGTGAGAGCCGCCGCCAGCGCGGCTATCGCGAACTGACTCAGGGATTGGCGGCGGTCGCGGCCGGCGACGGCGTCGAGGCGCAGAAGCATGCGCGCAAGGCCGAGCAGCTTCTGGCGGAACCGGCGCTCACCTTGCTGCTGTCGGCTCAGGCCGCCCAGCTCACCGGCGATCGCGATGGCGCCAGGCGGGCGTTCGACGCCATGCTCAAGGACGACCAGATGGCCTTCCTCGGCCTGCGCGGCCTGATCGGCCAGTCGCTGCGCGACGGCGACCAGACCAAGGCGCTGGGTTATGCCGAGCGCGCCTTCACGCTCAGGCCACAGACGCCCTGGGTCGTGCATTCGCTGTTCGACATGCAGGCCCAGGCCGGCCAATGGAAGGCGGCGCAGGAGACTCTGGACTCGGGCATCCGCCGCAAGGTCGTGAGCGCCGACAAGGGCCGCGCGCTAAAAGCGCTGCTGCTGGTCGAGCGTAGCCGCGAGGCCGAACGCGACGGCCGCGAGGCCGATGCCCAGGCGCTGGCGCGCGAAGCCTTCGCCCTGGCGCCGGAGCGGATCGCTGCGACCGCGCGGCTGGCCGAGCTGCAGATCAAGGCCGGCGATGCCAAGCGCGCGACCAAGACGCTGGAGCGCGGCTGGGCGGTGGCGCCGCATCCCGACCTGGCCGAGCTCTATCTGAAAGCCTCGGGCGTGTCCGAGCCGTTGAAGCGTATCGGCGTCGTGCGCCGGCTGGTGACGCGCAATGCCGACGACATCGAAAGCCACCTGGCCCTGGCCAAGGCCTCGCTCGACGCCGGCCTGTGGGGCGAGGCGCGACGCCAACTCGAGACGGCAGGCGGCACCTCGCCGCCGGTCCGCGTCTGCCGCCTGATGGCCGAAGTCGAGGAACGCGCCAATGCCGACCAAGCCAAGGTGCACGACTGGCTCGCCCGCGCCGCCGTGGCGCCGGCCGATCGTTCGTGGTCCTGCACCGCCTGCGGCGCGCACCACGAGACCTGGCGCTCGGTCTGCGAGAGCTGCGGCGCTTTCGGTACCTTGCAATGGCGCGCGCCCGGCACCTACGGCCAGATCCTGCCGCCCGACCTGCAAGCCGAGCTTCGAGGCACCACCGCGCTGCCGTCGACCACAGGAGCTTGAGGATGTTCGAGACCACCCTTGCCGGCAGCTTGCCCAAGCCTTCGTGGCTGGCCACGCCCAACGTGCTGTGGGCGCCGTGGACGCTCAGCGGCCAACCGCTGTTCGAGGCCAAGGACGACGCCACGTTGCTCGCCATCCGCCGCCAGGAAGAGGCCGGCCTCGACATCGTCACCGACGGCGAGCAGGCGCGGCAGCATTTCGTGCACGGCTTCCTGGCCGAGGTCGACGGCGTCGATTTCGACAAGAAGGTCCGCATGGGCATCCGCAACAACCGCTACGATGCCGATTGCCCCACGGTCACCGGCCCGCTGAAGCGCCGCAAGTTCGTGCACGAGCGCGAGGCCCGCGTCGCCCGTGCCGCCACAGCGCGCAAACTCAAGTTCACCCTGCCCGGCCCGATGACGCTGATCGACACGCTGGCCGATGGGTTTTATGGCGACCGCGTGAAAATGGCCTTCGCCTTCGCCGAGCTCCTGAACCAGGAGGCAAAAGATCTCGAGCGGCTGGGCGTCGATGTGGTCCAGTTCGACGAGCCCGCCTTCAACGTCTATCTCAACGAGACGGTCGACTGGGGCGTGCCGGCGCTGGAGAAAGCGGCCGAGGGGCTGGAATGCACGACCGCCGTGCACATCTGCTACGGCTACGGCATCGAGGCCAACAACAAGTGGAAGGAAACGCTGGGCGAGAGCTGGCGCCAGTACGAGCAGACCTTCCCGGCGCTCGACCGCAGCAAGATCGAGCAGGTCTCGCTCGAAGTCCGCGACAGCCACGTGCCGCCCGAACTGATGAAGCTCTTGAAGACCAAGACCGTGCTGGTCGGCGCCATCAACGTCGCTTCCGACAAGATCGAGACGCCGGAGGATGTGGCCGCGACGCTGAAGCTCGCGACCAAGTTCGTCGATCCCGAGCGCATCCAGGCCTGCACCAACTGCGGCATGGCGCCGATGACCCTGGGCGTCGCCTACGGCAAGCTGCGCGCCCTGGCCGAGGGCGCGGCGCTGGCGCGGAAGGCGCTCTAGCTTCCGTCGTTATTTCAGGTTTCGCCGCAGCTTGTAGAGCAGCTCCAGCGCCTGCCTGGGCGAGAGCTCGTCGGGATTGACCGACGCCAGCGTCTTCTCGACTTCCGATTCGACGGCCTTGGCCGTGCCACTCGCCGGACGCGACGGCGCCGCGGCAAACAGCGGCAGGTCGTCGGCGAGTTTCGTTACCGCGCCCGACTGCTCGCCCTTCTCCAATACTGCCAGCACCTGCTCGGCGCGCGCCACGACGGCGGCCGGGAGGCCCGCAAGCTGCGCCACGTGGATGCCGTAGGAACGGTCGGCGGCGCCCGGCGCCACCTCGTGCAGGAACACGACCTCGTTCTGCCATTCCTTGACGCGCATCGTGTGCGGCGCCAGGGCGGCCAGGCGTTCCTTCAGCGCGCCCAGCTCGTGGAAGTGGGTGGCGAACAATGCCCGGCACTTGTTGACGTCGTGCAGATGTTCGAGCGTCGCCCAAGCGATGGAAAG
>Ga0163144_10029271_pt1 | contig 10580 bp, 11 predicted proteins | sample OliLak19BULKMAT1_FD_123175 | JGI IMG/M metagenome (GOLD analysis project Ga0163144, IMG submission 123175) | Freshwater microbial mat bacterial communities from Lake Vanda, McMurdo Dry Valleys, Antarctica - Oligotrophic Lake LV.19.BULKMAT1 | ecosystem: Environmental > Aquatic > Freshwater >...
CCTATCAGCACATCAGCGCATATCGCATCATCATATCATAGCATCAGCCTATACCAGCATAGCTTACCCGATCAGCATAATTGACATCGATCCCATCTCTCGTTAGCAGCGCCTTGACCACAGCTTCATCTCCATTCCTTGATGCAAATATCAGCGCTGTGTCACCAGTCTATCAGCACATCAGCGCATATCGCATCATCATATCATAGCATCAGCCTATACCAGCATAGCTTACCTCATCAGCACGATTGACATCGATCGCTGGATCCTCGAGCAATCGTAGCGCTGTATTCACATCTCCTCTCTTCGAAGCCTCTAGAAGGTCTAATCCCGATGCCATTATCCTCAATGAATCGGTCGATGAATGTTCTGCTCCTCTCTTGATTGCTGAAAGTCTCAGCTGCCTTTGCTTTGAGTGTGGCTAAGGCGCAGCGCTCAGTCTCTTGATAGGGGGCAAAGGCGTATCTTCAAACGCAAACATATTCTACCCTTGTGAAGGATAGAATTGCGGGAAATGTTCACATACCGGAAGTTGTTGCTGTACCGATATTACTGACAAAGTAAAACATCTAAATGTGCAAGAGCTGCAAGATTTGCTGCCAGCACAAGTGGGGTGTCACTTGCACAGGCAGGGGGCATTTCGTCCAAAGCAAAAACAGATGACACCGCTTGTGCCGGCAAAATGCACGACTTTGTAATTTGTCGGTCGTCTTGTTTGTCCGAGCGCTTTTCAGGTTTCATTTAAGGTTGGTACTTAATTACTATCTAATTCTACGGTTACTACAGATGACAGGACATCTACTCATCCGTGATAGAATGAGTAGATGCTTGGGATAGGTGGACGCGAGGTCCGCACAAAGAAAGACCGACGATCCATATATTTGCTAATTACTTACTATTTTATACCTAAACTTAGGAAGCTAACGACTAAACCGATTTTAAACTTGGCCATCTACCCATCCATTGCAGAATGAATAGATGCTTGGGAAACCTCAAGAATTAACAAACCTAAATCATCATACAGAACTTCTTCTTCTGCAACTTCATTCCCAAATTGAACAGCAGCATAGGCCTGCGCTCGCTGCGCATCCACCTGTTGGATCCGCTGGGAAAGCTTGACCAACTCCGCTCTCGCCGAGGCACAGATGATGGACACTCTGTTGAGGAAAAAGCGGCGAGCCCAAGCTAGCCTTGGGTTCGCTTCCGGGACGGCCGCCTTCAGCTTGGACAACGTCTGGACGAAGTCATCAGCTTGCTTACCTAAGGTGCCCGTGACCTCTAGGGCGAACGGAACCAAGTTCGCGGCGATGTGCTGCAACTGGTTTCCCGCATTGTACGCTCTGCTGTACTTGGAATTCTTCCCTCTTTCCGCCAAGCCTGCTGCTTCCAGCTTGTTCTCATCCGGACGTCGGCTGGCTAGACAGGACTGTGAGGCAGGGTTCGTGACCACCACATCCAGGCTGAACCACGCACCGCCGACTAGTACACCGATGTCCGCTCGCAAGGTGGTCCTGGAGCAGTTGGAAAGATAGTAGGCCATCTTGGCTCGGTCATTCCCAATCATGCCCTTGAGGCGCTCCACCAGGGCCTTCGCCCTGGGCTTGTACACTGTCTGCTGATTTAGCGGAGAAGCCGCGAGCCATTCGAAGAGGCGATCAACTGAGTCTAAGGGTTGTTGACCGATCGCTTCTTGAATGTCTGCCTCTGCCAGCAGGGCGGCTATCTCCGTTGTCCACAGCGAGGGCTTCAACTTCTCGGACAACCCTTGCAGGTTGTCTTTGAGGTATTTCACGGATCCTAGCCAGGATGCCACGAAAGCGGCTTCACGAATCTCCGCCGCTGCCCTGATATGCATGCCTCCCTCCGTCACTGCCAGCTGACGAACCAGATTCGCGCATCCGTCGAGAGGCGCGCGCTCATCGAGTTCCTCCAATGAGACAGGAGCTGGGTGGGCGAAGGCCGGGCCCGTATCCGCTTCGGAAATGCATCGAATCATCTTGGAGATGCGCGTGTCGAACAGCTGGAGCGCTACACCATTGGCCGAAGGCAGGGACGTTCTGCATGCATGGGTCGGACGGAGGTTGATGCAGCCTTGGACTAGCGGGAATTGCGCCACGAGCGGAAGGACCGTGGTATACCGGTCGATCGTCTGTAAAGAATTGCGAGCCATATAAGCGGGCGAGCCCACGGGGCTACCGAGGATCACCAACCCCTCATCGGATCGTTGTGTCGAGAAGAAAGCCGCCGGCGTCCCGCGACCCGGGTTGCACAGGATCTCAGTCTTCGCGACATTGACTCGGACTCCTCGATTCAACAGCCCAAACCGTAGGTCGTCGAACGCCTTAGCGGCATCAGCGCATGGCCCCATGCCAAAGATATCATCCAGATACGCCACTAGATCTAGATCCGGATACTTGAGCTTCAGGTGCACAAGAAGATCTTGGATACCGAAGACGAAGAACAGCGGTCCCAAAGGATCGCCTTGCCAGACACCGCACTCAGAATGGCAGATGATATTGCCATTGCGGTCGAACAATGGAACAGCAGCACCGTACGACCACTGAAAGAATCTAGCAAGCGGTCGCAGAGTATGATACGACTTGAGCTTGTTGAAGATCGCTCGTCTGGAAATCGTATTGAAGGCGTTGGAGCAATCCAGCTTGAGCAGCAGATCTGCACTGTCCGGCTTCGCAATTCGGTCGGCCATGATCTGAGCGATGTGGATGATATGCTCCATGCCGCACGGCACCCCCACTCCAAGCTGAATCGGGTTGAGGCGCTGGACGCAGCCCGAATTCATCTTTCTGGCCAAGATCCTGGATAACAAGCGCATCCAGCAGTTGGCTACCGCGATCGGGCGCGCAGCCTTGCCTGGACGTGCGATGGCGATGATCTCCGCTTCATTCCACCATTGGGAGAGGCCTCCATTCCCCTCAAGGATCCGGTTGAACAGCCCGGTGATCAACTCAAGATCTGCTTCGACCTCGCACATCTGTTTGATCAACCCGAATGACCAGGGCGTTGGTCCATTGGCCGAGCCAGGATCTGTTCCAGCTATTGCTGCCGTCACCTTGTCTGCCTCGATGACCAGGGGTGGCACGTCCGCTTGAATCGCCTCCATCCCATCCAACTGCTGATTGAATGCCGGATGGAGTGATCGGATTTCCTGTTGAAGCACGGCATTGTCCGCGAAGTTCAAAGGCACTTCCCCTTTGGAATGACTCTCCAACTTTCCTAGCCCCATAGAGCACTTGTTTGACGACACCAGCTTTGAAACTTGTGAAGCCAGCTTGGCCGGGATAATCCCCACTGCTGGAAGTCTCTGGCTCCGTTGGGAATGCTGCGCCGGATCCTCGTCTTCTAGCGGATGGTTTCCTAGCACCACGAGCACTGCATTGGACGGAAAAGGCACTCGGCAGCAGTCGCCCAAGAGAGCATCCAACTCTCTTACGGACTTACCCATACAGAGTAGCAACGGCAGGTATTTGAACGCGTCCACCGCCTCCCGAGCCTGTAGAGAGCCTGGATGTTGGCCACATAGCACCGCGATATCCTCGCAGCATCTCCTGAAGAGCGACCTGAAGTTCACCGCGCACCCACCCGGGATTCTTGAGACGCTTTTCCCCTTTCGACCAACAAAGGAAACGGTTCCTGGCAGCGCCACCATCCGGCTGGGCTTGCTCGGCCCGCATGACCGCGGCGTTGGCCCGGAACAGATTCTCATCACCCTGACCGAAGGTTCCTGGGACGGCTGTTCATCAATAGGAAAGACATGGGCGACTGAACCCTCTTCCGAGATACTGGGGGCTGAATAAGAGGAGACCATTGAAGGAGCCGATGCCGCGCTCAATTGGGATAGTGATGAATCCTGCGAGCTGGCATTCGAGTGGCCCGATGCGGCTGAAGAACTTCTGGAAGAGTTCGATCTGGCGGACATTGGGCCCTGGGAAGAACGTCTTGTCGACGCGGTGGCAGAATGGTAGGATACCATTGAAGGAGCCGTTACAGCACTCACTGGGCTTGAATCTTGCGAGCTGGCACTGTGCGAGTGGCCCGATGCGGCTGAAGATAGTCTGGAACTACTTGAAGACCCTTTAGTCCGTGATCTGGCGGGTCTCGGGCTCTGGGGAGGACGTTCTGCCGAGTCGGCCGACGATTGGCTCTCGGAGCTGTCTTTGGGCAGGCTTCGACTTGATCTGGTACCAACCATACGGATTAGACCCGAAAGAAAGACTAACCTCAATGCTCAGCGGACTTTTCGTTGAAAAACAAGTTAATATTGATTCGATCGCGTTCTTCTCCCAGCATCGCAGCTACCTAGACCTCAGCCACACCATCATCATGATCGTGCGAATGCGAGAGATGATCTGTTTGACCAGTTGGCTGATTCTGATGACAGGTAAGCTGCAATGTAAGGTATTTGAAGAGTTCTGACCAATTGGTAATGTAAGAAAGGCTTCTCCTACGCAGTAACATCCTGCAACCTTAATCAGAGCCAATGTAATGCTCTGGAGTCGATCTTTGAGGCATCCAATGGACTGTATTGGAATTAGCCAAAATTTGCGACGAAGTGGACATTTCCATCCTCTACAAATGCTCCTTGTGCCGATTATTAGGCTCAAATGTTCTCAGTCTGATAGTCAGTATTATATTGTGGACTTATCGTTGTCGAATTATAATATGAGCGGAATCATTTCACCTTCCATCGGCGATCTGACAGACCTTCAATACTTGGCTCTCGATTCCAACCAGCTGTCAGGATCCATTCCTCCTGAGATATGGCAACTAACATTACTTCAACATTTAGGTCTCTATTTCAATCAACTGTCAGGATCCATCCCTCCTGAGATATGGCAACTAACATTACTTCAACATTTAGGTCTCTATTTCAATCAACTGTCAGGATCTATCCCTCCTGAGATAGGGAAACTAACATTACTTGAAGATTTGGATCTACATTTCAATCAACTGTCAGGATCTATCCCATCTGAGATAGGGAAACTAACATCACTTCCATATTTGGATCTACATTCCAATCAGCTTACAGGATCTATCCCATCTGAGATAGGGAAACTAACATCACTTCCATATTTGGATCTACATTTCAATCAGCTTACAGGATCTATCCCATCTGAGATAGGGAAACTAACATTACTTCAGTATTTGTACCTTGAATTGAATCAGCTGTCAGGATCTATTCTATCTGAGATAGGCCAGCTAACATCGCTTGTCGAATTGTATCTTTATTCCAATCAACTCACTGGATCTATTCTATCTGAGATATGGCACCTACGATTGCTTCATTATTTAGATCTCTATTCAAATCAGCTTACAGGATCTATTCCATCTGAGATAGGGAAACTAACATAACTCGGTTTCTGTATGTAAATTCCAATCAACTCACTGGATCTATACCGCCTGAGATTTGGCAGCTACGATTGCTTCATTATTTAGATCTCTATTCAAATCAGCTTACAGGATCCATCCTTTTTGAGATTGGGCAATTAACTTCACTACAATATTTGGAGCTCTATTCCAACCAGCTTACTGGAACAATCCCATCTCAAATCGGCCAACAGCACTTCCTTTTATCGTTAAACCTGAATTTGAATCTGTTATATGGTAGCATCCCAGAGTCAGTTTGCTCATTATCGTCGTTGGTAACGTTGTTTTTATACGACAACTCCTTTACTTCAATGATACCATCATGTATTGGTCACTTCTCATATTTTCAATCTTTGGCGCTACAATCGAACTTTTTTCATCAACGATCCCAGCAAGCCTCGGAAACATGACTTCTCTTGTCACCTTATTTCTAAATGACAATCATTTGGTAGGGGCGTCTCCTTACAGCATCGGATCGATGTCATCTCTTAGCCAACTTAGCTTATCGAGCAATCTATTGACTGGAAGCATCTTCCCTTCTATCTTGACTGAGACTCTAACCAAGTTGGATATTGCCAACAACTTATTTACAGGATCCCTTACCTATAACATCTTTTCATCTAGTCGATTGAGTGTGCTGGTAGCTTCAGGGAATTGCTTGTTTGGATCGATCCCAGAGACTGTGTGCAATGCTGCTGACAATATGACGATCTTTGACTTGAGCAACAGTGGCAGCAACACTCTTTGTCCTGATAATCAGCGCATCCAATCAAATCGCCCTCCTTTGGTTCATGGCACCTTCTCTCGATTTGGTCTGTCAGGAACCATCCCATCATGTCTCCTGACATCTTCCTCTATAACCGCATTGAGCTTATCTGGCAATCACTTGCATGGAACTATCATGTCATCCTCCACCCAGCCAGCTGCAGCTTCTATCCGCCCACAGAACCTGACTCCCGACCATAATGGCTTGACGGGGAGCATTCCAGATTGGATCCAAACACATTCGTTCACGGAGTTAGATCTATCAAACAATCGACTTGATGGTACCTTATCATCTGATTTCATGGTATCAGCTTATCAAACACGTCTCGGTTTAGCTGTCAATCGCTTGTCAGGAGATTTGCCTCGCAGCATCATCCAAGTCTCATCGAACATGTCCTCCTTGAATGTATTGGCAGGGAACATCTTTGCTTGCAACAACAATGACCTCCCTTCACAAGATCCTAGCGCAGATTCTTATTCTTGTAGCTCTTATGAGCTCTATGTGTCCTCATCGACATGGTTGGGATTCGTAGGATCCTTCTTACTTGTTGGTGTTATATTCCAATTGCTCATATATCGATCCCAGGCAAGTGTGACTCGTTCTGGATTCTATCAACGACTGGTCTCTTGGTCAGTAGCAATATCGACGTTGTTGGACGAGTCCATGGATCAGAAGGTTGACCTTGCACCAGATAGGATGCGCAGGTGTCAGCTATTACCGGAGACTCTTAGATTTCTTCTGCTGATCCGGTGTACTCCTCAACTCATGGTTGTACTAGCTATTTTCCTGTTTTGCACCACCATGCCAACCTACATTGGTCTGCATCCTGCGTCCAGCATCGTTACCTTTGACTATGGTTATGTGACATCGATGGCTTTTTTGCACGATGTTCAACCTGTGATCTTTATCGGATTATTGTTGCTGTTGCTATTCATGATCAGCATCTATATGGTGAGATCTTTCCTTGCATTCCTCGACAACATCCGCACATCTCCTCGAGGAAGAGAGAAGTCAGGTGTTTCAACGAGCACTAGCTGGGGTAGCAAAGCATTTGCTTTGAGACACTATCTGATATTCTTCGCTTTGAATCTGATCAACTTGGCCATTGTCATGTCTGTGAACATCGCTTATGTCAACACCACCAGCTACAATCGCTCGGAACTATTGATTGTGCAAATAAGCGTAGGACTGTTCACAGCTGTGTGGAACGGTGTTTTTGTTCCTTGGAGCTGTGATTGGTTGGCAACCTTCTCGTCCTACCGTAGCAGCATGCGCGGTCATCGCTATGTCATGTCGATCATCAACTATATCATTGCACCTGTTGTCAGCACGATCATCTACAGCGAGTCGTGTTTCTACTATGTCTTCAACGCTGCAGCGCCAGTATCATCAATCCTGGTACTGAGCGTTTTAGGAGCAGGTTTTTACGAAAATTCTGCTGGGCGTGTGGATCCATTGTGTGAACTATCTTTTCCTATCAGCATCAATACAGCCTCCGTTTCATCCTTTGATTATTCCTATGCTTGCGGAGAATCGTTGATCGTTGCCTACACTCCTGTGCTGATCTCCTCGTACCTGTTCTCTGGCCTTTTCAAGCCTCTACTACAACTTGCTCTTGCATTTGACAATCCGATCAGTCGTTTTGCTCATATTATTGTGACCCTAACAACCAATTTTCCATCCTCCTATGCCCCTCAGGTCAGAGTCAGAGGACGCGATGTTGCAGTGATGTTGATGGTGCACAGCACCGTCTTGTTCTCCTTCGGCCTGGCCTCTCCACTTATGATCATCCCAATCGCGTTCTTGATGGTTACGGATTGCATCACATGCCGATTGCTGATTGGGAAAACCTTACTTGAGAACGATGCCAAGGCCGACTTTGAGAAGAGGATTGATGAAGCAATCAGGAGTGAGGATCAAAAGATCATGAATCCGATTGTGCAATCGGATGTCGCGCTGACCACGGACGCATCCAAGACATCCAATCATGCAGGTCCTTCGCTCTCAATCCAAGCAGATCTGCTGACGATGGAGCATCTCGACATGGGATCATCATGGGAAGCGATCGATGCATGCTTTCATCTGATGATCGTCTTCGTGATGTTGTTCTGGGCCTTGCTGTTCTTCGATATGATCGCAGATGTTTATGGCACAATAAATGGCGTCATCATGATGACACGCTTTGCGATTCTTCCTGCATCTTGCTTGATTGTGGTGGATAATGCGAATCTTATCCCAAGGATGATCTCGAGCATGCAGTTAGACTATGTTTGCGATAGCTGCATGGCGACTATGATCGGATTAGGTGCGATTCGATCGAAGGTATCGAACAATTTAGAAGCTGTTGAGGGAGCTGCTGCTGCTGCTTATGTTGATGATATTGATCGTGTGCCTGGACTCCCATCTGCTGCTGTTAGATTGAGCGTTGATGTCACATCCACGAATGAATTGTGATGATCGATTGGTAGCGTAATAATGACAAGGGCCTTGTTTTGTTGAGGAGGGCGTATTACGTTTACACGAGGTTGGTCATCATCGGATGGCAGTGTTGTCCTTATGCCTCGAGGTCAGCCTTAAATGAAACTACCTACCTACTTACTGGCCTCTGCAAAGTCAGTTGTTGATTGCGCATTGCGATTTTCATTCATAAAAGATAGAATATGTTCGTGTATAGGTTTTAGATCACCTTATTGACCTTAGAAAGTGGATAAGCTGAACCAAGCGCTGTCATGGCTGATGATAAGCCAGCGCTGGTCATTGGTAAGCTAGATCTAGGAAACTTCTCCGCCATCCCATGCATCATGCATGTCTGCTGCGGCTCATCTACCGGTATGCTATCGCTCACCCTTCCTGCCTTTAGATGCTGGCTCTGGCATGACAAAAGTTGGCTTTGCTGGTGATGATGCGCCAAGAGCTCTTGCATCGTAGGACGACCAAAGCATCCCGGCATCATGGTTGGCATGGATCAGAAAGAAATATATGTTGGAGATGAAGCTCATTGGAAGATGGGTGTTTTAAGGCTTAGTCGCCCTGTTGACAATGGCTTAGTCGTCCACTGGGAGGACTTGGAAAGCATCTGGCAGCATAGCTTCCATCACCAGCTACGGGTGGCACCAGAAGAACATCCTGTGCTCGTCGCTGACATTCCAATCAAGCCAAAAGATCAAGGAGAGCACATGATTCAACTCATGTTCGAGAAGTTCCGTGTGCCTGCGTTTTATGTGCAAAACACTGCTGTGTTGTCTCTCTATGCTGCTGGGCGCCTCACTGGCCTGGTGTATAAGTCTGGACATGGAGCATCATATGCAGTGTATGAAGGCTTTAACATGAACCATGTTATTCTATGCCGGATGGGAGCCTTGTTGTCATGAATAATGAGCGATTTCAATGTCCAGAGGCTTTGTTCCAACCTTTGCTGGTCGATGGTAAAGATGTGCCTCGGCATCCATGATGTTGTGTATCAGCAACTGTGACAGCGATATGTGGGAAGGCCTGTATGGGAACATCGTCTCAGCTGGCGGCTCGACCATGTTCCCTGGCATCGCGGAGCGCATGGCCAAAGAGCTGGCTGCTCGTGTGCCTTCTTCTATGAATGTCAGGGTCGTAGCTGTTCCAGATCGTATACACGCTGCTTGGATCGGAGGCTCGATATTAGCTTCCTTATCTACGTTCAACGAGTGGATCAGCAAAGCAGAGTACGAGGAAGCTGGATCATCGATCGTGCATCGCAAATGCAACACATAAGTTGCTACCTGGTACAGGTAGGTTGCTTGTCAAAGGAACGGTATTGTCTTGAAATTAGTTAGACTTCATTATTATTCTTGAAGCAAGCATTCCACTTCGAATCAGAACGCAGTGTCTGCAGCTTGAACCCTAAAACCGCAAAGTTATCTCTGGGTAGAGTGAGTGCCAGATTGAAATATGCCACCAAATTGGCATTTCCGTAGTAACCCTTCAATGTTTTCATGCGTTCGTACATCTGAGTGGTTGTACGAACACAGGAACCATCTGTGTACTTCCAAAGATTTGATAGGATCGTATTTGAGATCTTAGAGATTGGGAAAAGGCTCAACTTCAAGAAAACAACGTCCATTCCGTACGTCCAAAAGCGAGGAAAGAGGCGAGGGAAGTCCCATACGGGTTCATCGAATCGAGGACGAGTACTTGCTTGAAATGTACCAAGCGGTGCTGATGCATATTGCACAAGTGTGCGAGGCTCATCGCCCATATCACTACTGGAGCCATCGGCATCCGAATCGTCTTCCGAGTAATGAGCTTGAATCTGATCATAGCTGTCATCTGGCAAAAAGAAGGATGTAGTTGTAAATGAAGGTACTAGACAGTCAGAGGAAGTTTTTAAGAATTATTTTATATAGAAACAGCAGAGAAATCTTCGAAAATGGTGATTTCCTTGGCTGCGCGAATCCGC
>Ga0163144_10029272_pt1 | contig 10580 bp, 10 predicted proteins | sample OliLak19BULKMAT1_FD_123175 | JGI IMG/M metagenome (GOLD analysis project Ga0163144, IMG submission 123175) | Freshwater microbial mat bacterial communities from Lake Vanda, McMurdo Dry Valleys, Antarctica - Oligotrophic Lake LV.19.BULKMAT1 | ecosystem: Environmental > Aquatic > Freshwater >...
GCTCTTTGCGTCGAAGCTGCGTCATCTGCTGCTTACAGAGCCCGGCGAGCTGCCTTGGCGCACAGCATTCGGCGCCGGTCTCTCTCGCCTTCGACACCAGAACAACGATGCGATTCTCGGAGAGCTCGCCCGCGTGAGTGTAAGACGCGCCCTTGCAACGTGGATGCCGAGCGCGGAGCTCCGGCAGGTCGACACGCGCGGGGAGGATGGCCAGCTCATAGTTGCCGTAGCTGCCACGGAGAAGACCACGCAGGTGGTCACGACGACGGAGGTGACGCCGTGAGTAACGGTTCGCTCCTTGCCCCTTCGCCCGACTACACCGCGCGAGACTTCGATGCTCTTCGGGCGAGACTGTACGCGCTGATCGAGAACGTGTTTCCGGAGTGGACCGATCATGAGGTGGCGGGCTTCGGCAACACGCTGGTCGAGATGTTCGCGTTCGTCGGCGACGTCCTTGGTTACTACGTCGACCAGCAGGGGCGCGAATCGCGGCTTGCCACCGCGACGCAGCGCAAGAACGTGATCGCACTTGCGCGCATGCTGGGCTACCGGATGTCGGGTGCGACCGCGGCCACGGCGCAGATCGAGCTGCGTCTTCTATCGCCCGCACGCGCACCCGTCACGCTTACGCAAGGTAGCGCCGTTCGGACGCGCGAGGCGCAGAACCCGGCTCGCTTTCAGCTCCTGGACGACGTGGTCATCCCTGCCGGTCAGTCTCTCGCTCTGACCACGGCCGAACACTCGACGAGCCACCGGCAGATCTTCGATGCGCGAAGCCTGCGTGGCTCTGACCTCGTGCTCGACCGCGTTCCGTTTCTCGACCGCTCCGCGCGCGTAACGGCGACCAACGGTGACTACATCGAGGTGGAGAGCCTGCTCAGCTCGGGCCCCAATGACCGGCACTTCACGGTGCTCGGGGACCAGAACGATCGAGCGACCTTACGCTTTGGCAACGGGCGCAACGGCGCGGCGCCGAGTGGCTCGATCGAGGTGAGATACAAGACAGGTGGCGGCGCGCGCGGCAACATCGACCCTGGACAGCTTACGGTCTTCGATGGCGTGCCGAAGGATGCAGAGGGCACCCCGGTCGCGCTGCAAGTCACCAACCCCGAACGTGCCTCCGGAGGCGCGGAGCGGCAGAGCGTGGCCTCGGCGAAGCTGCTAGCTCCGCTGAGCTTGCGCGCGACGACCCGCTCGGTCTCGCGCGAGGACTTTGAGATTCACGCGCTCGAGCTTCCTCAGGTCGCAAGAGCGCTGATGCTCACATCGAACGAGGACTCGGCAGTTCGAGAAAACAGCGGTGTGCTCTACATCATCCCGCAAGGAGGAGGGCTGCCCACGCCCGCGCTCAAGAACCTGGTGCGCAGGCAGGTGACCGAGATCTATCCCTCGACCCTCACCTTCCAGGTCGAGGTGCGCGACCCCGTCTACAAGCGGGTCGACCTCAAAGCGCGTCTGTTTCTCTTGCCCGGTCAACGGCCCGACGTCGTGCGAGACCGAGTGCGTGCACGCCTGACCGACTTCTTTCGCGTGACGCTGGCTGACGGGACGCCGAACACGAATGTGAACTTCGGCTACGCAGTCCGGGATGCTCAAGGCGACACGCGCGCCGAGCTCGCGTACAGCGACCTCTTCAACGTCATCCGCGACACTCCCGGCGTCAGGAAGCTCGGGGACCACAGCGGCGACCTCTTGCTCAACGGCCTGCCCGCCGATGTGAAGCTGCGGATCTACGAGTTTCCAGTCCTTGGCCCCAACATTGTCCTTGTCGACGGCGAGACGGGGCTGGTTCTGTAATGCCGATCCGCAATCCAGCCTTCTCGGAACCAGGCGCAGCTCCCGGCATTCCGCGCTACTGGGCGCTGACGTCGTTCGTACGTGCCGAGCGTTTGGTGGGGTTCGGTCCAGCGCCGGAGCGAGGCGTCGAAGACTTCGAGCGCTGGACAACACTCAGGACCGTGCTCGAGCTGCAGGAGCGAGCCTTCTTCGACGCGCGTCCTGAGGGCTTCGAAGACTTTACAGAAGGGTTCGGCAACGACACGTTCACGTGGCATTTCGCAGACACGCCGAGTGAGCGAGCGACGTTCCACGGTCAACCGGATGAGGTGTTTGAGAGCGGGTTCGGCAACGACGCCTTCGTGTTGCGATGGGACGACGTGAACGCGGCAACCGCGCGCTTCAGTGGTACGAGCAGCGAAGGCTTCGAGCGCGGCCATCGCAATGACGTCTACGTCTGGACTCTCAACAGCGTGTTGATCGCGGTTGCGCGCTTCAACGGTAAGCCTGCCGAGGTGTTCGACGCGAGCTGGCCTGAGCACGCCACGCGAGGAGGAGACCTTCATGGCTAGCACCGACTGGAGTTACCTGAGCGACGGGCTCGACGTCAACATGGTCGACCGTGGCGTCACAGCAGGCGTAGGGAGCGCGCCCGGTGGGGAGCCGTTCGTGTTCGGCTTCAACTCGCTCCTGGTCACGCAGGGCGCGGTTGGCCTGTTCGTCAACCAGCCCAACTTCGCGCCCATGCCCAAGGGCGGGTCGGTGCGCGGCGCGGTGCAGCGTGCCCCCTCGGGCGGCGCAACTGGCTTCTCGCCGTTTCTGTACCTCTGCGCGCGAGGTCCATCCGTACGCGACAGCGCGTACATGCTCGGGCTGTCCGACGAAGACCCGCATCGCATCGTGCTCAAGAAGGGATTGATCATCGGCGGCATCGGCGAGTCTGATGGTCCGGGCGTGCTTCTGCGATCAGGGCAGAGCTTCGCGCAGGGGTCGTGGGTGCATCTGAGGCTCGATGCCATCGCGAACGATAACGGTGATGTCGTGCTTCAAGCATTCAGTAATGACCTCGCCTTGCACCCTCTGGGCACCACGCCGGATTGGCGCGAGATCGATGGAATGCCTCGCTTCATCGACGATCAGCTCGCCATCAACACGGGCACGCAGCCATTCACATCTGGACGCGCAGGCTTCGGCTTCGCCGTGCGCGACGTGACGCGGCGAGCATACTTCGATCACCTCGAAGTGATGCGTCAGGTCTGAGCTATGGAGCTCGACGCCTTCACGAGCGACCTCGGACGCTCCCAGGGACGCGTGCTTGGGCCGGGAAACGATGGGCGAGCAGTCCTTGTGCTCGGAGACCTTCAGCTCCGACGTGTGGCCGAGCTTACGCCCGGCAATTTCGTCGAAGCCCAGCAGCACGTCGATCTCACGGGGGAGCGCATCGTGCGTGCGCGAGGAAGCCTGAGTGTTCCTGACGACCTTGTCGGCGCTCTCGCGTGGGAGGTCTCGCTCTCAATCGACGGCGTCAAGCGCGCGTGGCTGCGTGTGCGTGGTGGTCAGACAAAATCCATCGACGATCTTGCCGCAAACGTGAGCCGCGATCGCGGCGTGCATATGGTGGCCATTCGCCTGGAGCTCATCGACACAGGTGGCTGAAGTCTCCCTGCCGACGTTGCTGGTCGAGGAGGTCTCCGCTTTGCGGCCGACCGCGCAGTTGCTGGTGGTCAATCGTGACCCCGGTCCAGGTGCGAGCAACGTCGCGCGCCGGTCGACGATCTCGCTCGAAGTCCTCGATCTCCGGGAGCAACCGGCCGAAGCCATCGCCACCCGCGTTACGATCGGAAGCGTGGCTGCGTACGACGCATCGCGCGTGCCCGCCATCGCACCTGCGTTTGACGGTCCACGCGCTCGCATCGAGGTCACTCCCGAAGCACTGCGGATCAAACTCGATCCACTGCAGCCGTTCCCCAGCGAAGCCATCGTCGAGGTCCGAGCATCCATCGGCGCGGATGGGGCCAGCGTCGAGGAAGCTTGGAGCTTCGAGGTCGAGGACTTCACCGCTCCGACCCTGCTCGCCGCGGAAGCGATCTCGCCCACCCGAGTCTCCCTGAGCTTCGACGAGGCTGTCACTGCCGAACATCTGACCGCAACCCTCATCGCGTTTGAGCACCCTGCCGTGCCGCTCACGCTCGCAGCAGCGGAGGGCTTCGGCACGCGGCTCGAGCTGACGGTTCAGCCGGAGATGACGCCAGGTGTGCTCTACGAGCTGCGCACGGCGGGCGCTCGTGACAGTGCAGGCAACGAGACCGTCGAGGCGGCGGTACGGTTTCGCGGCTACCGTCCGCCTGCGCCGAGCGAGCGACGCTTCGACCTGTGGAAGATGATGCCGCTCTACGCGCGTCGCGCGGATCAAACCACGGACCTCTCGCGCTTCGTCCGATGCCTTCAAGAGGTGGTGGACCTCTTGCTAGTCGACATTGATCGCATGAGCGACGGGCTCGACATCGAGCGTGCTCCTGAGCAAGTGATCGATTTGTGGCTTCGCGACTTGGGCAATCCCTTCGACCTGGTGTTTAATGAAATTGAGAGGAGACGATTGGCCTCGGCCATCGTCGAGCTCTACCGACTGAAGGGAACTGAAAAGGGCCTGCGGAGCGCAGCTCGATTTCTGCTCGGCATTGAGCTTGAGGAAGTCACGACGTTCTCCGGAACGCCCCTCGTGCTTGGCGAATCTCTTCTCGGCCTAGATTGGGAGCTTGGCCCCTCCGACCGCTTCGCTTTGTATGCCTTCAGCGTGCGGGTGCCGCGCGTGCTCTCAGCCGAGGAGCGGCGGCGACTACGCACAGTGATCTCGTGGATTAAGCCGGCCCACACTCACCTGATCGAAATCCTGGAGCCAGCCGTCCCAGTCGTCGTCGAGCACTGGGAGCTCGGCGAAGCGGAGCTCGGTCTTACCACGATCCTCGGCTGATCTTACCTTCACGTATCCCCCCTCGTTCGCGTGGCGCTCTGCGCCAGCAGGAGCGTCCATGGCTGATCGCGTTTCCTACTTCTTCCGCCAGCGTGTCTCTGAACAGGAGCTCAATCTTGCCTCCGAGCTACTCGAGAAAGCCGACCGCAACCTCGCCGCAGACCTCGGCGTGTTCGGCATCGTAAGCGGCGCCGTGCCCACGGCCCACCAGCCCGTGCCGAATCTGTCCATCGACTTCACCGCGCCTGCACGGGCGTACGACCACCTCGGGCAGCGCATCTTCTTCGGTACGGGGCAGACGGTCGGCGTGGCACGCGACGTGAACGGCGTCTCCACCGACGTGATGAGCCCGGGAGGTGAGCGCTGGCTCGCGGTGTTTCTGCGGTTCGATCGCTTGCTTTCCGATGAGCGCACGGACGGCAACAACCAGCGCGTGTTCTTTCGCCAGGACGAGTCGTTCGAAATCGTCGTGCGGCAAGGAGCGGAGGCGCCTGCGGGTGCGGCCGCCCGTGTGCCACTGCAGGAAGACGAGCTTTTGCTCTGCGACGTGAAGCGCGTGGCAGGCACCGACCGAGTCCTCGCCGAGCACATCGACGTATCGCGCCGCCAAGCGTTCGTGTTCGCGCGGGGCGACTCTGTCGGCGTCTTCACTGAGCTGTGGCGAATCCTCAAACCTGGCGCGCCGCAGCTGCAAGCAACCCTCGACGACATCGATGCGCTGTTCGCGCGACACTTTGCAGGGGAAGCGCGACGACATCGTTCACGCGATATCGACCATACACCGAGCGGGTTCGTGACCGCCCCGACGGTCCAAGGCGCGATCGACGAGACCGCAGCGAAGCTCGCGAGCGCAGTGGACGGATCCCCGGGCGCAGCGCTCGTCGGTGCGGACGCGGTCACCGGGCTTCCTCGCGCGCTCGCCGCAGGGTCGGTCGATGCCCAGCTCTCGACGCTGCTCGGCTACCTGAATGCGCACCTCTCGGCCGCGTCGGCCGCGCACAACGCAGCAGCGATTCGCGCCCTGCCGCACAACTGGCTCACCAGCGAGAGTGTGCAGGCTCAGCTCCAGGAGCTCGTGCAAGGGCTGCGTGCCGACCGCGTCGCCGCAACTGCCTATCGGAGCCTTGCGGGTACGACAGTGCATGCACAACTCCGGGAGCTACTCGACGATCTGATCTCCACAGCCGAGACCGAGGGGACGGCGCTGATTGGCGGCGCTGCTCTCACGGGCTCTCCACGCAACGTGGGAGCCGGAAGTCTGCTCGCGCAGTTGAGGGGGATTGTCAACCAGCTCAACGCACACCTGGGCTCGGCAGACCATGACGGGCGCTACGCGCGTCGGGTGTTCGCGCAGACCCAGAATGTCGAGCCGAACGCGACGTTCGACTTCGATGTGCTGAACACGGTGCCCGATATCTTGATCTACTCCTACGACACCTTCAACTCCGATCTCACAAACGCGAAGCGCTGGTTCAACGGACCTTACACTCCCAACATCCGCGTGTGGTTCGACAAGCTCTCGGGCAATCAGAGCGTGCGCATCCATGTGCAAAACCGAAACTCGCTCGCCCTGTACATCACGGTGTACGGCTACGAGGTCGGGTGAGCATGGAGACGAACGATCTTCGCACCTCCTTGTCTCTGCGACTGCGCCAATGCGAGAGCCCGAGCCTCGTCAAGGTCGGCGACGCGGTCTCCAGCGAGGCATGCTGGGGAACGCTTGTCGAAGCGCTCGAGCTGCTCTGCACGGTCGACGCGGACTACCTCGCACTGTTCGACATCCTGGTGAAGATCGACGATGCGCGTGCGCTGATCCTGTTCATGAGCGCGGTGCGTGCGCGCAAGGGCGTCCTTCGTTACATGCTCGAGCGCGCAGGCGAGCTGCCGCGTTCGGTGCAGTGCGCACTGGTGACCATGCCGGAGTGCGAGCCCCTGCTGGCCGCGCTTGCGCCGAGTACGTGCGCCGCAGCCATGGAGCTCGCAAGCGATGCGGAAAAGCGCCGGGGGTCGCAGCCGGTCTACGCGTCACACATGGGGGCACTGCGGTCCATGCGCTGGGGGCGAATCACAGAGACGATGCCATGAGCAAGCTCTTGTTGGATGGCGAGAGCACAGCAGCAGCGAGGCTCCGCGTTCGCTCGTTCGTCGACGACCCCACGCTCAATTTCGTAGGTACGAAGCGTAAGGCTCGGGTTACGGAGATCATCGTTCATGAGACCGTGACGCGCGATGTCAAGACTACGCTGCGTGTGCTGCGTCGTCGCAGGCTCGGCGTACACTTCCTCATCGCACCCGACGGTGAGGTGCTTCAGCTCGCCGACCCGGTCACGACGCGCCTGGAGCACGCGGCCCCGCACAATGTAAGGTCGGTCGGGATTGAAATCGTGAATCCTGTCGAGCCGCGGTTCCTGCGCAAGGGCCTGCCCTGGACCCGAACCCTTCGCGGGGCGTGGGCGCCCCAAGGTCACTACGTGCTGCCTACGATTGCGCAGGCCGAGGCATGTGCGGGCCTCCTCGATGCACTCACACGGGCGCATACGGCGCGCCTGGCTGTCTCCCGCACGTGGCAAGGGCTCAGGGGCACTGGCCTCGCCATGGGGCGTGTGACGGGCTCTGAGCGGCCCGCCTCCGGCATCTACGCACACTGCTACTTCCGCCACCACGATGGCGCCTGGCCGGTCCTATACGCCTGGCTGCGGCTCGAAGCGAGTCTTGCTCCCGAGGAGGCCTTCGAGCGAGCGGTAGAGCTTGCCTCCGGCGACGTTCGTCATGCCGAGCTGAGTTCATTTCTGAGTGACCTCGGACCCAAGGAGGAGCGATGGACCTCGAAGTCACCACAATCATGAAGGCTATCGAAACAGGAGGATTGTACGGCTTGATCGCCATCCTGGTTGCGGGTCTGATTCGCGTCTACCGCGACCTCAAGACCGTCAACGAGCAGGTCGTGCGACTGACCGAACAACAGACTGCGGTGATGGTGCGCGTGGAAGGCGCCTTGATGGCCCTGCGCGATGCGATCCTCTGCATGAGCGGTCAGCCTCCGCGCGGGCAGCCCGCTCGCGACAACGACAACCGGGCAGAATGAACCGCGCCGCGAGCCGCCACGCACACCAGCTTCGGCTCACAGTCCCCGGCCTCCCCCATCCGGAGTCGCACGCGAGCGGGAACTGGTGACTACTCTGTCATTCGAAGCCGCTCGTCCCAGCAGCACTCATCGCCGACGAGTTCTCCCTGATGACGGTGCGCGAGTCTTGCGTCGCAACGACCTCGGCAGAACTTGCATCTGACGCGTCGAGCCCGTTTCTTCTTCTGCTCTTGCGCCGTGACTGGAGCGCTCAAATCCAGTTTTTCCGTCATCTCCTGCCGTCCTTGCGAGACCGTTCTCAGCCCGCTTCAGACATACACCTTCTGTTCGGCAAGTATGCAAGCGAGATTCCGACCTGAGTGTCTGCTGGGCTGGCGCGGGCCGGAATCAGCCGCTCGGCTAACGTCGTAACCCGAAGTCGATGCGCGAATAGCGCTTGCATGGGGCAGGCGGCGTGCATCGCCTGGCCGCGCAGACACGCAGAGCGAGCTTCTGAAGGGCCTCCTCAGCTCGAACATTCCGGACCCATTCCCGCCTTTTCGAAGGCGCTTCACGACCTCCTGCGCGCGCGTCACCCGCGCTCGAGGTTCCCATCACCCTGGTGCGCGCGGGAGTCAAAGCACGATGGCAAAGCTTGGTGTGTTGTTCGTTCATGGTATGGGTAATCAAGGCCCGTCTTACGCAGATGAGATGGCCAATGAGCTGAAGGCTCGCATCGATCATAGCGGCGCCAATCCCGCCGACGTCGAGTTCAAGGCCGCCTACTGGGGCGACCTCCTCAACTCGCGCGAGGACAGTCTGCTCCGGCGCATGCGCGCGGAAGGCGAGCTTGATTGGGTGCGCCTGCGGCGTGACCTGGTGGTCAGCGGATTTGGGGATGCGGTCGCTTACCTCGGCCCGGCCACGAGCGAGTCTCCCTACTACGGCCCGATTAGCGCGCGCGTCGAGACCGCGCTCAACGAGCTCCAGGAGGAGCTTGAAACGCACGAGAATGCTCCCGTAGTCATCATCGCCCACTCGCTCGGATGCGCCATCGCGTGCAACTACCTCTGGGACGCACAGCGCGACACGACCTGGGCGCGCGGTGACTCGCCCCTGACACGCGGCGAGACCGTCGCGGGCTTCATCACCATGGGCTGCAATCTCCCATTGCTCTCGCTCGCGCTGCGGCCGAGTGACGTGCAAGCGGTCAGGGTTCCGGCGGAGCACGCCGAGAGCGCGTTCAAGAACAAGGCCGCGTTTCGTGAGCACGCCGGCTGGTTCAACTTCTACGACCCCGACGACCTTCTCGGGTACCCGCTGAAGCCCACGAGCCCTTCGTACGAAAAGGGCGTGCGGGCTGATATCGCGATCAGCACAGGTCCTGTCTGGTCCGCTCACACCTCCTACTGGACCGACAACGACGTCACCAGGCCCGTCGCAAAGCGACTCGTCGGCCTCCTCAACGCCATCTGAGCAAGCACCTGCTTGCGAAAGGATCCAACGTGCCGATTCCGCGCTCTGTCATGCATGGCTCGCTTCGCGAGCTCGACTTGGACTTGCACACCATCGAAGGCGCGCTCCCCGCAGGCCTGCATGGGCACCTCTTCGTGGTGGCCCCTCTGCCATGGGGCGACGGCTCCCCGGTGTTCAACGGCGACGCGATGGCGATGCGTGTCGACCTCGAAGGCCAAGCTGCGCGCTTCAAGAGCCGCGTGCTCAAGGACCCAAGTCAGCGCCTTGACCGCATCACGCGCAAGAACCCTCTGCTGCGCTTTCGCAACCGGCACATCGCTCGCATTTCGCCCTTGTTCGGCGTGCGCAACGAGCTGAACACGGCATGGCTTACCATGCCGACGGAGGGCCGGTTGTTTGCCACGTACGACGCGGGCCGCCCTTGGGAGGTGGACCCGATCACGCTCGAAGTCATCGCGCCCGTGGGCAAGATCAAAGAGTGGGAGCAGGCCTTCGCGGTGGATACGCCCTTGCTCTTTCCGCCCGTCCTGACGGGTGCTCACCCCGCGCACGACGACCGCACCGGCGACACCTACTTCCCCAACTACTCGCTCGGTGCCGTGGTAGTGGGCGCGCACGTGCAGCTCTTGCATTGGAGCGGCTCGGGCGCGCTCCACGCCACGCGCATCGTCGATAAGTGCGGACGCGACCTGCGCGTGCAGTCCCTGCACCAACTCGCCATCACCAAGCGCTGGGTCGTACTCGCAGACACCGCGTTTCGGCTCGAACTGGGCCGCTTCCTCTTCCCAAGCGCATGGCCGATCTCGCCGCAGCGCCCGTACACGGCGTTCTACTTCGTCGACCGCGCCCAGCTTGCGGATGGCGGTACAGTGCGCGCTACGCGCGTGGTCATTCCGCGCGAAACGATTCACTTCACCGCGGACTACGACTGCACCGGCAGCAAGGTCACCTTGCACCTCGGTCACCCCTGCGCGTCTGATGCGTCGGAGACTCTGCAAGCGACGGACCGACAGTGGTCTGACGGCGCTCCCGTTCGGAAAGAGCTCGTGGGCTTTCCCGCGAGTCCCACGGATGTGGGGATGTTCGGGCGCTACACGATCGACGTTGCGGCAGGCGTGGTTGAGAGCGCCTCGCTCTATCACGACGCGCGCACGTGGGGCCCTGCGCTGTTCACACCGTCGAGCGTGGAGGTTCGTGACCGGCATCGGCACCTGTGGTGGACCCTCGGCGGCGTTCAGGGCGACTCGTTGGTGCGGCGCGTAGTCGATGCTTATCGCGGGTATCCACACCGCA
>Ga0163144_10029273_pt1 | contig 10580 bp, 7 predicted proteins | sample OliLak19BULKMAT1_FD_123175 | JGI IMG/M metagenome (GOLD analysis project Ga0163144, IMG submission 123175) | Freshwater microbial mat bacterial communities from Lake Vanda, McMurdo Dry Valleys, Antarctica - Oligotrophic Lake LV.19.BULKMAT1 | ecosystem: Environmental > Aquatic > Freshwater > Lake...
GTCGATCGCCATCTCGGCGTCGCGGTTGCCGACGCGCATCGGCGAGACGAACACGGGATCCTCGAGCACGCCCGGATCCGAACGCAGGTAGAACGCAACCGACGTGTTGCGCACGCCCGCCTGGGTGACGAACTCGACGGTCGCGATCGCGTCGATGCTGCCGTCGCCGTTGACGTCGCCGAGCCGCAGCGCGCGCGGCATGCCGGGCGCGAGCGGCTTGGGCGATGAGAGGCTCTCGAAGAACGCAGAGACCTCGACGTGGCCCTGGACGCCACTCACCGGCGCGATGTTGCGGAACAACCGCAGCGTGCTGTCGCCCTTGGCTGCCACCAGGAGGTCGACGAGGCCATCGTCGTCGAAGTCGACCGCCTCGAGCTGCGTCGGCCTGCTGCCGGCGAGCAGCACCTGCGGGCCACCGGGCACCGCACTCGCTTCGAAGTGGTCCTGCTCCGGCGAGGAACCAGCGACGTAGCGGAAGAACCGCACGTGATCGCCATCGAGCGCGCCCGGCGCCGTGCCATCCGGCACCGCGACCGCGAGCTCGAGGCGCCTGGTCAGACCAGCGCCGGCGGCGGCGAAATCACCGAGCGCGAACGAGCTGGCCTTGCCGTGCACCGGAGTCAGCACGAGAGGTTGCACGAACGGGAACTCGTGTTGCGCGGGACTCGGCTTGCCACGCAGCAGCGCGATCTGCGCGTCGCCCTCGGCCTGCGCCGGCAGTGCGAACGACAGCAACACGACGAGATCGGGCGTTCCATCGCCGTCGACGTCCGCGATCCGCACGCGCGATGCGTCGCTCAGGACCGCGGTCTGCAGGTGCGGCGCGGTGCTGGCAAGCCGCAGTTCGGCGCCGAACAGCGTCGGCGTTGGCGCGAGATGCCGCCAGATGCCGATCCGCGAGTTGCTGTCGAGGAACACGAGGCCGTCGATCCCACCGGCTGCCGGCAGCCGCTGCACGGTTCGCGGCAGCAGGCCCGCAGCGGCGAGGCTGCTGCTCGGCTGAGGGAACCCGCCAAAGCCATCGTTTGCGAGCAGGTCGACGGCCCCGGATCGCGCCAGCGCCAGGTCGAGCGCGCTGCCGGCACCGGCGACGTTGCCCGCGTGGAAGTTGCCACCGACGATACCCTCCACGACGTTGCCCCACGCGGCGCCGGCGTCGGGAGGCAACAGCGTCAACGCCTGGCCGGCGGCGAACAGCAGGCGCGTCGACAGCCGGCGCTCGGTCGCCCCGTCGATTTCGCTCTCGTGCACCACGAACACGGCCTTCGCCTCGCCGGTCGTCGACGTCGCCGGGAACGCGCGGCCGAAGTGCATCGCGGTGAACCGGCGCGGCTGCTCGGCGCCAGTCTCGATGCCGCCCTGGATGAAGACGAAGCCGCCCGAGGCGAGGTCGTAGCGCAGCAAGGCGAGAGCCGAAAACGTCGCGACATCGCGCACACCGACGGCGATCTCGAGCGTGTTGCTCTGGTCGAGATCCGCGGCGAGGCTCACGGCCAGTTCGTTGGCGGGCAGCACCAGCACGTGGCTCGCCACGATGGGCCCGAAGGTCCTCGGCGCGGCGGGAGCGGGAGCCTGGTGCAACACGGCGATCAGGGGAGCGATGACCGGCGCGTCGGACCCGGACAGCACGAGCGCGAGCGATTGTCGTGTCGCGTCCCGGCAGGCATGCAAGCCGATCGCGAGCGAATCGGGCGTGGGCGTGTAGCCCGGCACGGCGATGTTGACCTGCACGGCCGGCGCCTCGAACGTGCCGTCGCCGCGCCCGAACGCCACGTCCATCTGCAGCGTCGTGCCGCTGACGACGGCGATGTCCAGAAAGCCGTCGCCATCGACGTCCGCCACCTCCGTCGCCTCGTAGGCGATGTTGCGCACCGGCACGAACACCGGCGGACCGAACGCCGGCGAACCCGGCCCGAGCGGCCGCGCGAGCCGCACCTGCGGTTGCAGTCCGGCCGGCGCGTTGGGGCCCGGCACGAGCAGCAGGTCCGGCAACGCATCGCCGTCGAACAACGCCGCGCGGGTCCGCCACGTGCCCGGCTCGCCGCTGACGCGGTGTACGGGCCCGAGCGGTGTGTTCGGCTTGGCCTGGCCCAGCACCAGATGGTGCACGGCGGTCGCCGCGCCTTCGTTGGCGATGAACATGTCGGGCACGCCGTCGCCGTCGAAGTCGCCCGTGCACAGGTCGCGCGGCACGCGTTCGGCGGCGATCTCATGGTTGCCGATCTGCCGGCGCGCGCCGAACCGCTGGAACATGCCGTTCTGCTGCGCGAGCAGGAGTTGCAGGAAGCCGACGCCACTCTCTTCGGTGAGCACGGCGAAGTCGGGTGCCTCGTCAGTGCTCGGCGCGGCGGCGAGCGCGATCGGCGCGACGGCAACCGGCTGGCTGTCGAGCACCGCACCACGCGGGCCGAAGAACGGGTGCGGGTTGGCGAACAGGAACTCCTGGCTCGCGACGACCTCGGCCTCGACCGCGCCGAGCCGCACGCGCAGCACGATGTCGACCTGGCCCGGTCGCCCGTCGGGCGACGCCGGCATCAGGAACACGAGCCGCGTGCGGTCCGACTGTTCGAAGCGGAAGTCCTCGCGTGGCAGCACGGTGACGCGTTGGCCCTTGCGGAACGCCAGCGAGACGTCGGCGAACGCGGGCGGCGCCGGACCGGGCCCGGTGAAGTCGAGCGGCACGAGCGCCGTGCCGATCAGCGTCACGAGGTTGCCGCCCGTCGTCGGTCCCTGCCGCGGCAGCGCGAGCGCGATGTCGGGTTCGTAGAACGCGTTCGCCGCGATGGTCGACTGCCCGGCGATCGCGTCGCGCACGAACAACTGCACGCCGTCGGGGAAGCTGTTGCCGGGCACGGTCGCCGTCACGATCGTCTCGCCGGGCACGGTCGACGCGCCGAGCACGAGGCCCGTGCACAGCCGCGTGATGGTCGGCACCGGTTCACCCGGCGGCACGGTCTGCGTCGGGTCGCGCGTCGTCACGAGCATCTGCACGTTCGCCGCATCGGTGCTGCGCAGTCCCGCGACGCGCATCGCGACCAGCTGGCCCGCCGGGGCGAGGAACAGTTCGTCGACGCCCGGATCGAGCACGAGCGAGGCGCGTGGTTGGGCGGCGAGCACGATCGGCACGGCCGCCGCGACCGGGCGGTCGGCGACGAGCACGCGGAACAGGCCCTCGACGTCGGCCGCGGTCGGATCCCCCACCGCGGCGACGATCGGGCCCGTCGTCAGCGTGAACGCGACGACCGTCGAGCCGCCTTGCCCCGACACCGTCGGGTTGCCCTGGTCGACGACCACCCCCCTCGCCTCGATCTGCACGCGCAGTTGCGCGCTGGCCGGGATCAGCGCGTTGGTCACGACGACCGTGCGCGTGGTGTTCTCGACCGGCACGAGTGGCAACAGCGGCGACAGGCTCAGTTCCGGCGGCCGTACCTCCGCCGTGGGGCTGCGATCCTGGCTCGTCGCGATGCCGGTGATCAGGCCCGCACCGCAGCCCGACAGAGCCACCAGCAGGCCCGCGGCGACGACCGTACGGAGGATCGAGAAGGCAATGCGCATCGGCGGAGGGAAGTCTACCTCGCTGCGGACGGTTCGCGGCGGGCCCGTTCGCGCGGTCGCATCGAGGACATCGGCCGGTCAGTCGGGCGAAGGGACTTTCACGACGGCCGGGTCGTAGCGGAACACACCATGCTCGTAGGTACCCGCGTCGAGGTCGTTGGTCACCTGCGCCTGCCGCATCCACAACAGCCACCAGGCAGCGAACTCCTCGTCGCTGAGATTGCGCAGATCCAGATCCTCCTCGCTGAGGAACTCGTCGCGGGGACCGGTCATGACGATGCCCCTGCCTCGGGGCGGTAGGGCAACAGCGTCGCCGCGCTATCGACCATCCGGCGATGACCCTCGAGCAATCCGACACCCCGCATCGGCTCGGCGAGGCGCGGCCAGGCTGCTGCCCACGCGACGGCCGCCCGCTGGTAACCCGCCAACCGCTCCTCGTTGCGACGCATCAGGTCGCGCCGTTCGCGGTCGAGTGCCGCCTCGAGCCGCTCCAACCCCGCGGCGATCTCGAGCAGCACGGGACGTTCGCGAGCGACTTCGGCGACGAGGGCAGGATGGCCGGCGGCGAGGACGAGCAGGTCGCGACCGCTGCGCGAGTAGCACAACTGCTGGCGAGGGTCCTTCATCTGGCGAGCCAGCTCCCCCACGACGACGTAGTCTTTTTCGCGGTTGGTGAGTTTCAGCGCCGCGAGCGGCTCGACGTCGACGACAGGCACACCACTCGCCTCCGCAGTCGACCACATCGCCGCCAATTGGCTCGCCGGGATCCGCGGCGGCCGGCTGACGAAGTCGGTGCGCAGGCGCAGATCCTGCGCACGGAACTCGAGATGCGAACTCCAGCCGCCGGCCAGCCATCGCCGATCGAGCGGCGCGCCGAACCGGTAGACCGCGCCCTTCGCCGCCAGGACGCCGAGCACATGAGCGAGCGCTTCATCGTCCTCGCGCACGATCCAGTCACCGTCCTTGCTCATGATCGCGAGGCGATGGAAGACCACGGCCTGCCCGGAACTGAGCAGCGTGCGCAGGCGGCCGCGGTTGAACTCGGCGGTCAAGTCGAGATAGAGAGTCGATGGCGCCGCGGTCACGCCGTGCCACGGTAACACGCCGACGACGCAATCGTCGACCGCACAACCGCATCACCGTCGAGCATCGACTCAGCCGAGGCGAACGGTGCCGAGCAGCCCGGCCGGATCGCACCACTGGCCGAGCACCCGGCACAGCGCCTTCACCGCTACATCGGTGTAGAGGTCGTAGTAACGCTGGTTGTGCGGGCCGACGCCGTGTTCGGCCGAGTAGCTGCCGGCGAAGTCGCGCACGGCGAGGTCATAGATGCGCGGCTGCAACCGGCCAATCACCTCGGCGGCGGGCTGGCCCGCCTGCGCCTCGTGCCACAGCAGGTTCAGGTGCGTGCCGCCGTCGCCCCAGTGGCCGTAGTCGCACAGCCGCACGTACGGGAAGTCGGCGGCGAGCAACGCCTGCACCGCAGCGGTGAACGCAGGCAGCGCCGACCGCGGCACGCTGACGTCGAACGCGAGCATCTTGCCCGCGCTGCGCAGGCTCTCGCTGATGTGGTGCCGCATCTGCCAGAACTCGTCGCCCTTGCCGAGCAACACGTCCAGCACGTCGTCGCCGGCCTGTTCGAGATGCGCGCCGAGGCGCGTTTCGAGCACGTCGCCGAGTTTCACGGCGTCCTCGGGCAGCGTCGTCGACAGCTCGACGAGCACGCTGTAGGCGGGCAGTTCGGCGAACGGCCGCCGCAGGCTCGGTTGGTGCGCAAACACCGGCCCCAATGCCTGAGCGCTCATCACCTCGAACGCACTGAGCACGTCGCCCAGTTCCGCCTCGAGCGCGGCCAGCAGCTGCAGCACCGCCTCGCCACTGCGGCACGCGACGAGCGCCGTTCGGCGCTGGCGCGGCAGCGGCGCCACCGCCAACACGGCGCGCGTGACGATGCCAAACACGCCCGAGGTGCCGACGAACACCTGCTTGCTGTCGAGCCCGGTGTTGTTCTTGCGCAGCCGATTCAGTACCGAGATCACGCGACCATCGCCGAGCACGACCTCGACGCCGAGCAGGTTGTGCCGCACGTCGCCGTACCTGAGCAGCCGTGTGCCGCCCGTGTTGGTCGCGACCATGCCGCCGATCTGCGGATCGGCACCGAGATCGACCGGAAACCAGCAGCCGTCCCTGGCCAGCACTTCGTTGAGCTGGCTCAGCAGCACGCCGCCGTCGACGAGCACGGTGCGGCCCGCCCGATCCAGTTCGATCGTGCGGTTGCAGCGTTCGAGGCTCAGCACGACCATGGCGCCGCTCGCATCGGGCGTCGACGCCGCGACGAGGCCGGAGTTGGCGCCCTGCGCGATCACGCGCGCGCCGTGCTCGGCGCACAGCCGCAGCGCCGTCGCCACTTCGGCGGTCGACGCGGGCCGCACGATGCAGCGCGCCGTGCCCAGGCCATACCGCCAGCCCTGCTCGAAGCGCGCGCGGTCCTCGGGACTCGTCAGCACGGCGTTGTCGCCGAGCGCCGTTGCCAGGGCAGCCACCAGCGCGTCCGTCATCGGCGGCAACGTATCACAGCCGCCGCCCCGCTCACTGCTTCGACGTCATCTGGAAGATCGCCGTCGCGTTGCCACTGTCGAACCGCAGATCGAGCACGCCGGGCGCCTCTTCGTCGCGCGCGATGAACTCGTGGAACGAGCCGGGCACGACCTCGCTGCGCAGCATGCCGTCGGCGCCGACGAACAAGCGCTCGACCATCGCCGCGCGGAACGCCGTCTGGCGCACGCGGCCGCTCGCCGACACCTCGACGGCGGGCTTGATCGGCCGGCCGGCGCGGCGCTGCGCCTCGGCCACGATGGCGACGTCGGCGACGCGGTCGGTGGCGTGGTTGAACGCGTTGCCCTCGGTCGCGATCCAGGCCATCTCCTTCGACTCGGCGAGCAGGATCTCGTAGTCCGACCAACGCGGTTCGCCATGCTGCCGATCGAAGCAGGCGACGAGGTTTGGCAGCAGGCGCAAGGCCTCGGCGAACGGCAGCGAGCCGTTCGCGGCGAGCACCTCGAGCAGTGCGGTCGCCCAGGGCGGCAGCGGATCGTGCGAGTCGCCGACCACGCGCTGCACGGCGGCCTGGAACGCGGGGCTGAAGCGCTCGGGATGCAGTTCGCTGACGAAGAACTGCGCCACCGACTCGGGCAGGTCCTGCTGCGCATAGGCGCGGCCCGTCATGCCGAGCCGGTCGAGCGGGTAGACGCCGCGGCATTCGTAGCCGAGCGGCTCGAGGATGCGGCGGAACGCGGCTTCGCCGGCCGGCAAGGCTCCGCACGGCGCCTTGACCGTGCGCAGCGCGCCGTGGTCGAACACGAGCTTCTTGCCGTCGCGCACCGTGTCGCCGACGTAGGCGGCGGCCATCGGCACGCGGCGCGTGACGTCCTCGAACAGCAGCATCGTCAGCGCCTGCGCGAGTTCGACGCGGCTCACCGCCGTCGCGGCCGGGCGCAGCAGCGAGGCGTGCACGGCGAGCGCCTCGCAGAGCCGCACGGTGCGGACCGTGCCTACCGCCCCTTCGAGCAGGGCCCACAGCGTCGTGTCATGCAGGTCAGGCATCATGGTCCTCGTTCTCGGAAGGGTAGCCCGCCATCGGCCCGGTGCTTTCCTGTACTGCCACGACTTCTTTGCATGAGTTCATGCAGTAGGCTCATGATGTGACGCGATCCCTCCCTGGCACCGGCGCGCTGCAGGCCTTCGAATCGGCCGCCTTCCACAACAGCATCACCGCAGCCGCGCGCGAACTGCACCTGACGCAGAGTGCGGTCAGCCGGCAGATCCAGGGCCTCGAAGAACACCTCGGCGTGCCGCTCTTCCATCGCGAACGACAACGCATCCGGCTCACTCCTGCCGGCGAGCACTACCTCGAGCACGTGCGCGCCGCGTTCGACCGGCTCGAAGCCGCCGCACTCGGCCTGCGCACTCTGGCGCGCGGCGGCGGCGTGCTGCAGCTCGCGATCCTGCCGACCTACGGGACGATCTGGCTGATGCCGCGCTTCCCGTCGTTCGCCGAACAGCATCCCGCGATCGCCGTGCACTTCACGACGCGCCTGCATCCGTTCGACTTCGCCGGCGAGGACCTCGACGCGGCGATCCACTACGGCGAAGCCCACTGGCCGGGCTGCCTGTTCGACCACCTGATGGCCGAACAGGTGCTCGTCGTGTGCAGCGCTGCCTACAAGAAGAAGCACCGGCTGCACAAGCCCGCCGACCTGCGCGGAGCGACGCTGCTGCAGATCACGACGCGGCCGCAGGCGTTCTCCGAGTGGTTCGCGCAACAGGGCGTCACCGGCATCGACGGCCGGCGCGGGCCGCGCTTCGAACACCATGCGATGGTGCTGCAGGCCGCCGTCGCCGGCCTCGGTGTCGCGGTGCTGCCCGCGTTCGTCGTCGAAGCCGAACTCGCCGCGGGGCGCGTCGTCGAGCCGTTCGCCGGCACTCGTGCGCGCACCGGCAAGGGCTACTGGCTGTGCTACCCGGAACGGCGACGCGAACTGCCGGCACTCGTCGCGTTCCGTTCCTGGTTGCTGCGCGAACACGGCAAGGACCCGGCGCTCGCCCCGATCGCGTCGGGCACGGCGCTGACGTCCGCCTGACGAGCCCGTAGCATCCGCGCACCGCAGCCCATGGCCGAACCGACCCCGATCCACGCGTTCCACGGCGGCGCCTCGTTCGACGCCATCGGCACCGACTTCCACGACCTCGCGCGTGCTGCGTCGATCGTCGACGCCGACGTGCTCGACGCCTGGTACGAGCCGGCGCCCGCCGTGCTCGCGACGCTGCGCGATCACCTGCCCTGGCTGGTGAAGACGAGTCCGCCAACGCACGGCGACGGCCTGCGCGCGGCAATCGCCGCCCGCCACGGACTCGACCCCGGCAACGTGCTGATCGGCGGCGGCAGTTCGTCGTTGATGTTCCTCGCACTGCCGAAGCTGATCGCGCGCGGCGATGCCGTCGCGCTGCTCGATCCGATGTACGGCGAGTACCGCCACCTCGCCGAGCACGTGCTCGGCGCGCGCATCGTGCCGTGCGAACTGCAGGAGGCCGCCGGCTTCAGGCCCGACCCGCGCGCGATCGCCGCGACGGCGACCGCCGCCGGCAGCAAACTGCTGATCCTCACCAACCCCAACAGCCCCACCGGCCAGTGCCTCGACCTGGCAGGTCTACGCACACTGCTCGCCGGCCTGCCGCACGACTGCCGCGTCTGGATCGATGAGACCTACATCGACTTCGTTCTTGACGTGCCGACCGCCGAACCGCTCGTACGCGAGGACCCGCGCGTGATCGTCGCCAAGTCGATGTCGAAGTTCTTCGCCCTGTCGGGGCTGCGCGTCGGCTACCTCGCCGCCGACTCGGAACGGATCGCCGCGCTGGAGCCCTGGAACCCGCCATGGAGCGCTGGCCTGCTCGCCCAGGTCGCCGCGGTGCGCGCGCTGCAAAGCTACGACTGGTATCGCCAGCAGGCGAAGGCCACGCACGCACTGCGCGAGGACCTGCGGCAACGCATCGACGGACTCGCTGGCCTGCGCTGCTTTGCCAGCACGACGAACTTTCTACTTTTCGCCACGGAGCGGGTGGCCGCGGCGCAGCTGGTCGCGCGCTGCCGTGGACACGGCGTCTACCTGCGCGACTGCGCCTCGCTGAGTCCTCGGTTCGGGGCGCGGTTCGTTCGCACGGCGGTCAAGGACGCGCCGACGAACAGCAAGATCGTCGCGGCGCTCACCGCCGCGGTGCGGACCGCATGAAGCACCGCCAGGCGAACACGGCGCGGTGGCAACGACCGATCCGCCGCTGATTGCATGCGCCAGGGAGCGTGCGCGAACTCGGCTACGCGACTTGCAGGAAACGTTGTCCCCTTGGCAGCCGCCCCGACGTAGTAGGACTGCCCCCCGGATTCGGAGTCGTTCCTTTGAGCAGTCTCGCTGTCGCGGTTCTGGCTGGCCCGATGGTCAGCCCGAGCCATGGGCGCCGCCGCGCCCGGTTCTTGCTGCGCTCCGACGCGCCGCCCTCGGTCGATCGCCTCTCGGTCGAAAACGGGTTCGCCCTGCGTGCTGGAGACGCCGAGCCATGTTCTTGACCCGTCATTTCGCCTTCCTCCACGTACCACGAACCGGCGGCAACTTCGTCCTGAAGCTGCTGCAGGAGCACGCGCCCGCGGAGTGGCAGATGCAGCGCTGTGCCGACCATGCAACGGTGCGCGACATCCCGCCGAGCCACGCAGCCTTGCCGCGCCTGGCTTTCGTGCGCAATCCGTACGACTGGTACGTCTCCTGGTACCACTTCCAGCAGCGCACGCGCGATCCGTTCTTCCTCGAGATCACCGACAACGGCACGCTGCCATTCGGCGCCTCGATGCGCCGCGCGTTCCGCAGCCGCAAAGCGTTGGCCCGCGGCGAGGGTCCGTACACGCAGACCATCCGTGAGATGCTCGGCAGTGATCTAGCCGGCGTCCGCATCGGCAGGGTCGAGCGCCTGCGCGAGGACCTGCAGCGCCTGCTGTCCGAGGTAGTCGAGGTGCCGGCCAGCATGGCCGAGGCGATCCGTTCGCTGCCCCGCCAGAACACCAGCGAACACGATCACTGGAGCCGCTACTACGACGCCGAACTGAGGGAACTGATCGCCCGCAAGGACCGCACGTCCCTCTCCTTCTTCGGCTACGGCTGGGAGGAAGCGGCGCAGTGAGCTTGCCCGAATCCCCGCCGGGCAGGCGCGACGCGAACCTCTCGGCCCACGCCGCAGGTTGGCGTTCTGCGAGTTGAGGCTGACGCCGACGAGCGCCGACGCGACCGAGCCGACAAGGTCCTTCCCTCACCCGCGTCGCGGTCAGCGCACCGCCGCGAGCGCCTGTTCGACCACGGCCCGATCCTGCCGGCCGCGCAGCCCGAAGCGGATCACGCCCGAGCGGTCGATGACGTAGGTGATCGGCGTCACGTTCGACCAGCTCACCGTGTGGAACGCGTCGACGAACGCAGCGTCCGCCA
>Ga0163144_10029276_pt1 | contig 10580 bp, 6 predicted proteins | sample OliLak19BULKMAT1_FD_123175 | JGI IMG/M metagenome (GOLD analysis project Ga0163144, IMG submission 123175) | Freshwater microbial mat bacterial communities from Lake Vanda, McMurdo Dry Valleys, Antarctica - Oligotrophic Lake LV.19.BULKMAT1 | ecosystem: Environmental > Aquatic > Freshwater > Lake...
GTTTCACGCAAACCCGCTGTGTCGATAATATGCAGCGGAATTCCGTCAAGATGAATCGTCTCACGCAACGCGTCACGCGTAGTACCGGCGACTTCTGTGACAATGGCTCGATCTTCTCCAGTCAAACGATTCAACAAAGAAGATTTTCCAACATTGGGGAGCCCGGCAAGGACGACCTGCAATCCTGCCCGCAAGAGACTGCCCATCTTCGCCCTCGCTCGCAGTGAGTGCAAAGCGCGCTGAATCTCGCCCAAACGAGCGGCAGCGTCGGTGTCCCGGAGCAGATCGATCTCCTCTTCGGGGAAATCCAAGGTTGCCTCAATCAACATACGAAGGTCGGTTAGTTGCCCAACAACGGCATTGACGTCTCTTGAAAACTCACCTGACAAGGACCGCAGAGCAGAGCGAGCCGCTGCTTCAGAACTTGCTTCGATAAGGTCGGCTATAGACTCTGCTTGCGCGAGGTCAAGCTTTCCATTTAGGAAGGCCCGCTGGGAAAATTCACCCGGTCCGGCCAAACGCGCACCCAACGCAAGGCAACGCGAGAGCAACATCTGCATGACCACAGGCCCACCATGGCCTTGTAGCTCTAAGACGTCATCACCAGTGAATGAATGAGGGCTTGGAAAATACAGGAGAACTCCACGATCCAGAGTGGAGCCATCGGCATCAAGGAAATCCGCCAAGGCTGCTCGCCTTGGCGTCGGACGACGACCAATCAATGAGACGGCCAAGGGTAAAAGAGCCGCTCCGGAAACTCGCACTATTCCAATGCCACCTCGACCTGGAGCCGTGGCAATAGCAGCGATAGTATCGCTACGTAAAGGTGTTGTGCCGTTCTGACTCAAAGCTTAGCAGCCCAAAGCCAACAACTACTTTACTTACCCTGCCCCGCTTCAACCATCCTAGTAATCTGCCACTGCTGTGCAATCGACAGTAGGTTATTGACCGTCCAGTAGAGCACCAATCCAGCCGGGAAAAACAAGAACATCGCGGTAAACAAAATCGGCATCATCAGCATGATTTTCGCTTGTATTGGATCTGGTGGAGCCGGATTGAGACGTGTTTGAATGAACATAGTCGCCCCCATGATCAAAGGCAAAACGTAGAACGGATCCTTCACCGACAGGTCCGTGATCCACCCCAGCCACGGTGCATTGCGCATTTCGACGGCGCCGAGCAAGACCCAATAAAGTGCGATAAAAACCGGAATCTGCACCAGCACTGGCAGGCAACCTCCCAAGGGATTGACCTTTTCCTTTTTATACAATTCCATCATTTCCTGGTTCAAACGAGATTTGTCATCGCCAAAAGTTTCTTTCAGTTTTAACAACTTCGGCGTCAAGACCCGCATCTTGGCCATTGATTTGTAACTCGCTGCCGACAACGGAAAAAACAACAGCTTGAGCAAAACTGTCAAACCAATAATCGCCCAACCCCAATTTCCTGTGAGCTTATGTATCGCCGCTAACACCCAAAACAATGGAGCCGCAATAACAGTCAACCATCCATAATCGACGACCAAGTCAAGCCCTGGCGCTATCTCTTCCAACTTGCCCTGCTCCTGAGGTCCCGCATACAAAACGACATTACTGGTACCGTCCGCGCCCACAGGCGCAATGAGACCTGCTGAAAAGAGATCGTCCCCTACACGGCGCATATAGAACTCACGCTGTACTCCGGCCGGTAACAACCAGGCTGACACAAAATAATGTTGTATCAATGCCAACCAACCGTTATCCGCACTTTTTGAGAATTTAGCTTTATCCTTTGAAATATCGGCGAATTCAACTTTCTGGTATTTATCAGCCTCGGTGAAGACAGCGAACCCGGTAAACGTTGAAACTCCCATCATCATGGAACTTGACTGCTCTTCCCCGGGCTTACCGTCTCTGGTTATCTGGTAGTAGAGATGAGAACCCGGTGCTAAGCCGTCATGCCTTAAGTTGATCTCGTAGCTACCACGACTAAAGACATAAGTCTTTCCAACCACTGCGCCTGAGGGATGCTTGGCTTCCAAGCGCAACTCAAGACTATTCTCGCCTTCTTTTAAAGCGTGATCACCCGGTGATAAAGACCATTCAAGCTTATGATTCGGCATCCCTTGGCCAACTACACCCGACTGAGCGAGGTAGAGATGTTTTTTGCCCGTATCAAAAAGCACAAACTTCTTTGCCTTATCGTCCGAATCCGGATGTCGAAGCAATTCCAAATGCACGAGATCACCGCCTACCGAAGATACTTCAGCTCGGTACAGATCTGTTTTGATAACTGCCGTCTTGGAAGCCGCAGGTTTCACAGGTGAAAGGTTGGGAATGCTCTCGCGGCCAGGCACGCTACTTAGCTCTGGTATCGTTCCCGGGTTTAACGACGTAGATGGTGGAGTCGTCGCAGACGAATTGGTAGCGCTCAGCTGCTTCATTCCTTGCTTCTGCCAAGAATCCCAAATCATAATCAGCGAAAAGCTAAATATCAGAAGCAAAATCAATCGTTTATTGTCCATTATTGCCTCAATGTGGCACGTGCCTCAATTGTTGAAACTCACGGAACCGGGTCGAATCCGCCGGGCTTCCACGGATGACATCGAAAGATACGTACCAGACTCAGCCAGCCACCTGAAATAAGTCCGTAACGGCGAAGTGCCTCCAATGCATAATCGGAGCAACTCGGATGAAATCGACAACGACTCCCCAATAGTGGCCTGACCATCCATTGATATAGATATATCAATACTATGAAGGGGAAAATAATCCAAGCCTTCATACGGCCTAAATGGACAGTTGATTCAGTAGCGACTCAATGTCCAAACGCCATTTCATCTTTTGAATTTTGTCGTTCGCCCTGACTCCCTTGACCGGACGACATAACCGCAACACCAAGTCAAAGGATGAGGCTCTCAATGGGTACAGCCGAAAGGCCTCTCGCCCTTGCCGCTTGATGGCGTTGCGTAGCGAAGCCGCCTTGGCTAGCTTTTTGGGAACCACTAGCCCCAAGCGTGTAAGCGAACCGACTTCTGTAAGCTTAATATGCAAGTCAAACTGAGTACCCCGAATAACCCGCTTAGTTGAAAGTACGGCGGAAAAATCACTCGGTAGGTGAAGACGGCGATCGCTGCCAAACAAAGAAGTCAAACAGCCAGTCGATGTCGACCTTTAGCACGGCGCGCACGTATTACAGAGCGACCACCTCGCGTGCGCATCCGCACAAGAAAACCGTGAGTCCGCTTACGACGAACAACCGATGGCTGATAGGTGCGTTTCATGAACTCAACTCCAAAACTCAAAGAACCGACAATTACATTCGTTCGTGACAGACTTGTCAACCGAAAGCAATAACAGACACCCATAGGCAGTGCCGCGGTACCTGTGGATAACTCGCACCTAAACGGCTAGAATGTTGGAAACTTCTCACCATCAAATTTAGCCACGACCTCGCACAACGCGAAGACAAGCCCTGCCTCTATGAATGATTTTTGGTCGACATGTTTAGTTCGATTTAAAGAGGAGCTCCCTGCTCAACAATTCAACACGTGGATCAAGGGTCTCAACCTTGAAAGCGACCCGACAAGCCCGGTTCACTTCCAACTAACGGCGCCTAACCGATTTGTACTGCAGTGGGTGCGAGAGCGATATCTTCATCAAATTGAAGGATTCGGCCTCGAACTTTACGGTGTACCGATCAACGTTAGTCTAAGTATCAGCGAACGAGAACCGAGCCAAAACCTTTTAGCAACGCCTGATAGCGAACAACCTTCAAGTATTAATGGCGCACTTCCGATAACTTCCGCAGTTGCCTCCGTGCCGGGCAACCCAGTCTATGAAAAGACGCGCCTTAACTCTGACTTTACGTTTGATACCTTGGTTACAGGCCGGGCAAATGACCTCGCTCGAGCTGCCGCCCAGCAAGTAGCTATGAATCCCGGTGTTTCTTACAATCCACTGTTTATCTATGGTGGCGTCGGTTTAGGAAAGACCCATCTTATTCATGCAATTGGTAATTCCATACACAACGCAAATCCAAACATTGAAGTAAGGTACGTTCACGCCGAAGACTATTTCTCAGATGTCGTACGAGCGTTTCAACAAAATTCACGTGATGCTTTCAAGCGGTACTATCGATCACTGGATCTGTTATTAATTGACGACATTCAATTCTTTAATCGAAAAGACCGAACCCAGGAAGAGTTCTTTTATGCCTTCAATGCATTAATAGAAGCCAAGAAACAGATTGTGATTACCTGTGACACATATCCAAAGGACGTTCAAGGACTCGAAGAGCGACTCATATCTAGATTTGATTGGGGACTAACAGTTGCAATCGAACCACCTGAACTCGAAATGCGCATTGCAATCCTAAAGAAAAAAGCAGAAGCAGAACATATAGAAATCTCGGACGACGTTTCGTTTCTAATCGCTAAAAATCTACGTTCAAATGTACGTGAACTAGAAGGAGCGCTAAACCGAGTTGTAGCGTATGCCCGCTTTCATGGACGATCCATCAATCTCGATGTTGCAAAAGAAGCGCTTCGCGACATTATCGGAGCAACAAATCGACAGATATCACTTGAGTTAATTCAAAAAACGGTAGCGGACTTTTATAAGCTAAAGGTTACGGAGTTGTTTTCAAAAAAAAGAAACAGAGCGATAGTGCGTCCCCGACAAATAGCCATGTGGCTTACTCGCGAACTAACGACACATAGCCTACCGGAAATTGGCGATGCATTCGGCGGACGCGACCATACAACAGTAATTCACGCATGCCGTACCATTGGCGACTTAAGAACCAAAGACACTCGTTTGAATAACGATCTCCATGTTTTAACTCAAACGATTAAAGGATAAGTGTCTCGATTTGCTATTGATTGATTGTGGATAAACATCGTTGAAGACAAGTTAATTAAAACTATAAACATCAGCCCACAACATAAATTAACAGTTATCAACAGGTTAGTATTAGTTATATGCTTCTGAATATAAAGTTAAATAGTTTGTTTTCAACATAAATACGACCCACCTAATAATATTAAAAGATCTATATATGATTCTATTTAAAGGTACACGCGATCAACTGCTTTTACCCCTGCAATGCGTTTGTGGAATCGTTGAGAAGCGGCATACACTTCCAATACTGTCCAATGTCCTTTTGGAAAAGCAAGGTGAACAGCTAACCTTGTTAGCAACTGATATCGAAATTCAGATAACGACCCAAACCAAAACGATAGGCTTGGAGAAGGTGTCCATCACTGTCGCTGCTCGAAAACTTCAAGATATCCTCCGATCATTGCCAGACGCGGCCGAAGTGACCTTGACAATGGATGACAGGCGTCTTCAGCTTAAAGCGGGAAAGAGTCGTTTTAATTTACAAACACTCCCAGCAGAAGACTTTCCTTGCATGAGCGTCGCTGAAGGTCAGTTCACTCAGCTATCGATTAGTCAAAGGCAGATGAAGAGACTTTTGGGCCTCGTTCAATACTCAATGGCCCAACAAGACATCCGTTATTACCTTAATGGACTTCTGCTGATAACCAAAGGGAACGAGCTGCGAATGGTAGCTACTGACGGTCATCGTTTAGCATATGCCAGTGACAATTTAGCCGACACTCCAGTGCCGATCGATGTCATTCTGCCCAGAAAAACAATACTTGAGCTTTCTAAGCAATTGTCAGACAGCGATGATCCAATCAATATAACTTTGTCCCCAACACAGGCTCGCTTTAATTTTGGAAACATTGAATTGGTGTCAAAACTAATTGACGGAAAATTTCCCGACTATGAACGAGTTATCCCGCAACACCACAAGAAAGTAATCAAACTGGATCGCAGTACCCTTTTGCAATCTCTTTTGCGTGCGGCAATTTTGACCACCGAGAAATCACGAGGCGTTCGTATTGTTTTGGCACCTTCGACGCTGAAGATAATTTCAAACAACACCGAACAGGAAGAAGCACAAGAAGAAATAGAGATTGACTACGATGGTGACGCGCTTGACGTTGGTTTCAATGTAACGTACTTATTGGATGTCCTAAATCACGTCTCCAACGAAACTATTGAGCTTCATTTGGCAGATGCAAATTCCAGTGCTCTTTTCATACTTCCAGGAAATGACAATTTTAAATACGTTGTCATGCCTATGAGAATTTAGATAGAAGTAATTATGATAAATAGCAATATCGACGCGAGTTACGACGAATCAAGCATCCAACAGCTGGAAGGATTGGAAGCTGTAAGAAAACGTCCCGGTATGTACATCGGAGACACTTCTGATGGAACCGGCCTTCATCACATGGTATTCGAGGTTGTCGACAATGCTATCGATGAGGCCTTGGCTGGTCACTGCGATGATATTGTTGTGACCATTCATACCGATAATTCAATCTCAGTTACCGACAATGGACGCGGGATACCTACCGGGATAAAGTTCGACGATAAGCATGAACCAAAGCGATCAGCCGCCGAAATTGTCATGTGTGTCCTACATGCAGGGGGAAAATTTAATCAAAATTCTTATAAGGTTTCTGGCGGATTGCATGGCGTAGGCGTTTCATGCGTCAACGCTCTTTCAAAGTGGTTGCGCTTGATAATACGTCGTGACGGAAAGAAGTACGCTCTTGATTTCAACCGCGGACATGTTCCAGAGCGTTTGATCGAAATCCAAAAAGGCGTCGAGGTCTCACCCTTGAAGGTTCTTGGAACCACTGAAAAAACAGGCACTGAAGTACATTTTTTGGCGGATGACGAAATTTTCGGAAACATCGAGTTTCATTACGACATCATTGCCAAGCGCTTGCGAGAACTTTCTTTCTTAAATAACGGTGTAAAGATCAGACTAATTGATCAATTGCATGTGAAAGAAGAAAACTTTGCCTTTTCCGGGGGTGTTCGAGGATTCGTTGACTACATTAATCGATCAAAAACTGTACTGCACCCAACGGTTTTTCATTCAGTCGGGCAATCAAATCAGAACGGTGTGTCCATTGATGTTGAAGTAGCAATGCAGTGGAACGATTCTTACGTAGAACAAGTTCTTTGTTTCACCAATAACATTCCACAAACAGACGGTGGTACGCATTTGACCGGCTTACGCGCAGCAATGACGCGGGTCATTAATAAATACGTTGAAGAGAACGAAATTGCCAAGAAGGCGAAAGTCGAGATAACCGGCGACGACATGCGCGAAGGACTAGCTTGTGTTCTTTCGGTAAAAATGCCCGATCCAAAGTTTGCCTCACAAACCAAGATGAAGTTGGTTTCGTCGGAAGCACGGCCAGCAATTGAAGAAGTCGTGGCACAGAAGTTGGCCGATTTTCTTTTGGAACGACCTGCGGACGCAAAAATAATTACAGGAAAAATAGTTGAAGCGGCAAGAGCAAGAGAGGCTGCTCGAAAAGCCAGGGATATGACCCGCCGTAAAGGGGTTTTAGATGGCTTGGGTTTGCCGGGAAAGCTGGCTGACTGCCAAGAAAAAGATCCTGCTTTGTGTGAAATGTACATTGTCGAGGGTGATTCCGCAGGCGGATCCGCCAAACAGGGGCGTGATCGAAAATTTCAGGCAATCTTGCCCCTACGAGGCAAAGTTCTGAATGTTGAAAAAGCACGCTATGACAAACTGATCGCCAGTGAACAGATTGTCACTCTCTTGTCGGCGCTGGGTTGTGGCATTGGGCCCGATGACTTCAATATCGATAAGCTTCGGTACCATCGCATTATCATCATGACTGATGCGGACGTAGATGGTGCTCATATTCGAACCCTGCTGCTAACCTTCCTCTACCGTCAAATGCCGCAACTGGTCGAGAATGGTTACATATACATCGCCCAGCCGCCGCTCTACAAGATCAAACATGGCAAGACGGAAACCTATATCAAGGATGACCAGGAACTGAATCAGCATTTACTTCATCACGCTTTGGATGGAACTCACCTAGTACCGCGTTTAGGTGCCGAAGTAATCACTGGTGAAGCACTCGGGGAACTTGCGCGTGCCTATCTGTTGGCTGAGGCCGTAATTCGTCGAGTAAGCGACTTTATTGATTCTGAAGTACTTCATACTTTGTTGGAAAATGACATTGTTATCGATACGGTTAGTGAGCAAGCCACCAAGGAGAGTGCCAGCAGGCTGACGGCGCTCGTTTCCGATCGAATAACGATAGAAGCCCGGTTTGATGAGAAGTACGATCGCTGGATTTTGGCGATTATCAAAATGCGTCATGGAAATCTTCGTACTGGTCGGATCGATGAAGACTTTCTGGTCTCAGGCGATTATGCGCAGATCAAAAAGACTTCGCAGATGATTACCGGATTGATTGGCGAAGGCGCGACGATAAAGCGAGGCGAGAAATCAATGGCAATCGCGAGTTTCGCCGCTGGAATACGCTGGATGCTGAATGAAGTCGAACGAGGCCTTCAGAAACAGCGCTATAAGGGTCTCGGTGAGATGAACCCCGCCCAGCTATGGGAAACAACGATGGACCCCAGCGTCCGGCGTCTGCTTCGTGTCCAAATCGACGATGCAATAACCGCAGACGAAATATTTACAACACTGATGGGTGATGACGTTGAGCCTCGTCGAGCGTTCATCGAATCAAATGCTCTTTACGCCCGCAATATAGATATATAAAGGGGAACTGCCGCTGCGGCGGCGGCGACAGGGTCACTGCCCTGTCGCGTAGAGAAAGAGTCACTTCAGCTGATCTGATTTGTCCCGTAGGCTACCGGCAATAACTTTAATGTTGTACAGGCGACACTCCAATGCGCCGTTGTAAAGTGGAATTTTTCGCGACGTAGTGAGCCGTACACGTTTCGGCAAACGGGTGTCAGCGGATAGAAACCAGCAACTCCATCCCGTGAAACGTCTTTTTAGCGCGTCACCGAGCAGCGGATAGAAGGCATCAAGCTCCTCCTCGCTGCTGAGACGTTCCCCATAGGGCGGATTCGCCACCAACGTTCCTTCTGCCGCTGGCGCGTTCCGAACAAGAATATCCGACGCTTCCAAGGTAATCAGTTTGTCGAAACCCGCGTGCGCCAGATTTTGCCTCGTTCGGGCCACTGCATCGGACGACAAATCACTTCCAAAGATCGGTGGCTTGGACGAAACCACACGCCGTCGGTCGGCCGCATCGCGCTGCAACCGACGCCATAACCCGGGCTCGAACGACTTGAGGTGTTCAAATCCAAAATCACCTGCTTCGCGGGACAAGCCGGGCGCATCGTCAAGCCACATCTGAACTGCCTCGATCAGGAATGTCCCGCTGCCACACATCGGATCCAACAACGCACCGCCGTCAGAGGCGTTTGCCTGCCAGCCGGACAGGCGCAAGATCCCCGCCGCCAGATTCTCCTTCAAGGGTGCGCCGACCTTGGCAATCTTGTGCCCGCGAACATACAGCGGCTCGCCTGACATATCGAGATAAAGTGTCGCCTCGTTTTCCGTAATAAAAAGATAAATACGGACTTCGGGATTTTTGGTATTGACGCTCGGTCGTCGGGTGGTTTCGGCTCGAAAACGATCGCACACCGCATCCTTTGTCTTCAATGTGATGAACTCGATACTTTTCAATGGCGATCGAATAGCGGTCACGTAAACCCGAATAGATCGATCAACCGAGAAAAAACGCGTCCAATCGACCTCGTAGGCCAAACGGTAAATATCTTCCTCATTGCGATAACTACCTTTGGCAATCTGCCACAACACGCGGGTAGCAATTCGGGATTCCAGATTAAGGCGATAGCCGGTTTCCAGGCTACCCGCACAACTGACCCCACCGGCAACGGCGACAACCGATCCACCGCCGGCAGCAGCGATATCCTCCGCCAGAAGCGGCTCAAGCCCACGCGGGCAACTGACAAAGTAATGATTCAAAATGGCTTCACCACAGTGAGAATGCAGATGGCGACGAGCGCCAGAACCGGCACTTCGTTGAAAAACCGGAACCAGATGTGGCTCCTGGAGGATGCGCCGCGGCGAAATTCCGCCAGCAAGATTCCGCACCATCCGTGATAAACAATCAAGCCCAGAACGAGGCCGATCTTGGCAACCAGCCAAACACCAGAGAAGCCAAAGCCTAGCCACAACCAGACACCAAAGCCAATGGCCAAACACGCAATTGGTGTAACAAATCGATAGAGCTTGCTCGACATCAAAAGCAGTCGCTCACGCTCAGCGATGCTATCCATGGACACCATGGCGAGATTGACAAAGAGGCGTGGCAAATAAAACAGCCCCGCAAACCAGCTCACCACAAACACGATGTGAAAGGCCTTTATCCAGAGCACGGTCTCTCCCCGCCAGAGCTGCCCATGCCATCGAACACGGTCGGATAACGTAGATGCAGCTTCAGTTCCGTGATCAGTCGGGTGTTGTCCAGTTGCCGCGATTCGCGCATGAATGACCACTGAAGAGGTGACACCATCGACTGAATCTCCGCTCGCGTTCGCCTGGGCCCTCGTGGCAGCGAATAGGCGTCTGCCAGCGCATCAAACCATTCGCCCATGGTCAAAAAGGAATTGTCACTAACGTTGTAGGCTCGATTTGGACGGCCGCGATACAGCGCGGCGATACAGGCGCGACCCAGATCAAGGGCA
>Ga0163144_10029278_pt1 | contig 10579 bp, 6 predicted proteins | sample OliLak19BULKMAT1_FD_123175 | JGI IMG/M metagenome (GOLD analysis project Ga0163144, IMG submission 123175) | Freshwater microbial mat bacterial communities from Lake Vanda, McMurdo Dry Valleys, Antarctica - Oligotrophic Lake LV.19.BULKMAT1 | ecosystem: Environmental > Aquatic > Freshwater > Lake...
CCGAGCCCCACATGCGGAGCGGAACATCGGTGTCGCGATCCCACTGCGCATTCCAGCCAGCGAGGCCGTCGGCCGCGAGCCGGTTCGACAGCATGCCGCCGCGCCGCGCGCTCGAGAACACGACGTCACGATAGAGCCGTGCGCCACGATCGGCCGCCACGATCGGAGCTTCGGCTCCCTTCGGGCGAACAACAGCACCGGTCGGTTGGAACAGGCTCGTCGCAAGAACGGCGGCGAGTCCGAAGGTTCGCAAGCGCATAAGGCCTCCCATTTGGAGCGCGTATCAAACCCATTTCGATCGGATCCGAGAACCCCTCTCGCATGACATCAACCTCCTCCGAGCGAGATGTGCGCGTATCGCGAGTTGCCGTGTCGAGTTCTCGAAACGGCCGTTCCAAGTCAGCGAACTCGTTCAGGTTGCGCAAGCAGCGCACGCGCGCCGGCGATGTCTCGGTGGATCTGCACGAGCAGATCCTCGACGGAAGCAAACTTCAGCTCGTCGCGTAGCCAGCCGACGAAGGTGGTTCGCACGCGCTGATCGTAGAGATCTCCGTCCCAGTCGAGCACGTGGACCTCGAGCACCAACCCGCCCTGCTCCACGAACGTCGGGTTGCGACCGAGGCTCGCGACGGCAGCGAGCGGCGCGCCGTGCTCGGGAGTCAGCGTGCAGGCGTAGATGCCGCGCGCGATCAGCAGATCGCTCGTCGGGGTGATGTTCGCCGTCGGGATCCCGATCGTGCGCCCGCGCTTCGCTCCGTGAACGACCTGCCCGTCGAGATCCCAGCCGCGACCGAGCAGGCGGTTCGCCTCGGGGAGCTTGCCCTCGCCGAGCAGCGAGCGGATCCGCGTCGACGATGCGGGCATGCCGTCGACCTCGACCGCGGGTACGATCGCGACCTCGAACGCCGCGCGTGCGCCGTGCGCCTCGAGCGTGGTGGTCGTCCCGCCGCGCTGTGCGCCGTAGGTGAAGTCGTAGCCGACGACGACGGCCTTCGCGTGGAGCGCACCGACCACGATGTCGTCGACGAACGCCTCGGGCGACAGCCCCGCGAGCTCGCGCGTGAACGGCTCGATCACCACGGCATCCAGACCGGCCGCCTCGAGGAGCTCGATCCTGCGCTCGAGCGAGCTGATCGCGCGCGGTGCGCCATGACCGACGACGGCCGCGGGATGCGGATCGAACGTCAACGCGACCGCCAGCGATCCGAGCTCGCGTGTCTTCGCGATCAGCGCGCGATGACCGACGTGCACGCCGTCGAAGTTGCCGATTGCGACCGCCGCACCTGCCCAGGCAGGAGCGTTGCGATGACCGCGCACGACGTGGAACGCCACCCGATGACGTTAGCCGATCACGGTCCACACGGGCGGTACCAGCAGCAACACACCGCAGGTCGCCGCGGCGATCGCCTGCCCGCTGCGGATCCGGATCGTGCCGGCGAGACGTGTGATCCCGGCGCCCGCACACAGCGCCGCGAGGCCAACCGTGAACGCACCCGGCGCACCCGCGCGCAGATCGACGAGCAGCGCTCCGATCGTGCACGCCGCGATGGCGAGGCTCGCGAGATGGAGCCGCGCGAGCGTGATCACACCACCGGCGGCGGCGACGACGAGGAGCGGACCGAGCGCGTCACCCAGCGCGATCAGCGAGCCGGTCGCTGAGGTCTCGCGACCGCGGGGGCCGAACCACGACTTCGCGAGCGATCCGAACACGCCCTCGTGCGAGGTCCCGGCGACGATCGCGATCACGACCAGGATCGCACCGGTGATCGGCACCGCGACCACCCAGCTCGGCAACCCGGCGTGGACCGCGGGGTGGACCATGCGCGCGCTGTTGTCGGGCTGGCCCGATTCGCCGGTGCGCAGCTGCGTGCGCACCGCGGCCTCGATCATCGACTTCGACGGCCGGCCGACCAGCCGCGCCCCCGCGATCGCGACCAGCGCGACACATGCGGGCTCGACGAGCGCGGCGGTGATCGCGGGCGCGAGCGCGACGTACGGCGTGGCGGTCTCGCGCGCGAGCTCGGCGAACGTCCATGCCGCCGCGGCGACGGCGAGGCACGGCAGCGCGATGTCAATATGATGCGCGCGCTCGGAGATCGTGACGATCGCGAGCAGCGCACCCGCGCAAGCGCCCGCGAGTGCGGCCGGGCCATCACCCGCGAACGCGCGCAACGCGTGGACGATCGAGGCGGCAGCGGCGGCAGCGCTCGCGACCTCGAGCCCACGCGCGCCGAACATGGCGGCGATCGCACCGGCGATCACGCCGACGATCGTCACGAAAACGCTCGCGCGAGCCCCTCCCGCTCGCCACCCAACCCCACCACCGGGTCTCGCCTCCCTTCCCCGGATCGGAATCGCGAGCCACGGCCTCACCGGTTCCACGCTAGGAGCGCGCATGTCACGGCGCAAACTTCTTCAGGGATTCGATCCACTTACTGAAGTAGCCGGCTCGGGCGGGAGGTTGATCCGGGCCACCACGATCGCGAGGATCAGCCCGGGAATGGCCAACAGCGCGGTGACGAGGAAGAAGAACGTCCAGTCCTGACTCGACACCACGGCGTTGCCCTGCGGGATCAAGAGCTTCTCGAACCCCGTGGCCAGGGACTTCGACCATTCGCCGTTCAGCACCTCGAGATGAGGGCGAATCGCCGACTGGATGTCGACATGGATCCCGACCGCCCGCTGGAAGCCGTGTGGATCGAACGAGCTGACGACGTTGTCGGCGAAGGGACCGAACACGCGCTGCCCGAGCGACGTCATCGAAGTCATCAGCGCGAGTTGGGTCGCCGAAACTCCCCGGGAGGTCACCGACATCTGAAACGCTACGAAGGCGGCGGTGCCCATCGCGCCGGTCAGGTTATCGAACAGGACCGCGACCGCGAGCACCGGGATGCTGTGGCCGGCGGTTGCGAGCCACACGTACAACAGATTCGTGCAGGCCTGCAGGATGCCGAACAGGAACAGGAGGCGCAGCAGCCCGAACTTCGTCCCGAGCCACCCCGCGGCCAGGCCACCCGCGAAGATCGCAACGAACGCGAACAGCTTGTTGACCAGGGCGATCTCCTGGTAGTCGAAGCCGGCACCTCGCTTCAGGAACGTGATCAGCAAGCTCTGCGCGAAGAAGTCGCCGAACTTGTAGGTCGCCACGAACAGCAGGATGACCAGCGCCCCCCAACCGAATCGGCGTGCGAGCTCGACGATCGGTAGATAGCTGGCCTCGAGGAGGGTGCGCGCGGGCCGGTTCGGTGTGGGAGGTTCTTCGGCGATCAGCGTCGTCGCGATGCCGACCATCACCAGGGCTCCGGTGACGCCGTAGATCACGCTCCACGGGACCCACTCGGCGACGAACAGCCCGACCGTGCCGACGAGCATCATCGCGACGCGGTAGCCGACGACATAGACGGCGGCGCCCGCAGCGCGCGCGTCGGGGGGGAGGATGTCCGCGTTGTAGGCGTCGAGCACCACGTCCTGGGATGCCGAGAATGTCGCGACCGTGATTCCAAGGACCGCGAGCAGCACGGGTTGCTCTGTCGGATCGACGAAGCCCATGGCGACGATCGAGATCACCAGGCCGATCTGGGCGACCAGCACCCAGCCACGACGTCGCCCGAGGAACGGCAGCGTGTAGCGATCGAGGAGCGGTGCCCACGCAAACTTGAACGTGTACGGGAGACCGACCAGCGACATCGCGGCAATCTCGGAGACCGAAACATTGGTCGCCGCGAGCCACGCCTGCAGGAGCTGCCCGGTCAGAAACAGCGGCAGGCCCGAGGAGAACCCGAACAGAAACAGCACCAGCATCCGGCGCGAACGAAAGATCGCGAGGACGCTCATTCGTCGAGGGTGCCGCTCCGGCGGACCGCCAACAAGTTTTCTGGTGAACTAGCACGCGGCGCGAGGCGGTCTACAATCGCCGGGCGCGTGGCGACCTCCGACCAGATCAAGCGCGCGGGCGCGTGGCTCGCGCCGAGCGTGGTCGCCGCGTGTGGTGGTGCGCTCGCAGCCGGCATCATCGAGGTTCGCGGCGATCTCGATCGGGTGCTGATCGCAATCGGGGTGATCGCACCGCTCGCGATCCCGGTGTTGCTCCTCGCGAGCATGCTCGTGCGCGCGCTGTACGCGGCGTGGCTGCCCGCAACACTGGTCGCCGCGCTGCGCGAGGAGCGTGGGGCGATGCCGCGGCTCGCCGCGTGGGTCGGCGTGGTCGGGCTCGGCATGCTCGGGCTCGCGTGGGCGATGTTCCAGGGCACCTGGCTGCTCGCCTCGTGGACGGCGTTCAAGGCCACCTCGATCAGCTTCCTCGCGCCGGTGCTCGCGCTCCTCGCGTTGTTCGTCTTGCTGGCGCTGTCGCGTCCCGCGGCGGAGCTCTTCACGATCGTCGCGCGCTGGATCGATCGCCACTGGCAACGCAGGTTTCGCGGCACGCTGCTGAGCGCTCCGATCATCGTGCTCGGCGCAACGATCGCCGCGTGCGGTGTTGGCTACCTGATCTGGATCCTGCTCGTCACCCGCCGGATCCCCGACCTCTCTGCCGGCGTGATCGCCGGCGTGGCGGCCGGCGTGATCGCGACCGTGCTCGTGCATGCGGCCTGGCGCGGCCCCGCGATCGCACGCGCGATCGGCGGCGGCTTGATCGTGCTGGCGACGATCGCGACGGTGGGCCTCGGAGTGCGCGCGCTGTACGAGCATCCGCAGACCGCGATCGCGCTGTGGTCCGAGTCGCCGCTCGCACGCACCGGCCTCGAGCGCGTCACCGATATCGAGGACGTCCGCACCGCCCTGCCCCTCGACGGCTTCCGTCCGTTCCCGAAGCAACCGCTGCATCGCGACCTCGTGCTGATCACGCTCGACGGAGCGCGGGCCGAGCGCACGCCCCCCTATGCCGGTGCCGCGGCGATGCCTGCCCTCGCCAGCATCGCCCGACGAGGCAGCGTGTTCGAGTGGGCCTTCGCGTCGAGCAGCACCGAGCGCCGAGGGATTCCCTCGCTGGTCACCGGCATCGCACCGCATCGCGTGCGCGGCCGCGGCTCCGAGGCGGGCTTCGAGCTCGATCCACGCCACATCGCGATCGCCGAGCGCCTGCGCGCCGGGGGCTACGCGACCGCGGCGTTCACCTGCTGCTTCACGGATCGCGCCGAGCGCACCTGGCTGCGCGGCTTCGAGCACCAGACCTCCGACGCCGATCCGATCAAGCTCGCCACGGCACTGCGCACCTGGGTGGCGGATCGCAGCTCGCCCGCGCCGATGTTCGTGTGGATCCACCTGAGCGTCCCGTGGCCCGCCGATCGCGAGCTCGCCTCGATCGACCGCCGCCTCGCGATGTACGACCAGGGCCTCGCGACGCTCGATCGCGCGATCGCCGGGGCGACCGATGCGTTCGCGTCGCGCGCCGTCGAGCAGGCGCCGATCTTCGTCATCGCCGGCACCCGCGGCGAAGAGCTCGGGGAGCATGGCAAGCCGTTCGGCGAGGACGACCTCTACAACACGCAGCTGCGCGTACCGCTCGTGATCGTCGGTCCGTCGATCCGCGCCATCCGCATCGGCGAAGCGGTCTCGATCGTCGACGTCGGTCCGACGTTGATCGAGCTCGCGGGCTTCGTCCCGCCGCGCGGCATGGCATCCGATGGGATCTCGATCGCGCCCTTGCTCGTCGGTGGCAAGTCGTCGCTCGGCAACCTCGCGTTCGCCGCGATCCTTCCCGATCAGGGCTCCACGATCCGCGCGATGACGATGATCCGTGGCGGCTGGAAGCTGATCGACAGCGGCGGCACGCTCGAGCTCTACGATCTCAAGACCGATCCCGACGAGACGGCCAACCTCGCGTTCCAGCACACCCAGACCGTCGCCGAGCTGCGCGCGCTGCTGACCTCCCGCATCCGCGCCGCGCAGACCTCGCCGTTCTGACTACTTCCCGATCGCGTCGAGCTCGGCCCAGCGCGTGAACAGCCTCTCGACCTCGGCGCGGTTCGCGTCGAGCTCGGCGGTGACCTCCTGCGTCCTGGCCCAGTCACTGAAGACCACAGGATCCGCGATCGCGGCCTCGAGCTCGCGGAGGCGCGCTTCCGCCTTCGCGATCACGTCTTCCATCCCCGCCAGCTCGCGGGTCTCGTTGAACGACATCTTCTTCGGCTTCTCGAGCTTCGCCCGCGCCCCCGTCGAGGCTTCCTTCTTCGCCACGACCTGCTGCGGCCTGCGCTGCGCGTAGAACGACCAGCTGCCCTCGTAGAACGTCACCTTGCCATCGCCTTCGAACGCGAGGATGCCGGTCGCGACGCGATCGAGGAACCACCGATCGTGCGACACGATCAGCGCGCAGCCCGGGAAGTGGATCAACCCTTCCTCGAGTGCGCCGAGCGTGGGCAGGTCGAGATCGTTGGTTGGCTCGTCGAGCACGAGCAGATTGCCGCCACGGCGCAGCAACCGCGCGAGCTGCACGCGATTGCGCTCGCCGCCCGAGAGCTTGCCGACCTTGGTATCCGAGACCGAGTCGGGGAATGCCATCATCCGCAGGAACCCGCGCACGTGGACGCGCTCGACCCCGCCATTCGCGGTCGGCAGCTCGATGTAGTCGTTGCCGTCGCCGACTTCTTCGAGGACCGTCAGCTCGTCCCGCAGCTCGGTGCGTCCCTGCTCGAGGTACGCCGGCCGCGTGTTGATCCCCATCGTCACCTTGCCGGAGTCCGGTGGCAGCAGACCGAGGATCATCTTGATCAGCGTCGTCTTGCCCGCGCCGTTCGCGCCGACGATGCCGATCCGATCGCCGGGCTTCATCAGCAGCGTGAGATCGCGAACGAGCTGCTTGCCGCCGAGCGACTTCGACACCTTCTCGAGCGTGACGATCGTCGATCCCAGCCGCGGCCCGGTCGGCAACCGCAAGGCGAGCTGGCTGGGCCCCTTGTCGTTCTCGGTCGGTGCGCCACCGACCGCCGCATCGAAGCGATCGATGCGCGCCTTCGCCTTGGTCGAGCGTGCGGGTGGCGAGCGGCGGATCCAGTCGATCTCGCGACGGATGAACGACACCCGCTGGTACTCGGCCTCGGTCGCGTGCGCGAGGCGCTCGGCCTGCTTGAGCAGGAACTCGCCGTAGTCGCCCTCGTACGCATGCACGCGTCCACGATCGACCTCGAGGATCCGCGTCGCGACCTTGTCGAGGAAGTAGCGATCGTGGGTGACCACGATCAGCGCGCCCGGCCAGCTCGCGAGCCGGCCCTCGAGCCATTCGACCGTGGTCGAATCGAGGTGGTTGGTCGGCTCGTCGAGCGCGAGCACGTCGGCGCGACCGAGCAGGGCGCGCGCGAGGGCGACGCGGCGCCGCTCGCCGAGCGAGAGGTTGCCGATCGTCGCGGTCGCCGGCGGCAATTGCAGCGCGCTGCTGATCGCATCGATCTCGTGCGCCGCCGCCTCGGGACGCTCGAGCGTCGCGCGCACCGTGGCCGTGATATCGAGCGGCGGCTCCTGCGAGACGTACTCGAGGCGGAGGTCGCGCTTCCACGTGATCAGCCCGGCCTCGGGCTCCATGATCGGATCCTCGACTCCCATCGCCTTGCCGACCAGCATCGCGAGCAGCGTCGACTTGCCCGCGCCGTTGGCGCCGATCATGCCGATCCGATCGCGCTCGTGGACCGCGAACGATGCACCGTCGAGCACGCGTCGGCTCCCGAACGATTTCTCGAGCTCTTGGACCGTCAGGATCGCGACCGACAACTCAGCTCCTCATCACGACAGGCGCGCGTGACCGGTGTGCACGAGCAGGTAGGTCAAGCGCAACAGGTTGGTTCTCGCCTCGGGCGAGCGGACCCGCGCCGCGAGATCGCCGAGCCGCGTGCGGCCATCGAGCAGGCTGTACACGCGCAAGATCGCCTCGCCGAGCCCGAAGCTCGAAAGCTCGACCTCCCCCGACGGCTCGGCGACGATGAACTTGGCGGTGTTGGTCGTCAGCCAGTCGTCGATCAATGCCTCCGTGAGAATCGCCGCGCCTGCGCCGATCACACGAAACGCGTCGAGGTGCAGCGAGCGCGCCTTCCACGGATTGGGGTGACGCGGCGTCCACGTGTAGCGACCCTTCTGCCACGAGAAGGCTTCCATCAGCTTCGCGGCGACCTGCTTCGCGAGCAACCGGTACGCCTCGAGCGGATCGAGGATGTCCAGCCCGACCAGGGTATCCGCGAGCCGGCCACCGAAGTGGTGCATCACCCCGAGCGCGCGCTGCAGGGATTGCGGCGTCAGCGCGCCTGCCTCGATCAGGTAGTTGCCGAGGCGCTCCTTCTCGACGTTCGAGTTGACGAACTGCGGCTGGCCGTCGACGAAGTAGACCTCTTTGAGCACGCCGGCGCGGCCCTCGAGCGAGAGCATGCCGGTCGCGCGGGTCTTCCCGAGCAGATAGACGATGCCGAGCACGGGTCGCTCGCGCAGATCGCCGACTTCGCGCGGACCCGACGGCACCTCCACGGGCTCCGGGATCAGATCGTCGTCGCGAACCGTGACATCGGTCCCGCCCGACAGCGGATCGCTCGCCAGCCCGGGCGGGATCGCGTCACCGGAGATGTACGCGGCACGTGCGCGCGCGGCCTCGGCCTCGGCGTGCATCAAGCTCATCCGGGTCAACGGCCCCGACAGCGCCCCTTCATCCGCGGTGATCTGGCGAACCACGCCACTTCCACTGGCAGTGGCAACACCCGGATCCGCGTGCTCGAGATCCGCGGTCGGCGCGTTGATCACCTTGCCGATCAAGCCAGCGAGGTCGCGGTTCGTGGTGCCCGCCGTCCGGCGCAGCCATTCGTCGAGCGCGTCGCGGAACTGCGCGGCGCTCTGCCAGCGATCCTCGGGCCGGCGCTGCAGCGCGCGCGTGGTCAGCACGCGGAGCTCGACCGGAAACTCCGACGCATACTTGTGCAGACGATCGAGACGCGCATCGCGGACCATCAGCAGGATGTCGAGGTCGTTGGTCGAGGTGAACAGCCGGCGCGCCATCACCATCTCGGCGAGCAGGATGCCGGCCGAGAAGATGTCAGAGCGCGCGTCGATCTCGCCGCCGCTCACCTGCTCCGGCGACATGTAGCCGTACTTGCCCTTGAGCGTGCCGGCCTCGGTCTTGTGGCGGCGTTCCGCGGCGCGCGCGATGCCGAAGTCGGTCAGCTTGACGTCACCGCGCCATGACAACAGCACGTTCCCCGGCGAGACGTCGCGATGGACGATGCCGAGCGGCTTGCCGGTGTTGTCGAGCGCGTTGTGCGCGTAATCGAGCGCATCGCAGACGTCGCGCGCGATCACCGCGGCGATCTGCGCCGGCAGCCGGATCTGCACGCGTGCGCACTCGCGAAGGAGCGCGAGCACGTCGAGGCCATCGACGAACTGCATCGCGATGTATGGCGTATCGGCATCGGTACCGAGCTCGAACACCGACACGATGTTCGGCTGATCGAGCTGCGCGGTGATCCGCGCCTCGTCGATGAACATCTCGACGAACTGCTGGTCGGTGGCGAGGTGCGGGAGGATCTTCTTGATCGCGACCAGCTTCTCGAACCCGTGATCGCCGGAGAGCGTGGCCTTGAACAGCTCCGCCATTCCTCCGACCGCGAGCCGATCGAGGATCGTGTATCTGCCGATCTGCTTGGGCATGGACACGATCACGGCGGCGCCATCATAGACAACTTCGGAGTCCCCAACGGCCGCTTGCCAGATTGTCAGGCATCGTGCCGAACACGCAGTCTGCATGGCGCGGCGACGGTTCACAAGCGGCCAACGCTGCTGCCACCACGCGGACTTACCGGTCGCTCACCCGGGTGGCACGCCGCGTGGAATTCCTTCCGCAGAGGTCACCGATGTCCCAACTCCCCTCCTTGAAGCGCATGGTCGGTGGCCTCCTCTCCGTGCTCACCCGTGGCTGGGCTTTGACCGCAGTCACCGTGGCGGTCTGCGCCGTGTTCGCCGCGAAGACGGCGTCGTCGCTCATCGAAGCCGACGTGCTGATCCCGTCGGCACACGCCTCGACACCCGAGCCCGTGCGCAAGAAGCCGGCCCTGGCGCCTCAAAAGCGCGATGGCAGCATCCTCAGCGAGCGCAACATCTTCTGCTCCGAGTGCATCCCCGAGAAGGCGTCGAACAACAGCGGCATCTACCGCGGTGAGCCCGCGATCCTGATCGCGACCACGGTCGCCGACAACGGCGCACGCGCGACGATCCGGGTCACGTCGACCGAGGTGCAGGGCAGCTGGGGCCTCGAGGAGAAGATCCCCGGCGTCGGCAAGGTGACCCGGGTTGGTGGGGTCTCGATCGACGTCATGGACGACGGCGGCAACACCAAGACGATCTCGCTTCTCGATCAGGCGCCTGCGGCCTCCGGCGCGGCAACGCCGGATGCCGCAGCGCCGAAGAAGGCGGAGAACCCGTTCGAGGGTCGGATCAAGAAGCTGACGGATGGCTCGTACGAGGTCGATCGCAGCGTGGTCCGCGAGCTGGTCGCGGGCGCGGGTGCGGGTGCCGGCGCGAATGCCTCGCCGATCGTCGAGAAGGGCGAGGTCAAGGGCCTCCGCCTCCGAGGCGTTCGTCCGAGCTCGGCCGCGGCGCAGATCGGCCTCCG
>Ga0163144_10029281_pt1 | contig 10579 bp, 10 predicted proteins | sample OliLak19BULKMAT1_FD_123175 | JGI IMG/M metagenome (GOLD analysis project Ga0163144, IMG submission 123175) | Freshwater microbial mat bacterial communities from Lake Vanda, McMurdo Dry Valleys, Antarctica - Oligotrophic Lake LV.19.BULKMAT1 | ecosystem: Environmental > Aquatic > Freshwater >...
ATCATCGTAGCATGGGCGGCTCGCCCATGTTCTTCTGTGGCGAAGGAAGACACGGGCGGGCCGCCCGTGGTACGGGAAGAGCGGGTCGGGTATTTGATTGGGCAGGACCAATACTTCAAGCGGGATGACGTCGGCGTCATCTATCAGATCAACGTAGTGCCCGAGTATAGAAGATCACTCGTGGAGGCGATGTTGTTGAAGGCGCAGTTCGAGCGATCTGCTTATGGTTGCAAACTATATTGCTGCTGGTGTGCGCAGGATATTGAAGCCAACAAGTTCTGGGAAAGCATGGGGTTTGTGGCGCTGGCGTTTCGGACGGGATCGGCGAGGAAGGGGAAGAAAAGCGAACGTCCAACGTCCAACGTCGAACGTTCAACGTCCAACACTGCCTACTGCCTACCGCCTACTGCCTACTCGTCTTCCCGCATTCACATCTTCTGGCAGAAGCGGATTCGGGCGGGCGATGAGACGACGGCGTGGTGGTTTCCATCGAAGACGAACGGCGGGGCGATCGGGGAGGATCGAATCGTGTTGCCGATCCCACCGGGCGTTTCGTGGCGCGATGAGATGCCTCGGGTGTTGCCTGATGTGTCAGCGGAGAATGCAGGGGGAGACACAGACAGGAATGTCCGTGCCACTAAGAAGGGGACGGAGAAGCACGGGCGGGCCGCCCGTGGTACGGGGAAGGCGGTGGCGCCGGCGACACCGACCGTGCGGACGACCGTGCAGTTTGGTCGGCCGGGGATCACGATGACGCCGGTGGTGGCGAGCACGGTGCCCGAGTCGCAAGCGTTGGTGAAGGTGACGGACGTGTTGAAGTCGACGGAAGCGGTCAAACCGAAACCGCCACGCGTGCGGAAGAAGTGCGATCCGACGATGGTGACGGCGGCGCGAGAGTTGCGCGATCGTTGGTTGGACGAGGTGAATGCGGGACGAGCGGGGCTGACGGCAAACGGGAAGTACGATGTGAGTCGAGCGATCGACGCGAACGTGGAGCGTGAAGCATTCCATTCGTTGCCCGGTGCGGGTGGCAGACTCTTGCCGGCGGCATGAGGGGCGATATCGAACGGGTCGACGAATGCACGGGGCTAGCGGGCGGGTTCGTCGCAGGGCGCAAATAGGAACGAGATGGGGCCATGTCGTTCCGGGTCACTTTGACGTTTGGACCCTATGCTCATACGCTGATAGCTGTATGAACCACGCTGCGTACCAGAAATGCATTAACCCTTTCTGCGGGGCCACCTACGACGTGGGTGAGACCAAGGTCGGCTGCACGGTCTGCGGCAGCCTGCTGGACATCCTTTACGACTGGTCCAAACTGCCGGTCCCCAAGGCTCTGAGCTACTTCGAGCACCGCTGGGCTACCAAGGGCACCGACGCCGCCGGTCGGGCGGATTTCTCGGGCGTCTGGCGCTTTCGCGAGCTGCTGCCGTTCTATCGCAGTGAGGCAGACATCGTCACCATCGGTGAGGGTCGTACGCAACTTCAGGACGCGCGATTGCTGGCCCGTGAGATGGGAATGAAGCCCGGCAATCTGCTGCTGCAATACGAAGGCCTTAATCCCAGCGGCAGCTTCAAAGACAACGGCATGACCGCGGCCTTCACGCACGCCCGCATGGTGGGGGCGCAGAAGGTCGCGTGTGCGTCGACCGGCAACACCAGCGCTTCACTGGCCATGTTTGCAGCCCTCAGTGAGATGAAGGGCATCGTCTTCATCGGCAGTGGAAAGATCAGCTTTGGCAAGCTGTCGCAAGCGCTCGACTACGGCGCGTTGACGCTGCAAATTAAAGGCGACTTCGACGCCTGTCTGCGGCGGGTGCGCCAGATCGCGGTGGATGTCCCCCAGATGGGCATCTATCTGATGAACAGTGTCAATCCATTCCGCCTTGAGGGCCAGAAGTCGATCATGTATCGCATTCTGGAAGCCCGCGACTGGAACCCACCGGACTGGATCATCGTGCCCGGTGGCAACCTCGGGAACTGCAGCGCGTTCGGCAAGGCCTATGCCGAAATGAAAGAACTGGGCCTGGTCAAAAAAATCCCACGGCTGGCGATCATCAACGCTGCCGGTGCCAATACGCTCAGCGTGCTCGTCAATGAACACAAGCTGACCTGGAACAAGGGTGAGGTTCACTGCGAGACGATCGGCAAGCACTACGCGGCGCTCGACGAGGCGAACTACCACCCGCACACCGTCGCCAGCGCGATCGAGATCAGCCGGCCCGTCAACCTGCCCAAGGCGCTGCGGGCGATCGAGCAGATGAACGGCGTCGTGCGCGAGGTCGACGACGACGCGATCCTCGAAAGCCGCGCCATGGTCGCGCGCTACGGTTTCGGCTGCGAACCCGCCAGTGGCGCGAGCGTCGCGGGTCTGAAATTGCTGTTGGAGCAGGGGGTGATCGGCAAAGATGAAACGGTTGCGTGCATCCTGACCGGTCACGAGCTGAAGGATCCCAACGCCACGGTCATGTACCACACGGGCCTGGACATGAAGAGTGTCCAAGACCTGGCCCCCAAGACCGAGCCTAAAGGCAGGCTCGCCAACCGGCCGATCGCAGTGGCCGACGACTTGGGAAGCATCATTAAAGCCATGGGTGGTGACGAGAAGCTGGCGTTAGCGTTGGAAATGCCGACACCGAAATCAACGTTGCCTGTTGCGGAATACTAAGTTCATCTCGGACGATACGACGGAAGAATATCATGACCACCATCGCCATCACCGGCGCCGCGGGACGTATGGGGCAGCGGCTTATTGCGCTCGGCAAGCAGTCGGGTGAATTTCAGATCCTCGCGGCGATCGATCGGCCGGACAGTGTGGCCATTGCGCATGACGCGGGAGAGATCGCGGGTATTGGCAAGATTGGCGTACCGATCACACATGACCTGAAACCTACGCCACAGGTTCTTATCGACTTCACAGCACCCACGGCGACGCGGCATTGGCTTAAGACCTGTCGCGATCGCGGGATTGCGCTGGTCATCGGTACGACGGGCCTGCAAGCGACCGACCACGCGGTCATCGACCAGGCGGCTGTGGATATCCCGGTGTTGCAGGCGCCGAACATGAGCCTGGGCGTCAACCTGCTTTTCAAGGTCGCTGCCCAGGTCGCCAAGATGCTCGGGGACGACTACGACATCGAGATCGTCGAAGCCCATCACCGTTTCAAGAAAGATGCTCCCAGCGGCACCGCGATGGGCATCGCCGAGGCGATCCTCGCCAGCACCGGCAAGACGAAGGATGCGCTCGTCTACGACCGGCACGGTGATGATGTCGTCCGCAAGCGGGGGGACATCGGCATGCACGCCTTACGCATCGGCGATGAGATCGGCCGACACACGACCTACTTTGCGGCCCTGGGTGAACGGCTCGAACTGACCCACGTTGCGACCAATCGCGACACCTTCGCGCACGGCGCCCTGCGCGCCGCCCAGTGGCTGGCCGACAAAAAACCGGGTCGTTACACCGTTGCCCACGTCCTGGGTCTTTAGTCGACGCTCAAACCGTCATCACCGCGCAGCGTCTAATAAAGGCGCGCCACGCGCGGTTGGGACGCCTGTTCTCGCCCATAAAGTGAGACATTCTCGGACGTGCAATCCCGCGACGTTTCGCTGTAGAACTTCCACGAGCCTTGCTGATAAAGGGTGATGCCACCGGTGGTGGCATTCACCCGTACGCGGAGGTTGCGATGACGGACAACAATGCTGAGGCGACGACCGACGTAACAGCGACGAACACGACGAGCGCGGCAGAGCCGATCTCGACGGTTCAACCGTTTCCCTGCGACACACCGGCCCGCAAGCTGGACATGGAAATGTATATGGCGATCGTCGGGCACGCGCCGGTCATCGACCCGTCGCTGGCCCAGAAGGAAGCGGCCGAAGCGCCCAAGCCGTTAACGGAGATGGCGCGGTCGTGGTCACCGGTGAATTTCTGTCTGGAATTGCGCCGGGCGTGCGTCGACAACATCATGCGCCACGCGCAGCGGCAGCAGGTCACGGACTTCATCCGCCGGGTGGGACAGAACGCAACGCGGCAGATCGCGGGTTCGCACTCGTCTCCCAGGTTTGTGAAATCGCGCGTGGCAGGAACGGCGCAGGAGCAAGAGCGAGCCGCTTAGTTCAATTAAGCGACATCGCTTCAGGCGACGAAAAGATTACCCAAACGCAATTGCGGCCAAATTACTTGGCGGTTGATGAGTGAACGCAACGAGTTCAACCGCGCTACTACGCTATCTCTGTCCGGCGAAACAAACTTTCGCAACCGCTGTTCGAGTTCGGACACTTCGATGGTTGCCTTGATCCAGTAGTCGTTGGCTCCCAGGTCCATCGCCTCTCGTTTGGTCAACGGATCGGTCACGGCCGTCATCATGATGACGGGAACCGTCGCGGTGTGCGCATCGGCCCTAAGCTGCCGCAGCACATCCATCCCGTTGATGCCGGGCATCATGATGTCCAGGATGACGAGGTCGGCCTTGCATTCCTTGAGGTAGTCCGCGACGTCAGCGCCGTTGTTCAGTGCGTGCGACTCGTAGCCGAGATGCTTGACGAGCATTGCCATCACCCTGCACGTCTCGATGTGGTCGTCGACGATAAGTATCCGTGCCATGTCGACAAAATGGTGGTCAACGAACCCGCAGACGTCAAGGAGGGTACACTATATTTCTGTCGGTGACCGCAACACTATTTGACGGGGCGCAGCACTACATAGTGTGGTGCGCCACCGGGCTGCAAAGTCGCCGGGCGAGGCGAGGTTGATGCATTTTATCGAGCTTGTGACCGGTCAAATGCCCGACCGGTCGATCAGGCGGCGTTTGTTTCACCGATGTCCAGCCGATACTTGCGCATCTTTTTATAAAGCGTCGTCCGGTTCACATCGAGCTCAGCTGCGGTTGCCTGACGGCTCCAATTGTGCCGCTTCAGGGCCTTTTCGATGATCAGCTTTTCTGGGCCTTCCAGTGCCACTTCAAGTGGCAGTGCAATGTCTCCAAGGCCCGGCAGGGCGGCGTCGCCGGTCAGTGTCATGGGGATAATGCGGGGAATGGTGCCCGTGACCGTGTCTGGCAAGTCCTCCACGTCGATTTGTGGCCGGCGCGACAGCACGACCGCGCGCTCCACCGCATTCTCCAACTCGCGGACGTTACCGGGCCAATTGTGCCGCTGCAGCGCCGACATCGCAGGCTCGGTGAACCCGATGATCTCGCGATGCGTCTCCTGCTTGAACTTCGATAGAAAATGGTTCGCCAGCAGCGCGATGTCGCCCAACCGCTCGCGCAGGCTCGACAGGCGGATATTCACGACGTTGATGCGGTAGTACAAATCCTGCCGGAACTTCTGTTCGGCCACGAGTGTCGCCAGCTCGGCGTTGCTCGCGAGGATGACGCGTACGTCGACCGTCAGCGTGCGATCGGAACCGACCGGTTCGAACGCACGCTCCTGCAACACGCGCAGCAGCTTCACCTGCATCGCCGGTGGGGCGGAGTTGATCTCGTCGAGAAACAGTGTGCCACCGTCGGCGGCGAGAAACCGACCCTGCTTGTCGGCGATCGCGCCGGTGAATGCGCCTTTCACGTGACCGAACAACTCGCTTTCCAGCAACTGGTCCGGCAGCGCGCCACAGCTGACTTCAACAAACGGTTTGTCGCGCCGGCTGGACCGATGGTGAATCGCGCGGGCGCACAGTGATTTGCCCGTGCCGCTCTCACCACTGATCAACACGTTGGCCCGGCTGTCGGCCACCGCGTCGACGAGGTCGAACACCTTGAGCATCTTGTGGTCGTGCCCAATGATGTTTTCCAGCCCGTAGCGCATGTCCAACTGCTGGCGAAGCGTGTGATTCTCAAAGAGCAACGACTGCTGGCGCATTGCCTTTTCAACGACCACGCGAATCTCGTCGTCAACGATTGGCTTGGTCAGGTAGTCGAACGCACCCATCTTCGTCGCTTCGACGGCGCCTTCGATAGATCCATATCCCGTGATGACGATCAGCACCGTCTGCGGGAATCGTCGGCGCACTTCACGCAGGAACTCGGCGGGTTTAATGCCCGGCATGTTCACGTCGGCCAACAGAAGGTCGGTGCCGCTGCCTTCCATGTACGCCATGGCATCGGTGGGCGTGTCGGCCGTCTTCACTTCGTATCCTTCGCGACGCAGAAATTGAGACAGCGACTGCAGGATAATCCGGTCCTCGTCGAGGATCAGCAGGCGGGGTTTATGAGGCGTGTTGCTTGTCGCAGCGTTCAGCATGGGTACATCATCCGTCTGTTGACTGGGCCTTGCCGAGGCCTGTGGCATCCTCGCCACATCCGCAGCCCTAATGGTGCATCGGCGAGAGAGCATGATGTCCGTAAGCAACACGTGAAGATTGGTAGCCATGGGTTCGCTCGTAACGCGGACGGCGGGTATTATTGGGCGTGACGGACGAATGTTTGCGTTTGGCAACAACGGACAACTACTCTCACAACGGACGACACTATGCGTATCGGCGTTCCCAAGGAAGTGAAGTCGGACGAGTATCGCGTCGGCATGATGCCCGTGGGCGTCGCTGTTCTGCGAAAGGCCGGTCACGATGTCCTCATCGAAGTGAACGCTGGCGCGGGCAGTGGTTTCCCGGATGAAGACTACATCGCCGCCGGCGCGACGATCGTGGGAACCGCCAGGGAAGTCTATGCCGCCGACATGATCGTGAAGGTGAAGGAACCGCAATCGCAGGAAGTGAAGCTGTTTCATCCCGGTCAGATCCTCTTCACCTATTTCCATTTCGCCGCCGAGCCGGAACTGGCGAGGCAGTGCATGGAAGCGAAGATCACCGCGATCGCGTACGAGACGATCAAGGACAAGCAAGGCCGTCTGCCCCTGCTGACACCGATGAGTGAGATCGCCGGCAAGATGGCGTGCCAGGAAGGCGCTAAGTACCTCGAGAAGCCGATGATGGGCCGGGGCATTCTGCTCGGTGGTGTGCCGGGCGTCGCGCCGGCAGAGGTCGTCGTGCTCGGTGCGGGCATCGTCGGCACCAACGCCGCCAAGGTTGCTGCGGGACTGGGTGCGCACGTGCAGTTAATGGACATCAACCTCGACCGCTTGCGTTACCTCGACGACATCATGCCACCAAACGTCGACGTAATTTTCTCGGACCCCTTCACGATTGCCGATGCGTTGCGCAAGGCCGACCTCGTCATCGGCGCGGTGCTTATCCCCGGTGCCAAGGCCCCTCGGCTGGTGACGAAGGAAGACCTGAAGCAAATGAAGAACGGTGCTGTCATCGTTGACGTCGCGATCGATCAGGGTGGCTGCATCGAGACGGCTCGGCCAACAACGCACCAGAACCCGACGTACGTTGTGGACGGCGTGGTCCATTACTGCGTGACCAACATGCCCGGTGCCGTCGGTCGGACGAGCACGATCGCGCTGTGCAATTCGACCCTGCCCTACGCGGTGCGCATCGCGACCAAGGGGTACCAGGCCGCCGCCGTCGAGGACGCAGGGTTAGCCGAGGGTATCAACATGGCCGACGGCAAAATCACCCACGCCGCCGTCGCCGATGCGCTGCATCTGCCTTATCACAAGCTGACGTAAACGCTTGACACCGCAGAGACGCCGAGACGCAGAGAAGACGAGGATAGGATTTCCCACGAATCGGCACGAAAGGCACACGAATAGGATTTGCTTTGTTCCAGCAAGTCAGTTTTTTTCCTATAACTTCGTGCTCGTTCGTGGGACACATTGGATTGGCTTTTGTCACGGCACCGCGGCGTCTGGGACCTAATCCATTTCTTCACCTTCCCGCCACGCCTGTCGCGCCCCTACAATCCGGGGATATGTCGACTTCTGCCACCGATCGTCTTGTCAAACTGCAGGTGATGCTTGAGAAAACGCCAGATGACACGTTTCTACTTTACGGCATCGCGCTCGAGCATAAGAAGCTGAACGAGTTGCCCAAGGCCGTTGAGTTGCTTCGTCGTGTTATCGAGCTCGACAAGGGATATTGCTACGCCTATCACCAGCAGGGTCTCACTTACGAAGCCATGGGGGACATCGATTCCGCCAAGCATAGTTATCGCGCGGGCATACAAGCGGCGCAAGATAAGGGTGACAGTCATGCCGCCAGTGAGATCGCCGCGGCGCTGGAATTGCTGGATTAGGTGGGACGTTACCGGTCAGATGTTGCCCTTGTCAGATGCAGGCGGAAGCGTGAGATGAGTGAGACCGTTAAAGAGTTCCTGAAGAATGCCGAGTGGCGGCGACAGCATGGGTGGCGAAAGGCCATCTGGCGGACGATGTCGCGCATGGGGCTCACGGGTGTCCACGCGCTGCCCCTCAACCGCCGATGGGTCGACATTCACCGTCGACCGATGCCGTTTGCGAACCTCGATCCGGCGATGGATGGATATCGCATTGTGCAGTTATCCGACCTGCACTACAGCCCGGTCGTCTGGCAGCGCTATCTGGTTCAGTACGTCCGCTGGGTGAACGAACTCGAGCCCGACCTTGTTGTCGTCACGGGGGACCTCATCACCGGTGGCTACCTCTACGCCAAGCGCATCGCGACGATCCTGTCGCACATTAAAGCGACCGACGGTTGCATCTGCACGTTCGGCAATCACGACTACAGCGTGTTCGGTCGATCGCACCCCAAGGAAGCGGTCCGGCGGGGTGATTACCTCGAAAAATGCCTCGAAGATCGCGGCCTCAACGTCCTGCGCAACGAACGCGCGGTCATCACGCGCCCCGACGCAAAGGTTCCGCTGACGATCGTCGGCCTGGACGACGAGTGGACCAGCAGTATCAACCCGGAACTTGCTTGGCAAGGTATCAACGCGACCGGCCCCGACACCGGCCCCATCCTCTGTCTGAATCACAACCCTGCCAACGTGATGGAACTGATGCGTTACCCCTGGCAATGGATGCTCAGCGGTCACACGCACGGCCGACAGGTCGGGACGAGCCGCGTCGGTCGCCGACTGTATGGTAAACGGTTCCGCCACTACACCCACGGTTACTACGCCGTCCACGGTCGACATCTCTATGTCAACCGCGGCCTCAGCTACGGTCAGCGCATCCGCGACTGGTGCCGACCGGAGATTACGGTGTTTCGATTAACACAGGGATAAGCGCCCGAAGCTGCAGGTGACGGCAGACGGTCGCGACGATGCAATCAGTCAGCGGTCGTCGTTTGCGCCTTGGCGCTGCCGGATCAGAAAGGCAGGAACCACACCGGTTGGGGATGGCCTTTCGGCTTGCGCATCCTGGTTGCTCGTTGCACGTCCGTCAGATGCCAGCGATACATCCCATCCGGTTCGAGCAGTCCCGGCGGGCTGACGCGCTCAATCACGGCGCTGCCGACGATCACTCCGGTTGGTAGTGCTTCGGGGAACAGGCGCAGCGCGTTGGCCAGCTCGGCCATCCACGGTGGGGGTGGGGCGATGGAAAGGTTGTCCGACTTCACCTTTCGCAAATCCACCGCCGCCACGGGCGCAACGGGTGCCGCTGGCGCTTCGATTCGCCCTTTGCCTTTGGACGCATAGATCCAGAACCGCTCACCGATGATCCGCGTCGGTCGGCTGCGGTATTCGATCGTCTTGATCCCCCGCAGGATCAGCTCAGCGTACGGTTGGCGAATGGAAAGGGCTCGCATCAGTCTCTGTATCGGCCAGATGTTTCCGTCTCTTGCCTGAAATCTCAACGATACGGGACGGTGACGTCACCGGTCAGCAGAGATCATCGATGAACTTCGACAATTCGGAAAGGTCGACCGGCTTGGTGACGTGATGGATAAACCCTGCCGCCTTCGTGCGGGCGGCGTCTGCCGGGTATGCGTGCCCCGTCACCGCGATCGCCTTGATCGGCTCTCCCCCCTCGCGAGCGAGCAACCGCTCTATCAGCTCGCACCCGTCACCGTCCGGCAACGTCAGATCACACAACAGCAAGTCAAAGTGCTGCGTATCGGTCAATTTAATCGCTTCTGCGATGTTCCCGGCGGTTTGCACTTCGCGTCCCGAAAGCCGCAGAAGCCGCGCCAAAGCCAACGCCGAATCGGCGTGGTCGTCGACGACGAGAATAGTGCACTCCTGTTCGATTGCTACTGCCCCGTAAGTTGCCCAATTTTTAGTACCTTAAATCAACCCCCGCGTCAAGCAAAATCTCAGGGAGAGGATCAGCGGACATCCAGAACATCCGCCCACACCTTTTGACGGCCGGTGTCCACTGACGGATCGTCTGGATGTCCCCTGATCCGTCTGTCTTTCGTAGGATGAAACGGTCCGAAGGGGAACGGTCCGCGTGCGTGCCTGCGGACCCGACCCGGTGGGGGGGAATAGAGCGGCAAACGTTTCAAACTTCACCGTGAAAGAAGAATACTTCGGCGTGAAAGAAGAATACTTCGGCGCGAAAGAAGAAGACTTCATGGTGAAAGAAGAAAACTTCGGCGCGAGAGAAGAAAACTTCATGGTGAAAGAAGAAAACTTCGGCGCGAAAGAAGAATACTTCGGCGCGAAAGAAGAATACTTCGGCGCGAAAGAAGAATACTTCGGCGCGAAACAAGACACGTTTGCGGGAATGGTTTGCTCCGCCACGCCGCCTGACG